>Ga0187892_10000502_pt1 | contig 101780 bp, 82 predicted proteins | sample MA1701073metaG_FD_139345 | JGI IMG/M metagenome (GOLD analysis project Ga0187892, IMG submission 139345) | Bio-ooze microbial communities from a basaltic lava cave in the Kipuka Kanohina Cave System on the Island of Hawaii, USA - MA170107-3 metaG ... | reverse complement strand
TGGATCAGCAGCATGCGCAGGTAGCTGTCGCCGCGTTTCGACATGCGCCCGAGCCGGCGCTGACCGCCACTGGAATGTTCGCGCGGCGTCAGTCCGAGCCAGGACGCGAAATGTCGTCCACTGCGGAACCGCGCGAGCTCACCCACGCTCGCGCTCAGCGCCGTCGCGGTGATGACCCCGATGCCGGGCGCTGCCTGGTAGCGCATGCTGCGCGGATCGTCGCGCGCGAAGGCTTCCAGTCGCGCCTCGATCGCCGCCAACTGCGTCTCGAGCCGCAGTGTCAACGAGCGAAGGCCGGCGTGACGACCGCCGCGATTCTCGCGGGGCCGCCTTACGGTGGCAAGCCGGGTCCCGCGACCGTTGCCATCATCCGTGTCGGCCAGGCGTGCACGACGATGCGCTTGAGCACGGTCGCGTACTGCTTCCAGAAGCCGCCGGTGTTGTAGTGGATGCCGTACTTCGCGCAGATCGCGCGCACGCGCGGCGCGATCTCGGGGTAGCGCGGGGCGGGCATGTCGGGAAAAAGATGATGCTCGATCTGGTGGCTCAGGTGTCCGGTCAGGACATGGAACCAGCGCCCGCCTTCGAGGTTGCTCGAGCCCTGGATCTGGCGCAGGTACCACTCGCCGCGTGTTTCGTTCGCGGTTTCCGTGCGCGTGAAAGTCTGTGCGTGCTCGGTGAAGTGGCCGCAGAAGATGATCGCGTTCGTCCATACGTTGCGGATCAGGTTCGCGGCGAGGTTGCCGAGCAGCACGCGCGGGGCGTTCCACAACGCGATCGCCGGGAACAGCACGTAGTCCTTGAACAGTTGGCGCCCGGCTTTTTGCAGGAACGGCCGCATGCGTTGCGCGAGCTCGTCGCGCGTCATCCTGCCCTTCAGGAAGCGGCCGATCTTGATGTCGTGCACCGCGACGCCCCACTGGAAGTTGATCGCGAGCAGCGCGTACCACAGCGGCTGCAACAGCGCGCCCGGAGACCAGCGCTGGGCGGCGCTCAGGCGCAGCATGCCGTAGCCGTAGTCGTGGTCCTTGCCGAGGATGTTGGTGTGGTTGTGGTGCTCGACGTTGTGCGAGTTGCGCCAGTGCGAGCCCGCGCACACGATGTCCCAATCGTAGGTCTGCGAGTTGAACGCGGGATCGTTCATCCAGTCGTACTGGCCGTGCATCACGTTGTGGCCCACTTCCATGTTCTCGAGGATCTTCGCGTGCGCGAGCGCGATGACGCCGAGCACCCAGGTGATCGGATCGAAGCCGAACATCAGCAGGCTGCGGCCGGCGATCGCACTGCCGCGCGCATTGCGCGCCATGCGCCGGATGTGGCGCGCGTCGCGCTCGCCGTACGTCGCCACGACGTCGTTGCGCAGCTCATCAATCTCGTGCTGGAACGCGGTGAGCTGCGTCGCGTCGAGCTGGGTCCTGGTAGTCACGGGGCTCGCTCCGAATGCAATGGGGTTCGAGGTGGCGCGCATCACAGGACCAGCTCCAGGTCCGAGCGCGCCGCGGAGATGCATAGCTGGATCAGCTGATCGGGTTCCGAGCAGATCTGACCGGTCAGCAGGTTCTCGACGCTGCCGCTGCGCTTGCGGCACTGGCAGGTGCGGCAGATGCCCATGCGGCAGCCGTGGCGCGGTGTGAGACCGGCCGCTTCGGCCTCGACCAGCAGCGCCTGCGCGCCGGCTGCGGTGAACGATCGTTCTGTCTGCACGCAGCGGATCTCGAGCGGCGGGTCGCCGGCGTTGCGGGTGCGCGGCAGCACGCGTCCGCGGAAGTCTTCGCAGTGCAGTCGCGCGCTCGCGTCGCCCGCCGCATACAGCGCGCGCACCCACTCCATGAACGGGCTCGGTCCGCATAGCAGCGTGGTGCGCTCGAGCGCATCCGGAACCCGCCGTGCGAGCTCGGTCGCATCCAGTCGGCCCGCAACGGCGCTGTGGTGGATGCGCAGGCTCAGGCTCGGCCACTCGCGGGCAAGCGCGTTGAGCTCGGCGCCGAAGATGAGGTCCTGCTCGGTACGGCAGGTGTGCAGGAACACGATGTGGCCCGTGTAACCGCGCTGGTGCAGGTCGCGCAGCACCGACATCACCGGCGTGATGCCGCTGCCTGCACTGATCAGCAACAGGCGCGCGGGGGTACTCTCCGGCAGTCCGAATTGTCCGGCCGCAGCGCTCAGCGCCAGCACCAGGCCCGGCTTCCCGTGCTCGTGCAGCCAGCTCGCGACCCTGCTCGCCGGCTGACGCTTGACCGTCAGCGAGATGAGGCCGGTGCGCTGCGGCGCCGAGGACAGGCTGTAGCAGCGGTGATGGCGTACGCCGTCGATCTCGACTTCGACCGCAACGTGCTGGCCCGCGCGGAATCCGCGCCAGTGGCGGTTGGGTCGCAGCACGAACGTCCGCGTATCCGCCGTTTCGGCGATCACCGCGACCACGCGTGCGCGGATCTGCCGCACCGACCAAGTCGGATTCACCGCGCCGAGCAGGGCATCGAGGCCCTGCGGGTCATTGAACGGGCGCAGCAGCTCACTGCGCAACATTCGGCGCAGGACACCGGGTTGGCCTGGGGAGACGGACGGGTTCAAGACGGACACCTGCATTTGAGTAAACACACGTTTACTGTAAAGCGAGGAGTTGTCAACCCAATGACGGGCCGGCGACAGGCGGATCGCTTGGAATTGCGGAGAATCAACGCCCTGCCGGGCGCTCTATACTGTCAACGCTTGTTCAGGAAACAGCGCTGATGCAGCAGAAACGGAGCCTGCGACGGGCCCAACCGGCGCCGGTCGAGCCCGATGACGTCCCCGCGACTCGTGGCGAGCGCAAGCTGCGCACACGCGGGCATCTGCTGGCGGCCGCGCTGGCGCTGATGGGCGAGGGTCGCGGTTTCGCGAGCCTGAGCCTGCGCGAGATCACGCGCGCGGCCGGCGTGGTACCGGCGTCGTTCTACCGCCATTTCCGCGACCTCGACGAGCTCGGTCTCGCGCTGGTCGAGGAATGCGGCGTGACGCTGCGGCGCCTGCTGCGCGAGGCGCGGCGTGTCGGCGTGCCGCCGACGCACATGCTGCGCAGCTCGGTACAGATCTACAAACGCTATCTCGAAGCGCATCGCCTGCACTTCCTGTTCGCCGCCGGCGAGCGCGGCGGCGGCTCGCCGGTGATCCGCCGGGCGATCCGTTCGGAGGAAAGCCACTTCGCCAACGAGATGGCGCAGGACATGCGTGCGCTCGGCATGCTGCCGAACCTTCCGACCGCGACGCTGCAGATGATGTGCGGCCTGGTCGTGACGACCATGATCAACGCGGCCACCGACATCCTCGACCTGCCGCCGAAGCAGGCACGCCTCGAGGCCGAGCTGGTCGAGAATTTCGTGCGCCAGCTGCGCATGATCTTCCTCGGCGCCAAGTACTGGCGCGAGGACGCCTAGACACGAAACTGCATACGGCACACCGTAAATTCACTTTGGATCGGCACGATCCTGGCGTTCGCGCTTCACAACGCCGAGGAAGTCATCGCCATCTCGAGTGGTTGGTCGGCGCGTCACCTCCCGCGACTCGCCTGGACGGTGGACTACTGGCCAGAGTTTGCCGTCGCAGCCGTCGCGCTCACGCTGCTGGTCATCGTTCTGGCGTTTTCGCTGAGGCGTCGACCTCGCGCGTCATCCACGCTTCTCGGAATTTTCCTCTGGGTGATGCTGGCGAACGTGGCTTGGCACGTCGGTGTATCCGTGTACACCCGGTCCATTGCCCCAGGGGCAGTCACCGCTGTCGTTCTCTTGCTTCCGCTCTACAGCTTCTATCTCCGCCGACTGTTCAGGATCGGTCGAGCGAGCGCCGCCTGACCATGCGGCGCGTGGCGGGCCCGCTGGGCCCTTGTTGTCGAGTTGCCTAGCCGCTGAGCGCTTCGCGGCGTGCGGGTGCTTGCGCACCCGCACGCCAGCCAGGTCCTCAGGGATCCAGCGCGAGCCGGTACCGCTGTTGCGTTCCGAACGCACCAGGCACCTCTGCGAACGTCGAGAACCCGAGGCGCTGGAGCAGTCGGTGCGACTCGACGTTCGGCGTATCCGCCGTCGCCTCGATCGTGCGCCACCCGAGCACATCACGCGCGTAGCCGATCATCGTGATTGCCGCTTCACGCGCATGACCCTGATGCCAGTACCGCTCGCCGAGCGCGAACACGAGCTCGGTGACGGGCGGGTCGTGGAACGGCCACAGCGCGACGAACCCGACGAACGTGTCGTCAGTCTTCGTGATGTGCCAGAGACCTGTGCGGTCGCGTGCGTGAAGCGCGACGCTCTGCTCGAGCATCGCGCGCGCCTGATCGAGCGTCCAAAACCTCACCGTCGAGCAGATAGCGCCGCACGCCGGGTTCGATCAACAACGCATGCAGCGCTTCGAGGTCGTGTCGTTCCATCGGCCGCAGCGAGAGCCGCGGCGTGGTGAGCCGTGCAAGGTCCATCGTGTTTCTCCGCAGGTGCCGCGCACAGGCGGCAGCAGGCACCCGCCGCGGGGGCGGCGGGGCATCGGTGACGCGATGCGGATCAACGATTGGGCGGGACCATGGATTGGGGAGGCGGCGTGACGAAGGCGGCCGATTCTCTCGGCGCCCAACTCGCTACGCAAGTCGAGCTGCCGCCCGATCGTTCGTCGCGTCGTCGGATCGGGCGCTTAAAGCGGCGGTCGACCGGCAAGCCGGTGCTCGGCCTCGTCCCATGCGAGCTTGCAGAACTCATCGGATTCCGGCCAGTCTTCCGGAGGCGCTGTCATCTCGATCGCTTCCGTCGACTCGAACGGTTCGCCCGACCAGGCGCGACCGAGCACGTATCCCGTGAGCGGCGCACGCACGAGGACCAGGCACCGCCGTGGTTGCAGCGCGGGTGTCGTGGGGGAATCGTCGTCGTCTAGCGGAAAACGATCGTATGCCGCGAAGACGCGCTCGTCGTCGGTTCGCAGGAGATAGAGCTTCGCACCGTGCTCGGGTTCCACGAACGCCTTTGCGGCCGTGAACCGGCGGTGCTCCTCGATCACCTCCCCGGAATCGAGGTCTGCACGTAGCACGGGGCGTGGGTCGGTCCAGCGGCGGTGCGCGCGTATCGTCACCCCCAGCGCGAAGAGTGCCGTCGCGGTGCCCCCGATCGCGAGCAGCCACGGCGCCCATTCGCTCGTCCATCCGACTTCGAAACCGGCCACCTTGCCGAGGAACCAGCCGGTCGCCTTCCACAGCAGCACGAACGCAACCATCGTCATTGCCCAAGTCATGGCGAAACCCCCGGCCGATCGGGCGATGCGATCGGGCGCCGAGGGAAGATCGCGAAGCAAGGCTTCGAGCATCGTTCGTTCCTCGGGTGACATCGCTCGACGGGTCGCGGAGGTCGTCGCTGCCACTGGCCTTTCCGACAGGCGTCGATCGACGCGAGCCTGAGCACCCTCGATGTCATTCGGCGCGTAGAGCTCGCTCCGGAAGCCGAACCGCGTGATCCAGGCGTATGCGGCGCCCGGCAGGCCGAACACGAGGCAGAACATCAACGCGCCGCCCAACGAAGCCCGATCCCTCGCGAGCGCATGCGCGAGGTAGGCGATTCCGGCCACGAGGACGACGACACCGACGGCGCTACCGCAGAATGCGCGCAGGCGGCCCTTGCCGAGCGCGACCAGGGCGATCAGCCCGCAGAGCGCGGCGAACGCGTAGAACCCGACTCGATGCTCGGGCGGCGCGATCGCCACCATCATGATCGCGATCGCGAGCGCCGGAATGCCCAGCAGGAGTTTCGTGACCCAGTTTGTACCTGGGGATTTCTTGTTCGCCGACATCGCGCTCGAATTGGTGGCTCGGGTTCGGGAGGAATGTACTTCGTCGGGCCGAGGCGAGCCCGCTGCTCGGATGGTGGGTCGTTCGTCACGGTTGACACAAAGGCGATCGCTTGCAACCATGCTGTACCAGTATTGCTAGTACAGCAGGAACAGCAGCCATGTCACGAACGACACCGCTGATGCTGCAATTGAGCGGCGCCGATCCGCGGCCGATCACGAAGCAGATCACCGACGGGATCCGGCGCGCGATCGCGAGCGGCGAGCTCGAGGTCGGGGCGCAGTTGCCGAGCGTGCGCGGGCTCGCACAGCAGCTCACCGTCAATCCGAACACGATCGCGAAGGCGTACGGCGAGCTCGCGGCCGAAGGCTGGCTCGATGCGCGCCAGGGGCTCGGGCTGTTCGTCGCGGCGCCGCGTCAGCGGCTGTCGCGCGGTGAGCGCGAGCGCCGGCTCGCGCTCGCGATCGACGCCTTCACGGCCGACGTCGTCGGCCTCGACTTCCCGCTCGAGACCGTGCTCGACCGCGTCGAGGACGCGCTCGCGCCGTGCCTTGCGAAACGCAGCGCCTGAATCAGGAACCTCACATGTCCGCCTCTCCCCTGCACGTGGTCGCGCCGAGCGCGCCTGCACCGCTGCCCGCACCGAACGACTACGTCATCGAAACCGACGCGCTCGAGCTCCGTTACGGCCGCAAGGCCGCGCTGAACGGCCTGACGCTGCGGATTCCGCGCGGCCGCATCCACGCGATCGTCGGCGCGAACGGCGCCGGCAAGTCGTCGCTGTTCCGGGTGCTGCTCGGGTTCCAGTCGCCGACGCGCGGCCGCGCACGCATCCTCGGCCGCGACTGCGGCGCGCTCACCGAGCACGACCGCGCGCGGATCGGTTTCGTCAACGAGGAGCACAGCCTGCCGGGCTGGCTCAGGGTCGACGAGGTCGTCGCGATGCAGCGTCGCCTGTATCCGCGCTGGAACGACGCGCGCTACCGCAGCATCGTCGGCCACTTCCACGTGCTGCCCGAACAGCGCGTGCGCGAGCTCTCGCGCGGCGAGCGCGCCGGTCTCAACCTCGCGATGGCGCTCGCACAGCAACCCGAGCTCTTGATTCTCGACGAGCCGACGCTGGGGCTCGACGTGGTCGCGAAGCGCGCCTTTCTCGAGATCGTGCTGAGCTCGATGGACGGTAGCGACTGCACGATCATCTACTGCTCGCATCAGATGGAGGAGATCGAGCGGCTCGCCGACAACCTCATCGTGCTCGAGCGCGGCGAGCTCAGGCACATGTCGCCGCCCGACACGTTCTGCGAGCGCGTCTCGCTCTGGGTCGCCGACTTCCCGTTCGGGCTCGCCGAGGTCGACGCGCTGCCGGGCGTGCTGCAGGTGCAGCACATCGACGGCCTCGCGCACCTCGTCGTGCTCGACCAGGACGAAGGCTACGGCGCGCTGCTCGAACGCCACGGCGCGCGGCGCACGCAGCGCGGTGCCGTCGGCCTCGACCGCGCGGTCAACGCGTTCCTCGCCCGCGGCCACGCGGCGCCGTCTCAGGAGTGACCCTCATGTTCGATCTCTTCCGCTCCGAGCTGCGCCGCTTCGGCCGATACGCCGTGCTGGCCGCGGTCGTGCATCTGTTCGCGCTGCTGTTCGTGAACCGCATGACGAACCTGCTGCAGCAGCCGTACTTCGACGCGATGCTGTTGCTCGACTTCTACATGCTGGTCGGTCTCGCTTTCGGGCTGGTGCAGGCCGGCAGCTATCGCAAGCCGAGCCAATGGCTGTGGCTGATCCACCGGCCGCTGCCGCCGCGCCGCATCTTCGCGGCGCTTGCGACGTCGGCGACGACCGTGCTCGCGATCGCGCTGCTGCTGCCGCAACTCGTGTTCGTCGCGGGTTTCGACCTGTTCACGACGCACGTCGTCGATCTGCGCCACTACATGACGCCGTTGTACGTGCTCGTGTTCGCGACGATGGCTTGGCTCGCGGGCTGCCACGCGATCCTGAGCCGCCACAAGGTCGCGATCGCGGTGCTCGCGATGCCGCTGATGCTCGGCCTGCATCTGGTCTCGGTCGCGTGGCTGCTGCTGCCCGCCGGGATCTGCCTCGCGTGGATGACGTACGTCGCGATGCACGGCTTCCGCGCCGATCGCGAGGCGCCGGTGAAACCCGCGCCTGCGCTGCTCGCGACTGCGTTGCCGCTGCAGCTCGGCTTCTTCGTGCTGATCGTCGCGATCGGCAAGACGCTGTTCGTCGCCGGCGGCATGGTGCTCGGTGTCGATCCGCTCAACACGTCGTACCCGCCCGAGGGCGGTCTGATCGAGATCCAGCGCAAGGAGCCTGCGGACGCGCTGATCCTCGGCCTCGCCGGCAGCAGCGATCCGCGCGCGGCGTCGTGGCGCGAACAGCTCCCGCTGCTCGAGCCGGTCGGCATCAGCGCGTGGCTGACGCGTTTCCCGATCCGCCAACAGCTCTCGAACCTGAACGTCCCGACGCAGTGGTTCGACGAGCGTCGCAACACGTTCTGGACGTTCAGCCACGACCGCATGCTGTTCCACGGACGCGACCCGAAGAGTGGCGCGGATCGCGGCTGGTGGGGGCTCGGCGGTGCCGGCGACACGACGCGCTTCACCGAAGTGCCGTTCGTGTCGCTCGACGGCGACATCGTGACGCGCCGCGAGCTCTACGCGATCGACGAGGACACGCAGCGCCAGCATCGCTTGCTCGAGCTGCCCGCCGGCGAGTGGTTCGTCTCGCTGCCGACGCGCGCGCTCGACCGCGTGTTCGTGATCACAAACCGGCGCGTCGTCGCGTACCGCGCCGATCGCACGGCGACGTCGGCCTTCGCGCCACCGCTCGTGGACTTCGCGCTGGCGCTGCCGGCGGGCACCGATCACATCGAGGGCGCGCAGGTCGCACGGCTGATGGACGGCTGGCTCGTCTCGTTCGTCTACGGCGACGGGATGCGGACGCTCGGATTCGCGCAGTTCGGCAGCGCGGTCGAGCCGTGGCAGCGTGTCGTGTTCGTCGACGAAACGGGCGCTGCGACGACCGTCGGCGAGCGCGCGATCCGGCGCGATTATCCCGCGCTGTACCAGGTGTCGTGGTGGGTCTCTCCGCCGCTGCATGTGCTGTCGGAGTTGCCCGACAGCGCGCTCGAGAAGGCGTTGAGCGTGCCGCTGCGTCCCGAGGTGTGGCCGCGCGCGCGCGAGTTCCAGGTCGCCGCGATCTTGCTGGCGCTCGCTTCGCTCGCGCTCGCAGCGTGGTGGCTGCGCGGGGCGAACGTGACGCCGCAGCGCCGGCGCCTCTGGCTCGCGACCTGCGCGCTGTTCAGCCTGCCGGCTTTTCTGAGCCTCGTTTGCCTCGAACCTCGGGGCGCACGGTGACGCGTGTGCGTACGCCCTGCAGCGCCGCGCTCGCGGCGCTGCTGATACTGCTCGCGACCGCGACCATCGCGGCCGACCGTCTCGAAACGCCCGACCGCCTCGAAGCGACTCGCGTGGCGCTGCGCGAGGCGGCATTGCGCGCCGGCCGCGAACCACGGCCGGCGACGATCCCGCGCGACGCGTTCCTCGAACGCGCGCGCATCGTCGACGTGATGCCGTCGCACGACGGCCGTCACGTCGCCTACCGCCTGCGCGGCGAGCAGCGGTCCGAGCTCTGGGTGCGCGAGATCGACGGTGCGAGCAGGACGCGCCTGCTCGCCGACGTCGGTCCGGCACGGATCGCCTGGGGCGAGGGTCAGTCGTTGTGGCTCGCCGACACGCTGGGGCTCGCCGTGATCGACACCGTGACTGCCGAGGTGCGCCGCATCGTCAAGTGGGATCGGACGCGTCACCAGCGCTGGTGGGGGCTCGACCGACGCGCGCCGGCGTACTCGATGATCGCCGAAAAGCTCGGCGTCGAGGGGCGCTGGCGTCATCGCTGTCTGCGCGTCGATCGCAGCGGCAAGACCTCGCTGCTGCTCGAACACGCGCAGCCGCTGCGCGACCTCGCGCTCGACGACGACGGCGCGCTCGCGTTCAGCGCGGTCTACGACGGGACCGCGTTCGACACCGTCGTGCGCCGCCACACCGCGAACGACGCGCGGGAGATCGTGCGCTGTCACGGCATCGAGCACTGCCGGCTGATCGGCTTCGAGCACGGTGGCGACACGCTGCACCTCTTGACGCATCGCGGCGAAGACACGCTCGCGGTGGTTCGATGGCAGGCGCGCGACGGCCGCTTGCAGACGCTGCACCGCGACCCCGCGCGGGTCGCCGACGCGCGCGACGTGCTCGCGACGCCGGACGGTCGCTGGCTCGCGGTGTCGTACCACGCCGATCGCCGTCGCTGGCACGGGCGCGACGCGACCACCGATGCGCAGCTCGCCGCGCTGGCGCGCCGCCTTCCGGACGCAAACCTCTCGCTCGACGCGAGCATCGACGGGCAGCGCTGGTTCGTGCGAGCGCAGCACGCGACGTGGTCGCGCGACCGCTACTACGCGTACGTGCCCGCGAACGACGCGCTCGTGCCGCTGTTCGAGGATCTCACCGACGCGAGTGCGCTGGATCCGAAGCAGCTCTCGCCTGCGGTTCCGCTTGCGTACCGTGCGAGCGACGGGCGCACGCTGTACGGCTACGTCTACCTGCCGCGCGGCGTGTCACCCGCGCGCGCGCCGTTGATTGCGATGCCGCACGGCGGTCCGTACAACCGCGACGACGACGACTTCGAGCCGCTCGCGCAACTCCTGGCGAACCGCGGCTGCGTGGTGTTTCTGCCGAACTTCCGCGCGTCGAAAGGCCACGGTCTCGGCTATCTCGAAGCCGCGGGCGGCGACTTCGGCGACGGCCGCGTGCTCGCCGACATCGTCGAGGGCCTCGATTTCCTGCTCGCGCAAGGGATCGGCGACCGCACCCGCCAGGCGATCGCCGGACACTCGTTCGGCGGCTACGCGAGCCTGCTCGCGGTCGCGCACCATCCGCAGCGGTTCCGCTTCGCGCTCGGCAGTGCTGCGCCGGTCGAGTTCGTCTGGGGCATGCAGTGGGTCGCCGACAACGGCGGCAGCGCGCTGCCGGAGGACGGCCCGCCGGCCGCGCTGTTCTTTCGCCAGCACGGCATGCCGTTCGGCGACGTCGCGTGGCGCGAGCGGATGCGGCGCGAATCGCCGCTTGCGCATGTCGCGTCGCTGGCGACGCCGGTGTACCTCTGGGCTGGTGCGCGCGACGATCGCGTGCCGCTGATCGAGGTCGTGCGCTATGCGGGCGACGCGCGGCGGCACGAACGCCCCGTTACGCTGTTGATCGATCCGGAGGCGGGGCACAGTCCGGAGATGCCGCTGGGTTTCGAGGCGCTGGTGTGGATGGTGGAGCGCGCGGCGTCGTTGCACTTCGGTACGGCATTGACGCCGGCGTCGCCGGGGCTTGCGGCGTTCGTGGCGAAGAATTTGAGGATCGATGCGGCCGCGCAGTCGGGGCTTCCGCCCCTCCCACAGTGACTCCGGCCGGCACGCGCTGACCACGCGTTTGAGGCAGCTGAGGTGCGGAATCACTGTGGGAGGGGCGGAAGCCCCGACGCCCTTCGCGTCAGTCCGCTACTGTGCGGAGCGCGCGATCGCGGGCGCTACGGGCGCCGGCGCATTCTTGATGTCCAGCGACTGGCCCGGTTGCAGCCGCTCCGCCCCACGGATCACGAGCTGATCGCCCGGCGCGATCGCGCCCTTGATCTCGATCAGCGATCCCTGTGCCGAGCCGGTCTCGACCGCGACGCGCTCGGCCTTGTTGTCGGCGCCGACCTTGAACACGAACGTCTCCTTGCCGCGCAGGATCAGCGCGTCGCGCGGGACGGCGACGACTTCCGCGGTGTCGCCGAGCGGCAGCGCGACTTCGAGCGCGGCACCGATCGGCCAGTCCTCGCCCGTCACCGCGACGCGGATCTCGACCTGGCGCGACTGCGCGTCGCCGACCGGCACCACCGCGCGGATCTCCTCGAGCTCGGCGCGGCCGCCGTCCTTCAGCGTGACGGGATCGCCCGCCTTCATCTTCGCGATCAGTGAGACCGGCGCTTGCGCGCGGACTTCGACGCGCTCGGTATTGACGAGCCGTACGACCGTGGCACCCGGCTGCACGTATTCACCGGGCTGCGTCGCGCGCTCCGCGACGATGCCACCGAACGGCGCGCGGATCGTCGCCTCGCGCAGCTGGCGACGCGACTGCTCGAGCGCGACGGCGGCGCGGGCGCGGTCGTGCGTCATCATCTCGCCCTGGCTCTTCGCCTCGTCGAGCGCGGTCGCCGAAACGCTCGACTGCGACTCGAGCTTCGTCAGGCGCTCGACCTGGCGGTTCTGGTAGTCGAGCTGCGAGTCGAGCCGCTTCAGCGCGGCTTCGTTCTCGCGCACGGCGAGCGACAGCGCCTCGTCGTCGAGCTTCGCGATCACGTCGCCCTTTGCGATGCGATCGCCGATCTCGGCGATCGTGACGACGCGCCCCGCCTGCTCGGTCGCGATGCGCGCGTCGTCGCGCGCGACGACGGTGCCGGGCACCCATTGCACCGACGCAATGTCGGCCGACGATGCCGGTGCGACTTCGACCGGCGCGGGCGGCGGGCCCTGCGGCTTCGCGGCGTCCTGCTGCTGCGCGCTGGTTTCGGGCGAGCGCATCGCGAACGTCGCGATCGCGACGGCGGCGGCAAGCGTGGCGATCGTCAAGTTCTTGCGCATGGCGTGCTCTCAGTCCGGCGACGCGGTGTGAAGACTTGTGGGAGGGGCGGAAGCCCCGACGGGGCGGTGGTTCGAAGCGGCTGCGGGTCGGGGCTTCCGCCCCTCCCACAGTGATTCCGACCGTGCGTGCTTCGTCGAGCTCACGCGGCGCTCCGGAGTGGCTTGTATTCGGGCGAGGTTGCGGCGGGTTTCGCGCGCTGATGCTCTTCGAGCAAGCGCAGCGCGGCCGGGATCAGCAGCGCGGTGAACACGAGCGAGAATCCGACGCCGCCGACCGTGACGGCCGCGAGCCCGCGGTAGATCACCGCGCCGGGGCCCGGATTGATCGCCATCGGCAACGCACCGACGACGCCGGTCAGCGCGCCGATGAAGATCGGGCGCAGCCGCTGCGAGAGCGCCTGCTCGATGGCGGGTGCGAGCGCGAGCCCCTCCTGCTGCGCGGCGCGCGTCTGCGCGATCAAGAGGATCGCGTTGTTGACGACCATGCCGAGCAGCATGATGAAGCCGATCATCGACAGGAGATCGAGCGGCTGGAACGCGATCAGCCCGAGCATGCGCAGGCCGAGCACGCCGCCCAGCACCGCGAGCGGCAGCGAGACCATCACCAGCGCGGAGTCCTTCAGCGACTTGAACATCGCGCCCATCAGCAGGAACAGCACGAGCAGCGCGAGCACGAAGTTCTTGCCCATCGTCGCCGTGATCTTGCCGAGCTGGTCCGCGCTGCCGGAAACGCGGATCGACGCATCCGCCGGCAGGTTCTCGCGCAGCGCCGGGATCACCTTGCCGTTCACGACCGCGAGCGCTTCTTCGAGCGACAGCGTCGCGGGCGGATCGATCGTCAGCGTGACGGTGCGGCGGCGGTCGACGCGGCGTACCTGCGCAGAGGTCGTCAGCGTCTCGAGCTTCGCGAGCTCGCCGATCGGCAGCACGCTGCCGTTCGCCGTCGCGACCGGAATCTGCGCGAGATCCTCCGGCGTCGCCCAGCCTTCGCCGCGCAGGATGATGTCCATGCGCTGGTCGCCATCGAAGTACTCGCCGAGCCATGTGCCGTCGCCGAGCGTACGCACGACGGTGCCGAGCTCGTTGCGCGACCAGCCCGCTTCCGCGAGGCGACGGTCGTCCGGCGAGATCAGGAGCTCGGGCTCGGCCGCATCGGTGGTCGGGAACGTGTTGACGTTCGCGCCGGCGAATTCCTTCTCGAGCAGCTTGCGCCCGGCGTCGGCCGCGGCGTTGAGGCGTTCGGTGTCGCCCGACTGCACGTGGATCTGGATCGCCCGCGCGCCACCACCGAAGCCGCCGAACAGCTCGCCCTCGAACGCGAACGCCCGTGTGTCGGGAAAGCCGACGATGATCTCGTCGCGCACGATCTTCTCGAGCTCGCCGATGCGGTCGTGGTCGACCACGCGCGCGCCGATCGTGCCCCCGCCCGGCCACACCAGCACGTACCAGTTGCGGAGCTTCGGCTCCTTCTCGCCCTTCATGTACGGCGCCATGCGCTCGCGGATCACCGAGACGATCTCGCGGTCGATCTGCTCGGCGCCCATGCCGGGCGGGAAATTGAAGAACGCGTCGATTGCCGCGCGCTTGACCGGCGGCAGGTAGTCGAGCGGCGGCGCAATCGCCCACGTCAGCACGATCGGACCGGCGATGAGGCCCGCGACCCACGCGGCCTGGCGCGCGCGCGTGCGCGTCGCGTTCATGATCCAGCGCGTGACGCCGGGCCACGAGTGCTCGGACTGCTGCGTGAGCTTCTTCGCCTTGAGCCAGCCGCCCGCGGCGGCCGGCAGCACCGTGACGGCGACGAGCATCGAGATCGCGACGGCAATCGCGATCGTCAAGGCAAGGTCACCGAACAGCTGTCCCTCGACGTCTTTCAGGAACAGCACCGGAAGAAAAACGGCGATCGTCGTGACGGTCGACGCGAACAATGCGCCGACGACTTGTCGCGTGCCGCTCAGCGCGGCTTCCTGGGGAGTCGTGCCCCCTTCCTTGAGGCGCACGATGTTCTCGGCAACGACGATCGCCGCGTCCATGACCATGCCGACCGCGAACGCGAGGCCGGCAAGGGAAATCACGTTGAGGCTGCGGCCCGACAGCTCGAGCACGATGAACGTCGCGAGCAGCGAGATCGGGATCGCGGAAGCGATCAGCGCCGTCGCGCGGTTGTCGCGCAGGAACCACCAGAGGCAGCCGACCGCGAGCAGGATGCCGGCGAGGAGATTCCCGGTCAGCAGGTTCACCGCGCGGTTGATGAAGAGGCCCGAATCGAACGACTGCTCGATGCCGAGGCCCTTCTCCTTCAGCGGGCCCTCGCGCAGCTCGCCGACGACCTTCTTGACCTCGTCGAGCGTCGCGAGCACGTTCGCGCCGGACTCGCGCACGATGCGCATGCCGAGCGCGGGATTGCCGTTCTGGTATGTGAGGAACGTACGGTCGGGGCGCTTGATGGCGATCGTCGCGACGTCGGCGAGCTTGACCGGACGGCCGTCGCGCCACGCGAGGATCATCTCGCCGAGGTCTTCGGGCTTGTAGCGGCCCGCGAAGCGCAGCGTGTACTGGCGGCGGCCGACGTCGACGAAGCCGCCGGAGACATCGGTCGAGCGCCCGGCCTGCTGCGCGATCTGCGGGATCGTGATGCCGTAGTCGGCGGCCTTGCGCACGTCGAGGTCGATCGTGAGCTCTTCGGGCGCAGCGCCGTTGACTTCGATGCGCGCGACGCCGGGCACGGCCTCGAGCCGCGGCTTCACCGTGTCGTTGACGAAGCGGAAGTAGTCCTCGATCTTGCCGGGCGTGCCGGGCAGCAGCTGCACGAAGAACCAGGTGAGATTCTGGTTCGTGTCCTCGCCGTTCAACTGCACGATCGGCGGGTTCGCGTCGGCGGGCAGCGGCGGCAGGCGGTTGAGCCGGCCGATCACGTCGACCAGCATCTGCTTCATGTCGGTGCCGACCGCGAACGTGAGGTTGACCCAGGACGAGCCCGGGTTCGCGTTCGCGTCCATCTGCTCGAGGCCGGGCAGGCCCTGGAGCACTTCTTCCTGCGGCTCGAGGATCTCGGATTCGATCTCGCGCGGCGACGCCGCACGCCAATTCGTCACAACCGACATCTGCGGCTGGTCGATGTCGGGGAAGAGCTGCAACGGCAGCTCGCGCACCGCGGTCAAGCCGAACAGCGTGATCAGCGCGACGGCGGCGGCGACGGCGGCGGGGTTCTTCAGTGACGCACGCGTGATGTCCATAAGCCCTGCTTTCCGGCGTGGCGAGCGGCGCAAGCGTGCGCGTCCCGTTCGAGGGTCAGATGTGCCGGGGGTCACGAAGGTTGCGTCGCTTGCGGCGAAGCGAGATCGCGCTGCGGCGAACGCCGGGCCGTTGCGTTATTTCAATATCTCGTCGAAGACGGCGAAGGCTTCGTCGGAGCCGGTCTGCGCGAGCCAGAAGATCGCTTCCTTGCGGACCGCGCGCGGGCGGTCGCTTTGCACGATGTCGCGCAATGCGGGGACGGCGCGGTCCTCGGGTAGCTGCGACAGCGCGAAGATCGCCTTTTTCTGCACTTCGACGGGATTCTCGGGCGAGATCGCCTCGAGGATCACGCGCTCGGCGATCGGGTCGCCGCGCTGCGACAGCCAGAACAGCGCGTCGCCGCGCGCCTCGCTGCCGCCCGAGCGCGCCATCGTTGCGAGCGCGTCGGAGGCCGTGCGGTCCGCATGCAGGGCGAGTGCCGCGAGCGACTCGCCGCGGTGCTTCGCGCGATCCGAGCCCGCCAATCGCGCAAGAGCCGCAACGCTCTCGGCGTCGGTCACGTTCGCGACCTCGCGCACCGTGAGCGCACCCTTGTCGATCGGGCAGTCGCCGCCGACCGAGCGGACGCGATCGACGCTGCCCTCGCCTTTGCGCAGGAACACGCGCAGCACGTCCGAGCCGCGCAGCTCGTCGCTGTTGGTGCCGAAGCTCCAGTTCTTCGAGTCGAGCGAGCAGCCGCGCTTGACCATGCGGTCGTTGCGCCAGTCGAAGCAGCACGGCGAGCCGTCGCCCGGGAGCAACGCGACGTCGTACTCGACCCACGCGCCTTCGGGTGATGCGGCGAGCGCCTGCTCGAGCGTGCCCGCCGAAGCGGGCCGCACGATCGCGAACGCCAGCGAGACGAGCATCAGCGCAAAGCACCCGCGGACGCGCAGCGAATGCAGACGCCCCCGCGCCGCGCTCATTTCAGCACCTCGTCGACGATGTCGAGCACCGCGTCGCTGTCGGTGACCGAGATCGCCTGCAGTACCTCGCGCTTCATCTCGGGATCGGTCTCGCGCCGGTAGATTTCGACGAGGCGCTTTCCGTCGCCGTGCATCATCAGCGCCTGGATCGCGGCTTCGCGCAGCTCTTTCGGCTGGTCGGGGCGGTAGAACTCGAGCACGATCGGGCCCGCGCGCTTGCCGCCGACCATGCCGAGCGCCTGCACCGCCTCGACGCGCATCTCGATCGGGTAGTTGCCCTTCGCGACGTCAGCGAGCGCGTCCGCGGCGCCCGCGATGCCGAATGCCTGCATCGCGGCCTGCTGCGAGCGCTTGTCGGTCAGCACCGGCAGGAGCGCGCGGATCGCGTCGACGTCGCCCATCACGCCGAGCGTATTGATCGCGTGCTGGCGCACCTTGGGGTCTGCCTCGTTCTTCGCGGCGTCGCGCACGAGGTCGCCACGACCGCTGATCATCCACGCGTCGAGCACGGAGCGGCGCAGCTTCGGATCGGCGCTCGTGCGGTAGATCTCGAGCAGCCGGTCCTGCGAGGCGCGATTGCCGCCGACCGCGATCGCGCGGATCGCTTCTTCCTTGAGACGCGACGCCGAGTTGCCTTTGAGGATCGTCATGAACGCGGCGTCGGCGGCGGCGGGGTCGACCTGGGTCAGGACGAACATCGCGCGTTCCTTGACCTTGTCGCTGTAGTTGCCGTTCAGGACGCGCTGCAGCAGCGGCACCGACTTCGGGTTGCCGGTCGTCAGCAGCGCGTCGATCGCCATCAGCGCTTCTTCGTCGTTCGCGCGGGCGCCGGTCGCCTGCGGGTCGCGACTGCCGGCCGGCAGCAGCGCACGCGCGTCGTCCTTCCACTCCGACTGCGGGAACTCCTTGCCAAGTCGGCGCACGATGCGCTCGACGTCGGTGGTGCGCTTCTCCTGCGCCGCAGCATACGCCTGCCAGTAGAGCGCGCCGTCGACGCCTTTCGCGAGCGTGCGGCGAAGCTCGGCTTCGAGCGCGGTGAAGTGCTCGTACGCTTCGTCCCAGCGATCGCGCTCGAGCGCGTCGTGGCCTTCGCGGTAGAGGTTCTTCGCGGTCGCGCCGGCGGGCTCGCCGGCCTGCGGGTCGGGTGCGGCGTTCACCGTGCCGGCGCCCAGCAGGGCGGCCAGGACCGCGGCAGTCAGAATGCGTTTGATCGGGGATTTCATCGTCACTCCTTCGTGAATCTTCAAAGTTCGATTCGGTCGTTGTCGGTTCCGAGCTCGCGGCGCGCGAGCGCCGCGGCGGCCCGGGTCTTGAACGCGAGGTCGCGTTCGCGGATCTGTTCGGCGACGAGCCCGGCCGACAGCTCGCCGCCGTTCGCGAGCTCGAGCAGCACCGGCTCGAGCTGGCGGAGGAAGTCCGCGAGCTGCGGCCGTCCCGCGCGTTCTGCCGCAGCGGCATAGACGCGGTTACCGTCGATCAGGTCACGCGCGAGCACGCGCGCGGTCTCGGTGTCGTCGGGGCTGTTCGCGGCGACGAGCAGCGCGCGCTCGGTCGATTCGAAGTGCGCGGCGAGATGCAGCGCGAGCACGCGCTGCGCGGCGTTCTCGGCGGGCAGCGGAGTCGATGCGATGGCGGGCGGCGGCGGCGCTGCGTCGCGGCCGATGCGGCCGATCAGGAAGCCGGCGCCGACGGCGATGAGGAGCGATGCGGCGAGTGCGAGGCGTGGGCCCCGTAGGCCGGACATCGCGGAGCGATGGCCGGCGCTCTTCGGCGAGGTCGCACCCGTTTGCCGGCTGCGCTGTCCCTGCTCCGCATCCGCCGGCGCATCCATGCGCCGGCCCTCACGGCCTTCGGCCGTTCGACCGTCGCTCTGCGATGTCCGGCCTACTACGCCGCGCCAGATCCGAGCCTCGAACAAATCATCACGCTCCGGCGCCGCAAACACCTGCTCGTACGCATCTGAAATCGTCGCCAGGCGCGCGGCGAGCGCATGGTCGCGCAGCAACGCCGCGCGAATCGCATCGGCGCGTGCCGGATCGAAATCGTCGTCGACGAGGAACGCGAACAGCTCGTCGTCGTGGATCTTCTGCGTACTCATGTTTCGCTCCGGAGCGGCGCCAGCGCCGCGCGCAGCTTCTGCACGGCGCGGAAAACGGCCTGCTTGGTCGCGTTGACGTTGCTGTCGAGCGAGGTCGCGACTTCCTCGAGCGGATACTGCTCGACGTGCTTCAGCACGAATGCCGTGCGCTCGAGCGGCGACAGCCCGCCGAGGGCCGCGCCGAGGCGGCGCGTGATCTCGGCGCCGTGCGCCTGCTCGACCGGATCGTGACCGGGGACCTCGTCGGGCACGCCGGGCGGGTCGCCGCCGTCGCGCTCGTCGTCGAGCGAGAGCTCGGGACGACGTGAGCGCAAGAGCCCGATCGCGGCGTTGACGGCGATGCGGTGGAGCCAGGTCGAGAACTGCGCGCGCCCGTCGAAGCGGTCGAGCCCGCGATAGGCGTTGACGAGCGCGTCCTGGACCGCGTCCTCGGCTTGTGAGGCGTCTCCCAGGATCCGGTAACAAACCGCGTGCAGCGCCCGGGCGTGGGTCTCGACCAGCCGCCGAAACGCGCGCTGGTCCCCGCGTCTTGCCGCCTCGATCGTCTCGTGCTCGTCCCGTTCCATGCCCCTCGGACGCTAGCACCGCCCCCGAGGTTACGAAAACGCAACGACCTCAGCGGCAATCGCGGTTGTCGCGATCGCAGAATGCGCGGGGCGGATTGCGATGCAGGCGTAGTCCGCCAGTGTTGAGGATGCGCGTCGTGAGTAGGCCAGGGACCGAGACGGCACGGCCGTCGATGATCTCGTCGGCCAGCGTAAGGTTGTACTGGCGCGCGCCGGGGAGCGCTGCGTAGTTGCCGCGAGCGACGGCGTACTCGGTCAGCACGGCATGGCCGTCCGGCTCGACATAGACGCCGACGCGATGCGACGACCACTCGCGGAAATCGCCGCAGCTCTCCGTGCAGCGCACCTCGTACCACTGCGCGGCTGCACTCGGTTGCAGCGGTAGCAGAAGGCTGCCGCTGCCGGATGTCCGGAGCGCGAGCGGCACGAGCTCGACCTCGGCCGTCAGCGTCTCGACCGCGGCTTCCGGCTCGCCCGCGGGACGCTCCCTCGGAAGGTAGCGTCGCTCGTCGCTCAGCATCAGGAGCCAGCGCCCGCGCGGCAGATCCTGGGCACTCGAGTCGGGGCGCAGCGCCGTCATGTCGTAGCGCTGCCCGGCGACGGTCAGCAGGACGCGCGCTGGCGAGCTGATCTCGACGACCGCCGTGCCGAGCTCGGTCGCGACGCGGGTCGTCGGCGCGCGCCACGCGCCGGCGATGCGCTGCCCATCGCGCGATTCGTAAAGCGGCGAGCGCACGGTTGCGGTCGTGGCGAAGATGGACCCCCGGTCGATCGGCCCGCCGAGCGTGTAGAACACGGGATCGGCGCCGCCGTCGGACCGCGCGGCGTAGGTCATCAGCGTCATGAAGGTCTCGCCGTTGCGACCCGCGTCGATGAAGAGCCCTGTTCCGGGCTGCGCCGGGTCGACGAACGCACCGGACAGGCCGCGCGTCACCTCCGGGTAGCGATCGCCGCGAGACGCGTACGAGGGCGGTAGCTCATTCACGTCGAGCGACGAGCGGCAAAGCGCGTCACCGTCGCACGGCGCGGTTCTCGGCGAGCGGTAGAGCGCGAGCCGCGACGCGCCGCGAACGGTCGTCATCGAGTGCATCGCCCACGGATCGGGCACCACGTTGCTGACCGAAATGATCTCGGTCGACGCGGCGAGCCCCGCGGCGGTCTCGACGTAACGCGCGAGCTGGGTTCCGCGGAACAACACGCGTGCGTCCGTACCGGCCGCGGCGCGCCATGCGTCGAAATCACCGCAGCTGGCGATGCACGTCATTTCGCGCACCGGCGCATCGGCCAGCAGGGAGCTCGACGTGGGCGCGAACACGAGGCCCGGCACCGGCGTGATACTCACCACGGCCTGCAATGCATGGGCTTCGGCGAACGCTCCGCTCGTGCTGCTCTGCGCGAAGTCGTCGAGCGCGAGCCACCACGTGCCTTCGATGAGCTCGGTCTCGCCGCGTCCGATCGACATCGCGCTCAGCGGGAGCGCAAGCCCTGCGTAGCGGAGGTGACCGCTGCGATGGAAGAGGGTCGCGCTGAAATCGCCCGCGATCGGATGCGAACGCGGCGCGCGCCACGGGCAGCCGAGGCATTGGCCGTCGACCGACTCGTACAGCGGTCCCGTCAGCCGGCGCAGGTGCACGAACGAATCGATGAATCCGAGCGGCGTCATGAGCGGCGATGCAAACGTCGCGAACGTCGGGCGCCCGTCCGGCGTGTAGTACATGAGCGCGCCGAACGTCCTGCCGGCGGGGCCGTTGTCGAGCCATAGCCCGATGCCCGGTTGTGCGGCGTCGAAGTACGCGCCGTCGTACGGTGGGGGCAGGTCGTACAGCAGCGCGCCGCTGGCGGCCGCGAACGTGCTGTTGAAACCGAGAGTCAGTGCAGCGAGTACGCGCCGTATGCCGGGCATCGCAAGCCGTCCGTGGTGTGGTACTGCGGAGACGGACGACCGGCGCTCATCCCCTACGGCAAAAAGGTAAGCCCCCCTTTCAGTAGCCGGGGATGTTGGCGCCGAGGGTGATGTCGCGGGTGGCGTGCCAGGTGCCGTTGGGGTCGCGGCGCGGGGTGACGATGCCGGAGCCGCCGCGGTTCGAGCGGTCGTGACGGTGGCGGCCGACGAGGCGCGAGTCGTCCTCGAACACGACGTCGTCGAGGTAGTAGGTGCCGCGGCCGGGCTCGATGATCTGGAGGTGGATGTGCTGCGGGTCGGTGCGGCCGGGGTACGCGCCGGGCCGGATCGTCTCGAAACGGTAGCGGCCGTCCGCGCCGGTTTTCGCCCAGCCGCGCAGCTCGCCGTGACGCGAGTCGCGGCCGGGATAACGGCCCTTCGCGTTCGTGTGGTAGCCGTACACGATGATGCCCTCCGCGGGAGTGCCGTCGGCGCGTCGCACGATGCCGTCGAGCACGAGCGGCTCACCCGGCTCGCCGGGCGGCGCGATGCGCGAATCGGCCGGTGGATTCTCCGGCATGCCGCGGAACGCGATGTCGCAACCGTCGCACGGCGGGCCGAGCACCGGCTCGGCGGCAAGCGCGAGGCCCGCGGCCGCGGCGAGCATCAGCGCCAGAATCGAAGCAGGAATCCGTTTCATCGCAGCAGTGCCACCTTGTCCTTGTACGAGCGCGAGAGCTTGATCTCGTGCCCGGAGTCGAGCCTGAGGAAATACTCGCCGTTGATGTGCGAGCGCATCTCCTTGACCCGTTCGATGTTGACGATGGTCGAACGGTGCACGCGCTGGAAGCGGCGCGGATCGAGCTGCTCCTCGAGCTCGCGCATCGTCGCACGCAGGATGTGCGTGTCCGAGTCGGTGTGGATGCACATGTAGTCGCCGGCTGCGTCGACCCAGCGGATCGACGCCGGCTCGACCCGCACGATGCGCTGTCCGTCCTTGATCGCGAGCTTCTCGTCGGCGCGACGCAGCTTCAGCGCCTCGCCCTCGAGCACCTTCTCGAGCGTGAGGCCCGGCTGGCCGGACACCTCGCCGAGCAGCGAAAGCAGCTTCGCGCAATGCGTATCGGCCTCGCGCTCGCGGTGCGACTGGCGCACGCGGTAGAGCGCCTGCGCGAGACGCGCCTCGTCGATCGGCTTCAACAGATAGTCGACCGCGCTCGCTTCGAACGCGCGGATCGCGTAGTGGTCGTACGCCGTCACGAACACGACGAGCGGCAGCTGCGTCGCGGGGATCGCGCGCAACGTCCCGAAGCCGTCGAGGCCCGGCATCTGGATGTCGAGGAACATGAGGTCGGGAGCGTGCTCGGTGACCGCGCGCACCGCCTCCTCGCCGTTCGCGCATTGCGCGGTGATCGCGATGTCGGGCTCGTTCGCGAGGCGCAGCTCGAGGCCGCGGCGAGCGAGCGGTTCGTCGTCGACGATGATGGTCTTGAGCTTCATTCGCGCGGTGCGCCGCCGGTTTCGAAAGGCAATTTGAGCACGACTTCGGCGCCGTGCGGTTTGCGGTTGCGGACGACGAAACTGTGGCGCTCGCCGTAGAGCACGCGCATACGCTCCTGCGCGTTGCGCAGCCCGACGCCGTTGCCGGGCGGCAGGCCGACGTCGAAATGCGGGCAGCCCGGCCCATCGTCGGCGATGACGATCTCGAGCATGTCGCCGACGCGGTGCGCGGTGATCTCGAGCTTGCCGCCCTCGACCCGCTTCGCGACCGCGTACTTGATCGCGTTCTCGATCAGCGGCTGCAGCAGCAGGCCAGGGAGCAGCGCCGAGTACGCCTCGGGCTCGATCCGGTACTCGATCGTGAGGCGCTCGGTGAAGCGGATCTTCTCGATGCTGAGATACAGGTTCAACGCGTCGAGCTCCTGCTTCAGCGTGACGCGCTGCATCGGGTCGGCGTCGAGGCTGTGGCGCAGGAACGCCGAGAGACCGGTGACCATGCGGTTCGCGGTGCCGGTGTCGCGGTCGAGGATCAGGGTCGAGATCGCGTTGAGCGTGTTGAAGAGGAAATGCGGATTGAGCTGGTAGCGCAGCATCTTGAGCTGGGCCTGGTGTGCCGACGCGGTCGCGACGAGGGCGGTCTGCGTCGTTTCCTGCAGCTTCCGGTAGCTGCGGATGCCGTAATAGAGCCCGGTCCAGGCGAGGATCACGTAGATCGGCCAGAGGATCGAGGCGAAGTACGCGAGCAGGCCCTCGTGCATGCATTCCTGGCCGCACCAGCGCGTCAGCGCCATCATGTGGCCGAGGCCCATCAGCGAGGTCGCGACCAGGATCGGGCCGAGCGCCGCGACGAAGAACAGCACCGCAGGTAGGTGCGAGAGGGCGCGCAGCACGTAGCGCAGTCCCGAGGTCGCGACGAAGCCCGACAGCGCGCCTGCGAGGACCACGGTCCAGTAGCCGGGCGGCTTGCCGTATGCGATCGACAGCAGGTAGCTGTAGACGGCATAGGCGATCCAGCCGCCGATCTGCAGCGGCCAGAATTGCCGGCTCGTCGATGTCGAAGTTTCGCTCACGCGTGATCCGGGTCCGTACGTCGGGACATGGTAACGGTGCTGTCACGCCAGGGCGGTCGGCTCGGCGCGCGCGGGGCTCGACTGGCCGAGGCGGGCCCGAAGCTCAGTAGCATCGTGCGCTCGAGAGCCGTTCGAGCGCGACATTACGCCGCGCGAGCTGTCCGCCCGCCCGGCCCGGGTATTCGAGCGCGAGCGTCGCGCTGCCGGCGACCGCACCGCAGAAGCCGCGCATGCGGTGGCTCAGCGTCCCGGCGCGGCGCGAGGACAGCGGTGCCGGATCGCAGCCGAGGCAGGCCGCCCGGAAGCTCGCGAGCTCGATCGACGCGGCGCCGTCGGCGCTGTCGCCCGCGCCGAGAGCCCAGCGTGGCTCGCCGTCGGCGTCGTAGTAGTAGACGAGCGCTGCCTCGCGTGTCGCCCCCTCGTAGCCCTGCGGCACCAGCGCGATCCCGAAGCTGCGGTCCGCGGGACCGGCGTGCCAGACGCCGGTCGTGTCGATCGACGGGAGCCCGCGCGGTCCGTACGAGATCGGCTCGACGCAAGATTCGATCGTGCGGCCACCGAGCTCGACCGCGAGCACCGCGAGCGCTACCGCACCGGTGCGTGGCGCAGCGCGACACGCTTCGCTCGCGGCCGCGCCGGCGAAGCGGATCTCGATCGAGCCCGAACGCTCGACGTCGCGCGCCGGCTGCTTCGCGTCGCCCGCGAGCCGGTAGCGCGCGAGTCCGTTCGAGTCGGGCACGAAGCGCCCGTCGGCGAGCGTGCCGACCGCGAGATACCAGAGCGGCGCGCCGCGTTCGTCGTAGGTGTAGAGCATTGCGAGCCAGTCGTCGCCGGCCGGATGCAGCGCGAGGCCGTGCCCGGGTCTCGTGCGGTCCCACCAGAGTCCTTCGCGTGCGCCGTGACGCGCGAGCGCGCCGACCGCGAGCACGGTTCCACCACCCCGCTCCCGGCCGAGCGTCCAGACGCCACCGTCGCCGTACGGCGACGGTGCGAGCGCGACGAGACGCGCCGGCGGCTCTTCGTCGCGCGCCGCTGCGAAATCGCGCGCGATGCCGTACGCGTAGCTTCCGTCGAGCTGGCGCACGAGGTAGTACGCGCCGCGCAACTCGCGATCGGGCGGCGAGAGCGCGATCGCGAGCACGTGCACCAGATCGTGCGTCTCGGGATGCGGCAGCGCGACGAAACCCGCAGAGGCGCCGCGGTCGAGCGTCGCGCGCGCACCGAGCGTCGCCGAAAACGCGCGCTCGAAGTCGAGCTCGCGCTCGGCTTCGTAGTCGCGCGCCGGGTCGAGGCGATCGACGCCGTCGGCGGTCGCAACGAGCAGCACCTCGCGGCCGCTGCCCTGTGGATCCGGAACGCCAGCGAGCGCGTGCGCCGTGAGCGACGCGACGCGCGGCCAGCGCCCGGACCTCGGATCGTGACGCAGCAGCGCGGCGTCCGGCCCCGCGAGCGCCGCATGCGCGACGCCGTCGACGCGCGCGAGCGCCGCGACGATCGCGTTCGCCTCGAGCTCGAGACGCGGCTCGGTCCCGGGGCCCGCGCGCGCAATGCGCGTATCGCTCGCGACGAGCAGCGAAGCGTCGTCGCCCGCGAGAACCGCCACGCGCTTCGACGCGCGCAACGGCAAGCGCCGCGGCTCGCCCCAGCCGTCGTCGCCACGACATGCGAGCGCGACACCCGCATCGGCGCCGCGCAGCACCGCGCACGGCGTCGGGCCGAGTGCCGCGAGCGCGAGCACCTCGGCGTAGTCGTCGCCGAAGTCGTGCTCGAGCGCGAAACGCGATTCGGGCGCCTCACGCTTCAGCACGCGTGCCGCGGCGGCCGCGCCGCCGTACAACACGCCGTCGAGCGCGAGCAGCGAGCCGAGCGACGCGGGGACGTCGCCGCGGTACGCGAAGTCGAGCTGTTCGTAGCGCGCGACGCGCGCGATCGCGACCGTATCGAGGAAGGCCGCGAGCTCGCCGCGCGCGGCGCGTGCATCGCCGGCGACCGCGAGCACCTGTGCCGGCGTGCCGCGCTCGCGCAGCTTTGCGGCGTAGCGCTCGGCGTCGCGGCGTGCGGCGTCGGCACGCGCATGGACGAACAGCGTCGGCGCACCGGCGCGACCGCGATCGACCCCGTAGCGGTGCGCGCCGCGCAGCACGACGCTGCGCAACGCCGCGGGCCGGACCCGCCGCTGCGTCAGCACGTCGAGGTCGGATGACGCGACGCGCTCGACCAGCGCCGCGTCTGCGCCGTCACCGACGAGATGCAGGCGCTCGGGATCGCCACCGTAGGCTGCGATCCCCTGCGCGACGAACGCGAGCGCCGCAGCCGCGTCGCCGAGCGCGCGCTCGCCGTCGCCCGTCTCGACGTCGACGAGCACGTAGCCGTGTTGCACGAGCAGCAACGCGAGCGTCGGGTCGCGGGCACCGAAATGCATGACGACGGGCTGCGCCGCGCGGGCGTCGACCGCATGGACGGTCAGCCGCTGGGCCGGTTCGCGCCCGTACTCGAGCTCGACCGGCGCCGCGGCGGCGACCGCGGCGAACGCGATCGCGACCCACGCGCACGCCGCACGCGATGCGCGCACGACCCCTCGCACCGGCGCGCTCACGCGACGTCGAAACCGGCGTTCGCCGGCGCGTTCGCAGGCTCTCTCAGGACCGCATCGACTCGCGCCGCCGGTGGCCCCTGCTTCAGCCACGCGGCGAGCGTCTCGAGCGCCGCGTCGTCGCCGCTCGCGAGCACCTCGACGCGGCCGTCCTGCAGGTTGCGCGCGTAGCCCGAGAGCCCGAGCTGGCGCGCGCGGCTGCACGTCGAGGCGCGGAAGAACACGCCCTGCACCTTGCCGGAGACGAGGAAGCACGCGGCGGCCATCGCTCGCGTCAGCCGCCGCTGGCCTTGCTGCGCTCGATCGCCTTCGCGAGCTGCTCGCTCGTGACGGGACCGAGGAACTTTTCCGCGACCTCGCCGTTCGGCGCGATCAGATAAGTCATCGGCAACCCGCGCGGCACGTCGAAGTCGGCCGGCGGTGCGTAGACGTCCACGAGCGCGACGGGATACGACGTCGGGTGCCCCTTCAGGAATGCCTCGAGGTCGGCGCGCTCGATTTCCTCGAACGCGAGACCGAGCACCTCGACGTCGTCGCGCGCGCTGTCGAACTTCGAGAGATCGGGAATTTCCTTGAGGCACGGCGAGCACCATGTCGCCCAGAAGTTCACGACGATCCAGCGGCCGCGCTTCGCGGCGAGGTCGAAGGTGTTGCCGTCGAGCGTCTCGATCGAGAGTGACGGCGCCTTCGGCTTCGCCGCGGCCGGCGCCACGGCGGCGGCCGACTCGCTCGCGAACACGGGCGAAACCGCGAGCGCGAACGCGGCGGCGAGAACGAAACGAACCATCGGGCTACTCCGACGCTCAGGCGGGACGCGGCGTCACGGGTGGAATGATACGCGCGGCCGAGACCGCGAATGCGCCCTCGACCGCGTTGCGGGCCTCGCGCAGCCATTCGATCAGCGGCTCATCGTCCGGATCGCCGCGCGCCTCGAGCCGCTCGAGCTCGGCCACGGCCGGCAATCCGAAGCGGCCCGCGTGGAACAGCTCCTCGATCCTGACGCTGGACGGATCGCGCAGCGCGACGTAGGCGCCGAAGTCGGTGCGCTGCACGAGCTGGTGCTCGCGCATCAGCGCGAAGAACTTCTCGAGCTGCTCCTCGGTGAGCCCCGGCTCGAGCCGCTCGATCTGCGCGCGGTCGAGTGGCGCGGCCGCGAGCCCGGCGCGCACGATGTGACGGTAGACGCGCAAGAGGTACGCGAACTCGAGTCCGTGCGGCACGCGCAGCCCGGCGGGCTGGAAGCGGAACGCGGAGAGGCTCGCCGCGAGCGAGGCGCCGAGCAGCACGACGACCCACGACAGGTAGATCCAGATCAGGAACACCGGCACTGCGGAAAGCGCGCCGTAGACCGCGTCGTAGTCGGCGCGCTTGAGATACCCCGCGAGCAGGTGCTTCGAGAGCTCGAACAGGCCGCTCGCGACGAACGCGCCGAATGCGGCGTTGCGCGGGCGCACGTTTGCGTTCGGCACCACGAGGAACGCGAGCGTGACCGCAAGCCAGGTCACGATGAACGGCACGAAACCCGCGGCGACGTCGCCGAAACCGTAGCGGTCGTCGGCACCGGCCGAGGCGAGCATGTCCGAGCCGACGCCGATGCTCGCCGCGAGCAGCAGCGGCCCCGCGGTCAGCACGGTCCAGTAGACGACGAAGCGCGCGAGCCGGCGCCGGCGCGGCGCGACGCGCCAGATCTTGTTGAGCTGGTTCTCGATGCTCGACATCAGGAGCAGCGCCGAGACCAGCAGCGCGATGACGCCGAGGCTCGTGAGCTTGCCGGCGTTGACCGCGAAGTCGGTGAGATAGCCGCGCACGACGCGACCCGATTCCGGCACGAAGTTCGCGAAGATCCACTCGGTCAACCGGTCCGACCAGTCGGCGAACACGGGAAACGCGCTCATGATGCCGAGTGTCGCGGTCGTGAGCGGCACGAGGCCGAACAGCGTCGTGAAGCTCATCGCGCCCGCCGCCTCGAAGCACCTGTCGGCGACGAAGCGGCGCCAGACGAAACGCGCGAACGCGAGCGCGCGCTCGCGGCTCTCCGGCTGCATGAGCTCGAGGAGTTTCACCGCACGAAGGGTATGCCAGAATCGAAGCCATGCGCATCGTCCCGTTCAAACAGGTCGACGTTTTCACCGCGCTGCCGTTCGGCGGCAACCCGGTTGCGGTCGTGCTCGACGCAGAAGGGCTCGAGCCGTCCGAGATGCAGCACATCGCGGCGTGGACGAACCTGTCCGAGACCGCGTTCGTGCTGCCGCCCGACGATCCGAACGCGAGCTACCGGGTGCGGATCTTCACGCCGAAGCAGGAGTTGCCGTTCGCCGGGCATCCCAGCATCGGCACCGCGCATGCCGTGCTCGAAGCCGGCTTCGCGCGCGCTACCGGCGGCAAGCTCGTGCAGGAATGCGCCGCGGGTCTCCTGGCGATCGAAGTCGAGGGCGACGGCCCGATGCGGAAGATCTTCATCGCGACGCCGCCGCCGCGGATCGACGAGCCCGACCTCACCCTGACGGTCGCGCTCGCACGCGCGCTCGGCGTCACGATCAATGCAGAGCCCGCGCCGCGCGCGATCGCGGTCGGCCCGAACTGGGCGGTCGTCGATCTCGAGCGCGCCGAGATCGTGCGTAAGCTCAAGCCCGACATGGCGCAGCTCGCCACGGTCTCGCGCGACTTCGGCGTGATCGGCGCCGCCGTATTCGGCCGCACCGGCCGCAACGACTGCGCGATCGCCGTACGCTGCTTCGCGCCGATCGACAACATCGCCGAGGACCCCGTCACCGGCTCGGGCAACGCAAGCATCGCCGCGTTCCTGCGTATCACCGACCAGATCCCGCCCGAAGGCGCGCACTACGCCGCGAGCCAGGGCCGCGAGCTCGGCCGCGACGGCGTCGTGCACGTCCGCATCGCCCCCGACGGCGCCACGCAGATCGGCGGCAGCTCGGTCACCTGTATCGACGGCACGGTGCGACTGTAGCGCCACGCAGTCGGGGCTTCCGCCCCTCCCACAGTGACTCCGACCGTGAGCGCGAAGCAACAGCGCGGTCGTGGATTGAGGCCAGCAGCCGAAATCACTGTGGGAGGGGCGGAAGCCCCGACGCGTTTCGCGCTCACCCCGCACGGCGCTCGCCGCACGCCTTCGCAACGTCCTCGCGAATCAGCTCTCCGAGACGCAACGTGCCGGGACCTGCCGACTCGCGATCAGCGTAGACGAGGTACAGCTCCGCGTAGCGCTCGGCGCCTTCGGGAATCGGCAGCTGCTTGAGCGATCCGTCCGCGAGTTCCAGACGAATCTTGTCCTCGGGGTACCACGCGAACCCGTAGCCGGAGCGCACCGCGAGGATCGACGTCGCCATGTGGCCGACCGTCCAGCGCTGCTTCGCCTCGACCGGCGCCGCGCGCGTGGTGCGCTTCGTGCCCGTTTCGCGCACGACGAGCTGACGATGCTGGCGAAGATCACGCAGCGTGAGCTTGCGCCCCAGCCGGTGCAGTGCATGGTCGGGATGCGCGACGGGCACGAAGCGCAGCCGCATCAGCGGCTCGCCGTGGAAACCCGGTGGCACCTGCGGCGCGATCGCGAGATCGACGCGCGCCTCGAGCAGCATCTCCTGCGTCCCCCCGAGCACCGACTCGAACAGCTCGAGGTGCGTGTGCGGGCTCTCGCCCGAGAAGCGCGCGAACGTAGACAGCAGCAGGTAGGTCGGGAAAATGACCTCGACCGCGATGCGAATCTCCGCTTCCCATCCCGCCGACACCGTGCGGCTGGCGCGCTCGATGCTCTCGGCCTCGTCGAGCAACGCCTGCGCGCGGCGATAGAGCAGCCGCCCCGCCGGCGTCAGCACCGCCTTGCGCCCCGAGATCTCGAACGCCTTCACGCCGAGCAGCGACTCGAGCTTCTGCACCGCGTAGGTCACCGCCGATTGGCTCTTGCTGAGCCGCGCCGCGGCCTGCGCGTAGCCGCCCGCATCGACGACCGCGATCAGCGCACGCCATTGCTCGAGCGAAATCCGCGGCCCAGCCATGACCTATCCAATTATTAGATAGATTATAGCCTATTTTTGCGCTTTTTAATCTGATTTGCAAATGCGTCAATGGCGCCATCCCGAAGGAGGGACGCCATGAAAACGCTGCTCCAGATCAACACGAGTCTGTTTTCGGTCGAAGGTGCGTCGAGCAAGCTCGCCGATCGCTATGTCGCGCAATGGCGCGCCGCGAACCCGGGCGGGCGCGTGATCGTTCGCGACCTCGCGACGTACCCCGTGCCGCATCTCACCGCGGCGACGTTCGGCGCGTTCGCGAAGCCGCCGGCCGAGCGCGACGGCGCGCAGGCGCTCGCCGTCGCCTACTCCGACGCGCTGATCGCCGAGCTCGCCGGCGCCGACGTCGTCGTGATCGGGCTGCCGATGTACAACTTCGGCGTCCCGTCGACGCTCAAGGCGTACTTCGACCACATCGCGCGCGCCGGCGTGACGTTCAAGTACACCGAGCGCGGCCCGGTCGGGCTCATGACCGGCAAGCAGGCGGTCGTATTCGCGACGCGCGGCGGCCGCCACGCCGGCCAGCCGAGCGATACCGAAACGGGCTTCGTCCGCACGTTCCTTTCGTTCGTCGGTATCGACGACCGCGCCGCGGCTCGCGGCTTGAAACGAACCCCACGCACACCCACGGAGACGATCATGAAGAACCGCACCCTCGCCCGCGTCGTCGCGTCGATCCCGACCTCCGACGGTGCCGGCGTCAAGCTCCGCCGCAGCATCGGCGCGCAGCGCGTCGAGCGCGTCGATCCGTTCCTGATGCTCGACGAGTTCGCGTCCGACTCGGCCGACGACTACATCGCGGGATTCCCGTCCCATCCGCATCGCGGCTTCGAGACCGTCACGTACATGCTCGACGGTCACATGCAGCATCGCGACCACCTCGGCAACACCGGCGATCTCGTGCCCGGCGCCGTGCAGTGGATGACCGCGGGGCGCGGCATCGTGCACTCCGAGATGCCGCAGCAGAGCGAAGGCCGCATGCGCGGGTTCCAGCTCTGGATCAACCTGCCAGCGAAGGAGAAGATGCGGCCCGCCGCGTACCGTGACGTCGCACCGACGGAGATCCCGGTGGTCGAGCACGACGGCACGCGCGTCAAGATCATCGCGGGCACGTACGCGCACGGCACCGACGCGACCGACGGTCCGATCAATCCGCGCGCGAAGCGGATCAGCACGGACCCGACGTATTTCGACGTCGAGCTCGCGCCGGGCGCGCGCTTCGAGCACCGGCTCGATCCCGCGTACAACGCGTTCGTCTATCCGTACGAGGGCACGGCCGTGATCAGCGAGGGCGAAGAAGCGCAGGTGCTGCGCCGGCACGAGGCGGGCGTCTTGTCCTCGGGCGAGCGCATCGTGCTGCGCGCGGGCTCGGACGGTGCGCGCGTGCTCGTGCTCGCGGGCAAGCCGATCGGCGAACCGATCGTCCAGTACGGTCCCTTCGTGATGAACACGCGCGAGGAGATCGAGCGCGCCGTGCTCGACTTCCAGAGCGGCGCGTTCACGGCCCCGGCGAGCTGACCTCGCCGCCGAGCTCTGCGCCGGTCACGCCGGCGCGGAGCTCACGCAGCTTCGCTTTGACGCGCGAGGCCTGATCGGGCCCGAGGCGCACCATCAGCTTGTGGCCCGCCGACAACGATTCTAGGCGCGGATCGGCGAACTCCCAGAACACCTTCGGACGCACGAGCTCGATCGGCGCCGGAACCGCGGGCGCGTCGAGCAGGTGATCAATCACCGCGACGAGACGGTCGTTGAAATAGCCCTCGGTGCCGAGCTCGCGATACGCCTGCTGGAACAGCGGGTAGTGACGGACGTAGCCCGCGACGAGCGTCGCCGTGTCCGCGTTCTCGAACGCGGCGACCTGCGGCGCGTAGCGCGTGAAGTTCGCGTCCGACAGTGTGCGCTTGACACCGGCGCCTTCCACCGCGAGCGCACCGGACGTCGGTCGCACGACGGATACGTTCGAGGGCACCTTCGCACGCGGCAGGTTGTCGATCGTCGCGACGGTGCGCTGGATCACGTACTCCGGGACCAGCCACGGCGGCAGCGTGTCGCTCCCGATCAGCGCGAGCAGCGCCTCGAGCGCCGCGGGATCGCTCTCGCCGAGCGCGGGGAGTGGCGGTGCTTCCGGCTCGGCTGGCGCATCTGCGATCGCGTCCTCGATCGGGTGCGCGGGCACGGCCGGCTCGGCTTCGACCGGCGCGGACGGCACGACCGGCGGCGGCGCCGGCGCGCGCTCCGCGGCGTCGTCGCGACCCTGTCTCAGATAGAAGAAACCGCCGATAGCCGCAACGAGCAGCACGACACCCGCGACCGCAACACCGCCCCGATTCGATTCCGACATGATCCGTTCCCGAAGTCCGGCCCGACGTGGAGAGACCACCCGATGCGCACAATCGTTCCCGGTTTCGATGCCAGGAACAGCGTCTGCATCATGGCGATTTCGAGGCAGCGCGGTTAGCGTAGCCGCGTGTCTCCCCGTGCGCCCGAGAGGCTCGTGACGGATCGCGGTGCCGAGGGCGCCGAGCTCGGCCGCAGCTTCCTCGGCGTTTTCCGCTACAGCGGTCGCGCGCTCGCGCTGGTCTGGACCACGAGCCGGCCGCTGACGGCGGCGCTCGCGCTGCTGACGCTCGCGGCCGGCACGTTGCCGGCCGCGGTAGCCTGGGTCGGGGCCTTGATCGTCGACGCGGTCGTCGCGGCGAGCGCGGCTGTGCGCACGGGCGGCGATCCGGATACCGCGCGCGTCTTCACGCTCGTCGGCACCGAAGCGCTGCTCGTGATCCTGATCGCGGCGGCGCAGCGCGGTATCTCGTTGTGCCAGTCGCTGCTGCGCGCGCAGCTCGGCCAGCGCGTCAACGTCATGATCCTCGAGAAGGCGCTGACGCTCGAGCTGCCGCAGTTCGAGGATTCCGAGTTCTACGACAAGCTGACGCGCGCGCGGCGCGAGGCGTCCAGCCGGCCGCTCTCGCTCGTGATGCGCACCTTCGGGCTCGCGCAGAACGCGGTCTCGCTCGCGACCTTCGGCCTGCTGCTGGTCCGGTTTTCGCCGTGGGCAGTGCTCCTGCTCGCGCTCGCGGGGCTGCCCGCGTTCATCGCGGAAGCGAAGTTCTCGGGTGACGCGTTCCGCCTGTTCCGCTGGCGCTCGCCCGAAACGCGCATGCAGATGTACTTGGAGACCGTCATCGCGCGCGAGGACCACGCGAAGGAGGTCAAGCTCTTCGGGCTCGGGCCGCTGCTGCTCGAGCGCTACCGCTCGATCTTCGCGCGGCTCTACGGCGAGGACCGCAATCTCACGCTGAGACGCGATGGTTGGGGGCTGCTGCTCGGCCTCGTCTCGACCGGCGCGTTCTACGGCGCGTATGCGTGGATCGCGTGGACCGCGGTGCTCGGCCGCATCTCGCTCGGCGAGATGACGATGTATCTCATGCTGTTCCGACAAGGACAGTCGGCGGTCGCGGCCAGTCTCTCGGCGATCGGCGGGATGTACGAGGACAATCTCTATCTCTCGACCCTGTACGAGTTCCTCGACACGCCGGTCGCGCCGCGCGCGGGTGCCACGACGCGCGGCCCGGTGCCGGAAGACGGCATCCACTTCGAGCACGTGACGTTCACCTACCCGGGTGCCGAGACGCCGACGCTGGTCGACATCGACCTCCGCGTGCGTCCCGGCGAAACGCTCGCGCTGGTCGGCGAAAACGGCTCGGGCAAGACCACGCTGATCAAGCTGCTCACCCGCCTCTACCGTCCCGACTCGGGACGCATCACGCTCGACGGCCTCGATCTCGCCGAATGGGACGAGGACGCGCTGCGGCGGCGAATCGGCGTGATCTTCCAGGACTTCGCGCGCTACCAGCTCAAGGTCGGCGAGAACGTCGGTGCGGGCGACGTCGAGCGCTTCGACGACGAGAGCGCGTGGCGCGAGGCCGGCATCAAGGGCATGGCGACGCCGTTCGTCGACACGATGCCCGCGGGTTTCCACACGCAGCTCGGCAAGTGGTTCCGCGACGGGCGCGAGCTCTCCGGCGGGCAGTGGCAGAAGATCGCGCTGTCGCGCGCGTTCATGCGCGAGGACGCCGACATCCTCGTGCTCGACGAGCCGACCGCGGCGATGGACGCCGGCGCCGAGGCACAGATCTTCGAGCACTTCCGCGCGCTGACGCGCGACCGCATCGCGATCCTGATCTCGCACCGCTTCTCGACCGTGCGGATGGCCGACCAGATCGTCGTGATCGAGAGCGGGCGCATCGTCGAGCGTGGCAGCCACGATGAGCTCATGAGGCTCGACGGTCACTACGCGCGGCTGTTCTCACTGCAAGCGGCGGGGTATCGCTGATCGCAGCGTCGCGCGGTCGGGGCTTCCGCCCCTCCCACAGTGACCCCGCAGGTCTGCGCTGACGGTCGGAGTCACTGTGGGAGGGGCGGGAGCCCCGACCGCTCCTCGCACCAACCCCTCCTACAATGCACACCATGGAGATCCTGGTGCTCTACTACTCGCGCAACGGCCACACCGCCGAGCTCGCGCGCCACCTCGCGCGCGGCGTCGAGGAGATCGCGGGTGTCTCGGCGCGGATCCGGACCGTTCCGCCCGTGCGTACCGGCCTCGAGCCCGAGCCCCTGCCCGCACCGGTGCCGGATTCCGGCCCACCCTACGTCGCGCGTGCCGACCTCGCCGAGTGCGCCGCGCTCGCGCTCGGAAGCCCGACGCGCTTCGGCAACATGGCAGCGCCGCTCAAGTACTTCATCGACGGGCTCGCCTCGGAGTGGGCGTCGGGCACGCTGGTCGGCAAGCCCGCCGCGGTGTTCACCTCGACCGCGACGTTTCACGGCGGCCAGGAAGCGACGCTGCTCAGCATGATGATCCCGCTGCTCCATCACGGCATGGTCGTGCTCGGGATTCCGTACACCGAGCCGCGCCTCACTGCGACCACGTCCGGCGGCACGCCGTACGGCGCGAGCCACGTCTCGGGCGCGCGCGGCGAGCGCACGATCTCCGACGACGAGCGCGAGCTCGCCCGCGCGCTCGGGCGTCGGCTCGCCGAAGTCGCCGTGAAGCTCGCGGCGTGACGGATTCACGCGTTTCGCACCTCGAGCGGATCGCGCTCGCGGCCTGGTTCGCGCTGATCGCGCTCGAGCTCGCGTGGTACGGCTGGCTCGCACCGCCGGCGCAGGTGCCGGCGGCCGCCGCGATGGCGATCGCGGCGGTTCCGCTCGCGTTGCCGCTGCTGCTGCTGCGCGGCCGCCCGTTGCGTGCACTGCTGCTGGCGGCGCTGGTTTCGCTTGCGTACTTCTGCCACGGCGTCATGGAGGCGTGGGCCGCCCCGCAAATCCGTTCGCTCGCGATCGTCGAGATCGTGCTGACGCTCGTGCTCGTGGTCGCGACCGGAACCATCGGGCTGGTGGCACGGCGCACGAAGCGCAGCGCGTAGCAGCCTCTACAATCGCCCGATGAGTTTCATCCAGCAGCCGCCGCAGCTCGGCAACCAGTACGCCGACGATCGCATGCTTCGCGCGCTCCTCAGGCGCGCAGTGCCGCGCGACATCCTCGCGGTCCACGAGAAGACCCTCGCCGAGCTCGGCGAGCGCGTCGCGCACGAGTGGTGGCCGCAGCAGCTCGACGCCTGGGCCGACGAGCCGGAGCTCGTCCACTTCGATCCGTACGGCAATCGCATCGACCACGTGCGCCTGACGCGCTTCTGGCAGCAGGCACCGGCAATCGCGGCCGGCTACGGTCTGGTCGCGACCGGCTACGACGCGGGCCTCGGCGAGCACGCGCGCACGTTGCAGTTCGCGCGCGTCTATCTCTTCCACGCCTCGAGCGAGTTCTACACCTGCCCGCTCGCGATGACCGACGGTGCGGCCCGCTGCCTCATCGACTCCGGCAACGCGCGGCTGCGCGAGCGCGCCGTGCCGCGCTTCCTCTCGCGCGATCCGGCGTTGTTCTGGACCTCCGGCCAGTGGATGACCGAGACGAGCGGCGGCTCCGACGTCGGCGGCACCGAAACGACCGCGAAGCAGGACGGACAGGGACGCTGGCGTCTCTCGGGCCGCAAGTGGTTCACCTCGGCGGTCGTCGCGGATGCGGCGCTGACGCTCGCCCGCCCCGACGGCAACGGTGCCGGCGCCGACAACCTCGCGCTGTTCTACGTCGAGCCGCGCAAGTCCGACGGTCGCTTCCGCAACATCGAGGTCGACCGGCTCAAGCCCAAGCTCGGCACGAAGAAGCTGCCGACCGCCGAGATCCGGCTCTCCGGCACACCGGCCGAGATCGTCGGCGAGACGAAGCGCGGCGTGCGGATGATCACGCCGATGCTCAACATCACACGCATCTGGACCGCGATCGGCGCGATCGCGCTGTTCCGGCGCGGCATCGCGCTCGCGCGCGACTATGCGACGCGCCGCGTCGCGTTCGGCATGCCGCTGATCGACCAGCCCCTGCACGCGGAGACGCTCGCGAGCCTGCAGGCCGAGCTCGAGGCGATGTTCGAGCTGACGTTCCACGCCGTCGAATTGCTCGGCCGGGTGGAGACGCGGCGCGCTGACGCGGACGGCGAGCATCTCCTGCGGTTGCTGACGCCGATCGTGAAGCTCTCGGCGTCGAAGGTCGCGGTCGCGGGTCTTTCCGAGATCTGCGAGTGCTTCGGCGGCGCCGGCTACATCGAGGACACCGGCATTCCGGGCCTGGTGCGCGACGCGCAGGTGCTGCCGATCTGGGAAGGCACGACCAACGTGCTGTCGCTCGACGTCGTGCGCGTGCTCGGCCAAATCGGCGGTCTCGCGCCGTGGCTCTCGGCGCTGCGCACGCTGACCGCGCGCGCGACGCGGCCCGAGCTCGAGCCCGCCGTGCGCCTCGTGCGCGACACCGCGACACGCTGCGGCGAGTGGCTCGCGCAGTACTCGAAGACGATGGACGAGTTGCAGGGCGGCGCGCGCGGCCTCGCGCTGACGCTCGGCCGCACGCTCGCGCTCGCGCTGCTGGTGCGACAGGCCGCGCATGCGCTCGCGACCGACGGCGATCCGCGTCCGCTCGCGGCGGTGCGGCGCTTCGCGCGGCACGGCATCGATCTGCTGCGGCAGCCGGGGAACGGCGAGGCGCGGATGCTGGCGAGCGATGTGTTTACGTGAGGTCGAGCGGTGAATCGTAGGCCGGGTGAGCCGCAGGCGAAGTCCGGCGGGTTCGCAGCGACGATGCCGGACTTCGCGCGCCTGCGGCGCGCTCACTCCGGCCTACAATGCCCTCTGGCCCTCAGAGCTTCAGCCTCGATCCATGGACCACCTCACGATCGTCACGACCGGCGGCACGATCGACAAGATCTATTTCGACGACAAGTCGAGCTTCCAGGTCGGCGCGCCGCAGATCGGCGAAATCCTGACGGCGCTCGGCGTCGCGTTCCGGTTCGACGTCATCGCGCTGATGCGCAAGGACAGCCTGCACGTCACCGAGGCCGACCGCGAGCTCGTGCGCCGCACGATCGAGGCGCAGCCGGGCCGGCACGTGCTCGTCACGCACGGCACCGACACGATGGTCGAGACCGCGCGCGTGCTCGACGGGATCGCCGGCAAGGTCATCGTGCTGACGGGGTCGCTCAATCCGGCGAAATTCCAGGGGTCCGATGCGGTGTTCAACATCGGCTGCGCCGTCGGCGCGGTGCAGTCGCTGCCGGATGGTGTGTACATCGCGATGAACGGGCGGATCTGGGATCCGAAGCGGGTGCGCAAGAATGTCGATGCGAATCGGTTCGAGTCGAGTTAGTGCTTCGTAGTCGGCGCCACGCCGTCGGGGCTTTCGCCCCTCCCACAGTGATTCCTGTCGTCAGCGCGAAGCGCGGTCGGGGCTGAGGCCCCTCCTACAAGAGCCCTGCTCTTCCGCACAGGGACGTGCGGCGCGCAGCGGCGGGAGGATGGTTCGGATTCACTCCGAACCATCCGCGTTCGATCCGAGGCAGGAGCCGAGTGATCGAACCACCAAACACTGGATGTGCGGCGCGCAGCGGCTGGAGGACGGTTCGGATTCACTCCGAACCGTCCGCGTTCGATGCCGGGGCAGGATGCCCCGGTAATCGAACCATCAGGTTCGAGTGAAACGAGACCTGCGGCGGCGCCGCCGCAGGTCTCCTCCCCACTTCCCTCCCCCGCACCCCCGGGCCAGCGCGAGGGAAAACTCGCCAGCCCGTATTCGTCGGCGCCGCGGCATTGCACCGCGGCGCCGTTTCGCGTCAGAACGTCAGGCTCCAGCTGTCGATGATGCCGACGTCGCCGCCGGCGTTGTCGTTGACGCGGAGCCTCCAGGTGCCGTTCGCGACTTCGCTCGAGGCGTTGACCGTGAACGTCTGGATGATGTTGTCGGCGCTGCCGCCGGTGCGGTTGTGAAGCACGTAGACCGAGCCGTCCGGCGCGATCAGGTCGACTTTGAGGTCACCCTTGTACGTGTGCTTGATGTCGACCGCGACCTGCAGGTTCGACGGTGCGTTACCGGTCCGACCGGTGACTGCGATCGGCGACTCGACCGTCGCGTTGTCGGTGATGTTGAAGTTGTTGGAGTTCGTGAACGTCGCGGGCGGCGGCGGTGGCGGAGTCGTGCCGTAGCTGCCGGTCAGCGAGAGACCCGAGAACGCTGCATAACCGTAGACCAGCACGTGGTACGTGCCGGCCTGCGCCGTCGCGATGTTGCAGGTCTCGGCATTCGTTCCACCCTCCGACTTGCAGTCGTTGGTCGTGCGCGTCGGCGCAGAGCCGAACCGCACGTAGAGGTCGCCGTCACCGCTGCCGCTCGACGTCACGAACCGCAGGTTCGACGCACCGGCCGGCACCGCCATCGTGAAGCGCAGCTCGCCGCCCGTCGCGGCCGAGAGCCCGCTCACCGGCACACCGTTCGTCAGCGTGTTCGGCGGCGGCGGAGGCGGCGGCGTCCCGCCACGATTGCCGTCGAGCGTCGTCGCACCGGAGCTGGTCGGGTCGAGCCAGTCGCGCAGCCGCGTCGCCGCGGAGCCGCCGCCGTTCCACGACATGTTGAGCCGGCCGTAGTAGTCCTGCAGGTTGTTGCCGCACGCGGCGGAGCCGCCGTGCAGCTGGCCGATCAGGCGCCGGTCCTGGTTGAAGAGACCCGAGCCGGACGAGCCGCCCTCGGTCGTGCCGTTGTCCCAGTCCGGGATGCGCCAATGCGACGTGCCCGAGCCCGGCGCACCCGAATAGCTCGAACGCGCGACCGCCTGGGCTGAATCGGCGATGCGCTTCTCGTGCCCGGCGGGATGGTGGATGCCGACGACGTAGGTCGGCACGACGTCGCGGTTGTCCCAACCCGACCAGTACGCATCGGCGCCGGCCGGCACGGCCGCGTCGAGGCGCAGCAGCGCGAAGTCGCTCGCCGAGTTCGTCGCAACGAGCTGCGTACCCGACTGCGTGTGGCTCGCGGTCGAGCTCGAGATCGGCGTGCCGCTCGCGGAGGAACCGGGCGTGCGGCAGGTCGGGTTCTGGTAGTTCCAGTAGACGACGATCGTGTCGGCGACCGTTTCGCTGCTGACGCAGTGGTTCGCGGTCAGGAAGTACGGCGTCGTGTCGCGGTTCGTGTTCGCGGTCAGCGTGCCGGTGCAGACGTAGGTCGAGGCACCCTGGCGGAACGTGTAGTGGCCGACCGCGTCGATCTGGTCGCCCCAGGTGTTGCCGAGCGGGCACGCGACGTCGACGTTGCAGCTGCCGGACTTCGCGGAGAGTGCGTCCTCGAACAGACCGCGATACGCGTGCGTTACGTTCGCGACGTTGACCGAGACGCGCTTTGCGACCGCACGCGGCGCCACGACTTCGATCGTCGCGGTGTCGCCCGGCACGTACGCGGTGTAGTAGCGGCCGTCGGCCTGGATGTCGGCCGCGGTGATCGGTCCACGCAGCACACTGCGGTCGGCGCTCGCGACGAAGAGCTCCGCGCCTTCCGGCAGCACGACGTCCGTGAGCCCGAAGTCGAGCGACTTCGCGCCGGGCGAGACCACCGCGAGGCGCCAGCCGACGCGGCCGTCGTCGAGCTCGAAGCGCTCGCCGCGCGTTGCGCGACCGGCGCGGATCGCGAGGTTCGGCGTCGCGACCTCGACGCCGTAGCGGAACGGACCGCCGGAGACCTTGCCGTCCTCGGCGACGAACTTCGAGAGGTCGGGAGATTCGGCGACGTAGGTGCGCTCGAGCGAAACGTTGCCCAGCGCGAACTGCGCGCTCGGCAGCTGGCCGGCGGCGTACGCGCCGGCGGAGAACGTGAGGGCGATCGACAACGCGAGCGTACGACGTGCGCGATGGAGCTTCGTCATGCGTGGATCCTCGGTGGACCGCTCCGCGCGGTTCGCGTGGGCGGCGCTTGCGATCAGAGAGGGAGGCCGACCGTCGCGTAGCGACGGCCGGCCTCGATGTCACATCAGAACTGCAGCGACCAGGCGTCGATGATGCCGACGTCGCCCGCCGCGTTGTCGTTCACGCGGAGCTTCCACGTACCGTTCGCGACCTCGCTCGAAGCGTTGACCGTGTACGTCTGGAAGATGTTGTCCGCGCTGCCGCCGGTACGGTTGTGCAGCACGTACACCGAGTTGTCCGGCGCGATCAGGTCGACCTTCAGGTCGCCCTTGTACGTGTGCTTGATGTCGACCGCGACCTGCAGGTTCGACGGGGCGTTGCCCGTACGGCCCGAGACCGTGATCGGCGATTCGACCGTGGCGTTGTCGGTGATGTTGAAGTTGTTGATGTTCTGGAAGAACGAACCGCCGCCGCCGCCGGTCGAGTAGCTGCCGGTCAGCGAGACGCCCGAGAACGTCGAGTACGCGCGGATCATCACGTGGTACGTCCCCGCCTGCGCGGTCGCGATGTTGCACGTCTCGTTGTTGCCGTTGAGGTACGGACGGCAGTCCCAGACGGTCGTAGTCGGCGCCGAGCCGAACTTGACGTACATGTCCGCGTCGCCGGTGCCGCCCGACATCGCGAAGCTCAGACCGGTGGCGCCGGCCGGCACGGCCATCGTGTACGCGAGCTGCGCGCCGGTCGAGGCCGAGAGGCCCGTCACCGGCACGCCGTTCGTGAGCGTGTTGCCACCGCCGCCACCGCCGCCCGTGACCGCCTGCATCGTCTTCAGCGAGTCGACGAGACCCGAACCGCAACCGCCCGAGCACGTGCCGGCGAGCGGCCGCGTGTTGCCCTTGAGCAGCGTCTCGACCTCGGCCGGCGTCTTCGACGCCTTCGAGAGGATCAGCGCCGAAAGGCCCGCGACGTGCGGGGCCGCCATCGACGTGCCCTGGTAGAATGCGTAGCTCGCGGAGCCCGGCGTGGTCGTGCCGCTGTTGAGCGTCGAGAGCACGCCCTTCGTCGGCGTCGCCGTCTCGCCGCCCGGCGCCGTGACGTCGATCAGCGCGCCGTAGTTCGAGTACTGCGCGCGGTTGCCTTCCTTGTCGGAGGCCGCGACCGCGACGACGTTGTTGCAGTTCGCCGGCGAGAAGCCCGACACGTCTGCGTTCGAGTTGCCGGCTGCGATCACGACGACCGTGCCGCGGCTCGTCGCGGAGTTGACCGCGTTCTGGAACGTCGAGCCGCACGCGCCGCCGCCGCCGAGCGAGAGGTTGATGACCTTCGCCGGAGTCGGGTTCGCCGTGACGCCCGAGACCGTGCCACCCGAGGCCCACACCATCGCGTCGGCGATGTCGGCGGTCGAGCCGCCGCACTTCGCGAGCACGCGCACCGGCTGGATCTTCGCGCCGAACGCGACGCCGGCGACGCCGGACGCGTTGTTCGTGACCGCGGCGATCGTGCCGGCGACGTGCGTGCCGTGCCACGACGAGTTCTGGCTGTACGGGACGCCGCACTCGTTGACGCCGAACCAGTCGCCTTCGTCGTTCGGGTTCGAGTCGCGGCCGTTGCCGTCGCGTGCGGATGCCGCGTCGGAAACGAAGTCGTAGCCGGCGACGAGATTCGCGGAGAGGTCCGAATGGGCCGTGATGCCGGTGTCGAGCACCGCGACGGTCACGCCCGTACCGGTCGCGACGTCCCACGCCGCGGGCAGGTTCATGCCGGCGACCGTGTCGAAGTAGTGCCACTGCTCGGCGTAGCGCGTGTCGTTCGGCGTCAGTAGCGCCTGCAACATGCGGTTCGGCTCGGCGTACTCGACGTTCGGATCCGCGGCGATCTGCGCGAGGAACGCGAGCGCTTCGTCGGACGAGAGCGCGGCGCCTGAGGCTTCGATCAGATCGGCGCCGACTGCGAGACGGCGGACGTGCGCGAGATTGCGGCCGAGACCGCGCGAGAGCGCATTGAGGTTCGCGTGGACCGCGGCGATCGAGAGTCCGGGCGGCGAGTCCTTGCGGAACTTGACGATGAAGCTCGAGTACTTCTCGCCGGCGACGACTGTGTCGGCATGCACGAGCGCACCACTCGCAGCGTCGCGGTACGCGGGCCGGGTCATCGGATCGGCGTGGACCTGCATCGAGGCGATCCCGAGCGCGGCCATCGAGGCGAGCGCCAAGGCATTGCGATGGAACGTCTTGCGACTCCTGTGCTGAATCACGAGTTTTCCCCCACCCAAAGGTGTCGATCGTCCCGCCGTGATCGTCACGGCGACCGCATCGCGACATCTCCTTGAGGCCGGTCCGTCCCCGCGTGGTGCGCGAAAAAGAGGGGTCCCCCGTGCCGAGAAAACAGCACGCCCTCGCGATCACACGGATCGCGCGCACCGTCCTTGCGAGCTTGCGGGCGCGTGGCTGGCGCTGCCGCCACGTTTTCCGCCCGCCTGTCTGGCCAAGCGCTTTGCGGCCGTCCCGCCGCGAAAGCGCGGCCGAACATAAGCCAGCATTTGCGACCTCGTCAACACCGGAAATACGATGTAACTCATTGACGGAGAAAGAAATGATGACGCGGTGCAACAAAAGGGACACGCCTGGATGCCTGACTTTCGGCAGGGATCGACCGGACATGCCGAAAATTTGTGCTCAGAACGAGTATTGAGAACTGCGTCACATTGGATGACGCAGCGCACCATCGACGGTGGGAGGAAACCCGTGACTGCGACAGGCGCGCGCCGCTCAGCGGCGCAGCTTGCGAACGAGATGGACCGAACGCGGACGCAGGAGATACGTGACGAGCCATCCCGCGAACAGCACGAGCGGCGCGAAGTGCATCAACTTGAGCGTCGCATGCCGTGCGTTGCGCACGGGACCGTGTGCGAGCTCCATCGCAACCTCGGGGCGCAGCTCGATCTCCGACGCCGATTCGCCGAACGTGTCGACCGCGTATGCGGCGCCATAGTCGCGCAGCGGTCCGATCACGAGCAGCGGGCGCCCAACAGCCATGTACAGATACGTGAGCGGCGCTTCGCGCTTCGCGGCGCGAAGCAGATGCACGCCGATCGTCGGCATCTGCGCGCTCGCGGCCCACACGATGCCCTCGAAGGCGAACGCGAGCAGGAACGCGCCGAGCAGGATCCAGTGCAGGTATCGCAGCATCGCGGCGACCTCCGGGGCGTGAAGCCTAGCAAAACGACATGACGCGAACCGCGGCGCCGATTTCCCGTCCGAGTCCTGCGGGCGCATAATGTGAGGCGCGACACGTCCGTCGGGCGCCTTTGATGAGAGGCTTACGGACGCATGGCCGACGTCGTGCAGGACCACAACCGGCGCGGGAATCGCCGGACGCCGCGAACGCGGCGCCGCGAGGTTCTTCACACACCGTCGAACGGATACGATCCGCGCGACGCCGGGAAACAGGGGCCAGCATGAGCCAATCCCCGAATGCGGCGTCGCGTGCGATGCCGCTGCGGCTCTCGGCGCTGCCGGACCGTCTCAGGCGGCTTGCGCTGACGTGGGACGTCGACGCCGCGCGTGCGTTCGCCGCCGAGATCGACGAACTGCTCGAGGACGCCGAAGGCACGCTCGCCGAGCGCATCGGCGATCTCTCCGCGTATCTCTCCGTGTTCGCCGACGGCTCGCTGCTGCCGAACCGCACGCAGCTCGATCGACTCCACCAGCTCCTGCGCGAGATCACCGGCACCGAGGTCGCGCTGCCCGGACCTGCGGCCGACGTCGTCGTCCCGATGCCGGAGCGGCGCGCACGCGTGGCCGAACAGCGCAACGCGGTCGCGATCCTCGACGTCGCCGACACGCTCGCGCCGGGCCTCACCGCGACGCTGACGGAACGCGGCTATTTCGTTCAGCACTTCGCGGATACCGCCGATATCGAGGCGTATCTCGGCGAGACGCGGCCCGGCGTGCTGCTGATCAACGCGAACCGGCTGCGCGTGCTGCCGAAGCTCTCTGCGCGCCTCGGCGAAGCTGCGATCGGCTCACCGCTCGGCCCCGCGCTGATCGTCGTCTCCGGCTCGCGCGATCTGACGCACCGACTGCTCGCGATGCGCGCGGGCGCGTCGGCGTACTTCGGCGCGCCGCTCGACAGCTACCGCATCGTCGCGCGGATCGAGGAGCTGCTCGGGCGCGAGCAAGCGACGCCGTACCGCGTGCTGCTGGTCGATTCGAACCGCGAGCACGCCGCGCAGTGCGGGCGCTGGATGATGGAACAGGGCATGACGGCGCGGCTCGCGTTCGACGCGACGACTGCGCTGTCGGCCGCGACAGAGTTCCGGCCCGACATCGCGGTGATCGATTTCGAGCTGCCCGACGCGCGCGGGTTCGAGATCGTGCAGGTACTGCACCAGCAGCCCGAGTTCGCGACGCTGCCGATCGTGCTGTTCGCCGACGAAGAGGACGACACGCAGCGCTTCGACGCGATCGCCGCCGGCGCCGACGACGTGCTGATCAAGCCGCTCAAGCCGCGTCATCTCGTGAGCGTCATCACCAGCCGCGTGCGCCGCGCGCAGTGGCTGCGCGGACAGACTGGCCAGTCCGCCGGACGCGACACGCGCACCGGGCTATTTCTGCGCTCGCACCTGGTCGAGCACGTCGGCCTCGCCGACATCGGACGCGGCGCGGCGCTGATCTTCGTCGCGTTCGACCGCGTCGAGCAGCTGCGCGAGGCGATCGGCCTATCGGGCCTCGCGCAGGTCGAGAGCGAGATCGCGCAGGTGTTCCGCGAAACGCTCTCGCGCGGCGACATGGCGGCGCCGATGCGCGACTTCGCGTACCTGCTGCTGATCGCGCGCGACCACCGCGACCAGGTCACCGAGCTCGCCGAGCGCCTGCGCCAGAAGTTCGCGCAGCGCCAGGGCGGCACGAACCACGGCATCAACCTGATGCTGACGGCGAGCATCGGCATCACCTCGCTCGACGACACCGAGCCGAACGTCGATGCGCGCGTCGCGCGCGCCGAGGCGGCCGCGATGGCGGCGCAGCGCGTCGGCGGCAACCGGGTGCTCTGGTACGAGCCGAACGACTTCGCGCTGGTGCGGCCGAATCCCGAGCTTGCGGTGCGCGCCGTGCTGTCGCGGCCATGGCGCGACGACAACGCGCGCATCGACTTCCGTCCGCTCGTGCCGCTCTCGGGCAAGCTCGCGGGCCAGTTCGACCTCGAGCTCAACCTCGTCAGCACGACCGAGCCCACCGCGCGCGCCGAGTACGGCGTCTACGCGCCGGTCGCACACGAGCTCGGCGCGCTGCGCGAGATCGAACGGCGCAGGCTCGCCGCCGCGCTCGACGCGCGCGAGCAGCGTTTGAAGCTCGGCAAGCAGATCCGCATCTTCATGCCGATCGCGGCGGCGAGCCTCGAGGACGCGGCCCTGGTCGACTGGCTCGTGCACGAGCTGCAGGCGCGCAAGCTCTCCGGCACGGGCCTCACGCTCGAGCTCCCGAGCGGCGAGCTGCTCGATCGGCGCGCCGAGCTCGAAGCGCCGATCGCCCGGCTGCGTTCCGCCGGCGTGCGACTCGGGCTCTGCGACTTCGGGCGCGACTGGGCCGCGGTGCACCTGCTCAACAAGCTCACCGTCGACTTCCTGCGGCTCGATCCCGAGCTCGTGCAGAACACGACGAATGCGAACGCGGTCAGCAACACGATGCTCGCGCTGGTGCGAAAGGCGCATCATCTCGGCGCCGCGGTGATCGCGCCGAGTGTCGATTCGATCGAGCGGGCGCACATTCTGATCCGCCTCGGCATCGACTACGGCACCGGCGACGGGCTCGGGCGCGCGCAGCGCGAGCCGGAGTTCGATTTCAACCGGCCGATCTGGTGAATGGCGGGTGCGCTTGCTGCGCACCCGCTCCCTCCCCTGCGCGATTACCGGTATGCGGTGGCGATCATGGCGCCTGACACGGCAACAGCCGCACCAGCGCGACCTCGCCGCGACGTCCCGCGAACTCCGCCGCGAGATCAGAATCGTCGAACCGGTATGCGAGCGTTGCCCGATCACAGCCGCTGAAGCGCAACGTCGCCTCGCCGACGCGATTGACGTTGCGGGTCGCGCGCCGGTCGAAGCGTCCGCCGATCGCGCGCTGGATCGGTACGGTCGCGACGCCGCCGCGCGCCTGCGCGAGCGAACCGTCGAGCACGAACCAGTGCTGCGCGGTCGGATCGTCCTGTGGGGTCGCTGCGTCGTAGGTGAACCAGCCGGCGAAGAGATGGCCGTCGTCGCCCGGTGACGGCGGGCGCAGATCGAACAGCAGGCCTTGTCCGCCACTGTCGGGCGAGAACCACGCGCCGGACTGCGATGTCGAGAGGCCCGCGGCGTCGTTTCGAGATGCTCCGGCCGGCGGCACGGTCGTGCCGACCGCATCGACGCACGGGTGTACCGCCGGTGTCAGCCGCGTCAGATCGACATCCCCCTCGAGCCCGGCGAGCTCGCCGCTCTCGAAGCGATACGAGAGAACCATCTCGCCGCAGTCCACGAGACGCAGACGTGCGCTGCCGACGCGCGCGGCCGTCGTGATCGGCGGCGTCGCGAAGCGCCCGCCCGTGTTGGTGTAGAGGTCGAGCATCGCGACGCGCGCGCCGGTGGGAACCGTGCCACCGAGGGTGTACCAGCGCTGTCCGCTCGCATCATGCGTTCCGACGCGGTCGAAGGTGAACCACCCCGCGAACAGCGTGCCGCTCGCAGGCGCGGTGTCGAATACGAGCCCCTGTCCACCGGTCCCGGGCGAGTACCAGGTGCCGAGCACGCCGAGCTGTGCCGGCGCGGCCGGCTCGAGCATCGCGTCGAGCTCGATGCGTTGGACTTCCACGGCCGAGCCGAAGCGGCGCAGCGATCCGTCGCGCGTCGATACGAGCTGTTGCGCCGAGCAGGTCGCGCCGCCGGCGCAGGCGAGCGAACGCGCGCCGAGCTCGCGCCCATCGTCGAACGAGTAGCCGGTCAGAATCGGCCGGCTCGGTCCGTCGCGCGTCACGAGCGCGAGTCGTCGGACGGGATCGATCGTAAGCGAACGCACGCGGCGCTCGTCGAGCAGGGTGCGCGCAATGCGCCAGCGCGAGGCTCCGTTCGTGGCGTCGAGGAGCTCCACCGTGCTCGCGACGCGGTCGCCCGCGACGCGATTGATCGCGACCAGCACGACACCGTTCGAGGCCGTGAACGTGAACGGCGGCGCGTCGCGAAGGCTCGGCGCGTGACGGTTCGCTTCGTATTCACGCGACCAGCGCTGCGCGCCGTTCCGATCGAAGCCGTGGAGCCGATGGCGACCATCGCCCCACGAATGGAGCACGATGCCGCCGTCGTCCAGCATCGAAACGCGCAGCAGGGACTCGTGCGGGAAGGTGGGATGCTCGACGCGCCGGACGGCGTCGCCCGCCTCGGCGTACGCGATCAGGATGCCGGCGTTGCCAGGAGTGTCCCGACCATCGCGACACGTCCGTCGGGTGCGGCATCCGCGACGGCGCCGCTTCCCTGCCCTTCGCCACCAGAGCTCGTAGTGATTCCCATCCCGACGAGGGCGGTGCGGGAGACCGCACCGAAGGGCGAGACGATCACACGATTGAGGTCCTCGACCAGGACGACGCTTCCGTCGGCGCGCACGGCGATCGCGGGCAGGAGCTCACGCTCCGAATTGGTCGCGGGCGGCGGCAACGACCGGACCGTCAGCAGTGGCGATCCGTCGGTGCGGGCGAAGCACCGAACCGCGTGATCGAGTCGCAGGAAGCGAACGATGAGCGAGACGTGTCGTGTGTACACCGGTCCAATGCAGACGCGGTCCGCGCCGATCGCGATTCGTGCCTGCCGGTCGCGAGCCGGGTCGTCGGGTAGATCCGCGCGGTCGATCTGCCGATAGGCGAACTCGCGCGTCCAGCGCAGACTGCCGCCGGCATCGAAGGCGCGCAACGTCGCGGCCGCTCCGACCGTGACTTCGTCGTCACGGTTCAGCGCATACGCACTGCCTTCGTCGTCGACGGCGCCACGCAACACGACGCGCGACGTCGGCGCGATCGAGCCGAGGTCCGGCACGGGGCGGACCGAGCCGCGCAGGTCCACGTGCGAAAGACCCCCGTCCGGGACGCTCCGGACGAGCGAGCCGTCGCGCAGTACCGCCGCTCTTCCCTCGGGAAAACGACCGAGGCGCACGCCGTCGGCGGAGATGTGCTCGAGCACCGGCGCACCGGGTGCACTCGGATCGGGGCGGCGCAACGTCACGGCGAAGGCCGGCAGGCCGTCAGGCACATCGGGGTACGCGCCCGACGCGAATGCGTCGAGACGCTCACCTGGGAGGTCGATCCGCCACAGCGGCGTGCCCTCGGTGGTGAATCCGTGCAGTGACGACGGGCGATTGCGATCGAACAGATTGCTCATCCCGATCGCGATACGGCCACCCGCCATCGGACGCGCGTACATGGCGTCGAGGTGAGCGACTTCGGGATACGTGCGCTGCCAGCGCAGCACGCCTTGCGGCGAATAGCGCGCGAGCCAGAGCGGATCCCCGACGCGCGAGCCCACGCGACCGGCGACGACGACGTCGTCGTCGGCCAGCACGACCAGCTCGCTCGAGAGCTCGATCGACGGTTCCGGCGGAACCCTCGACCACGCGACGCCGCTCGCGTTGATCTTCGCGAGCCGGCGCCGGTCGCCGGTGCGGTACGCGACATAGACGGCGGACTCGCGGCTCAACGCTGCGCTTCGCGCGAACGTCGTCGGGCCCGACGCGTCCGGCGGCAGCTCGATCGTGCGCAGGCGTCCGTCGGCCTGCAACCGCAGCCAATGCGGCAGGTTGAAGGTCGTGAGCCAGACGCCGCCGGTGGCATCGCGTCGCAGGTCGTCGGGATCGACCCCCGCATTGCACGGATTTCCATCGAACAGGGCCGTGGCGTGCACGCGTCCGTCGCCGTCGGTCAGTCGGAGGCGACAGCGCTCGGTCGCAGGATCGCGGTCCGGGCCTGCGAGAAAACGATCACCGCCGAGCGGGTAGACCGACACCCTCTGGTGGGAACTCACCGGCACAATGTCGGCCGAGCGCGCGGCCGGCGACGCGCGACCGTCGACCGTGACGCGCGTCCAGTACGTCCCGATCGGCTGACCTGCATGGCCGAGCACGATGTAGCCGTCATCGCTCGGCAGCACCGTCGCCAACGCAAACGACTGGTCGTCGCCCGGCGCCGTCGGCACGATCCACTCCTCGGCCGCCGCCGGCGGCGCGAGCACGAGCGCCAGCAGCGCCGCTGCGAAACGAACCTCCATGTCGACTCCGATACGACGCGCGCATCTGCGCGCTGCTTCGTGGGACGCCCGAGCGCGGCGCTGCCCTCACACGGGCGGCGCGCGTCGCGTTGGCGTTCACGCCACGATCACGCGTGCCGCTAGGTCACGTGGAGCTCGGAGTTCATCCCTGCTCGTCGTCGTCGCTCGGTGACTCGCAGCCCGGATCGCCGACCGGTTCGAGACGGAAGTCGACGAAGCTGTCGCCGTCGTTGTCGGTGCCGTCGTCGCACTGCTTGGTGCCGATCTCGCTCGGATCGGTCGGGGAGGTGCACCCCGGGTCGGCGCGATCGGCGAGGCCGTCGCCTTCGTTGTCGACGCCGTCGTCGCAGATGAGCGCGCCCTGCTCGCTCGGATCGGCCGGACCCGCGCAGCCGGGATCGGCCTGGTCGAAGAAGCCGTCGAGATCGTTGTCGTAACTGTCGTCGCACGCGATCGTGCCGCGCTCGCTCGGATCGGTGGGACCGCTGCAGCCGGGATCGCGTGCGTCGACCGTACCGTCGAAGTCGTTGTCGACACCGTCGTCGCACCGCCCCGCACCGAGCTCGCTCGCATCCTCGGGGCTCTCGCAGCCGGGATCGGCCGCGTCGACGAAGCCGTCGGTGTCGTTATCGAGACAGTCGTTGCACGGACCGGACGGCGGCGGCGGGCCGCTCTCGAAGCCTTGGCGGAACACGACGTCGAGCGAGCACGCGCCCGCGAGCCACGCCGCGAGCTTCGCTTCGCTGTCACCGTGCTGCGGGCGAGCGGCCTCCGGCGCGAGCAGCGCAGCGAACGCCAGCGTCGAACCCAGGATGTGCCGCATTCCGTACGCTCCCCTTGCCTTGCGTCGCGCGATGCTAGCGCAGCGCGCTCAGAGCATGCCGGTCTCGAGCTTCGCGGCCTCGCTCATCATCGAGTGGTTCCAGGGCGGATCGAACGTCAGCTCGACGTCTGCCTCCGCGATCGTCGGGATCAGCTCGAGCTTCGTGCGGACGTCCTCGACGAGGATGTCGCCCATGCCGCAGCCCGGCGCGGTGAGCGTCATGCGGACCTCGACCTTGCGCTCGCCGTCGTCGCGCCGCTTGAGCTCGCAGGTATAGACCAGCCCGAGATCGACGACGTTGATCGGAATCTCGGGATCGAAGCAGGTGCGCAGCTGCGACCAGACCAGCTTCTCGACCGCTTCGTCGCTGGCGTCTTCGGGCAGCGACGGCAGTGGCATCGGCTCCTTGCCGAGCGCGCCGGCGTCCTCGTTGCGAATGCGGAACAGGTTGCCTTCGACGTAGACGGTGAAGCTGCCGCCGAGCGCCTGCGTGACGTAGCCGACCTGCCCTGCAGGCAACGTAACGGTCTCGCCGGACGGCACCATCACCGCGGCGCAATCGCGTTCGAAACGCACGGGTTCGCTGGAACTGCTGTAGCCCACGGGTGTTGTTTCTTCAGTGGAGTCGCGGTGGATATGGGGACGATCACCGGCCAACAGTAGGCCGGGCAGCCGGAGGATGGCCGGCGCTCTTGCCGGCCTACAGCGTGGCGCGCAACACCTCGCCCAACCTTCGTGTCGCCTCGCCGAGATCGCGCGGCGTGATCGCGGAGTAGCCGAGCAGCAAACCCGCGCGCGGCGCGCGCGTCATGTAATAAGGCGCGATCGGATAGAGCCCGAGCTCGCGCGCCTCGCCGGCCGCGACGACCGCATCGACCGCGTTGCGTGCGTGCTTCGGCAGCCAAGCCGTGACGTGCATGCCGGCACTCGTACCTTCGACCTCGACGAGCCCGTCGCAGTGTCGCGTGAGCCCACGCAGCAGCGCCGAGCGCCGCTCGGTCAGGGCACGCCCGCTACGCCTCAGCATACGCTCGAAGCGGCCGTCGCCGATCAGGAGCGCGAGCGCGTGCTGCTCGATCGCCGGGCAGCCGCGGTCGCAGAGCCACTTCGACGCGCGCAGCGCGTCGCGCAGCGAAGGCGGCACGACGATGTAGCCGAGCCGCAGCGCCGGGAACATCACCTTCGAGAACGAGCCGACGTAGATCACGCGCTCGCCGCGGTCCAGCGACTTCAGCGCGGCGATCGGACGCACGTCGTAGCGGAACTCGCCGTCGTAGTCGTCCTCCACGATCCACGCGTCGTGGCGCGTGGCCCACTCGAGCAGCGCCATGCGTCGCGGCAGCGACATCAGCACGCCGCTCGGAAACTGATGCGACGGCGTCACGCAGACGAGCCGCGCGCCCTGCGTCGGCAGCGCGGCGACGTCGAGACCGTCGCGGTCGATCGGCACCGGCACCAGCGCGGCGCCGTGCGCGAGCAGCGCCTGGCGCGTGCCCTGATAGTGCGGTTCCTCGATCGCGGTGAGCTGGCCCGGTTCCACCAGCGCGCGCACGCAGAGGTCCATGCCCTGCTGCACCCCACTCACGATCACGATGTCCTCGGGGTCGGCGACGAGACCGCGGCGGCGCGCGAGATAGCCCGCGATCGCGGTGCGCAGCTCGGGGATGCCCTCGGCCGGTGGGTAGTCGAGGACCGTGTCGTCGGCGGCGCGGCCGAGCGCGCGGCGCCAGAGCGACTGCAGCGCGGGCGTCACGAGCGGCAGCCCGTATTCGAGGTTGTAGCGGACCGGCTTGCGGCGGTGTCCGGGCGGCAGGTTCGCGCGCTGTTCGAGCGCGCTGCGCGCGAACGGCGCGAGCCGCGGTTTGCGCGACCGCGCCGGCGGCGGTACCGGTTGCCGCGCCTCGATCTCGGCGACATAGGAGCCCGAGCCGACGCGACCCTCGATGAACCCTTCGGCGCCGAGCTGCTCGTAGGCCGCGAGCACCGTGTTGCGCGAGAGCCTGAGGTCGCGCGCGAGCTCGCGCGTCGCCGGCAGGCGCGCGCCGGGCGCGAGACGACGCGCGCAGATCGCGTCCTTCAGCGCGCGCGTGAGCTGGCCGTGCAACGGCCCCGTCCCGTCGAACTCGAGGTGCATGCGCCCGATCCCAGGAAGTGGCACCGAATCTTACCACCCAAGCGGTGCTTAAGACGGAACCACTGCGGTCATAGAGTGCGACACGTCGGCGGCGTGGCCGCCCGAGGAGGTTCGCGATGGTCGACTCGACGCCGTATCAGCCGATCTTTCCGCCCGGCGCGTTCGCGCTGTTTCCCCCGGCGCGGGCCAAGGAAGGCCCCGCCCTCTCGCCGCGCACCGCGGGCGAATGCGCGGGCAACGACGCCGCGTGCGATGGCCCGCGATCCGCGGGGCTCGCGGCTTGAAGCCCGCGCGCGACGCCCGCCACCGCGTACGACGGATCCCGGAGCGCGCGCAATACGAGCGCGAGGACGCATACGCGATCATCGACGCGGGCTGGCTCGCGCACGTCGCGTTCGCGGTCGACGGTCAGCCGTTCGTCATCCCGATGCTGCACGCGCGTGACGGCGACCGGATTCTGCTGCACGGCTCGGTCGCGAGCCGGCTCATGAAGACGCTCGGCGAAGGCGTGCCGTGCTCGCTCGCGGTCACGCACGTCGACGGGCTCGTGCTCGCGCGCTCGCACTTCCACCACTCGGTCAACTACCGCTCCGCCGTCGCGTTCGGCCGCGCGCATCTCGTCGCCGACCCGGCTCAGAAAGCCGCGGCGCTGGCGCGCTTCGTGGACGCGATCCTGCCGGGGCGTGCGGCCGACTCGCGCGCCGCCGATCGCAAGGAGCTCGGCGCGACCAGCGTGCTGTCGTTCGCGATCGAGGACATCAGCGCGAAGATCCGCGCGCACGGCGTCAAGGACGACTCGGACGACCTCGCGCTGCCGCACTGGGCCGGCGTCGTGCCGATGCGCGTCGTGCACGAAGCGCCGCAGGCCGATCAAGGGTGCACCGCGCCGATTCCCCACTACGTTGCGGCGCTCGTAGCCGAGCACGCGACGCCTGTTTCCTGATCGGGGCTCTTCACGAGCCGTCATTCCCGCGACTGCGAAGCGAACGGCGGAGCCGGTCAAGCGGGAATGACGGCGGAGTGCCGCGCTGCGACAATCCCCGCATGGCAGCTCCGGCAATCTTGCGCGCGGCGAGTGCCGCCGCGGCGGTGCTGCTCGCGCTTTGCGCCGGTGCGGTGTGGTCGGTCGTGGCACTTCTGGTCGGCGGCGAGGCATCGTGGATGGCGCTGCCATCGGCCGCGATCGTGCTCTACGCGCTGAGCTATCCGAATCCGTCGTCGCGCACCGCCCGCGCCCTGTTCGCGCTCGCGCTCTACGCGCTGACGATCGCCTACGCGCACTACCTGCACGCCGCGAGCCTCGTGACGTTCCAGCTCGGCACCTCGTTCCGCGACGCGCTCGTCGCGATCGGCCCCGAGATGGCTTGGGCGCTCGCGACCGCGCGCGGCGACGCAATCGATGCTGCGTTGATGCTGCTCGTCGGTGCCGCGCTCGCGGTGCTCGCGGCGCGCGGTGCCTCCGCGTCGTCGCACTACAAGCCGCGGAACGGGATCGTGTAGAGCAGCGCGACGTTGACCACGAGCAGCAGCGCGCCCGTGAGCGCCTGCTGCCGGATCACCGCGTATTGGTCGTCGAGCTCGAGCAGCGCCGCCGGCACGATGTTGTAGTTCGCGGCCATCGGCGTCATCAGCGTGCCGCAGTAGCCCGAGAGCATGCCGATCGCCGCGAGCGACGCGGGCTCGGCGCCGTGTCCCGTCACCAAGAGCGGCAGCGCGATGCCGAGCGTCATGACCGGAAACGCCGCGAACGCGTTGCCCATGATCATCGTGAACACGACCATGCCGAGCGCGTACGCGACGACGCAGGCGAAGCGGCTGTCGACCGGGATCGCTGCGCCGGCGAGCTTCGCGATCAGGTCGCCGACCCCGGCCGCGGCGAAGACGCCGCCGAGCGTCGCAAGCGCGAGTGGCAGGATCGCCGCCCAGCCGATGGCCTCGAGCAGCGTCCTCGATGCATCGACCGATTCCGACGCGCGCGAGCGCGTCAACACGAGCGTCGCTGCGAGGGCGACGGCGCAGGCGATTGCGAGCGCGACGAGCGTCGCGTGCTGCGCCTCGAAAAGTGGCTTGCCGGCCGCGTCGACGAGCCGTCGCAGCGCGAACAGCGCGACCACCGTCACCAGCGGGATCGCGAGCGCCGGAACGAACAACCGGTGCCCGAGACGCTCCGCCTGCGCGACGCGACGCGATGCCTCGCTCTCCGCGCGACCGCGCGCAACGCCGCCGAGCCCCGCGATGACCGCGATCACGACGAGGATCGCGCCGACCACAGTGCGCGGCAGGAAGTCGCCCGCGAGGAACGCGAGCGCAAGGAGACCCCAGAACGCCGCCGACGCTGCGCGGCGCGGATGGCTGGGATCGCGCGCGGCGTGCCATGCGGTGCCCGCGAGCAGGAGCCCGATCAGCACATAGATCGGCGTCAGCACGATCACGAAGCGCGCGCTCCGATACTGGCCTGCGCATCGCGCGCCGCGGCGCCGGCAGCGCGCGTTGCGAGCCACGCGTCGAGCCGCCAGGTGCGCGCGCCGTGGATCGCGAACGCTGCGATCGCAGTGGGCAGCCCCCACAGTGCGATCGTCAGGGGCGCGACGACGATGCCCTGCTCCGCGAGCACGCCCTGGATCAACAGCACCGCGCCGAACGCAAGGAACACGTCCTCGCCGAAGAACAGCCCGACGTTGTCGGTCGCGGCGCAGTACGCGAGCAGCCGCTCCCTCGTGTCGCGGTCGAGCGGCCCGTGGCGCTTGATCGCGGCCGCTTCGGCCATCGGCGCGACCAGCGGTCGCACCGCCTGCGCGTGCCCGCCGAGGCTCGTGAGTCCGACCATTGCCGCACCCTGGCGCAGCGCGAGATACGCGAGCAGCAGCCGCCCCGCGGTGACGCGCGCGAGCCGGGCGACCCAGGCCTGCGCGTGCTCGCGCAGCCCATTGCGTTCGAGCAGCCCGATGACGGGCAGCGTCAGCACGAACACGAGCAGGAAGCGGTTGCGCAGAAAGCTCTCGCCGAAGGTCTCGAGCAGGCCGATGATCGGCATGCCGGCCGCGATGCCGGTCACGAGCCCCGCGACGACCACGACGAGCAGCGCGTTGAGCCGGAGCGCGAGCCCCGCGACGACGACCGCGACGCCGACCAGCGGCCACCAGTTCATCGCGGCGGCGCGCGCACGCCGACACCGGCTTCGGCGAGCTTGTCGCGCAACGCGCGCGCGAGACCGGCGGGATCGTGGCCGTCGCCGTGGATGCAGAGCGTCGCGGCGTCGATCGCGAGCGTCTCGCCGGTTCGCGCGCGCACCGAGCGATCCCGGGCGAGCGAGACACCCTGTTCTAGAGCGCGCTCGCGTGTCTCGTGCACGGCCCCCGAAACCGAGCGCGGCGTCAGCGAGCCGTCGCGCTCGTAGGCGCGGTCGACGAACGCTTCGCCGACGGCGGCGAGGCCCGCCGCGTCCGCTGCCGCGACCATCGCGCTGCCCGCGAGCCCATACAGCGCGAGCGTCGCATCGACCTCGCGGATCGCCAGCGCGATCGCGTCCGCGAGCGCGCGGTCGCGCGCCGCCATGTTGTAGAGCGCGCCGTGCGGCTTGACGTGCGCGAGCCGCGCGCCTTCGGCCGCCGCGATCGCCGCAAGCGCGCCGATCTGGTACTGCACGAGATCACGCAGCTCGCCCGGCGCGACGCGCATCTCGCGCCGCCCGAATCCCTGCAGGTCCGGCAAAGAAACATGCGCGCCGATCGCAACGCCGTGCGCGCGCGCGAGCGCGACGGTCCGCCGCATCACGCTCGCGTCGCCAGCGTGGAAGCCGCACGCGACGTTCGCCGAAGTCACGAGCGGCATCACGGCTGCGTCGTCGCCCATGCGCCACGCGCCGTACGACTCGCCCATGTCGCAGTTGAGGTCGATCGTCTTCACGCGACCTTCCGCGAGCGCCACGCGATCGCCTCGCGCATCCGCGCGAAATCGCGCTGTCGCACCTGCCATGCCGCCTCGGCCGCTTCCAGCGTCACGAGCACCGGGCGCACGCGATCGCCGGGCTTGAGCTGCATCGCGAGGTTCATGTCGGCGCGGATCACCTGTCCGACGACGGGATAGCCGCCGACCGTCTGTGCGTCGACGCCGAGCACGATCGGGCGGCCGTCGGGCGGCAGCTGGATCGCACCGGGCAGCACGGGCTCGGAAATTCGCTCCGCGATCGCGCCGTGCGGAATCGGCGGACCGTCGAAGCGCAGGCCCATGCGGTCACTGTCGGCACCGACGGTCCAGACACCGTCGCGCAGCTGCCGCAGCACGCGCGGGTCGAGCGTTGCGACGTCCTTGCCGGGCAGGAGGTGCAGCATTGCGACGTCGCCGCGCAGGTCCTCGGTCGGCGCAACCCACCACGGCGCCGCCACGAACGGCACGTCGTGCGCGGCGAGGCGTTGCATGAGCGCCTCGTGCCCCGCATGCTCGGGACCGAGCGGCAGGCGATCGCGCGCGCGCAGCGCGCGACCCTCGTGTCCGCCGTAGCACGCGCGCAGGTCGGTCGAGCGGCTGCCGAGCGCCGGCGGCACAGCGATTCCACCGCCGATCGCGAGATAGGCGCGCGCGCCGCGCCGGATCCGCACGATCTCGATCTCGGCGCCCGCGCGCACCGCGACGGGCCGCCACATCGGCAGCGCACGACCGCCGCAGCGCGCCTCGCAGTCGCCGCCCGTCAGCGCGACGACACGCGAACGACGCAGCCGCATAGTCGCGCCGGTCAGCGTGAACTCGAGCCCCGCCTCGCCCTCACCGTTGCCGACCAGCACGTTCGCGACGCGCAGCGCATCGCGGTCGCCGGCGCCGCCGGTCGGCACACCGAGATGGCGGAAGCCCGAACGGCCGAGGTCCTGCACCGTCGTGACGAGCCCGGGCGCGATGACGTCAAGCATCGGTGCGCGCCGCCGCGAGAATCTCGACGCCCGCGCGCGCGAGTGAGCGCGCTTCGACCGGACGGAAACGGACGAGGTCGCCCGGCTCGAGCAGCGTCGGCGCGGGACGGGTCGCGTCGAACAACACGGCAGAGGTGCGGCCGATCAGCTGCCAGCCGCCGGGCGACGGGATCGGATAGATGCCGGTCTGCGCCGCGCCGATGCCGACCGAGCCGGCCGGCACGCGCGTACGCGGCGTGGCGTGACGCGGGTGATGCAGCGTCGGATCGAGCCCGAGCAGATACGGGAATCCCGGCAGGAATCCGAGCATGCCGACGACGTAGTCGACGACACTGTGGCGGCGCACGACCTCATCGGGCGTGAGATCGACATCGCGCGCGAGCGCATCGAGATCGGGCCCCTCGGCACCGCCGTACGCGACCGGGATCACGACCGTGCGACGCGGCAGCGCGCGGCCCGGACCCGACGCCTGCGCAAGCTCGTAGACGCGCGCGGCGAGCGCATCGCGATCGAAAAGCGACGGCTCGTCGAACACGACCGCGATGCTTATGTATGCCGGGACGACGTCGACCACGCCCGGCAACGCCGCGGCGCGCAGCGCGCGTGCGGCGGCGTGCACGCGTTCGTTGGTCTCGCGTGAAATCGGGCCGTCGAAGCGCACGAGCCAAGCGCATTCGGCGACCTCCTCGAGCGTGAAGCCGGCGTCGCGATCGTTCATGACGCGAGTTTAACCGCTGAGGTCGGAACGTAAGCGCATCGGCGTCATCGCGAGCGCCCCCGGCTTAACGACGCTCGGGTGCGCGGTGCGCGGCGGTATAGTCGAAACGCGCGGGGTTCCAGGAGCAACGCGGTGAGGATCGTGACGGTCGGGCGATGGCTGTTCGGTACCCTGTGCTGCGTATCGTCCGCGATCGCTGCGGGCACCACGCAGGTCGAGCCCGAACCGGTCGTCGCGCGCGCGAAGCTCCTCGGTGCCGCGACCAAGCTCATGCCGGCCGGCGCGACTTCGAACGCTGGCGCCGGCAGCGCGGTCGCGACCGGCGGCGACGTCGCGGTCGTCGGCGCACCGCTCGATGCGTCGCGTGGCGCGATCTACGTCTACGCGCGGCCCGCCGGCGGCACGCTCGCGTTCGCGCGGCGCGTCGTCGCACCGGACGGCAGCAACGGCGACAACGCGCAGTTCGGCGCGGCAGTCGCAATCTCCGAGGACTGGCTCGTCGTCGGCGCGCCCGCGAACCTCGGCACCGGTGCGGCCTACGTGTTTCGTCGCGGCGCCGGCGCCGACTTCGTGTTCGTGCAGAAGCTCGTCGCGGCGGACGCGGAGTCGGGCGACGAGTACGGCGTCGCCGTGGCGACGGGCGGCGAGACGATCGTGGTCGGCGCGCGGCTCGGGAATTTCGGCGCGGTGAACGGCGGCGCGGTCTACGTCTACGTGCTCGGCGGCGCAACGTTTCAGCCGCAGCAGAAGCTCACCGCCGAGACCGCGCCTTCGCCGTTCGCGTCGACCGCAGGCGCGAACTTCGGCGCGGCGTTCGCCTACGCGGACGATCACCTCTACATCGGCGCGCCGTTCCACGCCGGCGGCGTCGGTCTCATGCTCAAGTTCTTCCGCAACACCGGGAACTGGACCTACAACGCCAGCCGCGACGGCGGCGTCATGCCCGAGACTTTCGGCAGCGCGATTGCACGCAGCCCCAACGGGGTCGTCTACGTCGGTGCGCCGAACGCGCAGAACGGCAGCAGCCAGATCACCGGAGCGGTGAGCGTCTACGACGATTCGGGCGCGGGGCTGACGTTCGTCGGCCGGCTCCAGGACGCGGGCGCGCTCAGCAGCCGCTTCGGCAGCTCGGTTTCCGCCGACGACGGCAACCTCGTGGTCGGCGCCTCCGGATTCCAGGGCGGCGCCACCGAGCAGGGCGCGTACTACCACTACGCGTCGGCGGGTCCGGCGAGCGTGCCCGAGCTGCGCCAGCGCGTCGTCGCTTTCGATGCGGGCGCGAACGACAAGTTCGGCGCTTCGGTCGCTTTCGCCGCCGGCGCGATCCTCGCGGGCGCGCCGGGCGACGACGACACGAGCTTCAACGGCGGTGCCGCGTACGCCTACGACGCCGCGGTCGAGGAAGTCGCGCTCGTCGACCCGGCCGGCGGCCCGCTCGACGTGTTCGGTTCCGCGGTCGCGATCGCCGGCAACGTGAAGCTCGTCGGTGCGCCGCACGGCTCCGGCGGCAACGGCACGGTCGAGGTGTATTTCCGCTCGATCGACACCTGGACGCAGAGCGCGACGAACCTCCAGCTCGGCGCACCGCTCACGCAGTTCGAATGCGGGTTCGGCGCCGCGATTGCGTTGTCAGATGACAGCATGACCGCCGTCGTCGGGGCGCCTTCGTACGACATCGTCGCCGCGGGCGACGATCGCGGACGCGCGTTCGTGTTCGAGCGCACCGGCGAGACCTGGACGGCCGCGGGCACGCTCGAAGCGAACGATGCCGAGGACGACGACAACTTCGGTGCCTCGGTCTCGATCTCGCCGGACGGCGCGACGATCGTCGTGGGCGCGCCGAACAAGGGCGCGGGCGACGCCGGCAAGATCTACGTGTTCCGGCGCGGCGGCGGCGCGCTCGCATCCGCCAAGGGCGCGAGCTTCGGCATGACCGGCTCGCGCGGCGGCGGCATCGGCGACAAATTCGGCAGCGCGGTCGGCGTCGACGACGCCGGCACGCTCGCGGTCGGTGCGCCGCTCCGGAGCTCCGGCCGCGGTGCAGTCGAGATGCTGCGCAACGACGGCTCCGGTGGTTTCCTCGTCGAACCGCTCGACGACCCGACCGGCGCGGGTGGCGACAACTTCGGCGCGGCGCTCGCGCTGCGCGGCGGCGAGCTCGTCGTCGGCATCCCGAATGCCGACCGCGCGGGCCAGCCCGCGAGCGACGACGCCGGCGCCACGATGATGTTCGACACCGCCGGCGCGGGCTCGACGCCGCGCGGCCGCGTCGTGCCGGCGGACGCGCGAATCGGCGACAAGTTCGGCAGCTCGGTCGGCGTTTCGAACGGCCTCGCGATCGTCGGGGCGCCGCTGCGCGACGTGCCCGATCCCGGCGGCGGAATGCGCGCGAACGCCGGCTCGGCGCGTCTGCTGCTGCGACAGGGCGCGAGCTGGCTCGTCGACGCGGAGCTCGCCGCATCGGACGTCACGTCCAACGACAACTTCGGCGCCGCTGTCGCGATCCGCGACCGCTCGCTGACCGCGGGCGCCCCGCTCAACGACAACGATGCAAGCGGTTTCGCCGACCAGGGCGCGAGCTACGTGTTCCGGGTCGGGCCGCGCGAGCCGACGCTGTTCGGCGACGGATACGAATGACAGTTCGGGTACGGAGGTTGCCATGATCCGCCTCATCGCGTTCGCGTCGCTGCTGGCGTCGACGCCGCAGCTCGCTGCCGGCGTGCCGGCGCTCGACGTCCGCGCGCGCGGCGAGATCTCGGCGGCGATCGGGCTCGACGATCCGGCGTATCACGTCGGCGCGGATGCGTCGGCGGACAATGCGGCACAACGTTTCGCTGCCCGATTCCTCGACGACGGCGTCTGGTTCGACGCGGGTTGGGGCCTCGCGTACGACGGATGGAAGTGCGGCAGCGTGTTCGAGCGCGCAACGCCGGACGCGCCAGCGCGCACCGCAAATCGCGTCTCGTATGCGCACGGCGCCGTCACCGATTGGTACGTCAACGGCCCGTTCGGATTGCAACACGGCGCGACGATCGCATCGCTCCCGGAGGGCTGCGACGGCGCGCGCATCGAGCTGCGCTACCGCGTGCTCGGTTCGGTGTCACCGCGTGTTCTAGGCGACGATGCGATCGAATTCGGGGCGCAGCGCTACGCGGGCCTCGCGAGCTGGGATGCGCGCGGGCGCGCGCTTCCCGCGAGGATGCGGCTGGAGTCCGGCGAGCGCGTGCTCGTGCTCGACGTGGAAGGCGCCGACGCCGCCCTACCGATTGTCGTCGATCCGTTCGTGCAGTCCGCCCAACTAGCAACCATCGACCCGGGCGCGGGTCTCTACGGCGGGCGCGTCGCCGTGTCCGGCGACACTGCGATCGTCGGCGATCACGGGACGGACATCGCGGGCGCGGCGGATCGAGGCGCCGCGTACGTGTTCGTTCGCTCTAGCGGCGTGTGGCAGCAGCAGGCGCGGTTGGTCGCGAGCGACGGTGCCGCCGCCGATTTTTTCGGCTGGGGCATCGCGCTGCTCAACGACATCGCGGTGATCGGCGCGTTCGGCGATGACACCGCGCCCGGCGCCGATCAGGGTGCGGCCTACGTGTTCGAGCGAGTCGGTTCCCTATGGTTCGAGCGCCAGAAGCTCACGGCGCCCGACGCCGCCGCCGGCGCGCTGTTCGGGTACTCGGCCAGCATTTCCGGTGACCGGATCGCGGTCGGAGCACTATCCGCCGCGGTGGCAGCGAACGCCGAGCAGGGCAAGGCCTACGTCTACTTTCGCACTGGCATCGCCCCGAGCTGGAGCTTCGAGCAGACGCTGACTGCGCTCGATGGCGCGGCGTCGGATTTCTTCGGTGCACATGTTTCGCTGTCCGGCGACACCGTCCTTGTCACGGCGAGCGGTGACGACGTCGGTGCCAACGCCGATCAGGGTTCCGCTTACGTGTTCGACCGATCCGGCGGGACCTGGGTGCAGCAGCAGAAGCTGTTGCCATCGGACGGCGGGGCCGGAGACGGTTTCGGGCTTTCTGGTGCGCTATTCGGCGACACCGCAGTCGTCGGATCGTTCTCAGCGGACGTCCCGCCGAACGCGAACCAGGGCGCAGCCTATGTCTACACACGCTCGGGTCCGACCTGGTCGCCCCAGCAGAAGTTGGTCCTCCCGAATGGCGCGCCCAACCAGTTCGCGGGATTCTCGATCGCTTTGTCGGGACAAGTTGTTGCCGTCGGCGCATTCGGCCGTGATGCCGATCGTGGCGGGATCGCCATATTCCGGCGATCTGGCGGAGTCTGGGAATTCCTCGAGGAAGTACGCGCCGCCAACGCGCCGGCCGGCCACCGCTTCGGTGGCAGCGCCGCGCTCGACGGCATGCGCCTCGTCGGTGGCGCGACCCCGGCGGGAGGCGGCGGCACGGCGTACGTGTTCGACAACCCGACGCTGTTGACCGAGTCCGCTGCCGGCGACTCCGCCGATCCCGACGGCATCACCGACGACCAGACCGGCGCTTCGGTCGCGACCGCGGTCGACCTCATGGCGGTCGGCGCGCCGGAAGTCGGCGGGCGCGGCGTCGTCTATCTCTACCAGCTCAAGGGCACCAGCTCGCAGACGCCGGGCTGTGGCACGAACCTCGACTCGGTGCTCGTCGCGACGCTGACGAACACCGGCGGCGGAATCGGCGACAAGTTCGGCCGCTCGGTCGCGATGTCGACCGACGGCAACACGATCGTGATCGGCGCGCCCGAGTTCAATACGCGCGGTCGCGTCGCGGTGTTCCGCCGCCCCGGTAGCGCGTGGACCGGCACGATCGACGTCGCGACCGCCGATACGATCGCGCCGGCGCTCGTGACCGGCGACAAGTTCGGAACGTCGGTCTCGATCGGCGGCGACGGCACGATTGCGGTCGGTGCGCCGGGCAACGATGCGCAAGGCACCGACGCGGGCGCCGCGATGACGTTCCGCCCGGCCGGGATCGTCTACGACGACGTCCCCGAAGGCACGGCCGTTTCGATGTCACCGCAGGCGGGCGCGGCGTTCGGTACCTCGCTGTCACTCGAGAGTGGCATGCTGATCGTCGGCGCACCGCTCGAGGACAATCTCGCGCCGAACAGCACGTTGTTGCTGGACGCGGGCGCGGCATACGCGTACGACGTCGCCGCCAACGGCACGCCGAGCGCGCAGGGCGGGATCGAACCCGCGAACGGCGGCGGTATCGGTGACAAGTTCGGCACGAGCGTCGGGGTCAGCAACGGCACGATGGTGGTCGGCGCGCCCGGCACCGACACGGCGGCGGGGACCGATTCCGGTGCGGCGTTCGTGTACGAAGACACCGCGGGTCCGCCGTCGTTCGCCGGGATGCTGGTACCCGAGGACGGTGCCGGGCAACAGGCCGGCAGCTCGGTCGGCATCGCGGGCGAGTACGTCACGCTCGGCGCGCCCCTCGCCGATGTCGGCGCGATGGACGGCGAAGGCGCGTCTTACCTCTACGAAGAGCCGGAGGCCGGCTGGTCGAGCGGGCCGCCGCCGCAGCTCAAGGCGCATCTGCCGGAGAAACGCGCGCTCGGAGGCGCGGCATTCCTGCCCTCGAACCGCGTTTCGCCGATCAAGCGCCAGCCCGACCAGGCGTTCGGCACCGCGATCGGCCTGACGCGCCGCGGCCTCGCGATCGGCGCGCCGCTGCGCGACGACGACATCCCGAACTGCGCGAGCGACATCGTAGACGAGGGCGGCGCCGACGCTTATCTATTCGACCGCGTGTTCCGCAACGGCTTCGAGTAGGTAAGGCGCGAGGAAAGCTGCGTTCGCGCGGGCGACGGGTGCGAGTGCAAACGCGAGAGATCAGTGCCCGCCGCCCGAGTCGATGCCCTTGAGCTCGGCGATGAGCTTGTTCGCCGCTTCCTGGCCGTCGGCGTAGAGCATCTTGCAGTTGTCCTGGTAGAACAGCGCGTTCTCGATACCCGCGAAGCCGGTGCCCTTGCCGCGCTTGATGACGATGACCTGCCTCGCGTTCGCGACGTCGAGGATCGGCATGCCGTAGATCGGCGAGGACTTGTCGGTCTTCGCGACCGGGTTCACGACGTCGTTCGCGCCGATCACGATCGCGACGTCGCAGGTCGCGAACTCGGGGTTGACGTCATCCATGTCGGCGATGAGGTCGTACGGCACGCCCGCCTCCGCGAGCAGCACGTTCATGTGGCCCGGCATGCGGCCCGCGACCGGGTGGATCGCGAACTTCACGCTCTTGTCGCGCTTGACGAGCTGCTGGCACAGCTCCCAGATCTTGTGCTGCGCCTGCGCGACCGCCATGCCGTAGCCCGGAACCACGATGACGTTCTCGGCGAGGTAGAGCAGCGACGCCGCGTCGGACGGCTCGATCGGCTTCATCGAGCCCTTGATCTCCTGCGAGCCGCCGCCACCACCGAACTTCGTGAACAGCACGCCGGAGATCGGCCGGTTCATCGCCTTCGCCATCAGCTGCGTCAGCAGCGTGCCGGCCGCGCCGACCACGGTGCCCGCGATGATGAGCGCCTCGTTCTGCAGCACGTAGCCTTCGAAGGCCACCGCGAGACCGGTCAGCGCGTTGAACAGCGAGATCACGACCGGCATGTCGGCGCCGCCGATCGGCAGCGTCATGAGAATGCCGAACAGCAGCGCGAGCACGAAGAACGCGATCACGACGTTGGTGTCGAGCCCGCCGACGACGAGCCAGCCCGCGAGCGCGACCGACGCGCCGAGCACCGCGAAGTTGACGAAGTTCTGGCCGGCGAAGTTGAAGCGCTTGTCGAGCACGCCGTCGAGCTTCGCCCACGCGATGATCGAGCCCGTCATCGAGACCGAGCCGATCAGCGCACCGACCAGCGCGAGCACCAGCGTCGACATGTTCGGCGCGTTGCCGGCACTCGTGTACCGCAAGAGCTCGACCGCGCCGATCGCGGCCGCCGAGCCGCCGCCCATGCCGTTGTAGAGCGCGACCATCTGCGGCATCGACGTCATCGCGACGCGCTTGCCGGAGATCCACGCCGGGACGATGCCGACCAGGAGGCCCGCGATGATCCAGCCGATGTTGTGCATGCCGGTGATCGCGAACGTCGCAAGCGTCGCAACGACCATGCCGATGCCGGCCTGCACGATGCCCTTGCGCGCCGTGACCGGCGAGGCCATGCGCTTGATGCCGAGGATGAACAGCACCGCGGCGACCAAGTAGCTCGCTTTGGCGATGTAGATCAGGATCTGTTCGAGTGCCATCACGTTCCCCCAAAGGGGTCAGAGTCATTTGGCGTCGCGAAACGCTGCGATGACCGACCCGATCCGTACGCCAAATGACTCTGACCCCTTTGCGCTACGCTTTCTTTTGCTGCTTCGACGATTTGAACATCTCGAGCATGCGCTCGGTCACGACGTAGCCGCCCGCGGCATTGCCGGCACCCAGCGCGACCGCGAGGAAGCCGATCGCACGTTCGAGCGTGGTGTCGGCGTGCGCGAGCACGACCATGGCGCCGACGAGCACGATGCCGTGCACGAAGTTCGAGCCCGACATCAGCGGCGTGTGCAGGATAACCGGGACCCGCGAGATGATCTCGTGGCCGGTGAACGCGGCGAGCATGAAAATGTAGAGCGCGAGGAAGCCGTCCATCGTCTACTCCGGTGGTGCCTTGGTTCGAATCAACCGATTCCCGCTTGACCGGCTCCGCCGTTCGCAGTCGCGGGAATGACGGCGTGGCGCGGACTACGTCGTGCAGCGCGGATGACGCGCTGGTGCAGCTAGCCGCCGTCGACGAGCTTCTTCGTCGGCTCGTGCCGGATCTCGCCGGCATGCGTGAGGCAGGTCTTTGCGATCAGCTCGTCTTCCCAATCGAGGTTCAGCGCGCCGTCCTTCAGCATCAGGCTCACGAAGTTGAAGAGGTTGCGCGCATACATCTCGCTCGAGTGCAGCGCGCCCATGCTCGGCAGGTTGACCGGGCCGATCACCGTGACGCCGTTGTGCACGACGGTCTCGCCGGGCTTCGTCACTTCGCAGTTGCCGCCGGTCTCGGCCGCGAGGTCGACGACGACCGCGCCGGCCTTCATGCCCTCGACCATCGCTTTCGTGATGATCTTCGGCGCCGGGCGTCCGGGCACCGCGGCGGTCGTGACGATGACGTCGACGCCGCGCACGTGCTCCGCGAGCTTGCGCTGCTGCTCGGCGCGCTCTTCCTGCGTCAGCTCGCGCGCGTAGCCGCCGCTGCCCGCCGCCGAGACGCCGAGGTCGAGGAACTTCGCGCCGAGCGATTCGATCTGCTCCTTGACCTCGGGCCGCACGTCGAAACCTTCGACCTGGGCGCCGAGACGCCGCGCGGTCGCGATCGCCTGCAGGCCGGCGACACCGGCGCCGACGATCAGCACTTTCGACGGCCGGATCGTGCCGGCCGCGGTCGTCAGCATCGGGAAGAATTTGGGCGACGCCTGCGCCGCGATCAGCACGGCCTTGTAGCCCGCCATGCCGGCCTGCGAGGACAGCACGTCCATCGCCTGCGCGCGCGTCGTGCGCGGCAGGAGCTCCATCGCGAACGAGGTGATGCGCCGGTCGCGCAGCGCCCGAGTCCGCTCGGGCGAGAGATGCGGCTGCAGATACGACACGACGATCGCACCCTCGCGCAGCGCGGCGATCTCGTCGAGCGTCGGCGGTTGCACCTTGAACAGCACGTCGGCGCCACTCAAGGCGCTGCGCGCGTCGGAGACCTTCTCCGCCTCGGGAAACTGCACGTCCGGCAAAGCAGTCGGATCGCCGGCCCCCGACTGCATCACGATGCGTCCGCCGAGCTTCGCGAGCTTCTTCGCGATCTCGGGCGTCATCGCGAGTCGGCGCTCGTTCGGCGCGGTCTCCCGCACCACCGCAATCGTCACCGGCATGGTTCGTCCCCTCCGCGCAGCGCGCGCCGCATGCTAGCAAATCCTGCGAACGCCGGTCCGAGCTTCGACCGAAGTCCGGGCGACCGGCACACGACAGGGCACGCGCGCGCTCGCGCGATCCCGGCGCGAAACGCGAGAAGCGGCCGCGAGGCACGCTTCTCGACGAAAGGTCGAGCGATCAGAACCCGAACGAGACGCTCAGCACGACGCGACTGTCGGCGTTGGGGCCGAACAGGTCTTCGCCGCTGCTGTCGGTATCGAAGTACGTCAAGCCGACGGTGGCGCGACCGAAGGAGCGCGACAGCCCGACCGACCAGTCCGTGTAGCTGTCGGAGAGCGCGTCGTCGAGGTCGTAGTGCCCGATGCCAGCGCCGAGCGTCAGCTCGTACGGCAGCGACCACGAGCCGGAGACCTGGTAGTAGATGCCGTCCTCGTCCGAATTGAAGACGTCGTTCGAATAGCCGAGCGTGAACGTCGCCCACCGGTACGTCAGCTTGCCGATCAACTCGTTGTAGTCGTAGTCGTAGCCGTCTTCGGTACCGGGATACATGTAGCGCGTCACGTTGACGTCCGCCGACCAGTCGTCGTTGAACGACCAGCGGAAGCCCCCGTAGAGGTCGACCTCGAGGTCCGCGCCGTCGTCGAAATCCGCGCCGTCCGGCGTGAAGTCGATGTTCGATCCCCAGACCCCGAGATAGAAGCCCGATTCATGCTTGTAGTCGATAGCGCCCTGCAGCGCGGGGTCCTCCTGCGTCTGCGAGACACCCCTGAACACGTAGTCGCTCACCCCCGTCACCGTGAACGACAGCGAGTGCGGGCCTTCGTCTTCGTCCTGCGCCAGCACCGGTGTCGCGGCCATCAAGAGCCCAACGCCAAGCGTCGCCATGTTGCGCATGATCCCTCCCAGTCATACGTCGTTGTTCCCGTCGCGCCGGCTTCGCCGGACGCGACGGCCTCGTACTCCTGCCGGCGGCTTCCGGTGACAGACTCAAGCCGGAAGGCGGAACACGTTCACCGTGTCGAGCAGGCCCCGCGACGAGTTTTGCAGAGATTCGGTCTCCTTGCGCTGCTCGCCGAGCTCGACCAGCGTCTTCTGGCTCGCGTCCATCAGCTGGCGCGCCCGGTTGAGGAGCGAATCGGAGTTCCTCGCCTGGATCTCGGTCGTGCTCACGATGCCGCGCACGGAGTTCACCAGATCCTCCGTCGTGGTGCGGGTCTGTTGCATCTGGCTGCCGGCGCGCTCCGCGAGCTTCGAGATGTCGACGACCTGCGCGATCGTGCTGTTCATCGCCTGCGTGGTCTCCACCGTGTCGGCCTGGATCGCGCTCACGAGCGAAGCGATCTGCTGCGTGGCCTGGCGCGCGTTCTCCGCGAGCCGCTTGACCTCGTCGGCGACCACCGCGAAACCGCGCCCCGCGTCGCCGGCGGCGACCGCCTGCATCGACGCGTTGAGCGCGAGCACCGAGGTTCGCTCGGCGATCTGGCCGATGATCGCGACCACCGAGGAGATTTCCTGCGAGCGCTCGCCGAGCCGCTTGACGCGTTTCTCCGTCTCGCGGATCTGGTCGCGCGACAGCGAAATGCCGTCGATCGTCGCACGCACGATGCTCATCGCCTCGCCGGTCGCGCCGATCGCGCTCTCCGCCGACTTGCTCGCACGCTGTGCCTGCTCTGCGATCTCGCGCAGGCCGCGCGCCGCGTTCGCGAGCTCGCCCGACGCGGCGCTGGCCTCGGCACCCGAGCTCGTTGCCACCTGCAGCACGTCGTCCGAGCGCTGCCTCACCCGAGCGGACGCATCGGCGACGTTGCCGGACAACGCCGAAACCTGCTTCAGCGCCTTGGTGGTCTCGCTCGTCATCATGTTGATGGCGTCGGAGATCGTGCCGGTGACGTCGGCCTGCACCGGCACTTTGACCGTGAGGTCGCGGCGCGCCAGCTGCGCGACCGACTGCATGATGCCGATCACGGAGGTGTTGAGCGTCTCGTTCTCTTTCGCGGCGCGCGCGAGCTCGGTCACCTTCTCGTCGAGCATTCGATCGAAAGCCTGTCCGAGCGTACCGATCTCGTCCTGAGTCGTGAGCTCGGTGCGCGCGCTGAGATCGCCTTCAGCGACCTTCCTGACGGCGCTCTGCACACTCGAGAGCGGCGCGTTGATCGAGCGCGCGAGCTTGAGCGCGATCCAGGCGCCGACGAGGCCGACCACCAGCAGCGTCACCAGCGCGGCGACGATGAGGCCGCGCCGCAGGGTCACGACCGGCGCCAGCGCCTCCGACTCGTCGATCTCGGACATGATCGACCAGCGGTGGCCGAGCACATCGATCGGCGAGTACGCGCTCAGCACAGGCACGTTGCGGTAGTCGGGGAAGATCTCGCGACCCGACTGGCCGCGCAGCGCGTTCTCGATGCCGCGCGTCTTCATCGGCAGGGCGCCGACGTTGGTGCCGCGCGCCTCGATCGACGCCAAGGCCGCCGGCGCCGCGCCGAGCGCGCGGACCTGTTCGAGGTAGCGGACGCGGTCCTCGACCACGAAGCGCGAGATCGAACGCGGCAGATAGTTCGGGCCGACGAGATAGATCTCGCCCGACTCGCCGAGGCCGACGTCCTTCCATTTGTTCTCGAACGTCATCACCGCGTTGATCTTGTCGATCGGCAGCTGCACGATCAGCACGCCCAGCAACCGCTCGCCGTCCATGATGCGCGTGCTGACGAACGCGGCCTGGTCCTCGTACGACGGCTTGTAGGCTTTGTAGTCCGACATCAGCACGGCGTTCGCGTCCTTCGAGTCGCGCGCGGCCAGGAAGGCTTCGGCGAGACCCGATCGGGACCACGGTCCTGTGACGAGCGACGTGGCGAAGTCGAGCTCTTTGAAGAACGTGTACACCACGTAGCCGTTCTCGGGCTCGACCAGGAACACGTCGTAGAAACCGTAGCGTTCGTAGATGCGTCGCACGAAGGGCTGCAGGCGCGCATGGCTCTCGGAATAGGCCGAAGGGTCCGTCGCCCGGTCGAGGTTGTTCTTGCTGCCCAGCGGGTTCGGATTGGCCGAGACGTAGAGGTGCTGTGCGATCGCGGTCACCGGCGGCAGTTGCGGCGGCAGCTGGGCCATCTCGGACGCCGTGCCCTGATTGCGCTGCCGATACTGCCGATCGAAGTCTTCGCCGTAGTAGCGCACGAGCGCCTGGCGCGCCTGGTCGAGCGTGACCCCCGCAGTCTCGGGCACGGCGAGGAGCTCGCGCGGCATCGACGTCATCGCGCCGCGGATCTGCTCGTTCGCCGCCAGCACCAGCAGCACGTTGGCGACGTCGCGGAAGTAGCTCTGGATCTCGGCCGCCTTGCCCGCGCGCGTCGCGTCGAGCTGGTCGAGCGCGCGTTCGGTCAGCGAGGCTTCCGCCTGCCGGTCGGCGTAGAGCGAGACCGCACCGATGGCGACGAGCACCGGAACCAGCGCGAGAGCCAGGCCTCCCAGCGTGAGTCGTGTACGGATCGAACCCTTTCTGACTTCTCGAGTGGCCATTTGGACCTCCGGTAGAGATATCTCGTTCGCTGAATCGGACTACGCTGCCGCCGAGCTCGGCGGCGCAGCCTGCGACGCGGCCGCAGCGGCCACGCACTGGCGCACCAACAACACGAGCTCGTCTTCGTCAAAGGGTTTGCCGAGCATGTGATCGACGCCGGCTTCGCGCGCCATCGACTGGTATTTGTCGCTCGCGCGCGAGGTGATCATGATCACCGGCAGGTGCTCGGTCTCGGGCTGGTGCCGCAGGAAGCGCGTCACGTCGAGCCCGTTGAGGCGCGGCATCTCGAGATCGAGCAGGACCGCGGCCGGGCTCGAGTCGCGGATCGCGTCGATCGCCTCGATTCCGTCGCGCGCCGCAACGACGCTGTAGCCGGCGTCCTGCATCAACTGCTCGAGCGCACGCCGCACGCTCAACGAATCGTCGGCGATCACGATGCGCGGCAGCACCGCCGCGAGCGGCACCGCCGACTCGGCATATCGTCCCGCTCCGCCGCGCGCCACTTCCTGGATCGATTGCGCGAGATCCAGCACCGGCGCGATGCCGCCGTCGCCGAGCACGGTGATGCCGCGCAGCGCCGGTACCGCCTTCAGGCTGCCCAGGTTCTTCACGATGACGTTGCGCACCTCGTCGACGCGCTCGACGTAGACGACGTGCGGCTCCGCGCCGACGACGTCGAGGACGAGACCGGTGCGGCGCGTATCGGGCAGACGCCAGGCCGCCATGCTCGCGTCGAACAACGCGGCGAGCGGGATCGCGGGGAGCGGCTCCTCGTCGACGTGCACGTACAGACGGCCGTCGGGCCCGGCCTCGAAGTCGCGCGGCTCGAGCGCGAGGATGCGCGAGATGCTGGTCGCGACCGCGGCGATGGCGTCTTGACCGTCGTGCGCCAGCACGACGTTCGCGGACGTCAGGCTCGCGGGCAGGCGCAGACGCACCTGCATGCCCTTGCCGGGCGTGGAGCTCAAGCTCACCGCACCACGCATGTCGCTGACGCGCTGCGCGACCACGTCCATGCCGATGCCTCGGCCGGACACTTGTGTGGTCTCGCGCTTGGTGGAAAAGCCCGGCAGCATCACGAGCCTCGCGATCTCGTCGTCGCCCGGATCGTCGTCCTGGCCGAGCACGCCCATCTCGATTGCGCGACGCCGCACCGCTTCGGTGTCGAGACCGCGGCCGTCGTCGGCGACCGCGATCTCGACCACGTCGCCGTACGTCGCCACGCTGAGCTCGATACGCCCCGTCTCGGGCTTGCCGAGCTGCGCTCGCTCCTCCGGTGGCTCGATTCCGTGATCGATCGCGTTGCGCAGGATGTGGCTCAGCGGCTCGACGATGCGATCGAGCAGCTCGCTGTCGATCTCGGTCGAGGCGCCCTTGATCTCGAGCTCGGCCGGCTTCAGCAGCTGGCGGGAGACCTGACGCACCACGCGCTGCAGCCGACCGACGACGTTCGACAGCGGCACCGACCGCGTTCGCAGGGCTAGGCGCTGCAGCTCGCCCTGCGTCCGTTCCTGCATCGAGAGCAGGTCGTCGAGCGCGAGCAGGTCGCGGTCCATGCGCTGCATGAAGGCAGACTGGTCGCTGTTGCTCTCGATCAGGCGTCGCGAGACGACGTGCAGCTCGTTGTACTGATCGAGCTCGAGCGGATCGACCTCGCGCGTGTCCGCGAGCCGCGTCGACTTCAGCGCGGCGCCGCGCAGCGCCACCAGGTCGTCGAGCTGCGACACGAGGTCGCGGTTGCCGCGGTTCTGACCCGCGAGCTCGCGATGGGCCTCGCTGACGCTCTTGTAGCGCTGCTCGATCTGCCGGACGAGCACGATCGTCTCGCCGGCGAGCCGCAGCACCTCGTTGAGCAGGCTGACCGCGACCTGCTGGCTCGCCTCGACCGCGCGCGTCGGCGCGGCGACCGCTTCCGCGGGAATCGCGCGCAGCGGCGCATCGGGCGCCGCCGTCAGCTCGACCGCCGCGGGCTCGATCGCGCCACCCGCCTTCGCGAGGAACAACGCGTTCGCGGCGTCGAGCAGGCGCTGGTAGAGCGAGAGCAGGTCCTCCGGCGGCGGGCCGCGCTGCAGGACGTGGTCGGCGATCGCCTCGACCGCGTCGGCGGCGTCGGTGATCACATCGGCGAGCACGCCGCTCGGCGGTTCCGCGCCTTGCGCGAGCTCGAGCAGGATGTCCTCGAACACGTGCGTGATGTTCGCGAGCCCGCGCAGGCCGACGGCGTTGGCGTCGCCCTTGAGCGTGTGCGCGAAGCGGCGCGCGTCGGCGAGCTCTTCGCCGCCGGCGCCGGATCCCGCGAGCAAGGTCCGGACCGACTCGCCGAGTCGCTGAGCGTTGCCCGGCAGCTCGCGCAGCATGCCTTCGAGCACGCTCGGCAACACGTCCGGCGCGAGCTCGAGCACCACGTCGTCGGGTGTGGCTTCGCGCTTGCGCGCCGCCACGAGCCGCGGATCGATGCCGATGCGGATGCGCGAGAGCTCGGCTTCGAGACTCGCGCGGTCGATGTCGCCGCCGAGCAGCTCGCCGGTGACCTGGCAGAGGAGATCGACGGTGCGTGTATCGGCCTGCTCCATGAACGCGAGCAGGGCCGCTTGCCATGCGATCAGAGCGTCCGGTGTGGGCAGCCTGAGGCCGGGCGTCTCGGGGCGCAGCAGGGCCTGAACTTGTTCGGTCAGCTGACGCAACCGGTCGAGGCCGAGCACTTCGAACGCATTGGCGATCAGCCCGGTGTGGAACTCGAGGTCGTTGAACAGCCGCAGCTCGTCCTGCGGGTGCTCGGCGGCGAAGAGCTCCTGAGTCAGCGGAATGAGCATGTTCGAGATCGCTGAGCGGGCCAGCGCAAGCTCTTCGGCTGCGATCCAAATCGTGTCGTCGGAGATCGCGACCGGCTCGGCGTCAGGCTCCCCCTGCGACTCAACGGGCGCGGGCGGCTCGTGCGCATCGAGCATCACGTCGGAAGGCTCGAACGCGAACGGCTCGAAAGACTCGTCCACGCGTTCGATCGCGATCGGCTCGAAAGGCTCGTCCGCGGGTTCGATCGCGATCGGCTCGAAGGCGGCGTGCGCGGATTCCGCCGCGATCGACTCGAGCGGCGCGTCCAAGGGTTCGATCGCGGCTGGCTCGGACGTCACGTCCGCGAGCTCGACCGCGATCGACTCGAGCGACGCGTCCGTGGATTCGATCGCGGTCGCTTCGAGCGTTGCGTCGGTGGTTTCGACCGCCGGTGACGCCATCGCGCATTCCGCGAGGCGCAGGAGGATGAAGTCGCGCATGCGCGGCGCGATCTGAGGCACCCACGGCACCTGTGCCAGCGAATCGACGAGAACCGGACGCTCTTCGGGCGCGAGCGCACCCGCGCAGTGCGCCGCGAGCTGGATCAGCCAGAGCGAGAAGAACTGCCGCTCCTCCTCACTCAACATGTGCCCGGACGAACCGTTCTCGGCGAGACCGGCCTGCAGCACGCGCAACAGCTCGGGCACGCCCCGCAGCCCCGACTCCTGCGCCATGCTGCTCGCGAGCGAGAGCGCGAGGTCGATCGAAGCCAGCCATTGCTCCTGCGCGGGGGTGCTCGGCCCGACCTCACCGGCGACGTCGATCGCCAGCGTCTCGATTCGCTCGGCCAAGCTGTTGCACGGAAGGATCGTCGCACTCATCGATTCAGCCTCCGGCGCGTCCGTGCCTCAGGCGTGTCGCTGCGCGACCTCGTGCGCAGCGTCGAGGAACCACTTCTCGTGATCGAACTCGATCGCGGTCTCATCGCCGTGGTGGAACGACGTGCGCCCGAGGCCGGCTAGCCGTTCCGTCGCGACGGGTGCGGCCGCGCGGCGCACCTGCAGCATGCGCGGCTCGTCGCTGTAGAGCACCGCGCCGCCACGATCACCGGGCGCGACCACGAGGATTCGCGCGCGATCGAGCGCCGCCGGGGCGGCACCGAGCCAGGCCCCGAGGTCGAACACCGGATAGAGCGTGCCGCGCAGGCTCATGACGCCGCGAAACCACGGTTGCGTGTGCGGGATGCGCGTCAGGCTCGGCTCGATCGCAACCTGGGCGGCGACCTGCGGCGCGAGCAGCAGCCACGGCTGGTCCGCGGCGAAGCGGAACCCGATCCGCATCTCGACCGGACCACTCGTCGCGCCCGTCGACGGCCGCCCGGCACCCTTCGGCCTGATCGCCGTTGCGGTGATCATGCGCGCCGGCCCGTCAGCCGTAGGCCTTCAGCGCGTTCGCGATTGCCTCGGGCGTGATCGGCTTCGAGATCAGCTCCTTGGCGCCCTGCATCTTGGCCCACATGTGGTCGGCCTTCTGGTTCTTGCTCGACACGAACACGATCGGAATCGTGCGCGTCGCGGGGTCGGCCTGCAGCTGACGGCAGGCCTCGAAGCCGTCCATGTCCGGCATCACGATGTCCATCAGGATCACGTTCGGCTTTTCCGACGCGGCCTTGCTCACCGCTTCGGCCGCGGTGCTCGCGGTGACCGATTGCCAGCCCAGCCCCTGCACGATCGTGCGCAGGCTTGCGAGCTCGGCGGGCGAATCGTCGACGATCAGGACCTTGCTCATGTACAGCTCTCCTCACGCTTCCTTCAGGGCCGGCCGGCCCATGGCGAGCACCGCCGCCTGCGAGCGGAAACCGCGCAGCGCAAGCGCCTGGTGATCGTTCTTGACGGACTTCAGCAGTGCCTTCTCGACCGCCTGGTAGAAGCTGTCCCAGGTGATCGGCTTGACCAGGTACGAGTCGCATCCGACGAGGGCTCCGCGCGCGCGGTCGAACGGCGAGGAGCGGCTCGTCAGCATCAGCACCGGCATGCGGCGCGTGCGCGGATCGTGCTTCACGCGCCGGCACAGCTCGTAGCCGTCCATGCCCGGCATGACGACGTCGAACAAGGCGAGGTCGAACGGATACTGCTCGAGCAGCGCCATACCCTGCGCCGCGTCGGCCGCTTGACGGCTCCTGATGCCGGCGCGCTGCAGCGCGGCGCGGGTTTGCTCGCGAATCGCATCGCTGTCGTCGACGACGAGTGCGACGAGCGGCGGCGGGCGGCTCGGCATGATGTCCGGTGCGGTCGCGATCTCGACCAGCGCGGGCGCCGGTGGTATCGATGGCGCGCGCGCCGCAACTGGCGCCGTTGCGCTCGGTGGCGCGGCGCTGGTCGACGAGCCTGCGAACTCCTCGGCCACGATCTGCTCGAGCAGACGGTGGATCTGCAGGAGCAGCGAACGGCGGGCGATGCGATAGCGCGAGTCGCCGGACTGGCCGTGATCGGACACGAACACCGCAACCGCCTTGGGGTTGCGACGCCGCACCTCGGTCAGGAGCATTGCGGAGACCGAGGACATGGTCTCGACCAGCGCAATGTCGACCCACGGTAGCGTTTCCGGTTGGCCGACCCGGAACTTGTGTTTCGATGTCGGTGCCGACGACACGACCACCTGGAGCAGGTGTGCCTTGTGGTCGGTAAGCCCACACAGCGCGACGTGATATTCCACAGGCTCGACTCCCCTGACAAAGTCGGCCAACGGCATCCTTGCGCTCTTGTTCGACCCAGCATACGCCTGTAGTGACAGGTCGTGAAGCTCTCATCCCGGTGCCTGTTTTGCGAGCATGCGACGCTAGCCCGCCGGTGCGGTTTTGCCTTAACGTGCCGCCGACCGGCGGGCATGCGCCACTCAGGAGCGTCGAAACGGTGAGGATTCGCAACGACGCCGCGCTGGCGTTTTTGGCGCAACGCCGCTCCGTCCCGTCGCGGCTACTCGGCGCCCCCGGCCCAACCGAGCCCGAGCTCGCGGAGCTGCTGAGACTGGCTGTGCGGGTGCCGGACCACGGCAAGCTCGTACCGTGGCGCTTCGTCCGGATCCCGCGCGAGTCGCGCGATGCGCTCGCCGCGCGCCTCGTCGCGCGCCAGCTCGAGCGCGACCCGGCGACCGATGCCGCGACGCTCGACAAGGACCGGCTGCGCTTCGCGCACGCGCCGCTCGTCCTCGCCGTGGTCGCGCGGATCACGGCCGGCCACAAGATCCCCGAGCAGGAGCAGCTGATCTCGGCGGCGCTGCTCGGCTATAACCTCGTGCTGGTCGCGCAGGCCCAGGGCTACGGCGCGCAATGGCTGACCGGCTGGCCGGCGTACGACGAAGCGATCGCACGCGACTTCGGGCTCGCCGCGAACGAGCGGATCATCGCTTTCGTCCACATCGGTACGGCGCAGGAAGAGCCGCCGGAGCCGCCGCGCCCGGATCCGGCGTCGCTCTTCGGCGACCTCGAGCTGCGCTAGCGTCCGCGAGGGCTGCGCCGCGCGTGGCCCTACAATGCGCGCATGCCCCCCGTTGCCCACCTCGTGGACGCGAGCGTCTACGTGTTCCGTGCGTACTACTCGGTCGCGCCGGAGTTCGTCGACGTCGACGAGCGGCCGGTTCACGCCGTCTACGGCTTTCTCGGATTCATGTTGACGCTGCTAGATCAGGCGCGGCCGACGCACGTTGCGGTCGCGTTCGACCGCTCGCTCACGACCTCGTTCCGGAACCGGCTCTATCCCGCGTACAAGGCGAATCGCGAGCTGCCACCGCCGGACATCGAGTACCAGTTCGAGCTTTGTCGCGCGCTCGTCGGTGCGCTCGGCATCGCCGAGATGTCCGACGACGAGCTCGAGGCCGACGACCTGATCGGCAGCGCGCTGTGGAAGCTTCGCGCCGCGGGCTTCCGCGGCGTCATCGTCAGTGCCGACAAGGACCTCTCGCAGCTCGTCGGCGAGGGCGACGAGATCTGGGACTTCGCGCGCAACGTGAAGTACGGCCGTGACGGCGTGCGCGAGCGTCTCGGCGTCAGGCCCGACCAGGTTGCCGATCTGCTCGCGCTGACCGGCGATGCGGTCGACAACATCCCCGGCGTTCCGGGCATAGGGCCGAAGACCGCCGCGGCGCTGCTCGCGCGCTTCGACACGCTCGATGCCCTCTACGCGCGGGTCGAGGAAGTGCCGTTCCTCAGGCTGCGCGGCGCGGCCTCGGTCGCGGCGAAGCTGCGCCAGTACCGCGCGCAGGCGATACTGTCGCGCGAGCTCACCCGCATCGCGATCGACGAGGCGCGCACGCCCGCGATCGAGAAGATCGCCGCGGGCAAACCGGATCGCGCGGCGCTCGATGCGCTGCTCGATCGGTTGAAGTTCGGACCGCTGACGCGGCGGCGTGTGGGCGATTACGCGGCGCGGTTTGCGTGAGCCCGTGCGTGCGCCGGCTGCGCAGTCCCTGCTCCACATCCGCTGGCGCATCCCTGCGCCAGCCCTCACGCCCCGCGGGCGTTCGACCATCGCTTTCGCGATGTCCGGCCTACTTCGGTGTTCGCGTAGGCCGGACTTACGAAGCAAGGCCGGCAACCCGATTCACTTCCCCGGGAGCGGCAACACCGTGCCCTCGTCCGTTCCGAACTTGAGGTCGCTCGAATAGACCGGCGTCGGCTCGAGCTCGGCGCCGGTGCGCAGGAACCCGTGGCTGTCGTACTTCGGCTTCTGCGTGTTCGCGAGGAAGTAGTAGCGGTCGCCGGCGACCGTGCCGCGCGTCGGCGTGCCGAACTTCTCGCGGTTGACCTCGAGCGGCTGGAATTTCGCGATGCCGCGTCCGTCGGCCGTGAGGGTGAGGCGCATCACGCGCTTCGGCGGGAAGCCCGCCTGCACCACGACGAGGTTGCCGTTCCAGTACGAGAGCCCGTCGATCGAGTAGAGCGTCACGTTGCCCGGCGCGCGTACCTCGAACGGCGTACCGGTCGCGAGGTCGAGGCCGAACAGGCCGAGATCGTAGTCGGCGAAGTACAGCGCCTTGTCCGACGCCGCCATGCCGCGGATCGTCGTTAGCTTCGGATTGCTGACGATCGGGCGCAGGTTCGCGCCCTCGATCTTGTAGATCTCGCGCGCGATGCCGTCGGCCGCGAACACGTCGCCTTTCGGCGTCACCGCGATGCTCGAAAGGATGTGGTTGCGGCCGTCGAGCGGTACTTCGTGCTTCGAAACGAATTCACCGCTCGAGAGCTTGAAGCGGAACACGCCGGCGCGGCCGTAGTGCGCCTTGTTCGCGTGCTTGAAGTGCGGGATCGCGGCGCTCGCGACGTAGAGCGCGTCGCGCGGTGCGTCGACCGCCATGTCCATCACGGCCCAGAGGCCGTTCTTCGCATCCGCCGTGACGTAGTCCTCGAGCGCGCCGTTCTGACCGACCCGGTAGACCTTGCCCTCGCGCGCGGAGCCCGCGAGCAGCTGCTTGCGCGCCGGATCCCACGCGAGCGCCTCGATCAGCAGGTCGCCGGCGGGCAGCTGGTACGCGAGCGTGCCCTTGCCGAAGTCCTTGCGGTTGGCGTCGAGGTTTTGCACGAGGTAGCCCCACACCTCGGTGCCCTGCACGTTCTTGAAGCGCTCGTCCTTCGCGACGTCGTACGCGTAGCCCGAGTTCTGCAGGCGGATCAGCGCATCGTAGGCCTCGCGCTTGTGGTCCTGCATCGCGTGTGCGGCCGCGAGCGTGTAGCGGTAGTTGCCGTTGTGCGGGCGCAGCTGCACGAGGCGCTCGGTCGCGTACTGGAGGTTGTCCCACTCCTTGCGCTGGGCGAACTGCGCCGCGATCTGTTCCACGCGCGCGGCCTGATCGATCTTCGCGAGCTCGCGCTCGACTTCGGTCGGCTCGCGCGGCGGCCGTGGCGGCGCCGGCACGGCATTGAGCGCCTGTGCCGCGACCAGCGCGGGCATCGCGGCGAACGCGGCGGCAGCGGCGAGGCGCTGCAGGGAAACGAGCTTCATCGGCATATCCCAGCGAAAACGAGTGACGAAGGACCGCGGCGCGCGCGGGAGGTTCCGCGCCGGGCGCGCCCGACACGGAACGCTGCGCCGGGCGGACGAAACCCCGATACTGCAGGGCATGAATGCGCCGCGGGCCCGGCCCGCGGCTCGAACACGAACCCGCGAAACCGACCGCAAACAATGACGGAATCCGAGACGCTTTTCAACGGGCGCTGGCTCAAGCTCAAGCGCCGCGGCCATTGGGAATACTGCGAGCGCGCGAATCCCGCGGGCGCCGTCATCATCGTCGCGCTGACCGACGACGACGAGCTCGTGTTCGTCGAGCAGTACCGCGTGCCGATCGAGCGCACCACGATCGAGATGCCGGCCGGATTGATCGGCGACCTCGACGAGTACGCCGACGAGACCGCGCTCGAGACCGCACGACGCGAGCTCGAGGAGGAAACGGGCTACCGCGCGACGCACCTCGATCTCGTGATGTCGGGTCCGGTCTCGGCCGGGCTCACGACCGAGACCGCGACGTTCGTGCGCGCGACCGGCCTGATCCGCGTCGGCGACGGGGGCGGCGACGAATCGGAGAAGATCGTCGTGCACCACGTGAAGCGCACCGAGGCGCCGCGCTGGCTCGCGCAGAAGATGCGCGAGGGTTACTCGATCGATCCGAAGCTCTATGCCGGGCTCTATTTCGTCGAGCACGACGTGCGTGGCGAGGCGTGGTTGCGTTGATCGCCGGGGACTACGAGGGGAACCGGTGCGGCGTCCTACGGCGCAACTGACGTCGTCGCCCGCCAGCGTCCCCAAATTACGGCGAGCAGGAAGATGCCGATCGGGATCGCTGGCGTGATCGCGAAGTGCGGGAAAGCAACGAAGTGTGCCGGAAATCCCTCCAATGCAGCCCAGGCGAAGGCGCACCAAGACGGCAGCGGAATCACCGCAGCGCCGCCGTGACCGCTGACCAACACGACGAGGCTCCAGCAGCTGATTGCTGACCAGGCGATCGCGCTTCGCAGCGCGCCCGACACGGAGCGCTGAGGGGACGCACCATATTTGGCACCACGCAGGAACAGAACTACGCACGGCACGCCGAGCAACACGAGATATACCAGGTACTTGGCGACTTCGAAGATCATTCAGCGGTATTGGCTTGACTACTTTCGGACGTTGAGTCGGCCACCGTGTCCAACGCTTCCCGTACGGAGACGTGCTCTCTAATCGATCGAGACCATCGGTCCGGCAACGCCGCATCGCGCATCCGCCTGGGGAAAGCCGACCGAAGTCATCTCGACCGGAAGCCCTTCGCCCCTCGGTCCCGCCATCCTCGGCAGCGAAGTCGAGAGCTGTACCTGTTGTTGCGGCGTGATCGTCGACCCGGGATCGTTCAAGATGATCGTGTGACCGAACATCCCCAGTGGAGTCCCGCGGAAAAGCTTCAGCGGATCCATGTCGTAGCCGGAAACGGGGTCGTCGCGATCGCTCTGGTGAATCTGCCCCAGCACATGGCTGGCGTGCGGCGGGCTCTCCCCTCGCGTGAACCAGACGCGCGTCGTTGCGCTGTGGGTCTGCGGATCGGTGATCAGTGCGACCCTGTGGAAACCCGGCGGCGGGATTCCCGGGTCTACCGCGTGGTGCGCGACGCGCTGGCCTTCCACACAGACGAGCGCCTCCGTCATGAGCTGCGCCTCAGGTGCCGGCCGTGGCGGGAAAGGCACCGAGGCGAACGGAAGAAGCTCATCCCGATACAGATAGTAGTCCGCGCTGTTCGCGACCGTCATGAACGAGGGCTCGCGAACGTCGAACGAGCCGACTGCGATTCCATCGAGCTCATCCCCGATGGCGCCGCGGTACGCGACCTGGATGAACAGGTCCGAGGCGTTGATTGGAATGGGATCGGCACTGAAGTCGAACTCGAGAAGGGCGGGGCTGGAAGCGCAGGCCCCTCCGCTCGGACCCTTGTTGATGTTGCTGCAAGCGCCCGACACGACGGAAACACCTCCAGTCGCGTCGATCATCTTGGGCGCAGATACCGATATCTCGATCGGCCGGGTTCGCTCTGCAACATTGTCGCAGCCCGAAGGCACGAAGAACGATGGCGTGCCGCTGGTTGTCGGAAGGTAGGACATCTCGCCAGACAGATCCGGCCGATAGCATCCGCTTCGGTGGTATCGGGCGATCGCGACCAGCTTCGCGTCGGGACTGCCGGTGCGACTGCCGAGCGACTGCTTGACCGCGTGACCGGTGCCCGACTCGCGCAGGAACCCGTTCCGATCCATGTCCTCATGCGTGGCGTTCTGTACGCGCAAGCGCAGCGCCTTGAACCCGAACACGCGGTTCGCAGCAGTCTCGATCGGAATTCCGTCGCTGATCGTATGCGGCGTACCCTGGTCAGCGGCAGCGAACACACCGCCGGGCGGGGCACTGATCTGGAGTCGGCCGCGGAAGAAGAAATTGATGAACCCTGCGCTGTAGCCGATCGCGCGCGGAATCGCGAGATTGCCGATCGCGTTCATCTGTTCCGGACCGAGCGTGGTCCGCATCGATGCAACTACCTGCGGTGGCACCTCACCGTGCGGCACGAGTTCCTTCCAGATGCTTTCAGCAGCGATGGGAACCGAGGGCGGGCTGAAGCCTGGAGGCAGCGTGTCGCTGTAGGTAGGTGCCACAGGGTCCGGCACAGCCCGCAGGTAGTGCTTGCAGGTCACCGCCCCGACAACGATCCCGGCGGCGATGCCGAGGCAGTCGCGCTCGGCGACGGTATAGCCGGCGCTCGTCACGTCCTGGGGCGGCATCGCGTAGTCGCTGCCCGGCAGCGTTCCGCCGGTGAAGAACCCGCGATTGGAATAGTCAGCGAGACCCGAGCGTTGATCGAACAGCACGTTGTCCCGGCGCGTGGTGAAGAAACGCACCGGCGTCGCAAACTCGACCGCAGGGTAGTTGCCCGCTGGCGGTGCGTCGAGCGTTGCATCGGAGCCGCCGAGGAACGCCCGCATTTGGGCGTTGACGCCGATGTGGCTCCCTTTCTCCTGAAGCATGCGCACGTTTGTGTAGCCTTCGAATGCCGAGCGCTCGTCGGAGTGGAGTGGCGAGTGCGCATCGTTCCTCGTGTGCTGCGGTTGCCCGGCATCCTGCAGCAGGTGGATCACATTGCCGAGCGCGCGAAACGTCGTTGCCCAGAGATACAGTCTGCGCTCCGCGTCGGCAGCACGGATAGTGGTCGAGGTCATCGATTCTGGCTTCGGACTCTGTGCCGTGAGCGCCCACCAGTACGCGTTGCGCGCATCGACGTAGGTGAAACCATTCTCGCGGCCAGCGTCTTCCGTGGGGATATCGTTCAGCGGAAGGGCGTCGACATAGCCGAGACCCCAATCGATGGACTTCTGGAAAGTGAAGACGCCGCGATTGAACGCAGGGTCGTAGAAGTGACGAAAGACCCGGTACTGTTCGCCCATGGTCGCATTGGAGAACTCAATGTCGCACCAATGCGGCGGATGGCTCTTTGAGCCGAGATCATCCTCGCGGACAGCGCCGCGGATCAGCCAGTTCGCAACTGGATAGACCCTGTTGTTCTGCTCAAGCGCGACGTTGTTGAACACGCGGAAATCCACTGCCGGCTCCCGGTCTCCGCGATTGAACATCTGTATGTTGCACTGTTCGAAAAGTTCCGGCTCGGCGAGGGGCGAGTCCAAAGCGAGTGGTGACTCGTCACTGCGCACGTAGAGATAGCGGAGCGAATCCCAGTACTTTCGAAACGGATACTTCGGATTCAAGCGATCGAACCCCAGGATCTCGCTGACTGATCCCGGGCCCTGTTGGGCGAGTATGGAACGGTCGTAGGCGACCTTCGTGATCCCGACGTGAGTCTGGGTCTCGAAGCCGAACGCAAGAGCGCTCCATCCGTATGCGCTCATGAGCAACACGCCCCGGAGCGCCACGGCCCCGATTCTCGACTTCAGCGTTCGATCGTTCATGGCGTCATCTCGTATCCGCATGGTTGTTCACCCGACCCCACGTCCCGGTGGCGCCACCCTGGCTTCCGGGCTTCAATCTCTTCGAGCTCGATGTCCTGACGCACCGCCTCGCAGATCGAGCTCGCTGGAAACCGTGCGTCACGCGATCCACGAAGCGCGAGCTCGCTGTTCTCCGGTTCAAGCTTGGCCATCGTAGCTGCGAACGCCTTTGGGTCGAAAACGAACTCGTCCATCAGCCGCCGTGTCACGATGCCGAACATATGCGTAGGCTCGACGCTGCAGAACCGCGGCATCAGATCTGCGCGGATCGACTTCTCCATGCGCGTCCACTCAGGCTCCGGGAAAAAGCGATGGATCTGCTCGTAGTGGAGCTTGTAGTAGCGAATCGCCTGGGCAAGACTGATCTCCCTTGGCCGATGCGTCGGATTGGGGTTCGAAGCGACGATCGATACGCGTTCCAGTTCGATCGGATCGATCCGGACAGGCGATATTGGCCAGAGCGCGTACGGAGGACGTCGAAAATCGTAGTAGTCGATCTGGACAAACCCGTCTGCGTCGACGTTTCTCCATAGCCCGTCGTTCAGCGGCATGATGTATCCCGGTTTCAGCACTAGGACGTACCAGATGCCCTGGGTAGTCGGCAGCCAGCGCGACTGCGACCAATGCTTGCACCGCCATCGGTCCGAAACCTCGAACCTTCCTTCCTCGTCGGTGTGGACAATCGCCGAGTAGTCTTGCTTGGTTCCCTGACGCTCACCCGTTGCGCCGTAGTTCGTCCACGACGAGACGATGACGCTTGCTCCTGCGACACCTTCCCCGGTTTCGGCGTCGATCACCCGACCGACTTTCGCGTTGTACTTCACGCGTTGCAGGTAACCGTGATGCGCGACCCCTAGCGCAACGGCCGAAGCGAGCAGCGCCAGCACAGCCGCCACGTAGCGCCAGATTGGACGCCGGTTGCTCATCACATTGCTGAGATGCGCCACACGCCATCGCTGCCACGCGTGAGCTCGAGTGGGAAGCCGTTTCGGGTCTGATTCGCGTTGTCTCGCACGAGGGTGAGGCTGGCCATGCCGAGGCCGAGGTTGCCCGACACGATGTATCCAAGTCTCGGTGCGGTCGTGGCCAACCTGCTTCCGAGCGCATCGAACGCGGCCTGATACTTCGGCCGAACGCTCTGGTGGTACGCCAGGACAGCCCCGGCCGAGTCGCCCACGCCGATGCGCGAGCGGAGATAGCCGAAGACGTCACAAACGACGCTTCGTTGCTCGATGAAATCCTCGTTCAACAGGTACTGCACGGCCTCGTAGGTCTGGCCGTTCGACGCATGTAGCCGTAGCTGCGCGCGATAGAGGCCAGGCGCAGAGTAGCGCCACGTAGGCGGACCCTCCGGAGCCGAGGTGCCCGAATAGTCGTCCGATCCGTCCCCGTCGAAGTCGATCGCCATGCTGCTGACCGTGACGCCGACGGGAAGGCCGTCCGTTTTGATCGCGAAATATTGGTCGCTGCCTCCAAGCGCCGTTTCGCCGTGAAAGCTTGTGAGCTCGAACGAAACGGGAGACGTGCCTGAGCGCGAGACGGTGACCGTCGTCGCGAAAGTCGTGCCTGTCAGCGTCGTTGCGTTCAAAGTCAACGAGTTTGCGCCGGGCGCGAGCGGCACATTGGGCACGAGGAAGCGATCACCCGAAGTCCTGCCGACGATGCCGTTGACCGTGATACCTGTATTCGCGGGACCGTTGAAACGTCCGACCACGTCAACGGTGGATGCCGACACGGTCGTTCCATCGAGCGGCCACGTGACCGCTGCGGAAAGCGGCCCCGAACCGTGGATGCTCGCATCGAGGCCGCGCGACCAGACGGTGCCCGGCAGTCGTTCCACCGGCTGAAATGTCTGTGACGCCGGATAACCAGCTTCCGGATCTACTCCGCATACTTCCGTACCGGCCGGGCGGCTCACTACGCCTCCCGGCGACGAGACGACATGCGAGATCGGGCGCGCGATACCCGCCGGGTGACTGCCGTTGCCGTTGTCGCCGGAGTAGTAAGCCTTCAACGTGTACGTGCCCGGCGGGCTCCTCAGAACGCACTGCCCCCAAACCGACGAACCGAATCCGTTGTTGGTCGTGGACGAGCACGTGTTGATGCCGTCAGTGACGATGACCGTTCCGCCGTTGGGAGGGAATCGCACGTCATGCCATTGCGCGCTTACGACAACGCTGGCCCCGTCGTCCGGCGTTGACGGCTCGTCGCTCACCGCCTCGATCCTGACCACCATCAGGTGGCTGGCGATCTGAACACCGGTCGGCGGCGAGACCGCCGTACCGTAGTTCGCGTCACCTCGGTACGCGGCTGCCAGATAATTCGACTTCGGCGAGACAACCATGGAGCACGAGGTGGACGGCAGCGCGATCGTGCAAGCGACGCTCCCGTCCGCATGCGACACCACGACGTCGCCAGTTGGAGGAATCGACGCCGGCGGCTTGGGGCTTATCGAGATCTGTAGTTCGGCCGCGTCCCCGAGTGCAACGACGCTAGGTTTGACTTCTGTGATCGTCAGAGTCACCGGTTGGAGAGCCAGAGACACCGGCACGGCTCCCGTCGTTCCATCGGTCGTCGTCAGAGTCAGTTGATACGAGGTCGAACCCGGCCTGCGCACGAGATCCACCACGCTCGGTGATCCGGGGGGCAGATCGATCACGTCCGGTGCCGCAGGCGGAATGGCGAGCTGTCGCTTGAGCGAGCGATTGGACTGCGTCGCAAACGCGCCGACGGTGAGCTTCAGGTCTTCTTGGGCGGCAGCCCCGAAGGTCAACACCGCGGATCGACCCGGGCGGCTCAGATCGAGGTTCGACGGCGGATTTCCTTTGACGAGACTCCCTGTGAGCGTGCTCGACAGCGTCAGTGTGGCCTGCATCGTCGCCGCGGCATTGACGGGAACGATCCGGATTCCATGCACGCCGCCGCTCAAGAGCGCCGTGGTCGGACTGATTGCGCAATACCCGGTACATTCCACGAGCTCCCATGGCTGCCGTCCGTCAACGAAGACGCGAACGGGACCCGGGGGGCTCACCACGAGGGTGTCGATGCCGACGCCCATGCTCTCAGCCGGGTTCGCGTTGAAGCTGAACCCGATCGAATCGCCACCGCGAGTGCTCGCGGCGCTCAGCGTCGGACCATCGATCGCGGTCGGCTTGTAAACGAGAAACGGATCGAGCGTGTCGGCGTGGCCGCCAACCGTGACGCGGATCGGACCCGTGGAGGCCCCAGCGGGAACCGATGTCGTGATGATGTCTGGCGCGGCGGACGTCACGACAGCACCGACACCGTTGAAGGTCACCAGGTTCGACGAAGCCGTGGGATGAAATCCCGTGCCGCGAATCTCGACGATGGTTCCGACGACGCCTCCCCATGCACCGTGCGAAACGGCTGCATTGAAATTGGAGAGATCGGGCACGACACCGAAACTCGCCGCGCTCGTCGCGGTTTGGCCTGCTACCGTGACGGACACCGGGCCGGACACCGCGCCGAACGGCGCGACTACCGTCAGCTGGGTCGCCGTAGCGGCTTCGACCGGAGCCTCGACACCGTTGAATTTGACGACGTTGTTCCCGGGGGTGGTGCTGAACGCCTTGCCCTGGATACGAACCGTCGTCCCGACGACACCGTTCGCGGGCGTGAACCCGGTAATCGACAATGCGACGGTGAAGTTCGCGGTGCTCGTCGCGGACTGTCCGCCGACGGTGACGCGGATCGGGCCGTTGGTTGCGCTTGCGGGGACGGTCGCCGCGAGCTGTGTAGGCGACGCGGTGGTGACCGTCGCGGTCTGTCCGTTGAATCGCACCTGGTTGCTGGCAACGGTACTGCTGTAGCCCGTGCCCTGGATCGTCACCGAGGCGCCGACCGGTGCCGACGCAGGCGAAAAGCTCGCGATCGTCGGAACGACGACGAAGTTTGCCGCACTGGTCGCGGTCGCACCCGCGACGGTCACCTTGATCCTGTTCGTTAGGGACGCCGGCGGCACCGTGGCGCGTAACTGCGTTGCCGACGCGGTGGTTACGGTGGCCGTGATCGTGCCGAACTTGACCGTGTTCGCTGCAGGCGTCGCTCCGAAGCCCGAGCCGTTTATCGTGACCGATGTCGCGATCGGTCCGCTGGTCGGGGTGAAATTCGTGATCGCGGGCGCGGCCGCGACCAGCAACGGCGCAGCCAAGGCGATGAACGTGCCGAGCGCAAGAAAAACCCGCAGCATTGGGCCGCGATGACGCAACGAATTCGGGCAGCGCACGGCTGTCTCCGTCAAAAAAAGACAAGTGGAACGCCGCCCGGAATGACGACGAGAACTCCCGTTCCCGCCGGCCGATCGCGACATCCAGTCGTCGATCGGCGAAGCGACGCTAGCGGAATCGTTTCGAGCTCGCAACCCGCTCAGATCAACCCTCGCTTCCACGGCCCAGTGATCGCGACGGTGAACCCCGGGCTGTAGAGGTTCGCGAACAGCCATTTTCCGTCGGGCGAAAAGCACGCACCGGCCCACTCCGCGTCGCGGAAGGTGCCGGCGTGCCCGTACGGCTCGCCGTCGAGCACGACCTCGTTGCGCGCGAACGGGAACACCTCGCCTTTGCGCGAAAGCCCCTGCAGCAGCATCCGCTCGCGACTGCCGTCCTCGCAGAGCACGAGGCCGCCGCGCGGGCTGAAGCAGACGTTGTCGGGATAGTCCAGCGTCGCGAGATCGGGCGATTCGTAGATCAACGCCAGCGTCGAGCGTTTCGGGTAGTACGCGAGCACCTGGCCGCACGCGGCGGCACCCCCGTTCGTCGCGGTGAAGTAGACCGCTTCGTCGGTCGCGTAACAGCCCTCGCCGCGCGTGAACACCGCGCCGCCCTGCGCGTAGCCTTGCGCGAACACGCCGAGGCCGTCGCTGGTGCCGGGCGTGTGAGCGCGGGTCGGCTCGTCGATCGGCACCCATGTCGCGGGATGCTCCCTGCCGCGCTCGAGGCCGCCGCGCAGGTCGCGCTGCGATGCGACCTTCAGCATCTCCAGGCGACCGCCCTCGGCGAGACGCCCCGGCTGCGCCGGCACGAAGCGATAGAAACCGCAGCGCGGATCGCGGTCCTCGGTCATGTAGACGTGGCCGCTCGGCGCGTGCACCGCCGCGCCTTCGTGGCGGAACTGGCCCAGGCCGATCAACGGCTCGGGCCTGCGTCCGTCCGGATGCACGTCGAACACGAAACCGTGCGGCCGCACGAGCTCCGGTTGCGGCTTGTCCGGCGGCACGTCGCCGGGCACGTACACGAACTCTTCGCACGACAGCCACGTGCCCCAGGGCGTCGTGCCGCCCGAGCAGTTCTGCAGCGTGCCGGACAACGAAGCATGCGCGCGGCCGGCCTTGCCGGTCTTGACGTCGAACTCGATCGTCGTGGTTCCGCCGCCGGCCGCCGGATCGAAGTGTACGGACGCGTCGCCGAACGCGCCTTCGTCGTGGACGAGCTCGTGATTGCGCACGAGCACGACGCGATCGCCGTGCTTCGCGACGACGCCCATCCCATCGTGCGCACCGGGGGTCGGCGCGCCGTCGCGCATCGGCTCGCCGGTCCAGCCGAACGTGACGTAGCTGAAGCCTCTCGGCAGCGCGAGCAGATTGAGGCCGGTGTTGAGATCGCGGACCGGCGCGAGCGGGCCGTAGCCCTTCCCGATGCGCGGTGCGCCCGCCTTCGCGAGTAGTTGTGCGTGCGGCGCGAGGAGGACCGCGCCGGCGGCGAGGCCGCCGACGAAGCTGCGGCGCGTCGTTCTCATGCGGGCTCGACTCCGGCTGTCAGGCGGGACGCGCGGGCGGCGGCGGAGGCGGTGGCGCGGATACGACCGCGACCGCGGGCACGTCGCGCTTGCGCTTGAGCAGGAAGATCGACGCGACCGCTGCGGCGAGCAGCGCGCCGCCCAGCAGCGGGCGATACCACACCCACGCGAGCCCGATCGTCGAGAGCGAGACGAGCAGTGCGATCACGAACGAGACCAGCCCGATGCCGCGCGCGACGATCCACCCGATGCCCGGCAGAATGCTCGTCGCCGCCGCGAGCGGCCGCATGACGAGCGAAAGCCCGAGCCAGAGCAGCACGAAGCCGCCCGCGCGCAGCGCCCAGGCGATGAAGGCGTTGCGCGAGTGCGCGGCCTCGAACATCTTCTCGGCCGGCACGATGCCGGTATCGACGAGCAGGATCTCGTTGCCGGCCTTCGTCGCGTACGGCGCGAGCCCGCTGCCCGCTTGGCGGGCGATGAAGGAGTAGTCGCCCTCCGGCGTCTCGCTGAAACGCACGCGGATGTCGCCGACTTGCGGCGAGCTTGCGTTCTCGCCGAAGTACCAGCCGGAACCTTCGCGACGGAAGCCGTCGAGCGTGGTCTCGGCTTCGGCGGGCGGCTCGAGCGCGGCGTTGCCTTCGGCGCGCGAAAGCATGTCGGCGTCGAGCACGTAGGCGCCGAGGTTGCCTTGCGCGGCGCGCCACGTCTCCGAGCGCACCGGCCAGTCGCTCGGGTTCTCGTGGCCGTCGCGGTGGCGGAAGTCGCTCGAGTCGATCGCGCGCTCCGACCATTTCGTGTCGTACTCGTAGGTCGTCGTGGTCTTGCCGGAGTCGGACTTCTTCTCGTCCTTGTCCTCGTCCCACTGGTACATCTCGACGGTGCGCTCGAGCCTCAAGCCGCTCGATTCGACGCCGAAACGTTCGTCCGCGAGGGTCTCGTCGGAAACGAGTCGTCCCGCGACGTGTACGAGCCTGCCCTCGTTCGCCGCGTCCACGCTTTCGACGCCGGCCGCGACGACGGCCTTCTGGCCCTCCTCGAGGCTGCGCGTCTCGCGCACCGTGCGGCCTTCGTTCCACCACGTCAGCGGGATCGCGCCGAAAGCCATCACGATGCCGACGATCACGCCACCGATCGCGTTCTTCATGTTGCCGACGTAGCCCACGTCGGACGTCTCGGTGTAGCGGTGCTTCGCCATTCCCCGTTCCCCCGTCAGAAAAGGGGACGCGCTCCATTGATTTCGCTTAGTGGCGCGCATCCCGTTTTTCGAGCTCGACGCCCTCGAGCTCGGCGATTTCGTTCGCGACACCGTACTTGCCTTTCGCGTCGCGCACGACGTCGGCGATCGCGCAACCCGGATCGTGCGTGAAGAACAGACGTACGCCGCGCGCGCGCTTGTCGTCGAGGAAGCGCTGCTTCTCGTCGATCAGGAGCTCGGGATAGCGGTCGTAGCCCATCGTGACCGGCAGGTGCACCCAGGGCCGGCCCGGGATCAGGTCGGCGCAGAACACCACGCCGCCGTCGCCGCCGACCTCCGCGAGCATGAGCCCGGGCGTGTGCCCATGGCTGAATTCGAAGCGCACCGCGTCGCCGAGCGTGTTCGAGCGCGTGCCGTCGATCAGCTCGAGTCGGCCGGAGTCCTCGATCAGCTTCGGAAGCTCCGGGATGAACGAGGCGCGGTCGCGCGAATGCGGGCGCTGCGCGCGCTCGAAGCACTCGCGCCCGACGATGTAGATCGCGTTCGGGAACAGGAGCCGCGGCGGCTCGCCGTCGACGTACGGCGCGAGCAAACCGCCGGCATGATCGAAATGCAGATGCGAGAGCACGACCGCGTCGATGTCGGCGTCGGAGAACCCCGCTGCCGCGAGCGAATCGAGCAGCACGTGCCGCTCCTCGACCACGCCGTAGCGCTCGCGCAGTGACGGCGCGAAGAATGCGCCGATTCCGGTCTCGAACAACACGCGCTTACCGTTCACACCTTCGACCAGCAGCGCGCGACACGCGAGCGGGATGCGGTTCTGCTCGTCGGGCGCGACCCACTTCGCCCACAGCGCACGCGGCGCATTGCCGAACATCGCGCCGCCGTCGAGCTTCTGGGAATTGCCGATGAGCGACCAGAGTTTCATGGTGCGTAGCGTAACGCGACGGGCATGCGATGACCGGTCTGTGGAAGGGGCGGAAGCCCCGACAGGGTGGCGCTTCGGGCGGAGCGTTGCACAGTCGGGGCTTCCGCCCCTCCCACAGTGATTCCCTCCGTCAGCGCTACCGAACCTCGGCGCTGCCGACGAGGCCGCGCGGATCGGCTCCGCCGCCGAGCTCGTTCGTGCGCCGATCCCAGACCACCGCGTACATATTGCCCCACTCGCGCTCGCCGTCGTTGACGACGTGACCCATGTGGCGCAGCCGCTCGGCGTCCTCGCGGGCGATCGCGCCCTTTTCGGCGGAGATCACGTCGGGCAGGTACTGGTGGTGGTAGCGCGGCTTCGCGACGAAGTCGGCCGGCGCCTTGCCTTCGACGAACTCGAGCACCGCGATCAGCACCATCGTGCCGATACGGCTGCCGCCCGGCGTACCGATCACGCCGACGCGGTCCGCGCCGTAGACGAACGTCGGCGTCATCGACGAGAGCATGCGCTTGTACGGCAGCACTGCGTTCGCGTCGCCACCGACGAGGCCGTACGCGTTCGGCGCGCCGGCTTTCAGCGCGAAGTCGTCCATCTCGTTGTTGAGCAGCACGCCCGTGCCTTCGGGCACCAGGCCGGACCCGAACGGGAGGTTGATCGTCAGCGTCGCCGCGACCATGTTGCCGTCGCGATCGATGATCGAAAGATGCGTGGTGTTCGTGCCGACCAGCGGCGCTTCGACGCCGGGCAGCATCGCCGACGGGGTGGCCTGGTCGAACCGGATCGCGGCGCGCAGACCGGCGGCGTACGCCTTGTCGGTCAGGAGCGCGATCGGCATCGTCACGAAATCGGGATCGCCGAGGATGAACGCCCGATCGCGGAACGCGCGCCGCATCGCCTCGACCACGAGGTGTACGCGCATCGTCGCGTCGACCTTCGCGAGGTCGTAGCCCTCGAGCACGTTGAGCATCGTGACGAGACCGACGCCGCCACCCGACGGCGGCGGCGCGGTGACGATGTCGTAGCCGCGATAAGTCGTGCGCAGCGGCGCGCGCTCGACCACCTTGTACTCGGCGAGGTCCTCGAGCGACCAGACGCCGCCGGCTTCGCGCACGCCCTCGACGAGCCTCTTTGCGACGTCGCCGCGGTAGAACCCGTCGTGACCGTGCTTCGCGAGAGCCTCGAGCGTGCGCGCGAGATCGGGCTGGCGGATGATCGCGCGGTCGGCCGGAATCGCGCCGCGCACGAGGAACTGCTTCGCGCTCGCGGGCCAGCGCTTCAGCACCTCGACCCGGTTGCCGATCAGCTGCTTCAGCCGCGGCCCGAACGGAAAGCCGTTCCTGGCGAGTCGGATCGCGGGCGCGAGTGACTTCGAGAGCGGCAGCTTCCCGTACTTCTGCGCGAGATGGACGAAGCCCGCGGACTCGCCCGGAATGCCGGCCGCGAGCGGGCCGTTGACGCTCTTGTCGCGATCGAGCTCGCCGTTCGCGGCGAGGAACATCTTTGCGTCGATCGCGGCGGGCGCGGTTTCGCGCGCGTCGATCATGATCTCGTGGCCGTCGGACGCGCGCCGGAGCAGGAAGAACGCCCCGCCGCCGATGCCCGACGAGGAAGGCTCGACGACCGCGAGCGCGGCGCCGACCGCGACCGCCGCATCGAATGCGTTGCCGCCCATCGCGAGCACTTCGTGTCCGGCCGCGGTCGCGAGGTGGTGCGCGCTCGCAATGACGGCCTTTCCGGGCCTCTCGCTCGGCGGCGGCGCGAGCGCACCGGGCTCGCGCGGCGCGGCGGCACCCGCGATCGAGACACTGAGGAACGCCGCGAATGCGGCGACGACGCGGACGGATCGGATCATGCGGGCTCGCTCTTCGCGGTCAGCGCGAGATACTTCGCGTGCAGCTCGTCACGCGATTCGGTGTGGTTCGGATCGACCAGGATGCACTCGACCGGACAGACCTCGATGCACTGCGGCTGATCGAAATGGCCGACGCACTCCGTGCACTTCGCCGGATCGATCTCGTAGATCGCCGCGCCCGGCGCGATCGCCTTGTTCGGGCACTCCGGCTCGCAGACGTCGCAGTTGATGCACAGATCGTTGATGAACAGCGCCATCGCCACTCACTGAAAAGGGGACGCGCTCAATTAAGTTCCCTTAATTGAGCGCGTCCCATTTACTTACTTCGGGTCGTCGGTGGCGGGCGGCGGGGTCTCGCCGTCGGCCGGGGCGGCCTGGCCGGGTAGGCTCGCGGCCTGGTCCGGCACCTGGTAGACGGGCAGCGGACCCATGTCCTCGAACACGTACTCGGCTCCGGTCGGCACGAGTGCTTCGCGCACGCGCGCGTCCTGGTCAGCCGCGCCGATGTAGACGACGCGCACGCCCTTCAGCGAGCCCTGACCCGCGTACGAGAACGAATCGATCATCGCCTGCGCGGTGCGACCCGGATCCGGGCCGCCGAACGCGAGCATCGTGCCCGCGAGGATGCCGCGCGCGACCGCCGCCTGGGCCGATTCGAGCTGCGCGTCGTACTGGCGCTGCTCCTCGTCGCCGCCCGCGGCCGGGATGAAGTACATGTATGGGCGCTTGTAGCGCTTGTCCATGTGCTTCTTGACCAGCGACGTCAGGTACGGCTTCCACGCGGACTGATCGACGGTCGTCGGAATCGTAACGACCTCGACCGCCGCGGGAGCGGCCGCCGGCGCCGCCTCTTCCTTCTTGCACGCCGCGACGGCGCACACCGCCGCGAGCAGCATCGTCACACGGATCGAGCTCTGCATCGTTACGACCTCAGCTTGAGTGAACGGCTTCGGTGAAGCGCTGGCGGAGCGCGCGCTGCACGGAAGGATGGACGAAACCGGAAACGTCGCCGCCGAGGCGCGCGATCTCGCGCACGAGCGACGACGAGATGAAGCTGTACTGCTCGGCCGGCGTCAGGAACAGCGTCTCGACCTCGGGGATCAGGTGCCGATTCATGCTGGCGAGCTGGAACTCGTACTCGAAGTCGGACACCGCGCGCAGCCCGCGCAAGATCACACCCGCGCCGATCTCGCGCACGAAATCCGCGAGCAGCGAAGCGAAGCCGCGCACCTCGACGTTCGGCAGCTTCACCAGCGCCTCGCGCGCGAGCGCAATGCGCTCCGCGAGCGGCAGCGCCGGCCCCTTGCCCGCCGACTCGGCGATCCCGACCACGATCCGGTCGAACAGCTTCGACGCGCGCGCGACGAGATCGGCATGCCCGTTCGTGATCGGATCGAACGTGCCGGGGTAGACCGCGATGCGCGAGCGATCGTTGGCCATGAGCGTGCGCCGGTTGCGACGCGGCGTAGCTTAACGGGCATTGGGGTTGGTTCGTACCTGCGGGGTGGTGGCGGCGGGTGCCGGACCTCGCCTTCGGCTCACTCCGGCCTACGGGTTGCTGGTGCCGTCCGGTACAGCGCGTACCGCACCTCGCCGGCGTGGCCCTCGCGATGCAACGCCCAGTGTGCTGGGACGTTGGGCGCGACGTTGCGTGGCGATTCGACATAGATGTACGCGTTCGGCGCCAGCCACCCGCCCGCCGCGAGCGTCGCGGACGCCTCGTCCCAGGCGCCCATCTCGAACGGCGGGTCGAGAAACGCGACATCGAACGCCTGTGCCGGCCCCGCCCGCAACCACGCGATCGCGTCGCCGCGCACGACCCGCGCATTTCCGACCTTCAACCGCGCGAGATTCCCCTCGATCGCCTGCGCCAGCGCCGCATCGCGCTCGATCAGCACGACCTCGCGTGCCCCGCGCGACACCGCCTCGATCCCGAGGGCCCCGGTCCCCGCGAACAGGTCGAGACAGCGCGCACCCTCGATCACGGGCGCGAGCCAGTTGAACAAGGTCTCGCGCACGCGCTCGGGCGTCGGCCGCAACCCGGCCGCGTCACGCACCTCGAGCTTCGAATTGCGCAGGCTTCCACCGATCACGCGGATCTTCCCGGGCGGCGCGGTCGATGGCACGCGGGGCCGATTCATGCGGGAGCCATCGGACGATCCATCGCGCAATGCTACGATCCGCGCGCACTTTCGAGCCATTCCGCATGTTCAATTTCTTCAGGCGCAAGCCCGAGACCGCGGCCCCGCCTGCTCCCGCTCAAGCCGAACCCGCACCGCAGCTGCGCGAGAAGCGCAGCTGGCGCGACCGCCTCGCGGGCGCCGGTCTCGCGCGCGCGCTGTCGGGCGTGTTCGCGCGCAACCCGAAGCTCGACGAGGATCTGCTCGACGAGCTCGAGACCGCGCTGCTTTCGGCCGACGTCGGCGTCAAGGCGACCAGCGCACTGATCACCGATCTTCGCGGCCGCATCCGCGCGCGCGAGTTCGCCGATGCGAACGCACTGCTCGCCGCGCTCCGCGCCGACCTGATCGCGATCCTCGCGCCGGTCGCGCGTCCGCTCGTCGTGGACGCCGCGCAGAAGCCCTTCGTGCTGATGGCGGTCGGCGTCAACGGCGTCGGCAAGACCACCACGATCGGCAAGCTCGCCCAGCACCTCAAGCGCGAAGGTGCCGAGGTGATGCTCGCGGCCGGCGACACGTTCCGCGCCGCGGCCGTCGAGCAGCTCAAGGTCTGGGGCGAACGCAACCAGGTCCACGTCGTCTCGCAGGGCGAAGGCGCCGATTCCGCTTCGGTGATCTTCGACGCGTTCCAGGCTGCGCGCGCGCAAGAGGTCGACGTGCTGATCGCCGACACCGCCGGGCGCCTCCACACGAAGTCCGGCCTGATGGACGAGCTCTCGAAGATCGGCCGCGTGCTGCGCCGGCTCGACGAGAACGCGCCGCACGAGGTGCTGCTCGTGCTCGACGCGACGACCGGCCAGAACGCGCTCGTGCAGCTCCAGCAGTTCCACCAGGCGCTGATCGTCACCGGGCTCGCGATCACCAAGCTCGACGGCACCGCGCGCGGCGGCGTGATCTTCGCGATCGCGAAGGAGTACAACCTGCCGATCCGCTACGTTGGCGTCGGCGAGACGCTCGACGATCTGCGCGTGTTCGATCCGGTCGCGTACGTCGACGGCATCCTGCCGGAGCGGTTCGGCTAGGCGATGGCCGAGGCGTCGCGACGCGCTGGATGGGGCCGGCTGCGGCGCTGGCTGTTCGTTCTCGTCGCGCTCGTGCTCGTGCTGATCGGCGCCCTCGCGTGGTACGCGTCGGACGCGGCGCGTGTCGTCACGCTGTTCGCGGAGGTGCTGCGGCGCGACCTCGGCCTCGCGTTGACGCACGCGCCCGAGCCCGAGGTCTCGCTGTTTCCATCGCTGCGCGTCGAGCTCCGCGACTACCGCATCGACGTCGTCGCGACCGGCCGCCCGCTCGCGTGGGGTTCGGCGCTCGAGCTCGAGATCCCGTGGCGCGCGCTGCGCGCCGACACGCTGCTGATCGAACGCGTCGTGCTCGAGGCGCCGGTGTTCCATGCAGCCGGGCTCGAAGGATGGACGTTGCGCCGCGCGGGCGACGCCGCGCCACCCCGCTGGCCGCGCGTCGCAGGTGGCGTCCTCGTGCGTGATGCGAAGTACATCTCGAGCGGCGCACCGTCCCGCGTCTTCGAACACATCGACCTCGCGATCTCGCCGATCGAAGCGGGACGCGAGCTCGTCGCCGATGCGTCGTGGACGCGCGATGCGAACGCGCCAGCGCTCGACCTCGACCTCACCGGTGCGACCCGCAACACCGACGACGGCCTCGCGCTCGACGACGCGCTGATCGTGCTGAGCGAACGCAACGGTCCGGCCCTGCGCTTCGCCGGCAAGCTGCGCTACGCCGACACGACGCGCTACGCGATCGAAGGCCGCGGCGAAGCCGAACGCGTACCGTCCGTGATCGCGTCACTCGTCGCAGCGACGGACCCGCAACCGCCGACGCAATTCACGCTCGCGCTGACCGCCGATTCGACGCACTGGCGGCTCGTCGCTAACGGCGCCGTCGCCGGCGCGGCGCTCGACGCCGATCTGCGCATCGCCGCCCTCCCCGACTTGTCGCGTCCGCTGCCGGAGCTCTTCGCCACGCTCGAACGCGACGTCAGCGGCCATTTCCGGATCGCGCGCCTGCGCGTCGGCGACATTGCCTTCGACAACTTCGAGATCACCGGCGATGAAGCCCCCGCGCCACAACAGTGACATCGCCGGCGATCATCGCGGTGACGCCCGGAATCACTGTGGGAGGGGCGGAAGCCCCGACAGCGTGGTGCTTCGACCGAAGCGCGGCGCCATCGGGGCTTTCGCCCCTCCCACAAGTTCAGACACGTTCGCGCAGCGACTGCTCGCCTGGTACGACCAGCACGGCCGCAAGGAGCTGCCCTGGCAACACCCGCGGACGCCCTACCGAGTCTGGCTCTCGGAAGTGATGCTGCAGCAGACGCAGGTCGCAACCGTCGTTCCGTACTTCGACCGCTTCGCCTACGAGCTCCCCACACTCGCCGCACTCGCGAACGCTCCGCTCGACAGAATCCTCGCGCTCTGGTCGGGCCTCGGCTACTACTCGCGTGCGCGCAATCTCCACCGCGCCGCGCAATACTGCGTCGCACACCACGACGGCGAGCTCCCGAACGACGTCGAGGCGCTGGCACAGCTGCCCGGCGTCGGCCGCTCGACCGCCGCCGCGATCGCAGCGCAGGCGTACGGCACGCGCGCCGCGATCCTCGACGGCAACGTCAAGCGCGTGCTCGCGCGCCGCCACGGCGTCGAAGGCGACCCGTCCTCGCCGAAAACACTCGCGAGGCTCTGGCAGCACGCCGAAGCGCAGCTCCCATACGAGCGGCTCGCGGACTACACGCAGGCGCAGATGGACCTCGGCGCCACCGTCTGCAAGCGCCGCAACCCCGATTGCCACCGCTGTCCCGTCGCCGACGACTGCCACGCCAGGATCCACGACGCGCAGCACGAGCTCCCGTCGCCGCGCGCACGCCGCGCGACACCGACGCGGCGCGCGCTGCTCCTCGTCGCGAGCGACGCCGAAGGCCGCGTTCTGTGCGAAACCCGTCCGCCGCGCGGCATCTGGGGCGGTCTCGTCAGCGTTCCCGAGTTCGCCGACCGCGCATCGCTCGACGCGGCGTGCGTCGCGCTGTGCGCGACGAAGCCCGAGCCGCTCGCGCCCTTCACCCACGCCTTCACCCACTTCAAGCTCGAAGCCGAGCCCTACGCCACGACGATCGCCGCCCCCGCATCGATCGGCGACAATACGCGCCGCTTCGTCGCGCGCAGCGAGCTCGACACGCTCGCACTGCCGACGCCGATCCGCCGCCTGCTCGTCGAATACTGGAATACGGAATGTCCCGCACCGTCCACTGCGCCCGCCTGAAACGCGACGAGCCCGGCCTCGACTTCGTGCCGTGGCCCGGCGCGCTCGGCAAGCGTGTCTATGCCGAGATCTCGAAGCCCGCGTGGGCCGAATGGCTCGCCCACCAGACGATGTTGATCAACGAGAACCGCCTCTCGCCGCTCGACCCGAAGACGCGGCCGTTCCTCGAGGCGGAGATGGAGAAGTTTCTGTTCGGAGACGGGGCCGCAAAGCCCTCGGGCTACATCGCGCCACCCTCGTAGCACGAACCTCCAGAATCACTGTGGGAGGGGCGGAAGCCCCGATGCCTTTCGTGACAAGCCGTCGGGGCTTCCGCCCCTCCCATAGTGACCCCGCCCCTCGGCGCGCCGATCAGCGTCGCTCGCTCTCCCGCTCCCGCCTTCGCTCCGCCCACATCCCCTTCTCATCCACCGGCCGGATCCGCACGATCTGGCAGCGCTGGCTGCCGAACTCCACGGCGTCGAATCGCGACGAGATCACGCGAGCCGTCGACGACACTCGGATCGTCCGCGTCCAGTCGAGCCCGTTGCACGGCGCATCGACTTCGACGAGATAGAGCCGCCCCGGATTCGCCCAGATCGCGAGCGCGGTCTCACCGAGGGGCTTCCACCGGTACAGCCGGAAGTTGCGGATCTCCTTGACCGGCTCAGCGGCGAACCGCTCGTGCCGGACGAGGTCCTCGGCAAGCTGCTCGTCGGTTTCGGCGTGAGCAACCGGTGCGGTGAGCACCAGCGTGGCCAGCATCACAAGCATCGTTGTCGCTCGAGTCATACGCAAACCTCCGGAGTCACTCGCATTCACGACGCACCAGGGCCGAGCCGCGTCGCAATCCTCGTCGTCTGCGCGGCGGGGCTAGAACTCGTAGCGGAGCGACAACCGCAGCGCGCGCGACTCGAACGGATGGAAGTGGACGTCCTCGACGCCCTCCGCGGGCTCGCCCAGCAGGCGTGAAGCATAGAAATAGTCGATGTCGTGATCGTCGGCGTCGAGCGCATTGAGGACGTCGAGCGTCGCGAGCCAGCGGTCGAACCGCTTCGCGAGGCGCAAGTTCACGAGCGTCGAGCCGTCGGACTCGATGCTGGCGTCCTCGATCAGCGGATACGCGCCGAAATGGCGCACGTGCGCGGCGCCGGACCAGCCTCGGCCGAGGTCGACGCTCACGCCGCCGGAGACGACGAGCGGGATCGCGCCCGGAATCTCGTCGCCGGCAGGATCGTCGCCGCCGAATCGCGCGTCGGTGTAGCTCGCTTCGAGCTCCGCGCGCCAGCGCTCGCCGCCGAACCAGTAGACCCCGAGCTCGACGCCGTCGCGGCGCGAAGGCCGGCTCGCTTCGGTGTTGCCGGCGTCGCCGACGAACACGAGCTCGGAATCGAGGTCGAGCCGCCAGAGCGCGAGCGTCGCGTGCAGGCGTTCGCTGAAGTAGAGCCGCGCGCCGAGCTCCTCGCCGCGTGATGCGACGAGCGGATCGACGCGATCGGCCGGCAGCCCGGTCAGCGGATCGAGCACGATCGTCGTACCGCGCGCGTCGTTCGAATGCAGGCCCTCGCCCCAGCTCGCGTAGAGCTCGACCGCGTCGCCCGCGCGATACGCGAGGCTCGCCTTCGCGCTGATCGCATCGTCCGATGCGTCGCCGGAGTTTTCCGGCTGCAGTGCGCGCACCTCGAAGTCGTAGTCGTCGTATCGCAGGCCGGCGTAGGCGCGCAGGCGCTCGCCGAAGCGGTACTCGCCGTCGACGAACAACGAGAGGCTCTTCTCGTCGACCGCGTCGTCGCGCACCGCGGCGACGAACGCGCGCTCGCGGGTGCGCGACAGACCGACGTGCTCGATGTCGTCGCGGCGGTACTGCGCGCCCGCGCGCACGTCGGCACGACCGAGCGTCCACGTGTCCGACAGCGACCAGCCGGTCGTGTTGCGCTCGTCGAACTGCCGGAACTGGTCGCCGCCGACCGGATCGTCGAGGAAGTACGTGAAGTTCGACCAGAGCTCGAACGCGTAATCGATCGCGTACGCGTCGGCGACGAAGTCGCCTCCCGCGAGCGGACCCTGCCAGCCGGCGGACAGCGAGCGGCGCTCGGTCGTCCCGCCGAGCGTCGGGTCGATCGAGCCGAACCGGTCGATCAGGCCTGCATCGACCGCGCGTTGCGGAATCTGGTCGGGCGCGTTCCACTCGTTGTCGTACGCCATCGCCGTGAGTTGCGCGCGCCCGCCGCCGAGCGCGCCGGACAGGCGCAGGAACAGGTTCGACTTCCCGACGTCCTCGTCGATATCGGTCCACGGACCGTCGTAGCGCTGGGCTTCGACGCCGTACGCAAGCGCGCTGCCCTCGTCACCGACGCTGCCGAATACGAGCCCACGCGCGTAACCGTGCCCGCCGACCGCAGCTTCCATGGTCGGCGCCGCGATGCGCTCCGCGAGCCGAACGACACCGTACCGGCGGACGAAAAGTCACCGACGTCGGCGTAGTACGGCCCTTTCCGATAGGCGAGCTCGTCGACCAGCTCGGGGATCACGAAGTTGAGGTCGGTGTATCCCTGGCCGTGGCCGTGCGAGCGCAGGTTCACCGGCATGCCGTCGACGAACGCCGCGAAGTCCGTGCCGTGGTCGAGGTTGAACCCGCGCAGGAAATACTGGTTCGCCTTGCCGCTGCCGGAGTGCTGTGTCGCGACCATGCCCGGCACGTATTCGACCAGGTTCCCGGATCGCAGCTGCGGTCGCGCCGCGAGCTCCTCGCGCCCGACCACGCCCTGCGACGCGCTGATCGCGTCGCCGACTAGTGTCATGTTCCGTAAATACGTTTAACTAAAGGCATGCGCCAAGCGGCCGACGCCGGCGATGATCTGGTCGGCGGTGCGACGCCAAACGAACGGCTTGGGGTCTTCGTTGTGTTGGTCGA
>Ga0187892_10000501_pt1 | contig 101864 bp, 106 predicted proteins | sample MA1701073metaG_FD_139345 | JGI IMG/M metagenome (GOLD analysis project Ga0187892, IMG submission 139345) | Bio-ooze microbial communities from a basaltic lava cave in the Kipuka Kanohina Cave System on the Island of Hawaii, USA - MA170107-3 metaG ... | reverse complement strand
GTAGGCCCGCCCAAGACTATGTCGCGTGTTGAGGATGGCTGGCGCGCGGTCCGACCAGCAAATGCGACGGCTCGCGCTGACCGCGCGGCGTTCACCCGACATAGTCAGGAAGGGTAGATAGTGGCGACTATGTCTTGGGCGACATAGGCGACACTCCTTCGCCACCCACATGCTGCAGGCCGGCTACGACATCCGCACGGTGCAGGAACTGCTGGGCCACAGCGATGCGAGCACGACCATGATCTACACCCACGTGCTCAAGGTGGCCGCCGGTGGCACGACCAGCCCGCTGGACGCCCTGTCGGCAGCCTCTGCGCTGTAAGCGAGGCCGCTTCCGCTACAATTGCAGCCCATGCTTGCCGCCCGCCCGTTCGCCCTGAACATTGCACCTGCCACCCCGGCAGGCGTGGCCGTGCGCGCAATCTCCACCAAAACCACGACCATTAAGGGCTGATCCGGCCTGGTTCGTCGTGCGCCCTCCCCGGCCCGACGAGCCGGGGCAAGCAGGTTTTTTGACTTCGTTGAAAGGGCACAGTGATGAAAGTTGGCAATCTCGTAGGACTCGTAGGCTGGCGCGGCATGGTCGGCTCCGTGCTGATGCAGCGCATGCAGGCCGAAGGCGACTTCGGCCTGATCGAGCCGGTTTTTTTCTCGACCTCGAACGCCGGCGGCAAGGCCCCGGCCCAGGCGAAGAATGAAACCACGCTCAAGGACGCCTACGACATCGCTGCGCTCAAGCGTTGCGACATCATCCTCACGGCCCAGGGCGGCGACTACACCAGCGACGTCTTTCCCAGGCTGCGCGCTGCGGGCTGGAACGGCCACTGGATCGATGCGGCCTCCACGCTGCGCATGAAGGAAGATGCGGTCATCGTGCTCGACCCGGTCAACCTGCCGGTGATCAAGAACGCACTGGCCAAGGGCGGCAGGAACTGGATCGGCGGCAACTGCACGGTGAGCTGCATGCTGATGGGCGTGGGCGCGCTCTACAAGGCCGGCCTGGTCGAGTGGATGAGCACCCAGACCTACCAGGCCGCCTCGGGCGGCGGGGCCCAGCACATGCGCGAGCTGCTGGCCCAGTTCGGCGCGCTGAACCACGAGGTGCGTGACCTGCTGGCCGACCCCATGAGCGCCATCCTCGACATCGACCGCAAGGTCATCGAGAAGCAGCGCACACTGGAAGACGCCGAGAAGGCCAACTTCGGCGTGCCCCTGGGCGGCTCGCTGATCCCCTGGATCGACAAGGACCTGGGCAACGGCATGAGCCGCGAGGAATGGAAGGGCATGGCCGAGACCAACAAGATCCTCGGCCAGGGCGAGGGCTTAGCCAGCGCCGCCGTACCGGTGGACGGCTTTTGCGTGCGCATCGGCGCCATGCGCTGCCACAGCCAGGCACTGACCTTCAAGCTCAGGAAGGACGTGCCCGTGGCCGACGTCGAGGCCATGATCGCGGCCGACAACGACTGGGTGAAGGTGGTGCCCAACAACCGCGAAGCCACGATGCAGGACCTGACCCCGGTCGCCGTGACCGGCACCCTGACCATTCCGGTGGGCCGCATCCGCAAGATGGCCATGGGACCCGAGTATGTCGGCGCCTTCACCATCGGCGACCAGCTGCTGTGGGGTGCGGCCGAGCCGCTGCGCCGCATGCTGCGCATTCTGCTCGACGCCTGATCTAAAACCTTGGACCTACGGTGGCCTGCCACGCATGTGTTCAGGCCACTGCTTGACGTTGTGGTTTGGCAACAGGCGCCGAAATGCCACCGCTCGCTAACCCGAAGCTCCCGACGTTAAGAGCCGTCTCGGCTTGTCAGCCCCGGGCATTGATGTTAATTTCGATCACCAGTAACCAGTGTCGAGGCGTTCTTCCGCATGATGAGAAAAAAATTGCCTGCTGACCCAGCACGTGTTGCTCAAGTAATGGCGCGCAAGTCTCCTGGCCGGCAGGTGTCCGCCTTGGCCGCTGCCCTAGCCGTGGCGTTTGGTCTTTTCGGCTCGGACGCCCATGCGCTGGCGCTGGGCCGGGTGACGGTCCAGTCCGCGTTGGGCGAGCCCTTGCGCGCCGAGATCGATATTCCCGAAATCAATGCCGAAGAAGCGGCCAGCCTCAAGACCGGCGTGGCCAGCCCCGAGGCCTTCAAGGCCGCCGGGCTGGAGTACAACCCCGCGATGGGCAGTCTGCAGGTGAGCCTGCAGCGGCGTCCCGATGGCCGCGCCTATCTGCGCCTGAGCAGCGAGCGGCCGATCAGTGACCCCTTCATCGACTTGATCCTGGAAACCAGCTGGTCTTCGGGCCGCATCGTGCGTGACTACACGATGCTGTTCGATCCGCCCAATCTGCGGCAGGCCAATGCGGCACCCATGGCCGCTGCGCAGCTGCCTGCAGCTTCCCCGGCTGCCAGCCCGCGCGCCATGCCGGCGCCGATGGCAGCAGCGCCAGGCAACCGCCCCGCCCCGGCCACGCCGCCCGCAGCGCGTGCAGCGGCCAAGGCACCTCCGAGCGGCGCAAGGCAGGTGACGGTGAGTTCGGGCGACACAGCCGGCAAGATCGCCGCGGCCCACAAGCCGGATCAGGTCTCGCTGGACCAGATGCTGGTCGCCCTGCTGCGTGCCAACCCCGATGCCTTTATCGGCGGCAACGTCAACCGGATCAAGGCCGGGTCGGTGCTCGACATCCCCACGGCGGAACAGGCCGCGGCCGCGCCGAGCAGTGAAGCGTCGAAAACCATCCTGGCGCAAAGCCGGGACTTCAACGAATTCCGCCGCAAACTGGCCCAGGGCGCACCCGAAACCCAGCTGGCCGCCGCCGACCGCAAGGCCGCTGGCAAGCTGCAGGCCAGTGTCGAGGACAAGAGGCCCGCGACTGCCGCACCCGACAAGTTGACCCTGTCCAAGGGCGCTGTGGGCGCCAAGGCCGGCGAAGACAAGATCGCCAGCAGACGCGAAGCCCAGGACACCAAGGACCGGGTTGCCGAGCTGTCCAGGAACGTCGACGAGCTGGCCAAGCTGCAAGCAGCCTCCAGCGCTGTCGGCTCGGTGCCCGCTGCAGCAGCCAGCGCCGCTGCGAAGAGCGGTGTGACCGTGCCCGTGGGCGCTGTTACGCCCGCCCAGCCCGCAGCGACCGTTGCGGCTCCGGCAACGGCCGCCAGCGCTGCCAAGCCGGCTGTGGCAGCCGCCCCTTTTGCCGTCCCGGCGCCGGCTGCTGCGGCCAGCGCCGCAGAAACCGCCGTGGCCAAGGCTTCCCAGGCCGCGACGCCAGCCACAGCCAAACCGGCTGCCGCGCCCCCTGCCACAGAACCAGACCTGCTCAGCGAACTGCTGGACAACCCGGTGCTTCCGGCAGCTGCCGGCGGCGTGATCGCCCTGCTGGCCGGCTTCGGCTTTTACCGCGCGCGCCAGCGCAGGAAGTCGGCCCAGGTCGATAGCTCCTTCCTCGAAAGCCGGCTGCAACCAGACTCCTTCTTCGGCTCCAGCGGCGGCCAGCATGTGGACACCAACGAAGCAGCCGCCACCGGCTCCTCCATGGTGTACTCGCCGAGCCAGCTCGATGCCGCTGGCGACGTGGACCCGGTGGCCGAGGCCGATGTCTACCTGGCCTATGGCCGCGACCTGCAGGCCGAGGAAATCCTCAAGGAGGCGATGCGAAGCAACCCCTCGCGCGTGGCCATTCATGCCAAGCTGCTGGAAATCTACGCCAAGCGGCGCGATGCCAGGGCCTTCGAGATGATTGCCACCGAGGCCTACAACCTGAGCTCGGGCGAAGGTTCCGAATGGGACAAGATCTGCGAGCTGGGCCGGGAACTCGACCCTGACAACCCGCTCTACCACCCCGGTGGACAGCCCGCCCCGCGCCCCGGTGCCGGCTGGGGCGGTGCCGCCACGGCAGCTTATGCGGCCAGCACGATGCCGCATTCTGCCCATGCGGAACTGTCATCGTCCCCGCTGACGGTAGATCTCAACCTGGACCTCGACTTTTCGATCGGCGACGAACAAACTGCGCCGGCGCCGGCCCAGCCCAGCCCCGTGGCGGCCGCCGCGCCCCTGCCTTTCGCCCCCCCGGCCCGCCTCAATGGTGCCGCCTCGAACCATGCAGGGCTGGACATGGACTTCGGCGCCGCACCGCTCAGCCTCAATGGTGCGGCCGCCGAGCTGCCTGCGCCAGCCTCGCAGCCGATCGACCTGTCGGTCGACCTGCTGATTCCCGAAATGCCGATGGACGACGCCGAACCCAAGGCCAGTGCGGCGCCGGCGGATTCCGGCATGATCGAATTCGACCTGGGCGCGCTGTCCCTCGATCTGGATGCGCCTGCCGGTGCCGCAGCGCCGGCTTCAACCGATGAAGCGGTGGACAGCGACGACCCGCTGGCCACCAAGCTCGCGCTCGCCGAGGAGTTTCGCACCCTGGGCGATGCCGACGGCGCACGGGCGCTGGCCGACGAGGTTCTGGCCCAGGCTTCGGGGAACCTGAAAACCCGGGCGCAGCGGCTGATTGCCGACCTCGGCTGATTCGCCGGCCTGGCTCGCGCATTTGTTCGCCCTGTTGTGAGGTTGGCGCTAGGCATCAGCTACAACGGGCAGGCCTACGAGGGCTGGCAAAGCCAGCCCTCGGGCCGCACGGTGCAGGACCAACTCGAGGCCGCGCTCGCCCAGTTCACCACCCAGCCCGTCTCGACCCTGTGCGCCGGCCGCACCGATGCGGGGGTGCACGGCCTGATGCAGGTCGTGCATTTCGACACCGAGCTGCAGCGCGCGCCCTTCTCCTGGGTGCGCGGCACCAATACCTTCCTGCCCCCGGATATCGCCGTGCAGTGGGCCCAGCCCGTGCCCGACGAGTTCCACGCCCGCAACAGCGCCGTCTCGCGCCGCTACGCCTATGTGCTGCTCGAATCCGCCGTGCGGCCCAGCGTGGAAGCAGCTCGGGTCGGCTGGGTGTTTCGCCCGCTCGATGGGGCGGCCATGCGCCAGGCAGCCGCTCACCTGCTGGGTGAGCATGACTTCACGTCCTTCCGCGCCTCGGCCTGCCAGGCGAAATCGCCAGTCAAACTCATGCGGCGCATCGAGATCAGCCGGCGCAGCACGGGCGTCACGGCTTACTGGCGCTTCGAATTCGAAGCCAATGCGTTTTTGCACCACATGATCCGCAACATCATGGGCTGCCTGGTGGCCATAGGCCAGGGCAGCCACCCCCCTGACTGGATGCGGGAGGTGCTGGCCGCGCGCAGCCGCGATGTGGCCGCTCCGACCTTCTCGCCTCACGGGCTGTACTTCCTGGGCCCGGTCTATGACGCCCGCTGGGGCCTGCCGACCCGGACGGCGGCATATGATTGGCTACCATGAGCTCTTTTTTCAGCCCTTCGGCGCGCACCCGCGTCAAGATTTGCGGCCTCACCCGCGAGCAGGATGTCGATGCGGCCGTGAGCGCCGGCGCCGACGCCGTGGGCTTTGTGCTCTACGACAAGAGCCCGCGCCATGTCAGCCTGGAGCGCGCCGCCGAACTGGCCCGGCGCCTGCCGTCTTTTGTGACGCCGGTGCTGCTGTTCGTCAACGAGGATGCTACCAAAATCATAGCGGCCTGCGACCGTATCGCGGGGGCTGTCGTGCAGTTTCATGGTGACGAGACGCCCGAGCAGTGCCTGGCCGCCACGCTGCAGGGCGCCCGGCCGTTCATGCGCGCGGCGCGCATTCCCTTGGGCCCGGCCGCAGCCGGTTTTGACCTCGTAAAATACGCGCAAGACTACTCAAGCGCCCAGGCCATCCTGCTCGACGCCCATGTCGAAGGTTATGGCGGTGGCGGCAAGACATTCAATTGGTCACTTCTGCCTCCAAGCGTCAACGCTCACCTCGTTTTGTCTGGTGGACTCACGCCTGCAAACGTGACCGCTGGCATCGTGCAAGTGCGGCCGCGCTGTCTCACGCTGGCCGTTGATGTGAGCTCCGGCGTCGAGGCTTCCAAGGGCATCAAGGACGCCGAAAAGATCAATCAGTTTGTCGCAGCCGTGCGCGCTGCCGACAGCCAACTTGCAGGTTCAACCCATGTTCGCCTACCAACAACCTGACCCGACAGGCCACTTCGGGAAATACGGCGGCAGTTTCGTCAGTGAAACCCTGACCCACGCCATCAACGAGCTGCGCGAGGCCTATGCCAGATACCAGCACGACCCCGGGTTCCTGGCCGAGTTCCGCGACGAACTCGCGCACTTTGTCGGCCGGCCCTCGCCCGTCTACCACGCGGCCCGCATGAGCCGTGAACAGGGCGGTGCCCAGATCTACCTCAAGCGCGAAGACCTCAACCACACGGGCGCACACAAGATCAACAACGTGATCGGCCAGGCCATGCTGGCCCGGCGCATGGGCAAGCCGCGCGTGATCGCCGAGACCGGCGCCGGCCAGCACGGCGTCGCCACGGCCACCATCTGCGCGCGCTACGGGCTCGAATGCGTGGTCTACATGGGCAGCGAAGACGTCAAGCGCCAAAGCCCCAACGTCTACCGCATGAACCTGCTCGGCGCGACCGTCGTGCCCGTGGACAGCGGCAGCAAGACGCTGAAGGACGCGCTCAACGAGGCGATGCGCGACTGGGTCGCCAACGTGGACAACACCTTCTACATCATCGGCACCGTCGCCGGGCCCCACCCCTACCCGATGATGGTGCGCGACTTCCAGAGCGTGATCGGCGAGGAATGCCTGCAGCAAATGCCCGCCATGCTGGCCGCGCAAGGCCTGGGCAGCGGCGAGCGGCAACCCGACGTGGTGGTCGCCTGCGTGGGCGGCGGCAGCAATGCCATGGGCATCTTCTACCCCTACATCCCGCATGAGGGCACGCGCCTGATCGGCGTGGAAGCGGCCGGCGAGGGGCTGGACAGCGGCAAGCATTCGGCCTCGCTGCAGCGCGGCAGCCCGGGCGTGCTGCACGGCAACCGCACCTACATCCTGCAGGACGACAACGGCCAGATCACCGAGACGCACAGCGTCAGCGCCGGCCTCGACTACCCCGGCGTCGGCCCCGAGCATGCCTGGCTCAAGGACATCGGCCGGGCCGAGTACGTGGGCATCACCGACCAGGAGGCCCTCGCGGCCTTCCACTACCTGTGCCGCACCGAGGGCATCATCCCCGCGCTCGAATCCAGCCACGCCGTGGCCTATGCGATGAAGCTCGCCAGGACCATGCGGCCGGACCAGTCGATTCTGGTCAACCTGTCGGGCCGGGGCGACAAGGACATAGGCACCGTGGCCGACCTCGCAGGCGTGGATTTCTACGACCGGCCCTCCATGCGCGGCTTGTCAGTGAAGGGGGGCAAGGCATGAGCCGCATAGCCTCTACCCTCTCCGCCCTCCAGGCGCAGGGCCGCAAGGCGCTGATTCCCTATGTGACGGCGGGCTTCCCGTTTGCCGACATCACGCCCGAACTGATGCAGGGCATGGTCGCGGCCGGTGCCGACATCATCGAGCTCGGCGTTCCCTTCAGCGACCCGATGGCCGATGGCCCGGTGATCCAGCGCGCCGGCGAGAAAGCGCTCACCCTGGGCATAGGCACGGCCCAGGTGCTGGAGATGGTGCGCCGGTTCCGCGCCCACGACAGCAGCACGCCCGTGGTGCTGATGGGTTACGCCAACCCGGTGGAGCGCTACGACCAGGTCCATGGAGCGGACGCCTTCATCCGCGATGCCGCCCAGGCGGGCGTGGACGGCGTGCTGGTGGTCGACTATCCGCCCGAAGAATGCGAGGACTTCGCCGCCAAGCTGCAAAGCCACGGCCTGGACCTGATCTTTCTGCTGGCCCCCACCAGCACCGAGCAGCGTATGCAACAAGTCGCGCGGGTGGCCAGCGGCTATGTCTACTATGTCTCGCTCAAGGGCGTGACCGGCGCCGGCCATCTGGACACCGGCGCGGTGCAAGCGATGCTGCCGCGCATCCGCTCGCATGTGAGCGTGCCCGTGGGCGTGGGCTTCGGCATCCGCGACGCGGCCACCGCCCAGGCCATCGGCGAGGTGGCCGATGCCGTGGTGATCGGCAGCAAGATCATCGAGCTGATCGAAGGCCAGCCGCGCGAGCAGGTGGTCCCGGCCGCGGCCGGCTTCCTGCGAACCATACGCAGCGCGCTGGACGCATAATCCACCCATCGTTGAGGAATGCCCCATGAGTTGGCTTGAAAAACTGCTGCCCCCGAAAATCCAGCACACCGAGCGGACCGATCGCCGCGGCGTTCCCGAAGGTCTGTGGATCAAGTGTCCGAGCTGCGAGACCGTGCTCTACAAGACCGACCTGGAACAAAACCAGAATGTCTGCCCGACATGCAGCCACCACCACCGCATCGGCGCGCGGGCCCGGCTGAACGCCTTTCTGGACGCCGAAGGCCGCTACGAGGTCGGCCAGGAGGTCATCCCGGTCGATGCGCTGAAGTTCAAGGACAGCCGCAAGTACCCCGAGCGCCTCAAGGAAGCGCTGGAAAACACGGGCGAGACCGATGCCCTGGTGGTCATGGGCGGCGCCGTTCACAGCATCAACGTGGTGGCGGCCTGCTTCGAGTTCGACTTCATGGGCGGCAGCATGGGCAGCGTGGTCGGCGAGCGCTTTGTGCGCGGCGTCGAGACCGCCGTCGAGCAGAAGGTCCCGTTCGTCTGCTTCACCGCCACCGGCGGCGCCCGCATGCAGGAGGGCCTGCTGTCCCTGATGCAGATGGCCAAGACCAATGCCGCGCTGACGCGCCTGGCCAAGAAGGGCCTGCCCTACATCAGCGTGCTGACCGACCCGACCATGGGCGGCGTGAGCGCCGGCTTTGCCTTTGTCGGTGACGTGGTGATTGCCGAGCCCAAGGCCCTGATCGGCTTTGCCGGCCCGCGCGTGATCGAATCCACGGTGCGCGTGACCCTGCCCGAGGGTTTTCAGCGCGCCGAATTCCTGCAGCAAAAAGGCGCGATCGACTTCATCTGCGACCGCCGCGAACTGCGCAAGACCGTGGCCAGCACCCTGGCCATGCTGCAGCGCCAGCCGGCCGACGCCGTGGTCTGAGGCCGCTCAGCGCAGCACTGCAGCCTGCAGGTGGCCCAGCACGATGGCCGCCACCTGCAGCAGCACCAGCAGGGCCAGCGGTGACAAATCCATGCCGCCCACCATCGGAATCAGCCGGCGCAGCGGCTTGAGCGGTGGCGCGCAGAGCCGGTCGATCACGCCGAACAGCGGGGACGAATGCCCCTGCATCCAGGACAGGATGGCGTAGACGATCAACAGGCCGGTCAGTCCCGAAATCACCAGTCGTACCAAGCCGAAAACGGCCAGAACCGGCAGCAGCGCAAAGCTGCCTCCACCCGCCCCGGCCAGCAGCCACAAGACGACAAACTGCATCAGCTCCAGCAAAAAGGCACCCACCAAACTGGCCAGATCCCAGCGCCCGACGGCCGGCACGAGGCGCCGCAGCGGCAGCACCAGCCAGTCGGTCAGCGCGAACACCAGACTGCCCACGGGGTTGCCAAAAGGCACGCGCTGTTGCTGCATGTACAGCCGCAACAGGCAAGCGCCGCCGAGCAGGCCGGCCGCCACATCGAGCAGGAATGAAATGATTTGGTGAAACATGGATGCAGGTCGATCAGGTCATGGGATGATAGCGGCCAGCTGTGGTAAACAGATGACGCAGGCCCTGACCCTTTCCTCCCTCCCCCTGTTTCCGCTGGGCACCGTGCTGTTCCCCGGCGGCCTGCTGCCACTGCGGATTTTCGAGGTGCGCTACCTCGACATGATCGGCAAATGCCACAAGGCGGGCGCGCCGTTCGGCGTGGTCGCGCTGACGCAGGGCTCGGAAGTCAGCCGCCCTGGCGTGCAGGAGGCCTTCTGCAGCGTCGGCACCCTGGCCATCATCAGCCATTTCGAAGCGCCGCAGCCGGGCTTGATGAACATCCGCTGCAGCGGCGCGCAGCGCTTTCGCATCAGCCGCCACGAGCAGCTCCCGCACGGGCTGTGGGTGGCGGATGTGCAGCGAATCGACAACGACCTGAGCGTGCCCATGCCCGATGACCTCAAGGGCACGGCCGAGGCCCTGGCCAGGCTGATCCAGACCTTGCAGCAGCGCGCGGAGCCGTCGGACCATCTGCCCCTGCAGGGGCCGTGGCAGCTGGACGACTGCGGCTGGGTGGCCAACCGCTGGTGTGAACTGCTGCCCCTGCCGCTGCAGCTCAAGCAGCGCCTGATGGAGCTGGACAACCCGCTGCTGCGGCTCGAACTGGTGAGCGATGTGCTGGCCCGCACGGGCATTGCGGGTTGACCCGGTTGCTATAAAAACCAGAGCAAATGACGCCTGCCTTCAACCAACGGGTCGTTGGTGATTTGCAGCAGCTCGATCATGAAGGCAGGCCTGCATTATCGCCGCAGCGCCGCCTTCAGATGGGGCCCGGCCAGCCAGGCCGATGCTACGACGGCGATAGCAGCCAGAGCACAGATACCAAGGGCTGAAGCCATGTCCAGACCGGACGCTGGGAGCAGGCCCAGTTCCAGCAGGCCAGCCACGGCAATCAGCACGCCGGCAGGCGCCAGCATGGCCTGCCACGGCAGCCAGCGCCGCATGTCATGCCCCAGCGCCATCAGGCTGGCGGCCGCCACGCCGACCAGCACGGCATTGAGCAGGCCCATGAGCTGCGCACCGTCGCTGACGCCCGACATCCCGGCCAGCAGCAGGACACCCAAGGCCACGGCGTAGGCGGCCAGGGCGCTTTGCATGTGGTGTTGCGTGGCCAGAATCGTCAGGGCCACCGCAGTCAGCGCCTGGGGCAGCAGCCCCCAGGCGCCCACCGTGGCCCAGGTCGCCAACTGGGCCAGCCCTTGCGGGCTCATGCGGCCCCAGCCAAACAGCAGCTGGGCCAGGACTGGCGCCCCGATCAGCAGTGCCGCGGCCGCGGCACAGGCCAGGGTCCAGGCCAGCACGAAGGCACTGCGCACGGCCTGGATGGCCTCCTTGCGGTCAGCCACCCCGGCCCCCGGCCGGGCCAGGGCCCGGGTGATGGACGGAAACGCCAGCGCGGCCACGAGCTGGATGGCCAGCACCAGCGGCAGCTCCACCAGCTTCCAGGCGTAGTTGAAGGCGGCCAGCGCGCCCTCACCGGCCTGGGAGGCGAGCGAGCGCGCAACAAACGGCAAGGCCAGCGGCAAGCCTGCCGACAGCACCGCCCACAGCCAGATGCTGGCCGGCGGCAGGCTCAAGGCCGCAGTCCCCGCCTCGGCCTCGCTGGTCACGCCAGCCGCATTCAGGCGCAGCCGCAGCCACAGCAGCCGCAGCCCCATGGCTGCCAGCAGGACCAAGCCCAGCAGCGGCACAGTCCCCATGCCGTGGCCGCCATATGCTACAAAAACAAGAGCAGCGATCAACACGCCATTGACCACCAGGTTGGCCGCATACAGGCCCGCAAAGTCGCTCAGGTGTTGCAGCCTGGTCACCCACAGCGCGGCCAGCAAGGCGGCGGGCAGGGCCACGGCTGCCCAGACCAGGGCCTGGGCGGCCACCGGACGTAGCGGCGCCGGCACGCCCGGGGCCAGCACAGCTGCCACCGGGCCCTGCGCCAGCCAGAGCAGCGCCCCCAGTACCGCGCCGCCGGCCAGCAGCCAGATCGCCACCCGGCGCTGGCTCGCCGCCTGCTGCTGCACGCTTTGCTGCGCCCAGTGCGGAAGCAGCACATAAGCCAGAGCACCGCTGGCCAGCAGGCCGGCCAGCAGGTCGGGCAGGGTGAGCAGCAGCACGGCCACGTCGCCGAGACCGGACGTGCCGAACGCAGCGGCCTGCGCGGACTCGCGCGCCAACCCCAGCAGACGGCTGAGCAGCAGCGAGGCCAGCGACAAGGCTCCGGCTTTTAGGAACATGGCGTGGATTATCAAGGCCAACTTCGCTCAAATGAGCATCACCCTCCCGGCCAACAGGCGCCAGAAACTTAAAATGGCAAGTTTTGGCGACAGCTTCCTCCCGATCACTGCTCTTTCACCGCAGCCCCTCATGTCTGACAACAACACCCTTCAAGCCCCCCAGGACGACAACCAGCTGATTGCCGAGCGGCGTGAAAAGCTCAAGGCGCTGCGTGCCAAGGGCATCGCCTTCCCCAACGACTTCAAGCCTGCCGACCACGCCGCCGCGCTGTTGGCCGCCCACGGCGACAAAGCCCCCGAAGTCCTGAGCGAAGAAGGCACGGGCGCCAAGATCGCCGGCCGCATGATGCTCAAGCGCGTGATGGGCAAGGCCAGCTTTGCCACGCTGCAAGACAGCACGGGCCGCATCCAGATCTATGTGACGCGCGACGCCGTCGGCGAGGAGGTCTACGCCGCGTTCAAGCACTGGGACCTGGGCGACATCGTGGCCGCCGAGGGCCAGGTGTTCAAGACCCGGACCGGCGAGCTGTCGGTCCAGGCCACCAGCGTTCGCCTGCTGACCAAGAGCCTGCGCCCCATGCCCGACAAGTTCCACGGCATCCACGACCAGGAAGTCAAGTACCGCCAGCGCTATGTGGACCTGATGACGGACGAGGCCGCGCGCCAGCGCTTCATGGCGCGCAGCAAGGCCGTCAGCGGCATCCGCGAATTCATGGTGGCCAACGGCTTTCTCGAAGTCGAAACGCCCATGCTCCATCCGATCCCCGGAGGCGCCAACGCCAGGCCATTCCGGACCCACCACAACGCCCTGGACCAGGAGATGTTCCTGCGCATCGCGCCCGAGCTTTTCCTGAAGCGCCTGATCGTCGGCGGCTTCGAGCGGGTGTTCGAGATCAACCGCAACTTCCGCAACGAAGGCATCTCGGTGCGCCACAACCCCGAGTTCACGATGATGGAGTTCTACGCGGCCTACTGGAACTACCAGGACCTGATGGTGTTCACCGAAGCCCTGGTGCGCGACGCGGCCCAGAAAGCCGTGGGCACGCTGCAGCTCAGCTATGGCGGCAAGCCGGTTGATTTAAGCCAGCCGTTCGAGCGGCTGACCATCCGCGAGGCCATCCTCAAGCACACCGAGGCGGGGGCGAATGTGGACGATGCCGCCTGGCTGATCAATGCACTCGTGAAACTGGGGCTGAGCGAAGAAAAGTACAAGCTCTCCAGCCGCTCGCTGGCAAGCCTGCAGGTGCTGTACTTCGAGGAAACAGTGGAAGAAAAGCTCTGGCAGCCGACCTTCATCTGCGAGCACCCGGTGGAAATTTCGCCGCTGGCGCGCGCCAGCGACAGCCGACCCGAGGTCACCGAGCGCTTCGAGCTCTACATCACGGGCCGCGAGTTCGGCAACGGTTTTTCCGAGCTCAACGACGCCGAGGACCAGGCCGCGCGCTTCGCAGCCCAAGTCCACGCCAAGGAAGCCGGCGACGACGAAGCCATGTTCTACGACCACGACTTCGTGCGCGCCCTCGAATACGGCATGCCCCCCACCGGCGGCTGCGGCATCGGCATCGACCGCCTGATGATGCTGCTGACCGATAGCCCGAGCATCCGCGACGTGATCCTGTTCCCTGCCCTGCGCAGGGAATCCTGAGCTGCTTCGCGCCGCTCGCTGCGCCTGGACCTCGCACCCGGGCCAGGCCCCTGTCCTGTCCTGCCCTTCAGGCTAACGCGGCGCTGAATCGCCCGGCAGCCGGCCTGGAGTCTCCCGCACTTCGCGGGCTTCGACATCGACCACCTCCGTCGGGCCACGGCCCGGGCGGCGCGCTGAAAAAGACCTGTAGCGGCCAAACACCAGCGATGGCGCCACCTTGCGCCCAGTCAGCAGCGCCCACGGCAGGCTGAACCCCACCAAAACCAAGGTCGCCAGCAAGAGGCTGAGTGCGAAGACGGCGGCTGACAGCCCCAGCGCGAGTCGAAGCACCGCGCCAGCAAGGCGACGAACCAGATCAGAAATGAAAGTCATCATGGACAGAGTCTGCTGCATGGCGGGAGTTCAAAGCGGGGCCGGCTCAGGGCAGCACCGCGAGGGCGCGCAGGTAGTGGCTGTCCGTCATCAGCTCGTCCCAGCCATGGGCCGGCGTCGTGGGCAGCAGCGCCAGCCTGCGGTGCTCGCTCGCTTCCTGCGGCCGCCAGTGCCCCTTGAGCTGCGCCTCGGTCAGGCCGCCGAGCAGCCCGTCGACGGCCGCACCGCCGTCGACCGACTGGTTGCACAGCAGCACCATGTCGCAGCCCGCGTTGAGCGCAGCGACGGCCGCCCCGGTGTAGCTGACCTCCCGGCCATCGATCAGGCGCGCGCCGGCCATGCTGAGGTCGTCGCTGAAGATCGCACCACCAAAGCCGAGCTGGCTCCTCAGGATGTCGTTGAGCCACTTCGATGAAAAGCCTGCGGGACGCGCATCGACCTTCGGATAAATCACATGGGCTGGCATGACGCTGGCAAGCGTGATGCTGAGCCAGCGATAGGGCGCGGCATCATCGGCCAGGATGGCCTTGAGGCTGCGCCGGTCGACCGGGATGTCGGTGTGCGAGTCGGCTTTGACGAACCCATGGCCGGGGAAATGCTTGCCACAGTTGCTCATGCCGGCCTGCAGCAGGCCATGCATCAGGCTCTTGGCCAGCAGGCTGGCCACGCGCGGGTCGCGGTGAAAGGCGCGGTCGCCGATCACGCTGCTTTCACCCCAATCGAGGTCCAGCACCGGCGTGAAGCTCAGGTCCACGCCACAGGCGCGCAGCTCGGCTGCGAGCACATAGCCCGCGGCAGTGGCGGCGTTCATCGCCATCAGAGCGTCCTTCATCCACAGCTCGCCCAGAGCGCGCATGGCCGGCAAATGGGTGAAGCCATCGGTCTTGAAGCGCTGCACCCGGCCACCCTCGTGGTCCACGCAGATCAGCAGGTCTTCGCGCACGGCCTTGATCTCCTGGCACAGTGCGCTGAGCTGTTCCCGGTTCTGCCAATTGCGGCCGAACAGGATGATGCCGCCGGTCAGCGGGTGCTTGAGGCGCTGGCGGTCCGCCGGGCTCAGGCTCAGGCCGGCAACGTCGAGGATCAGGGGGGCATGGGGAGTCATACGGCGTCCGTCGTGGGTGATTCTTGTTTGCTACTCAATTAATAGCACATCGCGCCCATTCGGTAAGGGCTACGGGCCATTTTTCTCTACGACGCAGAAGCTGGCCGCGTAATCGGTCTCGTCGGTCACGCTGATATGGGCGGCAAGTCCCTGTGCCTCGAACCAGTCTTTCAGGCCTCCATGCAGCACGATCACGGGTTTGCCGCTGTGCAGCTTGCCGATCTCGCACAGCCGCCAGCTCATGGGCATGCGCATGCCGAGCCCCACGGCCTTGCTGAAGGCCTCCTTGGCCGAAAAGCGCGTGGCCAGGTAGCGCACGCCGCGCTCGGGCCAACGCGCGCTGCGGGCCTTCCAGGTGGCGAGCTCGGCGTCGCTGAGGATCTTGCGGGCAAAGCGCTCGCCGTGGCGCGAAAGGCTTTCGCGGATGCGGCGCACGTCGCAGATGTCGGTGCCGATGCCATAAATCATGCGGGGAGCGGGCCTTGTCAGGCGAAGGCCGCGTCAATGCAGCGCAGATAATCCTTGACCGTGGCGGCGTAACCCAGCTCCAGCGAGTCGGCGATCAGGGCGTGGCCGATCGAGACCTCCTGCACACCGGGCAGGGCACGCAGAAAATCGCTGAGATTGTCACGGTTCAGGTCATGGCCGGCGTTCAGGCCCAGGCCGGCGTCCAGCGCCGCCTGGGCCGCGCTGGCAAAGCGCTGCAGCACCTCGGCCTGGCGCGCCGTGCCATGGGCGCTGGCATAGCTTTCGGTATAGAGCTCCACCCGGTCCGCGCCCACAGCCCTGGCCGCCGCCATCGCTTCTGGCAGCGGGTCCATGAACAGGCTCACGCGCACGCCCAGTGCCTGGGCTTCGGCAATCAGTGGGCGCAGCCGCTGGGCGTCGTCGGGAAACGTCCAGCCATGGTCGCTGGTGAACTGGCCCTCGCTGTCGGGCACAAAGGTGCACTGGTGCGGCCGCAATTCGCGCACAAAGTCCATCAGGTTGTGAAACGGATTGCCTTCGATGTTGAACTCGGCTTGCGGCCAGGCCTTGAGCAGCGTCGCCAGTTCGTGCACGTCCTGCGCCCGGATATGGCGGGCATCGGGCCGCGGATGCACGGTGATGCCGTGGGCGCCTGCTTGCAGGCACAGCGTGGCCGCGCGCGTGACACTGGGAATGCCCAGGTGCCGCGTGTTGCGCACCAGCGCGACCTTGTTGAGATTGACTGAAAGAGCTGTTTTCATAAGGCCTGAAGGTCCATCATCATCTGCCGCGTTCTCAGGGTACTCACCCCGCAATGGTAGTGCAGCAGCGTGCGCAGCTGGGACCTGAGCCCGGCCATGAAGGGTGCGCAGGCGGCAAGCGTCGCGCTGAACGGCGCATCGTCGTCCAGCGCCCGCTGCAGGGCCAGCCACTGCGCGCCGCTCAGGCTGGCCCGGTCGTCGCCGGCGGCCTCGCGCAATCCCCCTTCAGGCACCAGGCAGTATTGAGCGCCCTCTTCCAGCGGCGCCAGCGTCAGGGTCTGGGCATCGAGTAGCGGCAGCAGGCCGATCTCGCGCAGCAGCAGCAGCTCGAAGGCGCGCAGGGCCGCCTGCAGCACCTCGCCACGCTCCGACGCGAGCACCTGCACGACGGCGGCATAGGCGTCGAACAGCTTGCGATGCGGGTCGTCGCGGGCCAGCAGTCGCAGCACCAGCTCGTTGAGGTAGTAGCCCGACAGCAGGGCATCGCCGGTCGGCATCACGTGGCCGCCCATCCATTCAGCCCCCTTGAGCGTGCGGATTTCGGCATCGCCGCCAAAGCTCAAGCGCAGCGGCTGCAGCGGCAGCAGGATGGGCCGGAAGTTGGAGCTGGGCTTTTTCGCGCCCTTGGCCACCAGCGCGAGCCGGCCGTGATGCCGGGTGAACACCTCGAGGATCAGGCTGGACTCGCTCCAGTCGTAGTGGTGGAGCACATAGGCAGGCTCGTCGGAAATGCGCTTCATATGACAAATGACGTGCGCTTCGCGGCACATGACATACGACCTGTCATGAAAGTGCGCAGCACGAAGTCATCCGTCATTTGTCATTCATAGCCGAAACTACGCACCCTGGCCTCGTCGTCGGCCCAGCCCGAGCGCACCTTGACCCAGAGCTCCAGGAACACCTTGCAGTCCATCAGCTTTTCGAGCTCCTGGCGGGCCTCGGTGCCTATGCGCTTGAGCCGCTCGCCCTTGTCGCCGATCACCATGGCCTTGTGGCTGTCGCGCTCGACCACGATGGTGGCCGAAACACGCACCAGGCGGCCGTGGCTCTTGCTCTTTTCTTCCTCGAACCTGTCGATCACGACCGTCGAGGTGTAGGGCAACTCTTCGCCGGTGAAGCGAAACAGCTTTTCGCGCACGGTTTCGCTGGCCAGAAATTTCTCGCTGCGGTCGGTCAGCTCGTCCTCGGCGTACCACCAGGGCTGTTCGGGCAGGTATTTTTCGCAGATGCCGAACAGGCGCTCGATGTCCTTGGGATTCTTGGCCGACATCGGAACGAACTCGGTGAACGGGTGGCGCTCCTGCATGGACTTGAGCCAGGGCGCGATCTCGGCGCGGCGGTGCACGGCATCGAGCTTGTTGGCCACCAGCAGCGTAGGCACGCCCTGTTTGAGCAGCGACAGCACCTTGGCGTCGGCCAGGGTGAAACTGCCGGCCTCGACCACAAACAGCACCAGGTCCACATCGCCGACCGCGCCCAGCACGGCCTTGTTGAGCGAGCGGTTGAGCGCCGTGTTGTGGCGCGTCTGGAAGCCCGGCGTGTCGACAAACACGAACTGGGTCGCGCCCAGCGTGCGGATGCCGGTGATGCGGTGGCGCGTGGTCTGCGCCTTGCGCGAGGTGATGCTGATTTTCTGGCCCACCAGCGCATTGAGCAGGGTCGATTTGCCGACGTTGGGCTTGCCGACGATGGCAATCAGCCCGCACCGCTGGCCGGCCCCTGCCTGAGCATCAACCAAGGCCTCGCCCCCTTCAGAAGGGTCGTCTGCAGCTACATTTTTTGTAGCATCGGTCATTTCATCTTCGCTTTCAAAGTCATCAGCATGGCCGCTGCCGCCGCCTGCTCGCCGGCGCGGCGCGAGCCGCCAATGCCGCGCTCGGCGACGCCCAGTTCGGCGATTTCACATTCCACGTCAAAGGTCTGCTTGTGCGCGGCGCCCAGCGTGCCCACGACGCGGTACAGCGGCAGCTTCATCTTGCGCCCCTGCAGCCATTCCTGCAACTCGGTTTTCGGGTCCTTGGCCACGGCCTGCATCCGGGGGTTGATTTCCACGGTCCGGAACAGGCGGTGCACCAGGGCCTCGGCCGCGCCGTAGCCGGCATCCAGATGGACCGCTCCGATCACGGCCTCCAGCGCGTCGGCCAGGATGGAGGGGCGCTTGTGCCCCCCGGAACGGGCCTCGCCCTCGCCCAGCCGCAGCACCTCGGGCAGGGCCAGGTCCACCGCGAGCCGATGCAGCGTGTCCTGCTTGACCAGGTTGGCCCGAATGCGCGAGAGATCGCCCTCGGGCAGGGAGCGCAGCCTGTCGTAGAGCAGGCCCGACACGGCCAGGTTCAGCACGGAATCGCCCAGAAACTCCAGGCGTTCATTGTGATCGGACGAAAAGCTGCGGTGCGTGACGGCGCGCAACAGCAGGTGCGGGTCGGAAAACTGGTGCTGCAAGCGCGCTTGCAGACCGGACAGGCCTCCACCCACGCTACTTGGAGCGCCCGCTGTATTTGAGCAGCAGATAGGCGGGGCCGGCCATGTGAATCTCGCGGCTGTAGGCAAAGCCCACCACCACCTTGTCGCCTTCCTTCGTGACTTCCAGATCCTTGGCGGTAATCGACTTGATGTCGTCGATCTGGGCGGCCTTGTCGAAGGTGCTGCGTACCTCCGCAACCGAGTTGCCTTCCCTGGCCTTGTTCACAGCCTTCTGAATCGCCTGGTACTCGAGCACCGTGGGAAAGACCTGGGCCGCCATCACGCCCACGCAGGCGAGCAAGCCGCCCACGAAGATCAGGCCCAAAAAGGAAATGCCGCGTTGCTTCGACTTGAGTTGAAACCTCATACCCTGCCCCTTGCCATGAAAACCGTGTTACTCAAAGGATCCAATGCGCTTCAGATTGCCGAAATTCATCCAGACGAAAAAGGCCTTGCCTACGATGTTCCGGTCGGGCACAAAGCCCCAGAACCGCGAGTCCAGCGAATTATCGCGGTTGTCGCCCATCATGAAATACTGGCCTTCAGGCACCTTGCAGACCACGCCCTCGACACTGTAGCGGCAATTTTGCCGATAGGGAAAGTGCTCCACGCCCGGAATGAAGGCCGGGCGGTCGTCGTCGTTGAGCAGGCGGTGTTTGCGCCCGCCCAGCTGTTCCTCGAACTGCTTGAAGTAGCGCATGGCGTCTTCGTCGAAGAACTCGGGCATGGCCGTCGTGCCGATGGGCTTGCCGTTGATGGTCAGTCGCTTGTTGAGATAGGCGACCTCGTCGCCCGGCACGCCGACCACCCGCTTGATGTAGTCCAGGCTGGGCTTGGGCGGGTAGCGAAACACCATCACATCGCCCCGCTGGGGCTTGTGGCCCTCGGTGATCTTGGTGTTGAGCACCGGCAGGCGAATGCCGTAGTGGTATTTGTTGACCAGGATCAGGTCGCCGACCAGCAGCGTCGGCACCATCGAGCCCGAGGGAATCTTGAACGGCTCGAACAAAAAGGAGCGCAGCAGAAACACGACCGCGATCACCGGAAACAGGCCAGCGGTCCAGTCCAGCCACCAGGGCTGCATGATGAGCCGGCTCTTGGCCGCGGCGATGTCGCCGTCGACCTGGGCGATGCCCATCTGAGTCAGCTCTGCGCGGCGCCTGGCGGCCTGCTCTTCGAGTTGCGCGGCCGCCTTCTGTCGTTGCGGCAGGAAATAAAAGCGCTCGGCCAGCCAGTACAGGCCGGTCACGACGGTGGCCAGAAACAGCAGCAGCGCAAAATTGCCTTCGAGCGCGCCGAAGTACCAGGCGCCGGCATAGCCGCCGAAGGCCGCGAGAATCACGGAAGTCAGGATCTGCATCAGTCCTCCACCTGCAAAATGGCCAAAAAGGCCTCCTGCGGCACTTCCACCGAACCGATTTGCTTCATGCGTTTCTTGCCCGCTTTCTGTTTCTCGAGGAGCTTGCGCTTGCGGGTGATGTCACCCCCATAGCATTTTGCCAGCACGTTCTTGCGCAGCGCCTTGATGGTCTCGCGCGCAATGATGTTGGCCCCGATGGCGGCCTGGATCGCCACATCGAACATCTGGCGGCTGATGATCTCGCGCATCTTGGCGACGACCGCGCGTCCGCGGTACTGGGCCTGGGTGCGGTGCACGATGATGGACAGCGCATCGACCTTCTCGCCGTTGAGCAGGATGTCGACCTTGACCACGTCGGAGGCCCGGTACTCCTTGAACTCGTAGTCCATCGATGCATAGCCGCGGCTGACCGACTTGAGCTTGTCGAAGAAGTCCAGCACGATCTCGCCCAGCGGCAGCTCATAGGTCAGCATCACCTGCCGGCCGTGGTAAGCCATATTGATCTGCACGCCGCGCTTCTGGTTGGCCAGCGTCATCACCGGGCCCACATAGTCCTGCGGCATGTACAGGTGGACCGTCACGATGGGCTCGCGGATTTCGGCCATGCGGCCCACATCGGGCATCTTGGCCGGGTTCTCGACCATGATGACCTCGCCATCGCCCTTGACCACCTGGTAGACCACGCTGGGGGCGGTCGTGATCAGGTCCTGGTCGAACTCGCGCTCCAGGCGCTCCTGCACGATCTCCATGTGCAGCAGGCCGAGGAAGCCGCAGCGAAAGCCAAAGCCCAGCGCCTGCGAGACTTCGGGCTCATAGTGCAGCGAGGCGTCATTGAGCTTGAGTTTTTCCAGGCTGTCGCGCAACGCGTCGTACTGGTTGGCCTCGGTCGGGTACAGGCCGGCGAACACCTGGGGCTGGATTTCCTTGAAGCCGGGCAGCGGCTCGCTGGCGGTGAAGGCCGCGCCGCCCGAGCCAGGCTTGATCAAGGTCACGGTATCGCCGACCTTGGCGGCCTGCAGTTCCTTGATGCCGGCGATGATGTAGCCCACCTCGCCCGCTTCGAGCGACTCGCGCGCTTCGTTGGCCGGCGTGAACACACCGAGGTTGTCGGCGTTGTAGGTCGCGCCCGTGGCCATCAGCTTGATGCGCTCGCCCTTGGCCAGCCGGCCATCGACGACTCGCACCAGCATCACCACGCCAACATAAGAGTCGAACCAGCTGTCGATGATCATGGCGCGCAGCGGGCCGTCCGGCTTGCCGCGCGGCGGGGGAATCCTCGCGACCAGGGCTTCGAGAATCTCGTCGATGCCCATGCCGGTCTTGGCCGAGCAGGGAATCGCATCGCTCGCGTCGATGCCGATCACGTCTTCGATCTCGGCCTTGGCGTTGTCGGGATCGGCCTGCGGCAAGTCCATCTTGTTGAGCACGGGCAGCACTTCAACACCGAGGTCGAGCGCGGTGTAGCAGTTGGCCACGGTCTGCGCTTCCACACCCTGGCTCGCATCGACCACGAGCAGTGCACCCTCGCATGCCGACAGCGAGCGCGAGACTTCGTAGGAGAAGTCCACATGGCCCGGCGTGTCGATCAGGTTGAGGTTGTAGACCTGGCCATCACGCGCCTTGTACTTGAGCGCAGCGGTCTGCGCCTTGATGGTTATCCCACGCTCTTTCTCGATGTCCATCGAGTCGAGAACCTGTGCCTCCATATCGCGTTCTTCGAGGCCGCCACACCGCTGGATCAAGCGGTCCGCCAAGGTGGATTTGCCGTGATCGATGTGCGCAATGATCGAAAAATTTCTGATGTGATTCATCAACGAAGAGCTTCAAGTGATTGAATTAAATGGAGAGCGCGCAAGAAAAAAGGGCGCGCCAAGGATGGACGCGCCCTGAACCAACAATCTATGGCAACTGCGATAGTTGGAGCTTCATTGTAGGCAAAAAGCCCCGAACGTACAGTCCAGGAACCGGCAAAACCGGGGCGTTGCAGGGCTGCAACATGAATTTTATTCACAGCTTATCAACAGTCTTGGCGGACGAGCTTCTGGACAACTTGTGGGCGATCTGTGGATCGCCGGTGGACTGTCGCGATTCATCCCGCATCGTGGATTCCGGCATTTTCGATATGCCGCTAATCATGGCTTGTCGGAGTCGATTCTATCGAAATTTGGCATTAGCTTTTCTTAAAGTTAGTGTGCGCACACAAATTTAACGAGCACAAAAAACCCAAAAATATTTTTTGTTCCCCCTTGGGTTTGGGCCGACAAACCCGAAAAAAAGCCCCAAACCCGAGTGCGGGCTGGGGCTTCTTGACGCGGGCCGGGCGCTCAGCGCGAGGGGCGGATCAAGGCGTATTGGGCCCATTCACCCCGGCGGAACAGCACGTTCACCGGCTTGCTCTTGTCCACCTTGGACACGGCCGCCTCGAACTCCTTGACACTGGTGATTTCGGTATTGGCAATGGCCACGATCACGTCGCCTTCGCGCAGGCCGGCGCGCGCCGCACCCTCGACAGCGGCATCGATCTTCACGCCGCCCTTGAGCTTGAGCTCCTTCTTCTGCGCCTCCGACAGGTCGCTGACCGCCAGGCCCAGCATCTGGCCTGCGGCCCTGGGCTTGTCGTCGCGCTCCATCGCCGCCTTGCGCAGGGGCTTGTCGGGCTCGAACTCGGCAATGGTGATGCTCAGCTCCTTCGTGCCGCCACGGCGGAACACCGTCACCATGCTCTTGCTGCCGGGCTTGGTGTTGCCGACCAGGCGTGGCAGATCGCTGGCTTTCTCGATCACCTTGCCGTCGAACTTGGTGATGATGTCGCCGGCCTCGATGCCGGCCTTGTCCGCCGGAGAACCGCCCTCGACGCCACGCACCAGCGCTCCCCGCGCGTGCCCCAAGCCTATCGACTCCGCCACATCCTTGGTGACCTGGTCGATCTGAACGCCTATGCGCCCGCGCGAGACGCGGCCGTGAGCGCGCAGCTGGTCGCTGACCCGGATCGCTTCGTCCATGGGAATGGCAAAGGCGATGCCCATGTAGCCGCCCGAACGCGAATAGATCTGGCTGTTGATGCCCACGACCTCGCCGCGCATGTTGATCAGCGGCCCGCCCGAGTTGCCCGGGTTGATCGCGACGTCGGTCTGGATGAAGGGCAGGTAGTCACCGGTGTCGCGCTGCTTGGCGCTCACGATGCCGGCGGTCACGGTGTTCTCCAGGCCAAACGGCGAGCCGATGGCCACGACCCACTCGCCGACCTTCAGACGATTCACATCACCGACCTTGACCGCGGCCAGACCGCTGGCCTCGATCTTGACGACGGCCACATCGGTGCGCTTGTCGGCGCCTATGATGCGGGCCTTGAACTCGCGCTTGTCGGTCAGCGTGACCAGCACCTCGTCGGCGCCGTCGACCACATGCGCATTGGTCATGATGAAGCCATCGGCCGTCAGGATGAAGCCCGAGCCGACACCGCGCGGCTGCTCTTCTTCCTGCGGCGGCGGACGGTTGGGACGCGGCACCTGGCGCGGCATGCCCGGCAAGGGCTGGCCGAAGAAGCGGCGGAAGAACTCCTGCATTTCCTCGTCCATGGCGCCGCCGGGAGCAGCACCCGCCTTGACCTTCTCCAGCGTGCGGATGTTGACGACCGACGGGCCGACCTGCTCCACCAGATCGGTGAAGTCCGGCAACCCCCGGCTCTGCGCCAGGGCCGGCATGGGCGGCATCAGCGTTGCGGTGGCAGCGATCGCCAGGGCACCGGCCAGGGCCAGGGATCGCCATTTCTTCCAATCGATTTGAATCATCATCGGCCTTTCGTTCGGATGCATGGGTATCTCGCTGTGAAACCGGCCCGGCTCATGGATTCCCTGCTTCATACAGCAGAAACATGGCGCGGGCCTTCGGCATTCAAGTTAAGGGCTTATTTCTTGCGCTCAAGGCTCTGGGCAAAGCTCCTGAGCGTCTGCGACGGGACTTCCCCCACGGCGGTCAGCCACCAGCCGCCGGGCTTGTCGCCCAGATGCCGCGTCAGCGTCTGCGTGGCTCCCATGGCCAGCAGCACTTCCTGGCCGTGGCGCTGGCGGTCGTAGGGCTCGACAAACAGCGACACCGACGCCAGCCCGTCCGAGAAAATGCATTGCAGGGTATTGTCAGACGCGGCATTCCCGGTGTTGGGGCGCTTGTAGCAGCTCATGGGCTTGAAGCCCGCGACCAGGTTCTTCTGGGTCCAGCCCTCGGCCGCGGCCGTGGTCTTTTGCAGCTCGGGCTTCTCGACCCTGTAGCCCTCGGTATTGCCCATCATCTGGGCCAGCTTGTCCATCTTCACCGGCGCGTCGAGCTGCAGCTCGGAAAAAGCGGCCTGCTCCAGCACACGGCCCTCGGTGTCCAGCGTCTGCAGCTTGACCACCAGGCCGGTCTTCTTCTCGCTCCAGATGCGGTAGCCAAAGCGCAGGCTGTCCTTGGGCCGCAGCTGCACGACATCGGCGTCGAAGCCGGCCACGCGCTCGCTGCCCACCTGCCGGGCGGCATAGAACTCATGGATCGCGGAGTCGCTGGATTTGAGCAGATTGGGGAACAGCCCGAGGGACTCTCGCTTCTCGGCCCGGGCGACCTTGCTGTCGGGCAGGAAGGTCACGACTTGGTCGTTGCGGCGAAAGGTGGAGCGCGGCGTGCCGGTCAGGGACTCGACCCGCTCCATTTGCTGCTCGCCGTCGCACACATGCCAGATGCGGGCGCTGGACATGCTGCCGGAGGACGAGAGCACCACGAACGTGCCCGCGTAAGCCCGTTTGCGCGAGGCATTGTGCATGCGCATGAGCCAGTCATCGATGCTGCGGTCTGTGGCCTTGCCCTCCTGCATTTTGCTTTCGGCCGCCACGACACCGGGGACCGCAACCTCTGCCCCGGCAGACCAGGTCGCTACAAGATTGATAGCAGCTCCCGCCCCCAGGGCAAGAACGGAACGAACAACAGGCGTCAAACTCATCGCTTCGGCTTTCCCGGGGCTGCCCGACCCCTTCAGCGGGCCGGCCCTTCAAATGTGGCGTTGCGCAGGAACCCGGCCGGCATTTGCAAGGCCGAGGTTCCGCCAAACTGCTTGTGCGCCGCCAGCAGCTCATCGAGCTGCGGGTCGCGCAGCATGACCTGCGCTTCATGGCCCTCGGCCACCACCACGGGCGCTGCCTGCACCGGTGCCTGTGCCAGCTGGCCTTGATCGCCCCTGCTGCCCAGACCCGACACCGAACTCCAGCCGATGGCGGCGACGGCGGCCAACGAGGCCAGGCCGGCCAGCAGCTTCCAGCCGAAGCTGGACTCGTTGGCCGCCTCTTGCTGAACGACGTTCCGGCCTGCGGCCCCTTTGGAACCGCCGTGATTCGCTACAAAATCAATAGCAGAGGGCGAGCGGACCGGCTCGTGTTGCAATCGGGCCTGCAGGCGGGCCAGAAAATCCGTGCCCGTATCGCGCGAAGCCAGTTCGCTCGAACGCAGCACATCACCGACCAGATGGTAGGCGTGCCAGGTGGCGCGCGCCTGCGCGTCGCCGGCCACGGCGTCCACCGCCCGGGCGAATTCCTCTCCGCGCAACTGGCCATCGGCCAAAGCGGAGACCACCTCACGATCGTTGAGCATGTCATTCATCATCATCACCTACCATCGCTTGCCCGACTGGTTTTCCAGCAGGGGCTTGACCTTGGCCGAGATGGCCTCGCGCGCCCGGAAAATCCGCGAACGCACCGTGCCAATCGGACAGCTCATCACTTCCGCGATCTCTTCATAACTCAGGCCTTCGATTTCGCGCAGGCTCACCGCCTGGCGCAGGTCGTCGGGCAAAGCGGCCATGGCGGCGTTCACCGTGGCTGCAATTTCCTTGGCCGCCAGCACGGTTTCCGGGGTTTCTTCGCTGGTTAGTTCGTTCCCGACGCTGGAAGTTTCATCCTCATCGTCGACCGAGCGCAGCGCGCTTTCCGACATCACGGGGTTGCGCTTGAGATCCACCAGCGCCTTCTTGGCGGTGTTCACCGCGATACGGTAGAGCCAGGTGTAGAACTGGGCCTCGCCCCGGAACTGGTGCAGCGCCCGATAGGCCCGGATGAAGGTTTCCTGGGCAATGTCTTCCACCAGGTCCACATCGCGCACCATGCGGCCGATCAGGCGCTCGATGCGGCGCTGGTACTTGATCACCAGCAGCTCATAGGCACGCTGGTCGCCCGCGACCGTGCGCTCGACCAGCAGAAGGTCGCTGTCGGCAGGGGCGGGGCTGGGAGGAGGCGGGATCAAGGTCATGGTTTCGCTGTTTTGGACTCGCCGCCCGGCAGGGCATCCATATCCGTCAGCGCATCTGTTCTGGCGCGCGAATATACCGCACGGCGCAGGTCATCCCAGCGCTCGGGCTGGCGCCCGCGCTCCAGCCAGAGCCATTGCCTGAGGCCTGCGGAAGGCGCTGGCTCGCCGCACCAGCACAGCAGCATGCGTCCTTGCAGGTCCAGCGCGACCGTCACGACCCCGGCCAGGGACTCGCCCGAGGCCGACCACCACCAGTGCTGGCCATCCCAGCGCAGTTCACCCTCGGCCGCTGCCCACCAGGACCGCGCCGCCACCATGCCGCTGCCCAGCACGACTGCCAGGGCCAGTCCATGCCGCCAGTCCAGGCTGGGCGCCTGATGGCTCCACAGCGCTGTGACGGCCACGCCGGCAAGCCACAGTGAGGCCGCAAGCAGCCCGGCAAAACGCGAACGCCCCACCGGATAAGTCACCGATGGGGCGCTGTGCATGGAGGCTTGCGGATCAGACGCGCTTGAATACCAGCGTCCCGTTCGTGCCGCCGAAGCCGAAGTTGTTCTTCACGGCCACATCGATCTTCAGGTCGCGCGCCGTGTTGGCGCAGTAGTCCAGGTCGCACTCGGGATCCTGGTTGAAGATGTTGATGGTCGGCGGGCTCTTCTGGTGGTGCACGGCCAGTGCGGTGAAGACCGATTCAATGCCGCCGGCGCCGCCCAGCAGGTGGCCGGTCATGGACTTGGTGGAGTTCACCACCACGCGCCTCGCGTGATCGCCCAAGGCCAGCTTGATGGCGTTGGTCTCGTTGAGGTCGCCCAGCGGCGTCGAAGTGCCGTGCGCGTTGAGGTAGTTGACCTGATCGGCGTTGACGCCCGCGTTGTTGAGCGCCATCACCATGGAGCGGCGCGGGCCGTCCACATCGGGGGCCGTCATGTGGTAGGCGTCGGCGCTCATGCCGAAGCCCGCGACCTCGGCGTAAATCTTCGCGCCGCGCGCCTTGGCATGTTCGTACTCTTCGAGCACCAGCACGCCTGCGCCTTCGCCCAGCACAAAACCATCGCGGTCTTTGTCCCAGGGACGCGATGCGGTCTTGGGATCGTCGTTGCGGGTGGAGAGCGCGCGGGCCGCGGCAAATCCGCCAACGCCCAGCGGCGAAATCGTCGACTCGGCACCGCCTGCGATCATCACGTCGGCGTCGCCGTGCTCGATCATGCGGGCCGACAGGCCGACGGCATGCAGGCCCGTGGTGCAGGCCGTGACGACCGCGATGTTCGGCCCCTTGAAGCCGTACCTGATCGAGACATGGCCCGAGATCATGTTGATGATCGAGGCCGGCACGAAGAAAGGCGACACGCGGCGCGGTCCGCGGTTGACCAGCTCGGTGTGGGTTTCCTCGATCATCGGCAGGCCGCCGATGCCCGAACCGATGTTGCAGCCTATGCGCGTGGCCAGTTCATCGCCCAGGGCCTCGCCGGTGGGCAGGCCCGAGTCCGCCACGGCCTGGGCCGCTGCCGCAATGCCGTAGTGGATGAAGGTGTCCATCGTGCGGGCCTCTTTCGAGGACAGGTACGACTCGACATTGAAGCCCTTGACCTCGCCGGCGAACCTGCAGGCGAAATTCGACGCATCGAACTTGGTGATGAGGTCAATGCCGGGCTGCCCGGCAAGCAGATTGGCCCAGGCATCGGCCACCGTGTTGCCCACGGGGCTGATGCAACCCAGGCCAGTCACAACGACGCGACGACGGCTCATGCGGCTGAATCCTGAAACTTCAAGCCTTCTGGTGGCTGTTGGCGTAATCGATGGCGTTTTGCACCGTGGTGATCTTCTCGGCGTCCTCGTCGGGAATTTCAATTCCGAATTCGTCCTCCAGCGCCATCACCAGCTCCACCGTGTCCAGCGAGTCGGCACCGAGGTCGGCCACAAAGGCTTTTTCACTGGTGACTTGAGACTCTTCCACGCCAAGTTGTTCGGCAATGATTTTTTTGACACGTGCTTCGATATCGCTCATGGTTCCCTCTGAGGGTTGTAAAAAAAATGATTCTACCCGGGCCAGGGTGCAGGCCCTAGGCCATGTACATGCCGCCGTTGACGTGCAGTTCCTGCCCCGTCACATAGCCTGCCTGCGGCGACGCCAGATAGGCCACGGCATGCGCAATGTCGCTCGGCTGGCCGAGCTGGCCCAGCGGAATCTGGCCCAGCAGCGCCTTGTGCTGCTCCTCGGGCAGGCTGGCCGTCATGTCGGTCGCGATGAAGCCCGGCGCCACACAGTTGACCGTGATGCTGCGGCTGCCGAGTTCGCGCGCCAGCGCCCGCGTCATGCCGGCCACGCCGGCCTTGGCAGCCGCGTAGTTGGCCTGGCCCGGGTTGCCCGAAGCACCCACCACCGAGGTGATGCTGACGATGCGGCCGTAGCGCTGCTTCATCATGGTCCGCATCACGGCGCGGCTCATGCGAAACACCGCCTTGAGGTTGGTGTCGAGCACCGCGTCCCAGTCTTCGTCCTTGAGGCGCATGGCCAGCATGTCGCGCGTGATGCCGGCGTTGTTGACCAGCACCTGCAGGCCGCCATGCTCCTTGACGACGCCCTCGATCAACGCTTCGGCGGCGGCGCCATCGTTCACATCGAGCCTGGCGCCGCGACAGCCGGGAAACGCTGCGAGCGCGGCGCCAATCCTGGCAGCACCGTCGTCGGTGGTGGCCGTACCAATGACCTTCAGGCCCCTTTGCGCCAGTTCGAGCGCGATCGCCGCACCGATGCCGCGCGAGGCGCCGGTGACCAGGGCCACCTGGCCTTCAAATTTGACTTCACTCATGCCAGCAATCCCTTGACTTCGGCCAGGCTGGCCGGATCGAACAGCGCCGCACCCGTGAGTTCGGCGTCGATGCGCTTGACCATGCCGGCCAGCACCTTGCCGGGGCCGCATTCGACAACGGTCGTGATGCCGCGCGCCTTGATCGCCTGCACGCATTCGACCCAGCGCACCGGGCCAAAAGCCTGCTCGCAGAGCGCGGCGCGGATGCGCTCGGGCTCGGCTTCAACGGCCGCTTCAATATTGTTGATGACCGGGATCTGCGGCGCGGCGAACGCCACCGAGGCCAGTTTTTCCTTGAGCCTGTCAGCCGCAGGCTTCATCAGGCTGGAATGGAACGGCGCCGACACCGGCAGCGGCAAGGCGCGCTTGGCGCCATGGGCCTTGAGCACCTCGCAGGCCTTCTCCACGGCGGCCTTGCTGCCGGCGATCACCGTCTGAACCGGGTCGTTGAAGTTGACAGCCTCCACCACCTCCGAGGTGTTTTCACCAAAAGTCCTGGCCGCCTCGGCGCAGCCCGCTATCACTTTCGCGGCATCCATGCCCAGGATCGCGGCCATCGCGCCCGCACCCACCGGCACGGCTTCCTGCATGGCCCGGGCGCGAAAGCGCACCAGAGGCGCGGCCTGCGCCAGCGTCAGCACACCCGAGGCGACCAGCGCCGAATACTCGCCAAGCGAGTGACCGGCCACCACAGCCGGTGCGACACCGGTCTCGGCCATCCAGACCCGGTAGGCGGCCACGCCGGCCACCAGCATCACGGGCTGGGTGTTGGTGGTCAGGGCCAGTGCTTCCTTGGGGCCGTCCTTGATCAGCCGGCCCAGGTCTTCGTCCAGTGCGTAGGAGGCTTCCTCAAGGGTTTGGGCCACGACTGGATGGTCGCCCCAGGCGTCGAGCATGCCCACGGACTGCGAGCCCTGGCCGGGAAAGACGAAAGCGAACGGTTTCATGCGGGTCTTGTTGGAAATGTGAATGAAACGAGCTGTCAGCCCGGATCGGCTGGGCCAGAGGCGCTACAGATTCAGTAGCACCGCACCCCAGGTGAAGCCCCCGCCGACGCCTTCTAGCATCAGCGTGTCGCCCTTTTGGATCTTGCCGCTGCGCACGGCAGCGTCCAGCGCCAGCGGAATCGAGGCAGCCGAGGTGTTGCCATGCTCGTCGACTGTGACGATCAGCTTGTCCAGCGGCAGCTTGAGCTTCTTCGCCGTGCTCTGCATGATGCGGATATTGGCCTGGTGCGGAATAAGCCAGTCGATGTCGGCATCGGTCAGCTCGGCCTTGGCCAGCGTGGCGCGGGCCGCGTCTTCGAGCACGCCAACGGCCAGCTTGAACACCGCCTGGCCATCCATCTTGAGCAGAGGATCGCCCAGCACCTGGCCGCCGGCCACCGTGCCCGGCACGCACAGAATGCCGGCATGCTTGCCATCGGCATGGAGCTCGCTGGCCAGAATGCCCGGCGTGTCGGAGGCTTCGAGCACCACGGCACCGGCGCCGTCGCCAAACAGCACGCAGGTCGTGCGGTCCGAGAAATCGAGGATGCGCGAGAACACTTCCGCGCCTATGACCAGGGCCTTGCTGGCGCTGCCGGTGCGGATCATTGCGTCGGCCACCGTCAGCGCGTAGACGAAGCCGCTGCAGACAGCCTGCACATCGAAGGCCGGGCAGCCGGCGATGCCGAGCTTGTTCTGCAAGATGCAGGCGGCCGAGGGGAACACCATGTCCGGCGTGGACGTGGCGACGATGATCAGGTCGATGTCCTGGGCTCGCACGCCAGCGGTCTGCAAGGCGTTCCTGGCGGCCTCGACGCCGAGGTCGCTGCTGGTCACGTCGGGCTCGGCGAAATGGCGGGCCCGGATGCCGGTGCGCTCCACAATCCATTCGTCCGAGGTCTCCACGCCCTTGGCGGCGAGTTCGGCGGCCAGCTCGGCATTGGTCAATCGGCGCGGGGGCAGGTAGCTGCCGGTACCGGTAATGCGGGAATAGCGTTTCATTTAGTCAGCAGTGGCTGCCACGACAGGCTCGGCCGGCACCAGAAGCGGCGCTGCGTGAGCGATTCGAGCCTGGACCCGGGCCAGCAGTTGGTTTCGGGCTGCATCATACGCCCGGTTCAAGGCATGCTCAAAAGCCAACGCATCCGCCGAGCCATGACTCTTGAACACCAGGCCGCGCAGCCCCAGCAGGGCCGCACCGTTGTAGCGGCGGTAATCCATTCGCTTCTTCAGGGCCGACAGGACAGGATAGGCGACGATGGCGGCCATTTTCGTGAGGATATTGCGGGAAAACTCCACCTTGAGGAAAGTGAGAATCATGGCAGCCAGGCCTTCGCTGGCTTTCAGCGCCACATTGCCGACAAAGCCGTCGCACACGACGATGTCCACCGCCCCCTTGAAAACGTCATTGCCTTCCACGTTTCCGAAAAAATTCAAGTCGCCGGAATGAGCCGCAGCGCGCAGCAGTTCACCCGCTTTCTTGATGACTTCACTGCCCTTGATGACCTCCTCACCAATGTTCAGCAGGCCCACCGATGGGTTCTCGTCATTCTTCAGCACCGAAACCAGGGCAGAGCCCATGACGGCGAACTGAAGCAGATGCTCGGCGGTGCAATCGACATTGGCCCCCAGGTCCAGCACAGTTGTGGCACCGCCCTTGGCGTTGGGCAACTGGGTGGCGATGGCCGGGCGGTCGATGCCTTCGACGGTTTTGAGCAGATAGCGCGCAATCGCCATGAGTGCACCGGTGTTGCCGGCCGAGACGGCCGCCTGCGCCGCGCCGTCCTTGACCTGCTGGATCGCCACGCGCATGGACGAATCCTTTTTCCTGCGCAGCGCAACCTCGACCGGGTCGTCCATGCTGACGACCTCGCTGGCCGCCACGACCGTGGCACGGGGATGGGTGAAAGCGCCCAGGCTTTCGGGCACGCCGACCAGCAGCAGGGCGGCATCGGGATGGCGATCAAGAAACTGCTGGCACGCAGGCAGCGTGACGCGGGGGCCGTGGTCGCCCCCCATGCAGTCGACAGCGAGAGTGATCACAGACTGATCGGCACGCTCTTGGGAAGAATGAAGCACAGGCGACAGGCCTCAAAACAAAGGCCCGTTGCTACGTCTTTCGTAGCGCCGGGCCCCTGGACTGGAAGCGCAATCAGGCTTCGGACTTGGTCTTGAGCACCTTGCGGCCACGGTAGAAGCCGGTGGGGCTGATGTGGTGGCGCAGATGGGTTTCACCGGTGGTGGGCTCCACGGCAATGCCCGGCACATTCAGGGCATTGTGCGAGCGGTGCATACCGCGCTTCGAAGGTGACTTTTTGTTCTGCTGGACGGCCATGATCCGCTCCTGGGATGAAAGGGTTGGTGAAAAGCGCTGAGCGTTGTCGCGCGAAGCTTTTCATTATAACCCAACACCTTGATTTAACTGGATTTATCCCCTTGCAGCCGGGCCAGAGCGGCAAACGGATGGGGCTTGGCCGCCGACGCAGCCTCGAATTCCTCATCGCCCGCCGCCAGCTTCACCTCGGCGGGGCATTGCTCATGACGCGGCACCAGGGGCAGCTCCATCAGCAGTTCGTCCTCGATCAGCTCGCCCAGGTTGAAGTCGCGGCTGAGCACCAGCACATCCTCTTGCGACTCGTCGTCCTGCGCGGCGGCCGTGTCTTCATCGGCCACAAAGCGGAAGGAACGCTCGACCGAGATGGGCCAGTCGACCCGCCCCAGGCAGCGCTGGCAGGTCAGCGGCAAGGTCGCCTGGGCCTGCAGGTGCAGCCAGACCTGATCGGGCCCGCCCAGCACCGGGCGCAGCTCGCCCTGCGCCGACCAGTGGACCGCCAGATCACCGCCTTGCCCTTGGGTTTCCTGCATCAGGCGCTCATATTTTTGTAGCACATCCTGCCCGACCCATTCGTCACCCGCCTGCGCGAAGGCCCTGAGGTCCAGACGATCGGCCACAAACTCTTTCTTCATGGGGCGAGTGTAAGAGAATCGCCGCATGGCCCCCATTCCTGCCTCCCCAATCCCTCGCCCGCTCGTACTGGGTTCCACCTCCCCCTACCGCCGCGAACTGCTGTCGCGCCTGCGCATTCCGTTCGAGATCGCCTCGCCCGAGGTCGACGAAGCGCCGCAGCCCGGCGAAAGCCCGCGCGATCTGGCCTGCCGCCTGGCCCTGGCCAAGGCGCGCGCCGTGGCCCGGCAGTTTCCGCAGGCCGTGGTGATCGGCTCCGACCAGGTGGCCGATTTGAACGGCCAGCCCCTGGGCAAGCCCGGCAGCCACGAACGCGCCGTCGCGCAGTTGCGCCAGATGCGCGGCCAGACCGTGATCTTCCAGACCGCCGTGGCCGTCGTGTGCCGGGCGTCCGGCTTCGAGCAGACCGACCTCGCGCCGGTGAAAGTGCGCTTTCGCGACCTCGGCGACGCCGAGATCGAAGCCTATTTGCAGGCCGAGCGGCCCTACGACTGCGCGGGCAGCGCCAAGAGCGAGGGCCTGGGCATCGCGCTGCTGGCCTCGATCGACAACGACGACCCGACCGCCCTCGTCGGCCTGCCGCTGATCCGCACCTGCCGGATGATTCGCGCGGCCGGCGTGAAGCTGCTGTGATGAGCGGCCCGACCCCAAGCGCTGCCGCACAAGGCAAGCTCTACCTGGTCCCGGCGCCGCTGGACTTCGGCTGCGAGACCCAGACCCCGCTGCAGGACGTGATGCCTGCGGGCACGCTGCAGGTCGCGGCCCGGCTGCAGCACTGGGTCTGTGAAAGCGCCAAGACCACGCGCGCCTATCTGAAGCGCGTCGACGAACTGCAGCCGCTGTCGCAGCCGCTGCAGGCGCTGCACATCCAGGAGCTGCCGCGCGAGGTGCACAAGAAGGGCGACCACGCGGGCAACTTTGACGCCAAACCCCTGCTTGCAGCCGCGCTGCAGGGGCACGACATGGGGCTGGTCAGCGAAGCCGGCATGCCTGCCGTGGCCGACCCGGGCTCCTCGGTCGTACGGGCCGCGCACGACCTGGGCCTGGAGGTCGTGCCACTGGTCGGCCCGGTGTCGCTGCTGCTGGCCCTGGCCGCCAGCGGGCTCCATGGTCAGAACTTTGCGTTCGTCGGCTACCTGCCGCAAGACCCGCACGAGCGGGCCCGGCGCATCCGCGAACTCGAATCTCTGGCCCTGAAGACCGGCCAGACCCAGATCTTCATTGAAACGCCTTACCGCAATGCCGCGCTGCTGACGGCCCTGCTGCAAACCCTGCAGCACAACACGCGGCTGGCGGTCAGCAGCGGCCTGACCCTGGCCACGGCCGCAACCCGCAGCGCCAGCGTCAAGGCTTGGCGCCAGCACCCGGCCCTGCAGGCCGCAGGACTGCCGGCGGTGTTTGCGCTGGGGCGTTGAGCGTTGAGCGTTGAGCGTTGAGCGTTGAGCGTTGAGCGTTGAGCGTTGAGCGTTGAGCGTTGAGCGTTGCCAGCATGTGCCTGAGATCCACGCTGAACGCTCAACGCCGAACACTGAACCCCTCCCCACGCGGAACGCTCAACTCTGAACGCTGAACCTCTTCACCTGCTCACCGAATCGCCGGAATACTCCTGAGCGCGCGCACCGCCCCCTCGCCCAGGGCCGCGCCGAAGCGCTTGGCCAGCCGTTCGGCGACATTCTCGCGGCGAGTGTAGTCGACGATGTCTTCGGCCTTGACGACTTCGCGGGCCACGTAGTCCAGGTTGCCGAACTGGTCGGCCAGTCCCAGCTCCACGGCCTGCTGGCCGCTCCAGAACAGGCCGCTGAAGGTTTCGGGCGCTTCTTTGAGCCGCTTGCCGCGCCCGGCCTTGACGACGGAGATGAACTGCTTGTGGATCTGGTCGAGCATGGCCTGGGCATGGACGCGCTGCTTCTCGGTTTGCGGGCTGAAGGGGTCGAGAAAGCCCTTGTTTTCGCCCGCCGTCATCAGGCGGCGCTCCACGCCGAGCTTGTCCATCAGGCCGGTGAAGCCAAAGCCGTCCATCAGCACGCCTATGCTGCCGACGATGCTGGCCTTGTCCACGAAGATCTTGTCGGCCGCCACGGCCACGTAATAGGCGGCCGAGGCGCAGGACTCCTCGACCACCGCATAGACGGGCTTCTTGTGCTTGACCTTGAGGCGGGTGATTTCGTCGTTGATGATGCCGGCCTGCACCGGGCTGCCGCCGGGCGAGTTGATCAGCAGCACGACCGCCAGGGCGCCCGCGTCCTCAAACGCATTGCGCATGGACGCCACCACAGACTCGGCGCTGGCCTCGGCCCCGTTGGAGATCTCGCCCTTGATCTCGACCACGGCCGTGTGGACGGCGCTCTTGGCAGGGCGGGGGCCATCCATGAACAGCAAAGCCCAGGCGACAAAGATAAGAAACGCGAGCCAGGCCAGGCGCGTGAAGTTCCTCCAGCGCCGCGCCGCCCTTTGCTCGTTGAGGGCGGCAAAGGCCAGCTTCTCCAGCGTGGTGCGCTCCCAGCCCGGCGCATGGCCCGCCGCTTTTTTTGCTTCTGGCTTGATGGCGGCCTGCGCGGGTTCTTTCGGGGCTTCAGGCTGATGAGGCTCGGAACCCGGGGGCTCGGGCTGGTTCGGATCGGTCATGTCAAAACTCGACGGGTAACAGGTTGTAGTCAGTATGCCAGTGCACCACGCCGTCGCGCTCGGAAAGTTCGATCTTCACCAAACCGCCGCGGCAGGGCCCGCCGGCGCAGTCGCCGCTGTCGGGCCGGTAGGCCGCGCCGTGGGTGGCACACAGCAGCCACTGGCCGCTGTCGTCAAAAAAACGGTTGGGCTGGTAGTCCATCTCCATCGCCACATGCATGCAGCGGTTCAGGTAGGCATGGGGCCGGCCCTCGAACCGGATGGCAAAGGCGCGGCAGGTCTGGCCGCCATAGACCACGTCAAACGGCATGGCGTCGCCGCCTTCGGCGAGGTCGCGGCTGCTGCACAGGGCAATGGCTTGGCTCATCACGGGACCTCAGGCGTTTTCAAGCAGCCAGCCATGCAGCTCGCGCACGGAGTGGGCCACAAAGCGGGGTTGCAGCTCGGCAAACGCGTCCGGCGCGTGGGCGCCGTAGCTCACGCCCACACTGGCACAGCCCGCGTTCATGGCCATTTGCAGGTCGTGCGTGGTGTCGCCAATCATGAGCATGCGCGTGGGCGCCACACCGAACTCGGCCATCAGCTCTTGCAGCATGCGCGGGTGGGGCTTGCTCGCCGTTTCATCGGCTGTGCGCGAGCCGTCAAACATGCCCTTGAGTTCCACCGCCTGCAGGGCTTCGTCCAGGCCGCGGCGCGACTTGCCGGTGGCTACCGTGAGCCAGTGCTGGCGCGAGCGCAAATCGGCCAGCAGGGGCAGCACGCCGTCGAACAGGCTGATGTCGTCCTGGCGCGCGCTGTAATGGTGGCGGTAGCGCGCGCCCAGCTCGGGGTATTTGTCCTGGGGCACGTCGGGAGCGGCATAGGCCAGGGCCTGCATCAGCCCCATGCCAATCACATAGGCCGCGTCCTTGTCGCTGGGCATTTGGCCGCCCACGTCGCGCACGGCCTGCTGGATGCAGCGCACGATGATCCTGGTCGAGTCGAACAGCGTGCCGTCCCAGTCGAAGGCGATCAAATCAAACTGGCGTGACATGGGCAACAAATTTCTCGAGTTCAGGGGGTAATCCTGCCAGCAATTCAATGCGCTCGCCGCCGGCGGGATGATTGAACTGTAACCGCCAGGCATGAAGAAACATGCGTTTGAGCCCCTGTTTTTGCAGGGATTTATTGAGCTCGAAGTCGCCATACTTGTCGTCCCCGGCGATGGGCTGGCCCTGGGAGGCCAGGTGCACGCGGATCTGGTGCGTGCGGCCGGTCTTGATCGTGACTTCCAGCAGCGTGAAGCCCTCCAGCTTTTTCGCCACTTTCACCAGCGTGATCGAGCGCATGCCGTCGGGGTCGTCCCTGGCCACCACCTTGACGCGGCGCTCGCCCTCCCCGTCCTTGCCCGCCTGCAGGTATTTGTGCAGCGGCAGATCGATCACCTTCTTGTTGGGCGGCCAGTGGCCCACCGTCAGCGCCAGATAGGTCTTGCCGGTTTCGCGCTCGCGGAACTGGTCCTGCAGCCGCGTGAGCGCACTGCGTTTCTTGGCGACCAGCAAGATCCCCGAGGTTTCCCGGTCCAGCCGGTGCACCAGCTCCAGGAACTTGGCGGCGGGGCGGGCCTGGCGCAGCTGCTCGATCACGCCGAAGCTCACGCCGGAGCCGCCATGCACGGCCACGCCGGCCGGTTTGTCGATCGCGATCAGGTGCTCGTCTTCGAACAGGATGGGGAATTCGCGCGCCGGCGCCGGATTGCCGAGCTTTTCAGCGGCTTTTTCCGACACCCGCACCGGCGGCAGGCGCACCACATCGCCGGCCTCGACCCGGGCGTCGGCAGCCGCCCGGCCCTTGTTGAGCCGCACCTCGCCGCTGCGGATGATGCGGTAGACATGGGTTTTGGGCACGCCCTTGAGTTGGCGGATCAGGAAATTGTCCAGCCGCTGGCCGGCCGATTCCTCATCCACCATCACCGATGTAGCCCGGGGTTTGACCTGAGGGCTTGTGGGGGTCTGCTTGCCCCCTATAATGTGTTTCACTAGCGTGACGCTGTAAGTGGTTGATTTGTCTGGAGTTTAGTCCACACACCGCCACCGGCCACGTTGGAAGGTCGATGCCACCCGGTGCATTGCCTGCAAACTGAAGGCCAACGCCAACAGTGGCACGCAGTCCGCCGGGGCGAGCCGACACATTGAAACACTGATACGGAATACCCCAGTTCGCCAGCACCTCGCTTGCGAACGGATTGAAGCGAGAACATTTGTGTTGATGGTGCTCATTCTTGCCCTCTGGCGGTGGCTGCTACCCCCGCCTTTGGGTTCGAAATCGCCCCCAGCCCCCGTATTCCGGGCGCTGAATGCTACATATTCTGTAGCAAGTCAACCTTTCCTCCGGCTCGCCCCCATCCACGCGCCCACGCCCCGGCTGCTGAGCTAGTCCTCAGGCAGTCACAGGCTCATCCGGCAATTCCCTTCGTTTCAAGGCGTCAGTTCAGGCATCGTTGGCCCACAAGGGCATGTGAAGTCGCAAGACTTTGGGACGCACGGCAGCGGCGAGGCCGCCAACCCTGTCCCCCACTGACTGAAAAGAGGAACGCATCATGAAACGGATGCTGATCAATGCCACGCAGGCCGAAGAACGCCGCCTGGCGATCGTCGACGGGCAAAAACTGCTCGACTACGAAATCGAAATCGAAGGGCGCGAGCAGCGCAAGGGCAATATATACAAGGCCGTGGTCACCCGGGTCGAGCCCTCGCTCGAAGCCTGCTTCGTCGACTATGGCGAGGACCGTCACGGCTTCCTGCCATTCAAGGAAATCTCGCGCCAGTACTTCGCCGCCGGCGTGCCGGTCAGCCAGGCCCGCATCAACGACGTGATCAAGGAAGGCCAGGAGCTGCTGGTCCAGGTCGAAAAAGAAGAGCGCGGCAACAAGGGCGCGGCGCTGACCACCTTCATCTCGCTGGCCGGCCGCTATGTGGTGCTGATGCCCAACAACCCGCGCGGCGGCGGCGTGAGCCGGCGCATCGAGGGCGACGACCGGGCCGAGCTGAAGGAGGCGATGGATCAACTCGAGTACCCGGGCGGCATGAGCATCATCGCGCGCACCGCCGGCATCGGCCGCAGCGCGCCCGAGCTGCAGTGGGATTTGAACTATCTGCTGAAGCTGTGGAACGCAATCGACGGCGCGGCCAAGGGCGGCAAGGGCGCCTTCCTGATCTACCAGGAGTCTTCGCTGGTGATCCGCGCGATCCGCGACTACTTCAACAGCGACATCGGCGACATCCTGATCGATACCGACGACATCTACGAGCAGGCCCACCAGTTCATGTCGCACGTGATGCCCGAGCATGCCGCGCGCGTGAAGCGCTACCGCGACGACGCGCCGCTGTTCTCGCGCTTCCAGATCGAACACCAGATCGAGTCGGCCTATGCGCGCACCGTGCAGCTGCCCTCGGGCGGCGCCGTCGTGATCGACCATACGGAGGCCCTGGTCTCGATCGACGTGAACTCGGCACGCGCGATCAAGGGCGGCGACATCGAGGAAACCGCGACCCGCACCAATCTGGAGGCCGCCGACGAGGTGGCGCGCCAGATGCGCCTGCGCGACCTCGGCGGCCTGATCGTGATCGACTTCATCGACATGGAAGAGTCGCGCAACCGCCGCGACGTGGAAAACCGCCTGCGCGACGCGCTGCGGCAAGACCGCGCGCGCGTGCAGTTCGGCTCGATCAGCAAGTTCGGCCTGATGGAAATGAGCCGCCAGCGCTTGCGCCCGGCTTTGAGCGAAGGCGCCTCCATCCCCTGCCCGCGCTGCGGCGGCTCCGGCCATATCCGCGACACCGAAAGCTCGGCGCTGCAAATCCTGCGCATCATCCAGGAAGAGTCCATGAAGGACAACACGGCCTCCGTGCTGTGCCAGGTGCCGGTGGAAGTCGCCTCGTTCCTGCTCAACGAGAAGCGCACCGAGATCGCCAAGATCGAGCTCAAGCAGCGCATCAATGTGCTGATGGTGCCCAACAAGACGCTGGAAACGCCCAACTACCGGCTCGATCGCCTCAAGCACGACGACCCGCGGCTGGACAACATCGAGGCCAGCTACAAGATGGCCGAAGACATCGAAGAGCTGACCGCCGTGACGCGCCGCTCGCAGGAACCGACCAACAAGCAGACCCCGGTGATCAAGGGCGTGCTGCCCGACGTGCCGGCGCCCGTCGTGGCGCCCAGGCCCGAGCAGCCCGCCAAGGCGGCACCGGCGGCAGCCGCCGCGCCGGCTGCGGCGGAGAACGGCTTCTTCGGCTGGATCAAGAGCCTGTTTGGTGCCAAGCCGGCAGCGGCTCCCGCAGTTGCGCCGGTGACGCCGGCCAAGAAGGAGGAAAAGCGCGAGGGCCGGGGCGAACGCCGTGAGGGCCGCCGGGGTGAAGGCCGCCGCGATGGCGAACGCCGCGGTGCTCGCCGGGGCGAGGAACGCGCCGAAGTCCGCGCCGAGGGCCGTGTGGAAGCTCGCGGCGAAGCCCAGGGCCGCGGGGCCGAAGGGCGCGGTGGCCGCGAGGCTGAGCGCCGCGAAGGGCGTGAAGGCCAGGGCCGCGGCGAGCGCCAAGGACCGCGCGAGCGCCGTGAGGCGGAAGCCAGGCCGATTGCTACGGAGAGTGGCGCAGCGAGCGCAGCAGCGGCTGCAGGCGGTTTGGAAGCCCAGGGCAGCGAGCAGCGCGCGGAGCGCCAGCCCCGCGGCGGTGAACGTGGCGAACGCCGTGAGCGTGCCGAAGGCCGTGAACGCGGCGAAGGCCGGCGTGAACGTGGCGAGCGCGGTGAACGCGGCGAGCGGCCCGAAGCTCGCGCTGGCCGCGAGGGTGAACGCCGCGGCGAGCGCGCCCCGCGCACCGAGGAGGGCAGGCCGCAGGAGGCCCTGCCAGCCGGTGCGCCAGCGCTGAGCGCTGCGCCCGCGGAAGGCAGCGTACAAGCCGAGATGGGCGCTGGGGAAACCCGGCCCGAAGGCCAACGCGAACCGCGCGACCGCCGCTCGCGTGACCGCTATGGCCGCGATCGCCGCGAACGCGGGCCGCGCGAAGCCGAGGAGGCCGCGCAAGCCGCCGCGCTGCCAACCCAGGAGGAGCCGCCGCGGCGCAGCTATTTCGCGACGCCGCCGGCACCCGCCGCCCAGCCCGCCGCCGCGCCTGTCACGGCTGCCGGTCCTGCGGCGCCTGTCGCGGCCGCTGCCGCCCCTGAGGCCGCGGCCCCGCAACGCCAGCTGCCCAAGGTCCAGTCCTTCGAGTTGCCGCTGGCCGAGCTGGTCCAGGTGGCCGAGCGCTCGGGGCTGCAGTGGATCAACTCCGACGCCGCCAAGATTGCCGCCGTGCAGGCTGCGATTGCGGCCGAGCCCAAGCCCATCCATGTGCCGCGCGAGCGCCCGCCCGCCATCGTGCTGGACGAGGGTCCGCTGATCCTGGTGGAAACCAAGCGCGACCTGCGTGAGATGAAGCTGCCGTTTGAGCAGGGCGCCGCGCAGCCGCAGTAAGCCGGGTTGGTCCAGCCCCAGGCCGGATGGCGTCGAGCTGTCCGGCCTTTTTTTGTAACTGGTGACTGGTGACTGGTTGGCTGTTCACTGGTCACCAGTCACTACTCACCAGTGACCCCCTAGGCTTGCGCCGCCCTCTTCCAGGCCTCGTCCGCCGCTGCCAGGTCGCCTCGCTGCTCGGCCAGTTCGGCCAGTGCACGCCAGGCGTTGCGGTGCAGGCCCGCATCCTGCAGGCCCAGCGCCGCGTGCGTGAGCAGCTGCTGGGCCTTACCCCAGAGCTGGCGCTTCATGCAGGCCATGCCGGCCAGGTATTGCAGATTGGCGCTGCGCGGGTTCCTGAGCTGGGCCGACTCGATGCGGGCCAGCCATTCGGCATCGACCGTGTCCAGGCCGGCCTCCAGCGCGCGCACCAGCTTGATGCTCAGCTGGTCGCCCAGCTCGCCCGGCGGCGCCACCATGCGCTCCCATGCCGGCAGCAGCCAGGCGCGCGCCTGCGCGCTGTCGCCCTGCAGGGCCGTGAGCCGCTGCGCGGCCAATATCGCCAGTTCGGGCATGGCGCGCTCGCTGTCTTCCAGCGAATGCCAGGCCCGCAGCAGCTGGGCGGTGTCATAGGCATTCCCGATCAGCTCCCTGACCAGTCCGCGCACAATGCTTTGCGCCGCGTCGGCAGAAAACGCGCGGTGTTTCGCCAGCAGCCGGGCGGTCTCCAGCGCCTGCAGCGTCTGGCGTGCCAGACGCGCGGCCTTGAGCCGGATGCGCAAGGCCAGCGTGCGCCGCGAGACACCCTGGGGCAGCTCGTCGAGCCAGTTCATGGCCGCCTGGGGGTCGCGATCCTCCAGCGCCCAGCGCGCGGCCCGCAGCTGTGCGCCTTCGCGCGTTTCCTGCGCATCGCGCTGCGAACTGTGCTCCAGCGCCAGCTTCAAGTGTTCGTCGCGCGCCGCCTTGTCCTGCAGCGACTGCGCGCTCTCGGCCGCCAGCAGATGCGACAGCGCGCGCAACTGCATGGCGTTGGCCGGCTGGGCGCCGCCGGCGCTCAGGGACTTCTCCTGGGCCAGCGCCGCCTCGGCCGACTTGCGCGAACGGATGAAGCGCCCGGCCAGCAGGTGCGAGAGCGCATCGAGCAGCGCCGCGTGCATGGCACGCTCCTTTTGCTGGATACGCCAGAGCCGGGCCTGCTTCGGCAGGTCCAACAGCGCCGAGAGCGCGCGCCAGGCCATGTGCAGCACACCGAAGGCGCCGACCAGCAAGAGCAGCACCAGGTTGAGCGACAGGTCCACGCGGTAAGGCGGCCAGAACACGGTGACCGTGCCCTGGTTGTTGCCGGCAAACAGGGCAATGGCCACGGCCACGCCAAACAGGGCCAGGAGCCAGAGGGCGGCGCGCATGCTCACCGCCCGGCCGCCGCCGTGGCAAGGGCGGCCAGCGTTTCGTCGACGCGCGGCAGCTCCGCCGATTTCATCTGGCCCTGCACCTGCTGCAGCAAGCCGGCGGCGATCTGGGTCTTGCGCGAGGCGGGGTCGAAATACTTGTTGAGCGAGGCGCTGGCCGAGGCCAGATCGGAGCGGGCCGACTCCAGCTGGCGGGCCAGCAGACCCAGGCGCGCATTGAGCAACTTGAGCTTGAGGTTCTCGCGCAGGAAAAACGATTGCTCGGGCGAGAGCAGCGCCGCCTCGGGCTGCTCGATCCGGCTGACCCGCACCAGCTTGCGGGCCTCGTCGCGCAGGCGGCCCAGCGCCTGGCGCCACCAGGTGGCCGCGCCGGACTGGCCCGGTGCGGGGTCGGCGGCGGCGGCCTGGGCCGTGCTGAGCGCATTGACCAGGGGCAGCTCGTCGACCTGGCGCATCAGCTCATCGAGCTTGACCAGCAGGCCCGGCGTATCGGTGACGCTGGCGGCCTTGATGCGGTCGACATCGCGTGCGATCGCTCGCTGCAGGGGGGTCAGGCGCGGCTGGGCGGCGCGGGCCACGCGCTGGTCGGCGGTCTTGAGCGCCGCCAGCAGGGGCTCGACGCTGCCGGTCAGCTGGGCCTGCTGCTGCGCCAGGCGCAGCGCGGACTCGATGTCGACCACCAGGTTTTCATCGCGCGAGCGCGACAGGCTTTGCATCAGCTCCTCGAGTTGGCCGCGCTGCAGCGCCACCTCGCTGACACGCGCTTCGGACACCGCGAGCCGGGCCGCGGTCTCGCGCGCCAGGTCCTGCGCCTGCTTGGCCATCGCGCGGGCTTCGGCCGCCTGGGCCAGCGAATCGGCGCTCTGGCGTGCGAGATGCTCCTGGATGGTCGAGAGTTTTTGCCACAACAGGCCGCTGAGACCCAGGGCCAGCGCGCCGATCAGCCCCAGCACGATGACCAGGGTACGCGGCACTGCGGCCGCCCCCGGGCCGGCTGTAGCCGCCGCTGCGCTCGGGGATGCAGGCCCGGCGGGCTGGGCCAGCGACTCGGGGGTAGGCTCTGAACTCATGCGATGGATTCTATCGAGGCCACCACTTCATCCACACCGGGACGTGACTCGCAAACAACACCGAAGCCGGCCTCGCGAGCGGCCTGCGCAATGCGCGGGTGCGTGGCCAGGGCACGGGCTGCGCGCCAATCCTGCGCGGGCAGCAGCAGCCTCAGATTGGCAATGGCTTCCGAGCTGCTGAACAGCCAGACCGAGCCATCGCCGGCGGCCAGGCCTGCCACCGCCAGTTGTGCAGCATTGAGCTGCGGCGCGCGGCGCTCATAGGCCACGACGAAATCGCCCACCGCGCCCACGGCGGCCAGTTGGCGGGCCAGCCAGTCGCGCCCGGCGCTCTGGCCGTTGGCATCGGCGCCGCGCACGATCAGCACGCGAGCACCGGCGGGCACGCTGTTGCCCACCCGCTGCCACAGGGCTTCGGAGTCGAACTGCCGGGCCTCGGGGCCGGGCGCGTCGATGCGCTGCGGCGCGACCCCGGCCCGCAGCAAGGCCTGGCAGGTGCCGGGCCCGGTTGCCCACGCTCTTGTTTTGATAGCGGCATCAGCCCACGGATTCGGGGCTTCAGCCGGCTTCGATGCAAAAAACTGCTCCACCGCGTTGCCGCTGACAAACATGGCCGCGAGGTAGTCATCCAGGCGCGACCATACCGCGTGCAGCGCCTGAGGGTCGGCGGCCGCGGCAATCTCGATCAGGGGCAGGGCCAGCGCCTCCAAGCCACGGGCCGACAGCTGCTCCACCCAGCGCCGGGCCTCGCGTGCCGGTCGGGTGACGATTACGCGCCGCGGGTTGGTCGGCTGGGACGCGGGGGGGCTCGCCACGTCAGTGGGCGCCACCGGCACGCAGCTGCGCCGCCACCTGCTCGCCCAGCGCTGCGGCGCTTTCCAGATCAGTCACGGTCGCAACTGCGCGCGCCCGCACGAGCGGGGCCGCTGCATTCTCATCGCCCCAGGCCGCTTCGAGCTGAAGGATCTGTCCATCCAACGTGGCGAACGCGGCCAGCGGCATCGAGCAGCTGCCGCCCATGGCGCGGCTGACTGCGCGCTCGGCCGTCACGGCCAGCCAGGTGCCCTGGTGCGCCAGCGGCGCGAGAGCGTCGATCAGATCACGCCGCTGGGCGCGCACCTCCAGCCCCAGGGCCCCCTGGCCGGCGGCAGGCAGCATCTCGCCGGGCTCGAAAATGGCGCGGATCCGGCCGCCCAGGCCCAGGCGCTTGAGGCCGGCGGCGGCCAGCACGATGGCATCGAACCGGCCCTCGTCGAGCTTGCGCAGCCGGGTGTCGAGGTTGCCGCGCAGGGGCTCGATCTTCACGTCGGGCCGCAGCGCGCGCAGCAGCACCATGCGGCGCAGGCTGGAGGTGCCGACGACGGCGCCCTGCGGCAGTTCGGCCAGCGCGGCATAGCGGTTGGACACGAAGGCATCGCGCGGGTCTTCGCGCTCCATCACGCAGGCCAGCGCAAAACCTTCGGGCAGGTCCATGGGCACGTCCTTGAGCGAATGCACGGCCAGGTCGGCCCGGCCCTCTTCGAGCGCGACTTCGAGCTCCTTGACGAACAGGCCCTTGCCGCCGACCTTGCTCAGGCTGCGGTCCAGGATCTGGTCGCCCTGGGTGGTCATGCCCAGCAGGCTGACGTTGTGGCCGCGCTGCTCGAGCAGCGCCTTCACATGCTCGGCCTGCCACAGGGCAAGCCGGCTTTCACGGGTCGCAATCACGATGGGGGGGCGCTCGGACGGGCTCAAAGTCGTAACCTGTTTGTAATGCCGGAGGAGTTAACGATGCTAGCATGCGCGCTGCCCAACATTTAAGCAAACCGAGGAAACATTCCCGTGGAAAAAGTCGGCAAAGACAGCCCCTCCAGGCGCGCCAAGGACAATGAGCGGCCGCTGGTCGAAGACATACGCCTGCTCGGACGCATTCTGGGTGACGTGATTCGCGAACAGGAGGGCGTCAACGCCTACGAACTGGTCGAGCAAGTGCGCAAGCTCTCGGTCGCGTTTCGCCGCGACGCCGACCACGAAGCCGACAAAGCACTCAAGAAGCTGCTCAAGGGCCTGTCGGGCGACCAGACGGTCAGCGTGATCCGCGCCTTCACCTATTTCAGCCACCTGGCCAACCTGGCCGAAGACCGCCACCATATCCGCCGCCGCGCGGTGCACGAGCGCGCCGGCGACACCCAGGAAGGCAGCATCGAAGTGGCCCTGGCCCGCCTGCGCTGGGCCGGCATCGCACCCAAGACCATCGCGCAGACCCTGGCCCAAAGCTATGTATCGCCGGTGCTCACGGCCCACCCGACCGAAGTGCAGCGCAAGAGCATTCTGGACGCCGAGCGCGACATCGCGCAGCTGCTGACGGCGCGCGACGAGATCCGCGCCCGCGCCCTGCCCAAGGACGCCCTGGCCCCGCGCGAGCTGGCCGCCAACGAGGCGCAAATCCGAGCCCGCGTGCTGCAGCTGTGGCAAACGCGGCTTCTGCGCTTTAGCAAGCTCACCGTGGCCGACGAGATCGAGAACGCGCTGAGCTACTACGAGGCGACCTTCCTGCGCGAAATCCCCAAGCTCTACGCCGAGCTCGAGCAGGAGCTGGCCGGCCAGCCCGTGGCGAGCTTTCTGCGCATGGGCCAGTGGATTGGCGGCGACCGCGACGGCAACCCCAATGTGAGCGCGCAGACGCTGGAGTACGCGCTGCGCCGCCAGGCCGAGGTGGCACTGCGCCACTACCTGACCGAGGTCCACTACCTGGGCGGCGAGCTCTCGCAGTCGGCCCGGCTGGTCGACGTCTCGCCCCAGATGCAGGCGCTGGCCGAGCGCTCGCCCGACACCAGCGAACACCGCATGGACGAGCCCTACCGCCGGGCGCTGACCGGCATGTATGCACGCCTGGCCGCGACGCTCAAGGAGCTGACCGGCGGCGACGCCGCGCGCCATGCCGTCGCACCGCAAAACCCCTACCGTCAGGCCGAGGATTTTCTGGCCGATCTGCGCACCATCGAGGCCTCGCTGACGGCCCATCACGGCGCGGCCCTGGTCGCGCAGCGCCTGCACCCGCTGATCCGCGCGGTCGAAGTGTTCGGCTTTCACCTGGCCACGGTCGACCTGCGCCAAAGCTCGGACAAGCACGAGCAGGTCGTGGCCGAGCTGCTGGCCGCGGCACGCATCGAGCCGAAATACGCAGCCCTGGAAGAAGCGGCCAAGCGCGCCCTGCTGGTCAAGCTGCTCAACGACGCCCGCCCACTGCGCGTGCTGGGAGCGGCCTACTCGGCCCACGCGCAGGGCGAACTCGCGATCTTCGAAGCCGCCAAGCGGATGCGCGAGCGCTTCGGTGCGCAGGCCATACGCCACTACATCATCAGCCACACCGAGACGGTCAGCGACCTGCTCGAGGTGCTGCTGCTGCAAAAGGAAGTGGGACTCATGCACGGCACGCTCGATGGCATTGCCACCAACGACCTGATCGTCGTGCCGCTGTTCGAGACCATCGAGGATCTGCGCAATGCCGCGCCCATCATGCGCGAGTTCTACGCCCTGCCCGGCGTGGCCACGCTGGTGCAGCGCAGCGGGGCCGAGCAGGACATCATGCTCGGCTACTCCGACAGCAACAAGGACGGCGGCATCTTCACCAGCAACTGGGAGCTGTACCGCGCCGAGATCGCGCTCGTGGAGCTGTTCGATGAGCTGGCGAACTCGCACGGCATCCAGCTGCGCATGTTCCACGGCCGCGGCGGCACCGTGGGCCGCGGCGGCGGCCCGAGCTACCAGGCCATCCTCGCGCAGCCGCCCGGCACCGTGCGCGGCCAGATCCGCCTGACCGAGCAGGGCGAGGTGATCGGCTCCAAATACGCGAATCCCGAAATCGGCCGGCGCAACCTCGAAACCCTGGTCGCCGCCACGCTCGAGGCGACGCTGCTGCAACCCACCAAGCCCGCGACCAAGGCCTTCTTGCAGGCGGCCGCCGAGCTCTCGCAAGCCAGCATGGCAGCCTACCGCGCGCTGGTCTACGAAACTCCGGGCTTCACCGACTACTTCTTCAGCGCCACGCCGATCCGCGAGATCGCCGAGCTCAACATCGGCTCGCGCCCGGCCTCTCGCAAGGCCTCGCAGCAAATCGAAGACCTGCGCGCCATCCCCTGGGGCTTCAGCTGGGGCCAGTGCCGGCTCACGCTGCCGGGCTGGTACGGCTTCGGCTCGGCGGTCGAGGCCTTCCTGAACCGCGACGGCGTGAAAGGCAGAAAGGAAGCCCTGGCGCTGCTGCAGAAGATGTACCGCCAGTGGCCCTTCTTCCGCACCCTGCTGTCCAACATGGACATGGTGCTGGCCAAAAGCGACCTGGCCCTGGCCTCGCGCTACGCCGAGCTGGTCGCCGACGCGCGCCTGCGCAAAAAGGTGTTCGCCGCGATGGAAGCCGAATGGCACCGCACGGCCGAGGCGCTGACCCTGATCACCGGCGACAAGCAGCGCCTGGCCCACAACGCCCCCCTGGCCCGCTCCATCCGCCACCGCTTCCCCTACATCGACCCGCTGCACCATTTGCAGGTCGAGCTGGTGCGCCGCTACCGCGCGGGCCAGGTCGACGAGCGGGTGCAGACCGGGATTCACATCTCGATCAACGGCATTGCGGCGGGCTTGCGCAACACGGGTTGAAGGGTTTGCAGCTACCGGGTTCCCTTCACCCCCGCGCTTTGGTTTTGGCCGCGACCGCCCGGCGCAGTTGACGCTGTCGCTCTTCTCTGGCTCTCTGCCGGGCGCCTTGTTCACCCCAGAGGTGGACGGAGAACTTGCGTTTGCGGCTGACGCCGCGTTCGTCGATCCAGGAGGCAAGCCAGAAGGCGGCGCCATTGCGCGTTGGGCTTGCCGGGTTGCGTTCGTAGCGGGCCACGCCCACCAGGCCGGAGCGGTTGTTGCGCCGCTTGCGGTTGCGCAGCCACAACTGGTGCTGGTATTCGGTGGGGGCGCGGGTCTGCTGGGCCAGCCAGTCTTTGGCGGCGGCCAGAGCAGCTCGTTTGCCGCCCCAGACGCCGTCGCTGAAGAGTTTGTTGGTGATGTGCAGGCGCCGCTGCAGGGTCACCATCCAGCCGTGGGTGCGGCGGGTCTCGTCGTCGGTGCGGCGGATGTGGGGGTGGGAGTTGCGCGCAGGGGAACGGGCGGGCATGGCTTCGATGGTTCGACAAACACGAAATTGAGGAGAGGCGCCTATCCAAACACTCACTCGGCCAAAGCCTGCTTGCCCGTCAAGTCCGCAAGCAAGCTCAGCTGCTGCTTCTGGATGGCCAGCAGTTCGTCCCACTGGCCCTCCCTCAGCAGGTCCACTTTTTCGTGCAACAGCATGATTTCGAGTTCGGCTTTCAGGTTCACTTCGTAGTCGTGTTCGGCATTGATTCGGTCTTTTTCCGCCTGCCGGTTTTGGGACATCAGGATGATGGGCGCCTGAATGGAGGCCAGCATGGAGAGGAACAGGTTCAGCAGGATGTAGGGGTAGGGGTCAAAGACCTCGTCTAGCGGATCAGGAGGAAAGAATTGAAGGCCACGCACGTGACCATCGTGGCACCGAACAGCGCGATGAAGGCCCAGGATCCCCCGAACCGCGCCACCGCATCGGCCGCCCGCTGGCCCGGGTAATGGCTTCGTCCTGCTCCTTGGTGGTGTTTCGGGCGATGTGCTTTCGCTGCGCCACATGGCGCGCGACCTTTTGCGCACGCTCGTCCAGGGCGTCATAGGACACACCAAGGAATTTCTCGGCCACGTGATGAGGTTTGTGCATGGTGCCTCCAAAGGGCCCGTCATTTCAGTGGAATAACTGGGAAGGTTCGACGCGCATCGGCTCAGGGCGGGTCTGGCCGCACAGCGGGGTCCGCGTTCTCGGCCGACAGTTGCGGCGGCTGCGGATGCTGCTCCAGATACCAGGCGCGAAGCCCGTCGTCCTCGAAGGCGTAGTCGCCGCGACCGGCGCGCCAGATCAGCTCCTTCTCCCGCAGCGCATCCAGCGCGCCCTGGACTGCGGAGGTGTTCAACGGCTTGCCCATCGAGGACTGGCAGACCGCCAAGGAGGCCTCGGCAAAAGGCTCGTAGCCCGGTGAAAGCCTGGCAACGGCGTCGAGCACCGCCTTCTGTGAATCGGGCAATGCGTTGTAGGTCGATTCGAATTCCTGCCAGGCCCGGCTTTGCAGCTGCCTGGCGTTGTGCTCGATGAGTTCGTTCAGAGCCTGTGCGCCGCCCAGTTCGGCGACGGCCTCACCCACCACACGCTTGAGCATCTCGGGCCTGCGTCCGACCAGCTCGAAGGCGCGCTCCAGCGTGTCGGCAGAAAACTCTTTGCCGTCTGCAAATTGCGGTTTGAGCCATTGCGCGTAGGCCTCGACAAATCCCCGGTCCAGCAACGGAAATCGCGTGACACCGGCGCCATAGAACGGTTCGCTCTTGCGCACCACCAAGTGGGCCAGCTTGTCCCGGTTGGACCCCGTCATCACCAGATGCAAACCCCAGCCCTTCGTGCCCTGGTTGAGCCTGTCGCGCGCGGCCTTCAGGGCGAACATGGCCTGCGTGCCGGCTTCGGTGGACAGCGCATGCTGCGCCTCGTCCACCAGGAGCGCCAGGGGCTTGCCGCTCTTTTGCCGCAGCCTCTCAAGCGCATCCGCCAGTGTGGCCCCTCCTGGTTGACCCATCCTGGACAGATCGAGCGAGAGCGCGCCCAGCACGTTCAGTTTGTCCAGGCCCACACTCTTGGCGGCTTTCAGCACGGGCCCGTCGTGACGCGCCAGCGCGTCGCGCACCACGGAGGCAATGAGTTCAGCGGGGTCGCGGGCACGGTCGGACCAGAGGTCCACGTACAGCGGCTCCCATCCGCGCGAGCGCATCTCGGGCATTAGGTCCTCGCGCAAGAACGTGGATTTGCCGGTTCGGCGTGGGGCGGCCAGAAAAAGTCCTGACGTCGCGTCCAGCACGCCCCGGCCCTCCAGGGCGTCGCAGTAGCCGGATGCCAACGCGCTGCGCCGATAAGTGAACGGTTCGGTCATGGTCGTCCTGGGGGCGATTTACGGAGTAAATATGTTGTTTTTAATAATTCTACATTTCAACGAATAATTTCACCATAAAGCCGAGGGGTCCATGCGCTTTCGGCAATCAGCGGCACGCCAGGCAGGGGGCCTTCAGTCCGCCATCGCTTCGCGCACGGCCGTGAGTTGGCGCCGCGACACCGCCAGCAGCTCCTCGATTCCGTTGAGCCGCACGGCCCAGCCATCGCCCTCCTCGGGGTCGTAGTGCTTCTCCAGCGCACGCACGGCGCGGCGCGCGACCAGGGCGTTGCGGTGGATGCGCATGAACTGCGGGGCGTGGCGTTCTTCAAGTTCGTTGAGCGAGCCGTCGAGGATGTAGCTCTTGGCGGCCGTGCGCACGGTCACGTATTTGAGCTCGGCCTTAAGGTACAGCACCTCGGCCAGCGGCACGCGCTCGGTGCGGCCGCGGTCCTGGATAATCAACACATCCTGCGCCAAAGCAGGCTGTAGCCCTTGCTGGGATTGCGCGATACGCTCCACTTTTTGTAGCGCCTGCTGCAGGCGCTCCAGCCGCACGGGTTTGGTCAGGTAGTCCACCGCCTCCAGCTCGAAGGCGGTCACGGCGTACTCGGCGTGCGCTGTGACGAACACCACGGCGGGCGGGTTGGGCAGGCTGCGCAGGGTCTGGGCCAGGCTCAGGCCGTCGGCGCCGGGCATGTGGATGTCGACCAGTGCGGCGTCGAAGCTGTCGCGCCGCAACAGCTCGATGGCCTGTACCGCGTTGGCCGCCTCGCCGCCCAGCGTTGCAGCAGGCGCGCTGCAGTCGCCCAGCAGGGTGCGCAGGCGCGAGCGGGCCAGGGCTTCATCGTCAACGATCAGGACTTTCAGGCTCATGGGGCTCCTCCCCGGCGTTCAAGCCGGCACCTCGATCCGCGCTTGGTACACCTCGTCTTTGAGCGCCGTGCGGAACTGACCCTGCACATCGTGCAGCAGGCTCAGGCGGTTGCGCACATTGTCCAGCGCCAGGCCGTGACCGCGCCGGCCCTGGCCGGCCGGCACGGTGTTGGTGACCTTGATGACCACCGTGGAGCCGCGGCGCTGGGTGGAGATTCTGATCTGCGCACCGCTGGCGCTGGGCTCGACACCATGCTTGACGGCGTTTTCCACCAGCGGCTGCAACAGCAGGGGCGGCAATTTGGCCGCACCGGCGGCCGGGTCCAGCGCCCACTCGACCCGCAGCCGCTCGCCAAAGCGCACCTGCTCAATCGCCAGGTAACGCTCGGCCAGCGCAATTTCCTCGGCCAACGTGACGGCTTCTCCCTGGTCCACCAGCGCATGGCGAAACAGGTCGCTCAGGTCTTCGAGCAAGGCCTCGGCCTTGGCAGGCTCCTCGCGCACCAGGGCAATGGCGCTGTTGAGGGTGTTGAACAAAAAGTGGGGCTGGATGCGTGCCTGCAACTCGCTCAGGCGCGCGGCTGTGGCCGCGGGGGTCTGGCCCTTGGCGCGCATCACCAGGGCAGCGACCAGCATCGCAGCAAACAGGGCGCCCATGCAGGCACTGGCCACCCAGGGCGCCGGGTCCACATAGCCCACCAGGGCCAGCAGGCTGCAGCCATACAGGCCGGCCAGCGCTCCCAGGGCCATTCCGGCCATGTACTGTCCCTGGCGCGGCAGGCGGGCCAGCCCGTTTTTGAGGCTGCAGGCGGCAATCAGCCAGGCCAGCGTGGCCGGCAGCGCGCCCCCGGTCAGCAGCGACAAACGGGCCAGCCAGTCCAGGAAGGTGGCGGCGCCGAACATGGCCCCTACCCCGATCACGGCCTCCACAAACAGCACGGCGCGCAGGATGACGCCCACGTGGCAGGCATCGAACACCAGAACCCCCACCGGCCCCTGCGGCGCACGGGGTGCGGGCAGTTCCTGGAAGGCCGATAAAATTTGGGAGTCTTTCATTCTTGCTTGGGGTTTGGGCCCGATTATTGGTGATGTCGTCACAGCGACAAAGCCTGTTCACTCCACCCTGCGGCTTTGGCCCCACATTTGCACTGCTTCCCATGTCACACAACCAACTCGACAAGAAATCCCAAGCCTGGTCAGCGCTGTTCTCCGAACCCATGAGCGAGTTGGTCAAGCGCTACACCGCCAGCGTGTTCTTCGACAAGCGGCTCTGGCGCTCCGACATCGCGGGCTCGCTGGCCCATGCCGGCATGCTGGCCGCGCAGGGCATCATTTCGGCCGCTGACCATGCTGCCATCCAAAAGGGCATGGCCCAGATCACACAGGAGATCGAATCCGGTGCGTTCGAGTGGAAACTCGATCTGGAAGACGTGCACCTCAACATCGAGGCGCGGCTCACGCAGCTCGTGGGCGACGCCGGCAAGCGATTGCACACCGGCCGCAGCCGCAACGACCAGGTGGCCACCGACGTGCGCCTGTGGCTGCGCAGCGAGATTGATTTGATCGGCGGCCTGCTGGGCGATCTGCAAGAGGCGCTGCTGGACATTGCCGAGAAGAACGCCGACATGATCCTGCCCGGCTTTACGCATCTGCAGGTGGCCCAGCCCGTGAGCTTTGGCCACCACATGCTGGCCTATGTCGAAATGTTCGCGCGCGACGCCGAACGCATGGCCGATGTGCGCCGCCGCGTGAACCGCCTGCCCCTGGGTGCGGCGGCTCTGGCCGGCACCAGCTACCCGCTGGACCGCGAGCTGGTGGCCAGGACCCTGGGCATGGACGGCGTGTGCCAGAACTCGCTCGATGCGGTCAGCGACCGCGACTTCGCCATCGAGTTCAGCGCCGCTGCGTCGCTGGCCATGGTCCACATCAGCCGCTTCTCGGAAGAGCTGGTGCTGTGGATGAGCCAGAGCTTTGGCTTCATCGACATCGCCGACCGTTTCTGCACCGGCAGCTCCATCATGCCGCAGAAGAAAAACCCCGACGTGCCCGAACTCGCGCGCGGCAAGACCGGCCGCGTGGTCGGCCACCTGATGGGTCTGATCACGCTGATGAAAGGCCAGCCCCTGGCCTACAACAAGGACAACCAGGAAGACAAGGAGCCGCTGTTCGACACGGTCGACACCTTGAAAGACACGCTGCGCATCTTCGCCGAGATGGTGGGCGGCATCACGGTCAAGGCCGACGCGATGGAGCGCGCCGCGCTCAAGGGCTACGCCACCGCGACCGACCTGGCCGACTACCTGGTCAGGAAGGGCCTGCCGTTTCGCGACGCGCACGAGGTCGTGGCCCATGCGGTGAAGACTGCGATCGGCCAAGGCGTGGACTTGAGCGAACTGCCGCTGACCACGCTGCAGCAGTTCAGCGCCAGCATCGACCAGGATGTGTACGAGCGCTTAAGCCTGCGCGGCTCGCTGAACGCGCGCAACATCCTGGGCGGCACGGCGCCGGCCCAGGTGCGCGCGCAGATTGCGCGGCACCGGGCCAGGCTGGGCTGACGCGGCTCCGGCGAGCGGGCACAAGGTCGCGCGCCAAGAAATTTCAAGCGCCGCCAAGCCGATTTCAATTCGGCCCGGCCTGGTCATGGTTACGATTTGATATTCCCCTGGAGTTGCCCATGACCGTGATCACCACCATCGAAGACCTGCGCGTGCTGGCGCAAAAACGCGTGCCCCGCATGTTCTACGACTACGCCGATTCCGGCTCGTGGACCGAGAGCACCTACCGCGCCAACGAAAGCGACTTCCAGACCATCAAGCTGCGCCAGCGCGTGGCCATCAACATGGAAGGCCGCAGCACTCGCACGCAGATGGTCGGCCAGGACGTGGCCATGCCGGTGGCGATCGCACCCACGGGCTTGACGGGCATGCAGCATGCCGACGGTGAAATCCTGGCCGCGCGCGCGGCAGAGAAGTTCGGCATTCCGTTCACGCTGTCGACCATGAGCATCTGCTCGATCGAAGACATCGCGGCCCACACCCGGGCGCCGTTCTGGTTCCAGCTCTATGTGATGCGCGACCGCGACTTCATCGAGCGGCTGATCGAGCGCGCCAAGGCCGCCCGCTGCGCCGCGCTGGTGCTCACGCTGGACCTGCAAATCCTCGGCCAGCGCCACAAGGACCTGAAAAACGGCCTGAGCGCGCCACCCAGGCTGACGCTGCCCAACCTCATCAACATGGCCAGCAAGCCGCGCTGGTGCCTGGGGATGCTGGGCACGCAGCGCCGCCAGTTCGGCAACATCGTGGGCCATGTCAAGGGCGTGGACAACATGGGTTCGCTGTCGGAGTGGACGGCCAAGCAGTTCGATCCCGCGCTGAACTGGGGCGATGTGGAGTGGATCAAGAAGCGCTGGGGCGGCAAGCTCATCATCAAGGGCATCCAGGACGTCGAGGATGCGCAGATCGCGGCCAACTCGGGCGCCGACGCGCTGATCGTGTCCAACCACGGCGGACGCCAGCTCGACGGCGCCGAGTCGTCGATCCGCGCCCTGCCGGCCATCGTGGACGCCGTGGGCAGCCGGATCGAGGTCCACATGGACGGCGGCATCCGCAGCGGCCAGGACGTGCTCAAGGCCGTGGCGCTGGGCGCCAAGGGCACCTACATCGGCCGGGCCTTCCTCTACGGCCTGGGCGCCTTGGGCGAAGCCGGCGTGAGCAAGGCGCTGGAGATCATCCACAAGGAGCTGGACCTGACCATGGCGTTTTGCGGCCACACCAGCATCAGGACCGTGGACAAGGGCATTTTGCTGCCCGGCACCTATTGATCAACGCCGGCCGGCCGGCCGGGCCGGCACGGTCTTCAGGTAGGCGTACAAGGCCTGGGTATCGACGTCGTTCATCTTCGACAGCGACTCAAAAGGCATGACCTGGATGGCGCTGCCATCGGGCCGCTTGCCGCTGCGCATCATGGCCAGGAACTGGGAGGCGTCCCGGTAACGCACCATGGCACTGCCTTCGCCAGGCGTGATGTTGGCCGCGGCGGGCCAGTCCGGCGGGCCGCCGGGAATCTTGCCGCCCGACAGCTTCTCGCCATGGCAGCCAATGCACATATTGGCCACATAGGCGCCGTGCTCCACCGTCACGGCCGGCGCCACCGGCTTCGAAGGGGGCAGCCCATGGTCTATGCGCTGTGCCGCATCGGGGATGAGATCGAAGCCGTACAGCACCCAGGCCGGCAGCGGCAACTCCACAATGGCGGCACCGCCCTGCCGGGGCGGCAGGCTGCGCACGTAAGCCACCAGGGCCGCCAGGTCGTCATCGGTCAAGCGGTTGTAGTCTTCGCTGGGCATGATCAGGGCCGGGCGGCCGCTGGGTTTGACGCCGTGGCGTATGGTGCGGACCCAGTCTGCGGGTTGGTATGGGGCCACGACGCCTGCGGGCGTGATGTTGGGCCCGCTGATGCGGGTGCCCTTGCCATCGTTGACAAAGTCGCGCCCGCCGCCGTTGGCGCCGTGGCAGTCGACACAGCCGCGCGACTGGAACAGGTAACGTCCGCGCTCCAGCGCCTGGGCATCGCTGGTGTAGGCCACCGGACTGACCTTCACCTCGACATGGCGCAGACGCTTGCGTTCGGCCAATTGCGTGCCCAGCGCGACCGCACCGACCACGAGCACCACCACCAGCCCCAGACCGCCGGCGGTCCATTTGATCCAGCGTTTCATGAAACTCTCCTTCGCAGGCTCACCCCGGTGCGCCGCAGTCGCGCGATGTCGGGAGGGACAAATTCGCGATTCTAGGAATTTGCCTCTCCGTGTCAGTGATGAAAATCACATGGCGCGCCGGACGCTATGCTTGCCGGGTGACCATCCCGCCCACCGGCGCCCCGCTGCGCCGCATCGCCCACCTCGACATGGACGCGTTTTACGCGTCGGTCGAGCTGCTGCGCTATCCGCAGCTCAAGGGTCTGGCCGTGGTAATTGGAGGCGGCCGCCGCCCCGTGGACGAGGTTCTGCAGTTGCGCGAGCAGTTGCCTCTGGCGCAGTTTCCGCTGCTCAAAGACTATGTGGGCCGCGGCGTGATCACCACCGCCACCTACGCCGCGCGGCAGTTCGGCATCGGCTCGGCCATGGGGCTGATGAAGGCCGCCCGGCTCTGCCCGCAGGCGATTTTGCTGCCGGTGGACTTTGACGAATACCGCAAATACTCGCGCGCCTTCAAGGCGGTGATCACCGAGATCGCGCCGGTCATGGAGGACCGCGGCGTCGACGAGGTCTACGTCGATTTCACCGAGGTGCCCGGCGGCCAGCGCGAGGGCGGGCGCGTGCTGGCGCGGCTGATCCAGAAGGCGATCTTCGAGAGGACCGGCCTGACCTGCTCGATCGGCGTGGCGCCCAACAAGCTGATCGCCAAGATGGCCAGCGAGTTCGACAAGCCCAACGGCATTTCGGTGGTGTTCGAGCAGGACCTGCAGACGAAGATCTGGCCGCTGGCCTGCCGCAAGATCAACGGCATAGGCCCCAAGGCCGAGGCCAAGCTCGCGAAGCTGCACATCCACACGATTGGCGACCTGGCGGCGCAGCCACGCCAATGGCTGATCGACAACTTCGGCAAGGCCTACGGCGCCTGGATGCATGAGGCCGCCTGGGGCCGCGACGAGCGCCCTGTGGTGACCGAGAGCGAACCGGTGTCGATGAGCCGCGAAACCACGTTCGAGCGCGACCTGCATGCGGTGCGCGACAAGGCCGAGCTGGGCGCGATCTTCACCGCGCTGTGCGAGAAGCTGGCCGAGGACCTGCAGCGCAAGGGCTATGTGGGCAAGACCATAGGCATCAAGCTGCGCTACGACAACTTCAAGAGCGTGACGCGCGACCAGACCCTGGACCACTTCACGGCCGACGCCAAAACCATACGCCACACAGCGGGCCTGTGTTTGAAGCGCGTGCCGCTGAGCCGGCGGCTGCGCCTGCTGGGAGTGCGGGTCGGGACGCTGGCGAAAGCCTCCGCGATCCCGGATGGGATGGGAAAAATGGCCCGAGCCCACACCGCCAAGGCGCGAATCGCTACAGATTCGATAGCAGACAAGGATTCATCGACCAGCGGGCAGCTGTTTTGACCCGCCGCCAACCTGGCGCTTGAGCCGCGCTCGGGCTACTCGCTCAGCCCATGAGCCGCGGAATCGTCCAGTAGACGGCGAGCAGCAGCAGTGCGAATGAGCCGCCGCGCACCACCACGGCAGGGTAGTGCGACCAGCGCAGCAGCAGCAGATGCACGGCGCACCAGGCTGCCACCACCATGAGCTGGCCTGCTTCGACACCAAGGTTGAAGCCGGCCAGGGCCCAGGCCAGCAGCGGGCCGCTCACGCCGGCTTCGGTCATGACAGCGGCAAAGCCCAGGCCGTGGACCAGGCCGAAACCCGCCGCCAGCACGTCGGTGCGCAGGCCGCGCACCGGGTAGAGGTTCAGCGCGGCCGACACCCCGATGGTGATCGCAATCGCCGGTTCCACCCAGGCCGGCGAAGCGGTGATCCAGCCGAGCGTCGCAAGCGCCAGCGTTACCGAGTGCCCGACGGTGAACCCCGTGATGGTGAACAATAACTGGCCCAGGCCGCCCCGGCGCGCGGTGACGCCCGCCTCCCGCACGCGCCGCGCCAGCGAGATCGGCAGCAGCAGCGCCAGCAGGAAGGCCAGGTGGTCATAGCCCGACAGGATGTGGTGGATGCCTTCGAAGAAAAAATTGGCCAGCGTCGCGATGCCGCCGCCGGCCGCGGCAGGCGCCGCTGGGCCTGCCATCACGGCCGGTTCGCCCGACGCGGGCTCATCGATCCGCGCCATGGCAGGCTCGGCGTGGCGGGGCAGCTCGATCGCCGAACGCCCGTTCGGCGCCAGCACCGCCGCAATGCGCTGACCACCGAGCTGGCCATCGAGCTCGCTTTGGAGCAACAGCCGGTGCGTGGGATCGACGTCCTGCATCAGCCGGTAGTCCACCGCGATCGCCGCCTGCGGCTCGCACGGCAGGCGCGCGGCCAGCCGGAGGTAGGCGCCATCGCTTCGCTGCTCGAGGGCCTCGAAGGCCCACGCCGGCAACACCGCCGTCCGGGCACAGCGCAGCGTCAGCCCCGCCTCGACCCAGCGCACGATCTGAGGCCTTGCGCGCCGGACTTCGCCCCAGGTCAGGCGTCGATCGCCGTCTGCGTCCAGCGTAGGCAGCGCCGCGTCCAGGTCCTTGAGCGCCAGCGACAGACGCAGCGCCACCGTGGCGTCCTGTTGTGCCGGCGCCGCCACCTCGCCAATGCCGAGATAGGCATCGCTGGCCTTGTGGGCCTGAGCGCCCGGCGTCACAGCAGCCAGGCACAGCACGAGGGCCAGCGCAGGCCAGCGGACCGCCCAGCCCGAAAGCAGCAGCCCCACGCTGTTCATTTCGTTCCCCCCGGCTGCCAGCGCGCAAGCCGCGCGTCCTGGAGCCCCGCGCGAGCCAGGGCCTGCACCAGCTCGGCCAGGTCTTGCGCTCGCGCGCCGTCCTGCGCGCTCTGCAAGGCGAGCCACCAATCCAGGGGCTCCTTTTGCAGCATCAGATTGCCTTGCGCCAGGGGCCAGGCCTGGCGCGGCTTGTTCTCCAGCCAGAGCAGGGCAAGGGCTCGTTCACGCCCATGCAGGCCCGGGTCGTCTCCGCGTTCATCGAGGGCGGCAAAGCGCTCGCGCAGTTGCGCGGCCAATTGATGCCAGCGGCCGTCGCCCAGCTGCTGCCAGGCGCGGGCGCGACGCAGCAGGACCGCATCGCCCGGTGGCTGGCGGTTCAGCGCTGCCAAAGCCGCTTCGGGCCTGGACCGTCGCAGCCACAGGTCGGCCAGGGCGAGCGCGGTATAGCCATCGGCGTCCAGCGCCAGGCTGGCCTGGTAGGCTGCGGCAGCGCTGTCGTCGCGGCCCGCGCGCTCTTCGCTTTCGGCCTGCAGCGACAGCAACCAGGCGCGCGTCGGGGCGTCGCCCGCGGCCCGGATCAGCGCGTCAAGGCCCCGGCGCGCCTGCTCATGCTGCCCTTGCAGGGAGCGCGATTCCAGCAGGCAAGCCTGCGCGTGCAGCGTCGCACCGTAGCGCGCGACCTGCTGGCAGGCGGCCGCCGCCGCCTCATAGCGCCCCGCCACGCGCTCCAGTGTGGCCAGCGTCAGCCAGCCTTGCGCCTGCGCCGGTTCGCGCCGCAGCGCCCGCTCAAGCGTGCGCCGGGCGGCATCGAACTCGTGCCGGCTTTGCTCTATCGTGGCCTGCAGAACCGCCACGCCCGCCGGCGCGTCCTCGCGGCCCCACCAGCGCGCGAGCACGGCCTGGGCCCGCCCCAGGTAGCGTGGGTCGGCGTTTTGCCGCGCCAGCTTGATCCATTGCCTTGCCGCCTGCACGGCCGCAGGCGGCGTCGAGGCCGCCATGCTGACGCGCTCCGGCAGGATTTCAATCACCTGGCTGTCATGGGCCGGCGTGATGTCCCTTGGGGCCGCATGAGCATGCATCACAGCCGTCGCAAGAAGGACGGCAGCGGCCTGGCGCAGCAGCGGTGTCATGGGGTATTCCTCGATAGCCGGGCCGGGGCCGCAAGCTTGACGCGTCTGGCGATGCGCCGGGCGTTGCGGCCGCTCGGGCAGGTTCAGACCCGCGGGTCTGGCTCGTCCGTGTCGGACGTGGTGAGGCTGATGTTGTCAATGGCCTGCGGCTCGGCGGTGTCAAGACCTCCGCCGTTGACGATGGCGCTCACAAACTCAAAGGCATCCACGACCACCGGCGCGGGCGGATTGGCGCCGATGCCACCATTGTCGCCACAGCCTGCGACCAGCAGGAGGGCCAGCGCCGCGGCCAGCCGGCTCAACATGTGCAAGGTTTTCATGATGGACTCCCCCATCCTCAGAAGTTGCGGGCGCCCGGCAGCGGCGTGTTCGCGTACGGGAAGGCCAGCCGGTAGTCGGTGGCCCGGGTGCGCGAGCCGTCGACAAATGGCACGCCCCCCGCCGGCGCGTCGGCCGGCTTGCAGCCCACTTTCAGCGCATCGGCGTTGCCGGTCAGCGCACAGAGGGCGCCCATGGCGACGCGCAAGGACACGTCCACCACGTCGTCACCGAGGCGGCGGCCGTTCGGGAAGCCTGCGACATCGCCAGCCGCGACACCCAGTGGGTTTTGCGATGCGGCCGGCGTCGCGGCAATGCCCGTGTTCAGGCGCAGCATCTCGGCCAGCGGCCCGCCCACTCCCAGTCCGGTGATATTGGCCGGCCGGTTCACCGTCGGCAGTCCGGTCAGGAACGCGGTCAGCAGGTCCGTGCGCGGGAAGTTGGTGGGCGCGGGCGCGGCGGGGAACAGGGCCTGGATCAGGGCCGGCAGCGTCGGGTTGGTGACATAGTCGGCGAAGTTGGCCGCGTCGTCCCTGGGTTTGGACGCATTGAACCTGTCCTTGTCCTTGAGCCCGATCACGACCTCGTTGACCAGGGGCATGCCCAGACGCGAGACCTGGGTCCAGGCGCCACCGGTCTTTTCACTGGCCTGCAGGCCCGACTCCGGCTTGCCGCTGAGCAGGCGTGCCTGGCGCAGGCTGGCCGTGGTCCAGCCGCCGATGACCTTGTCGCCCGAGGCGGACGTGAGGCAGCTGGCCGCGACTTCGAGGGCCAGCGAGGTCACGTTCTTGTCGGCGATGGTGCCGGCGCCGAAGGCCGCGGCATTGGCTTCGTTGGTGATCACCGCCGCCGGTGCGTTGATCAGGTCGAAGATCGTGCCCAGGGTCACGGCAAACGGCTCCTGCCGTTGGCCCACGAACACCTTGCCGGGCACGCTGCAGCCGGGGATGCTGATCGTGTAGATGTACTGGCCCGCATAGGCATCGTAGGCGGCCGCATTGCCCAGCGATTTCTCGCCGATGTAGTCGATTGGCTTGGTGAAGGTGGTGCCGCCGCCGGCGATGCTGACCGGCTGGCGGTTCCCGCCACGGCGGTCGCCGCGCACGATGAACAGTTCGTACTCCTCGCGCAGGCTCAGGGGATCGTTCGCCGCACCGGTGATGGGGCCGGCGTTGCGCAGCGGGATCGAGACGCTCTTGGTGTTGCCAGCCGATCCCACGTCGAGCGCGATGCCGGCACCGCCGTTGTTCAGCGTGTTCCTGAAGCGGAACTGGAAGCTGATGTCTTCGCGGGCATCGCCGTTGTTGTCGATGTGGATCTCATACAGCGCATTGGGGTCCATCGTGAAGTAGTTCGGGCCGCCGTAGGCATCCTGCAGCGGCAGGTAGTTCGCAATCAGGGTCACGAAGCCGCTGCGTCCGGCCTCGTAGCTGTTGAACATGTAGAAGTCCGTTCCATCGACCTTGGGCTGGGTCGTGATGAACGGCGCCTCGCGGTGGCTGGATGCAAGACCGACGCCCGCGGCACAGGCTGCCAGAACTCCCAGACTGAGTTTTCTGAATCGCATGACCATCTCCTGTGGTTGACTGAGGGGCACCATGCCCATAGGCGCTTACGCGAACGCTCAGGCTGTGGATTCAAAAACAGGGCAATGGCCTCGCCGTCGCAGGGGGTGGTCGAACAACCAAGCAGGTGTCGGCGACTGCACGCGACATCAAGGCCATACCAGTCGCCTGCTGCAGCAGACGTTGCTTGATGCGCCCGAGCGACTATTTCAGCGTGGCCAGGTAGGCCACGACATCGGCCCGGTCCGCGGCTTCACCGAGACTGAATCCCATCTTCTGGCCCGGGATCAGCTGCTCGGGCCCGGCCAGCCAGGCCTGCAGCTTGTCTCGTGTCCAGACGATCCGGCTCTTTGCCAGGGCCTCGGAGTAGTCGTAGCCCGGGACGCTGCCCGCCCTGCGCCCCAGCACCCCCTGGTGCATGGGGCCCACGCGGTTGGCGTCCACGCTGTGGCAGGCGCCGCATCTGGCCTCGTACAAGGCCTTGCCGCGTTCGACGGACTGGGCCTGGGACGGCGGCGACACGGCCCATACGGTCCATGCCACCAGCCCCGGCAGGCGCTGGGCCCAGCGCGAAGGACGGCGGCCCATTCAGGCACCAAACGACAAGGCGCCCGCGGGCAGCGGTCGGCCCAGCGCGCTGGTCAGCACGGTGAAGTGCATGGTCTCGTCGGCGGCCAGGCGCGCCGCGACCTTGGCCAGGTCCCGGCTGCCAAAGGCGGGGATCACGCCCAGGTAGGCATTCGTCGCTCCCAGTTCGAGCCGGGCGGCCAGGTCCAGCACATCGCCCTGGTTCTTGAGCATGTCGGCCTTCAGTGCCTTGGCATAGTCGTCCATCTTCTTCTCGGCCACCGGCGCGCCGCCCATTTTCTGGATGGTCGCGATCAGCGCGTCGCGGTGGGCCTTGTGGTGGCCCTGGAAGGACACGGCGATGTCGAGCACCGGCTTTTGCAGCAGGCCGCTCATGGCGCCGAGCTGGTAGGCGTTGATGGCTTCATGCTCCAGCCCCAGCGCCACATTGAGGATGGACACGTCCTTGGACGCGTCGCCTGCCATGCCTTGGGCCAGGGCCTCCTTGCCGGCCAGCATGGCCACCGCCACAGCCGACAGCGCACCGGTGGTGCCCAGGAACGAGCGGCGGGAAGCTTGAATGATCTGCATGTGAATCTCCTTGAAGGGTGGGCAAGCCCGGGGGGGCTGCATCGTCGGGATGTCACCGCGTTCAGCGCCGTGACAAACGCCTTACGCGGCAGCCAGCCACGACAGATTCACATGTCCATGCGATGGGGTCGGGCACACCGGCGCATTGAATCCGGTGGCGCGTGGCCTGCGTACCCCGGTACTGCCCGGCCGGGATCAAGGCCGGCGCCCCGGGGCACGGCCGGGGCGGCAGCCCCATTCGGATCAGGTCGGCCTCAGCCGCCGCCGGTCAATGACTGAGCTGCCGGTCGCTCTGGATCAGGCCGAGCTCGATCAGGGCCAGCAGGGATTCATGGAGCGAGTTCAAGGGCATGAACTGGCGCAGTTCGCCCATGCGCGCGCCGCGCTCGCACATCAGCAACACATCGCGCAGGTAGTGCGACAGGTTCTCGACAGCCTCGCTGGCGGCGACCCGGGCGCCCTGCGCCGTGTGGCAAAAATAGTCGCCCAGGACCACAGAGGGCTCAGAGCGGCGACGAAACAGCCCAGACCATATGCCCCGGCCGGCAGCCTGATTCATACCCGGATCTCCTCAACGACGATATTGCTTTTGACTGACAACCATTAATTCATTAGTTGTCATGATTTGGGCATGAATGTCGCAGCTTGCTACCTTCGTTTGAATCGGGATTCCGATGTAAGGGTTTCCCTCAGGGCTTCTGTGCAGAGGCCCACCGCTGTGCTAGGCCACTGCGAAAACCCTGATTCCTTGACGTTTTCTTACGCGGCGCTTACAGTCAAACCATGCCCCCATGGAGGCTGCCATGACACTCACAGAGCTGCAACGCATCAGGCAATGGCATGTGGCCCACCGGGCCGACCACCCGCTGGAGTACCAGCTCTGGGACGCGGTGCTGACGGTCTGGCTGATGGGGTGGATGGGCATACCGTCGATTCTTCTGTTCGACTGGGTCTGGGCCGTGCCGCTGTGCCTGGTGGCCATGTTCGCGCCCCAGCTCTATGTGCGCTGGCGCCGCCACGCTGCCCGCACGGCGCGCCTGCGCTGCGACTGGCTGCAGCGCTGAAAGCCCCATAGCACGCGTCACCCGGGTGCCAGGCCGGGGCAGGCGCGGGCGCTACAGTGACGGCAAAGGAGACGCCCCATGCCGTGCTTTGCCCTCGCTCAACAGGATCAGATCGCCCACCTGGTGCTCAACCGCCCCGAGGCGATGAACACCATGAACCCCGACTTCTGGCGCGAACTCGACGAACTGCTGACGCGCCTGCACAGGGACGGCAGTGCCCGCGCCCTGGTGATCTCCAGCACCGGCAAGCATTTCAGCGCCGGCATGGCGCTCGACACCTTCGGCGGCGCGATCCAGATGGACGACGGCAGCCCCGAGGGCCGGGCTGCGGTCTTCGACCTGCTCAGCGACATGCAGGCCACGTTCACCAAGCTCGAAACCCTGCGCATCCCGGTGATCGCGGCCATCCACGGCGGCTGCATCGGCGGCGCGGTGGACATGGTGAGCGCCTGCTGCATCCGCTATGCGACAGCCGACGCCTTTTTCTGCATCCAGGAAATCAACATCGGCATGGTGGCCGATGTGGGCACGCTTCAACGCCTGCCCAAGCTGATTCCGCTGGCCGTGGTGAAGGAGCTGGCCTACACGGGCCGTCGCCTGGGCGCAGACAAAGCGATGGCCTATGGCCTGGTCAATGACATCTTCGACTCGCACGAAGCCATGCTCGCGGCCGCGCTGCAATGTGCCCGGGAGATCGCCGCCAAGCCGCCGGTGGCGATCTGGGGCACCAAGCAGGCCATCCACTACACGCGTGACCATTCGGTGGAAGATTCGCTCAGCCAGATGGGCTGGCTGCAGGGCGCGATCTGGAGCAACGACCATGTGCGCGAGGCGGTGGCGGCGATGAAGGACAAGCGCGCCGGCCGCTTCCCCGACCTGGCCGCGCTCCAGGCTTTCAAGGACATCGGCGCCTAGGCGTATCGGCCGTGGCTCGCTATTGTTTCGATAGCAAACTTACTGGCGCGCGGTACGGATATTGCGCGGCAGGGCCTGCGGGTGGCTGGTGCGAAACGGGTTGATGTCCAGCCCGCCGCGGCGCGTGTAGCGCGCGTACACCGCGAGCTTGACCGGTTGGCAGCGCCTCCAGATGTCCATGAAGATACGCTCCACGCACTGCTCGTGGAATTCGTTGTGGTTGCGAAAGCTCACGAGGTACTGCAGCAGCCCGCCCTGCTCGATCTGCGGGCCCGAGTAGCTGATCTGCACATCGCCCCAGTCGGGCTGGCCGGTGACCAGGCAGTTGCTCTTGAGCAGGCGGCTGGTCAGCACCTCGCTCACCGGCTGCTCGTCAAAGGCGGCCGTAAGCAGTTCCGGTGCCGGTTTGTACAGGCTGCACTCGATGTCGAGCCGGTCCAGGCTCAGGCCGTCGAGTTCATGCACCGGTTCCTGGTCGAACAGCTCGGGCAGCAGAATCTTCACGCCGACCGAGGACTGCACCGGGCCGCCGCGCCAGACCGCCTCGCTCAGGTCGGTGCGCAGCCTCGCCTGCACCTCGGCCAGATCGGCGAAGTGGGTGTTGTTGAAGCTGTTGAGATAGAGCTTGAACGATTTGCTCTCGATGATGTTGAGCGACTCGCAGGGAATCGTGATATGGGCCAGCGCGACCTGGGGCTTGCCGCGGGCGTTGAGCCAGCTCAGCTCGAAGGCGGTCCACATGTCGGCGCCGAAGAAGGGCACAGTGCCGGCGATGCCGATTTCCGCGCGCTTGGGTGCACGCGGAATCGGAAACAGCAAGGAGGCGTCGTACTGGTCGACATAGGCCGAGACCTTGCCGAGTTGCGAATGCTCAGGGGTGTTGCTCATGCACTCATTGTCCGGTGACTACACAAATTCCCGCTCGCGCAGCCATTTGGTCGCTATCCATTTTTCGCCCGCGATCACGGGCGCGCCGCCGTGCAGGGTTTTGGTGCTGGGGTGGGGCCTCTCGTAGCTGAAGAACACCGCGTTGCCGCGCCGCGGCGCAACTTCCAGATGCACGTCGGGAAAGACGGTGCCGCCGCCCTTCTCGGGCTCGCTCAGGTACATGACCAGCGTGGCCACGCGCTGGCCGCCGCGCTTGAGGATGGTGGGCGTGCCGGGTTCGGCCGGGTCGAAGTAGTCGTAGTGCGGCTTGTATTCGGCACCGGGCCGGTAGTGCAGGATCTGCAGGCCTTCGCCGTTGGCCTCGGGCCAGTTGAGCAGCCTGGCGATGCGCGCCTCGATGCGCTTGACGATGAGGTTTTCACCGCGGGAGAAAAACATGCCCTCGCTGGTGCGGTCGGCATTGACCTCCTCGCCACCGGTTTTGGTGGCCACGGTGAGCGAGCGGCTCAGGCGCGGCTTGGCGGCCTCGATCAGCGCATCGCATTCCTGTCCGCTCAGCAGGTCGCCAAACACCACGATGCGCGGGCTGGCCATGACCTGCAGCACATGGACCTGGCGGTCGCCGGCATCGAGGTACAGCGGTGACTCGTCCAGCGCGGGCTCGGGCACGGGCAGTGCAGCCGGCAGGCCCTGCTGCACTGCCTGCCGCTCCAGGTGCTGCTGGAGCGTGGACTCCATGGCCTCGATGGCCACGTCCTCGTCCCAGCCCGAGGCCCGCATGGACTTGAGCACAGCCTCGGCACTATGGCCGGCCTGGGCCTGCTCGACGATCCACTGCCTGAGCTGCGGAGTGATTTGCTGCGGGGAAGTCTTGCTCACGGTTGTTCTCACACCATCTTGCGACGAAACACCAGGCGCTCGGGCCGGGAGACCTCGGGGGCAAACCCGTAGCCCGCGAGCTTGAAGCCCTCGAGCCTGTGCGGCGTGCTGATGCGCTCGGTCACAGCATAGCGCGCCATCAGGCCGCGCGCGCGCTTGGCCAGAAAGCTGATGACCTTGTACTGGCCATTTTTCCAATCTTCGAACACGCATTCGATGACACGGGCCTTGAGCGTTCTGAGATCGACCGACTTGAAATATTCCTGCGAGGCCAGGTTCACGACCACCGGTGTCCTGTCGGCCGGCAGCCGTTCGTTGAGGTAGGCCGCAATCGTCGAGCTCCAGAACTGGTAAAGGTTGCTGCCCTGGTCCGTCACGAGCCTGGTGCCCATTTCAAGCCGGTAGGGCTGCATCCGGTCCAGCGGGCGCAGCACACCGTACAGGCCGCTGAGAATGCACAGGTGGTCCTGCGCCCATTCCAGATCCTGCGGCTTCAGCGTTTTGGCGTCCAGCCCCTCGTACACGTCGCCGTTGAAGGCCAGCACCGCCTGCTTGGAATTCTTGGCGGTGAAGCGCGGGCTCCAGGCCTGGTAGCGGGCCACGTTCAGGCCCGACAAGCCATCGCTCAAATGCATCAGCTCGGCAATCTGCTGCGGCGACTTTTGCCTGAGCACCTCGATCAGCCGGGCTGCCTGCTTCACAAACAGCGGCTGGCTATGGGGCACCTCGCCCACGGGCGTGTCGTAGTCGAGCGATTTGGCAGGGGACAGCAGGAACAGCATGGCGGGGAACAAAAAAAGGCTTCGCGATGGAAGCCTTGATTATCGTTAATGGCCACGCGGTGAACTATCGGAGGTCCCCTGCGAGCGAAGCCAGGGTCTCGGGGCTGATGCCGGTGTGCGCCGGGTAGTGCGTGTGGTCGCAGCCGAGCTTGACGCACGCACCGGCCTTGACCGAGGCGCGCATCGCGGGGCTGAGCTCGAAGCGCACGAAATGCACGGCCGAGGTCTTCTGCTCGTTCTCGCGGTCCAGATCTTCGTCGGCGATCGCATAGACGCGCTCATGGCCCTCGACCTCGACGAACATGCGGTCCTCCACGCCGATCAGGCGCGCCAGTTCGCGGCGGCGCTCGTTGATCTCGGGGTAGGCGATCATCATCGTCGCCTTCCAGTTGCTGCCGTCGGGCACCAGCGGGGCATAGGTCTCGATCTCGTGCTCTATACCCTCTTCCTCGAAGATTTTCTCGATGCGCAGCATCTCCTGGATCTGGTAGCGGATGCTGGTCTCGCTCTCGAACTGCAGGCTGACATGCTCGCCCAGGTGCACCGTGCGCAGCTTGCGGTGCGCGATGATCTCGGCGATGTGCTGCTTGCGGTACCTGCTGTAGGCCTCCAGCGTCATGAGGCTGTCGCGCGTGATTTTTCCGGTGGTCTGCATGGCGGTTAGTCCAATCCATAAGCGGTGCGCACCAGGGTCAGTGGGTGCGCCAGCGTCGGCGCGCCGAGCTGGTTGACTTCCAGGCCCTGGGCGATGTGGTGTCCGCCCAGCGGGCAGTCCGAGCTGATGAAATCGGGCGCGCCACCCTCCTTCATCTGCGCCATGGCCTTGAAAACCGGCTTGCCGATCTTCATCGCCTGCTGGTGGTAGGCCTTTTTCACGCCGAAGGTGCCCGCGTGGCCCGAACAGCGCTCGACGGTGTTGACCGTGGTCTGCGGGATCATCTTGAGCATTTCCTCGGTCTTCTTGCCGATGTTCTGCACCCGGGCATGGCAGGGGATGTGGTAGCTGACTTGGCCCAGCGGCCGGCTGAACTCGGTCTTGAGCAGGCCGTCGCGCTTGCGCGCCATCAGGTACTCGAACGGGTCCCACATCGCGTCCTTGACGAGCTGCACGTCGGCATCGTCGGGGAACATCAGCGGCAGCTCCTGCTTGAACATCAGGGTGCAGCTGGGCACGGCCGACAAAATCGCGTACCCGTCCTTGGCGTAGTTCGCGAGCACCGGGATGTTGGTGTTCTTGCTGGCCTCGACTGAAGCCAGGTCGCCAAGTTCGAGCTTGGGCATGCCGCAGCACTTTTCCTTGCGCACCAGCACATAGGGAACTTCGTTGTGGTCCAGCACCTTGAGCAGGTCGTGCCCTATGCCGGGCTCGTTGTAGTTGACAAAGCAGGTCGCATAGATCGCGACCTTGCCCGGCGTGTTGGCGCCGTCCCTGACCGGATGCTCCCGGGACTTGGGCGCGCCCGAGCGGAACTTCCTCGTGGCCAGCGCCGGCAGCCAGGCCTGGCGGTCCACGCCGAGCAGGTTTTCCATCGCAGCGCGCGCGGGCTTCGTCTGGTTCACCGCATTGGCGACCTGGACCACAATGGGAATGCCGGCAAACTGGCCGTGCACATCGGTGGAGGCCAGGAATTTTTCACCGGCCGTGACCTCGCCCTTTTGGAACTTGATGGCCTTGGCGCGCAGCATGGTGTGGGGGAAATCCACATTCCACGGGTGGGGCGGCACATAAGGGCATTTGGTCATGTAGCACAGGTCGCACAGATAGCACTGGTTCACGACCTTCCAATAGTCCTTTTTGTCGACCCCATCGACCTCGCCGGTCCTGCCCTCGTCGACCAGGTCGAACAGCGTGGGAAACGCGCCGCACAGGCTCACACAGCGGCGGCAGCCGTGGCAGATGTCGAAGATGCGCTCCAGCTCGCCCAGCGCCACCGCCTCGTTGTAGAACTCGGGATTCTTCCAGTCCAGCGGGTGACGGGTGGGGGCTTCCAGGTTGCCTTCGCGGGTGGCCATACGGGGCTCCAGGTTCAGTGTGGGGCGTTGAGCGTTCAGCGCGGAGGTCAGGGGCTGTACTGGTTACGCTCAACGCTGAACCCGCCGTCAATCCACCAGCTCGGCCAGCGCCTTGGTGTACCGGTTCGCATGCGAGCGCTCGGCCTTGGCCAGGGTTTCGAACCAGTTGGCGATTTCGTCGAAGCCTTCTTCGCGGGCGGTCTTGGCCATGCCGGGGTACATGTCGGTGTATTCATGGGTTTCGCCCGCGATGGCCGACTTGAGGTTCTCGCGGGTCGAGCCAATCGGCAGGCCGGTCGCAGGGTCGCCCGACTGCTCCAGAAACTCCAGGTGGCCAAAGCCGTGACCGGTCTCACCTTCCGCCGTGGAGCGGAACAGGGCCGACACATCGTTCTGGCCTTCGACGTCGGCCTTGTTGGCAAAGTACAGATAGCGGCGGTTGGCCTGGGATTCGCCAGCGAACGCCTCTTTCAAGCATTGTTCCGTCTTGGAGCCTTTGAGTGCTGCCATGGAAATCTCCTGAGAAGTTGAACAAACTGACTCGGTCGCCTCGAACAGAGTCTGTCAAGGACAGTTCAAGGTTAGTCCCGATAGGGCAAGGCGTCCAGTTGACAGCGTCAATGCGATGCATTGCCGGGCCCTATCGCATCGAGCTAGTCGATAACTGCTATCAATAACTCCCGCAGCAGCCATTCGCCTGTTGGCAGCTCGCGATAATTACGTTATAGTAAACGCGTTACGCATTAGTAAATCAACTTCGATCAGGAGACCCTCCATGGCTGCAGTTCTGAAAGACCTCACGTCCCTGCCCGCGCCCGCGCCCATCCAGCAGCTGCACCACTACGCCTACCGCGCCCGGGATGCCGAGGAAACGCGGCATTTCTACGAGGACATCCTGGGCCTGCCGCTCTACCACATCATCCAGAGCGACTATGTGCCCAGCACCGGCGAATACTGCCCTTACACGCATTTCTTCTTCCGCCTGCAGGACGGCTCGTTCATCGCGTTTTTCGACCTGGGCAACGACGAGGCCGCCCTGCCCTCGCCGAACACGCCGCTGTGGGTCAACCACATCTCGTTTCGCGTCGACTCGGTGCAGGCGCTCAAGGACATGAAGGCCCGGCTGGAGGCGCACGGCGTGGAAGTCCTGGGCATTACCGACCACCACATCTTCGACAGCATCTATTTCTTCGACCCCAACGGCGTGCGGCTGGAGCTCACGGCCCAGCGCGCCGACGAGTTCCAGATGCTGCAGGAAAGCAAGACCGCGCACGCCCGGCTGGCCGAATGGACGGCACGCAAGCAGCAATGGCGCCAGGACCGCGCCGCAGGCCACGCCGCCGAGGTGCTCAAGCCCCAGCAGAACGACCGCCCCGAAGTGGCACAACGCGCGGCCTCGCAAAAGTAAACCCGGCCTGTGCCCGCTCCGCCCAAGCGGACCGCACAGGCTTTCTTTCGCCCCCACCCCCAGAGGAGACAAACTTGATCCGACTGCCCTCTTTCGCGCGCCGCGCCCTGCTGCTGGCCCTGTTCGCCACGGCGGCTTCAGCCCAGGCCCAGAGCCCATCGGCCGGCTCGGCACAGGCTTTTCCGAGCAAACCCGTCAAATGGCTGGTCGGCTACCCGGCCGGCGGCGGCACCGATTTCCTGGCCCGCACCATCGCCGCGCAGATGAGCGTGCAAATGGGCCAGCAGGTGGTGATCGACAACCGCCCCGGCGCCGGCGCCATCATCGGCGCCGACCTCGCGGCCAAGTCGCCCGGTGACGGCTACACCGTGTTCACCGCCGACAACGGCGTGCTGGTCTACAACCCGGCGCTGTACAAGAAACTGCCCTACGACCCGGCCAGGGACTTCGCGCCCATCGGACTGATGGCCCGCGCACCGCTGCTGATCGTGTCCGCGCCCAACGCCGGCATCAAGGACGCCGCGGCCCTGCTGGACACACTGAAGAAGAACCCCGGCAAGCTCAGCTACGCCTCGCCCGGCAACGGCAGCCCGCACCACCTGGCCATGGAGCTGTTCAAGAGCCGCAGCGGCCTGTTCGTCGTGCACGTGCCCTACCGTGGCGCCGCGCCCGCCGTGCAGGACGTGATGGGCGGCCAGGTGCCGCTGATGATGGTCGACACCTCCAGCGGCATGGCCCACATCAAGAGCGGCAAGCTCGTGCCGCTGGCGATCCTCTCGGCCAAGCGCATCCCGCAGCTGCCCGAGGTGCCGACCCTGGCCGAGCTGGGCTTCAAGGACCTGGAAGCCTATGCCTGGCAAGGCCTGGTCGTGCCCGCGAGCACGCCCAAGGAAATACAGCTCAGGATCAACGCCGAGATGCAGGCCGCGCTGAACAACCCCGCCGTGCGCAAGAAACTGTTCGAGGCGGCCTGGGACCCGGTGCCCAGCGACGCCGCCGTGATGGCGGCCTACACCGCCGCCGAAACGCGGGTCTGGCACAAACTGATCAAGGACCGCGGCATTTCGCTGGACTGAGCCGACCGCTGGCGCGAGTTGCTATTATTTTAATAGTGACTTGCGCAGCAGCTGCAAGGGCTGAAAGCCCAAATCATTCATATACTGGAGCAATAAGCATGTTGGAGGCCCCTATGCCTGCAAACTACGCCGCGACCACCTTCACCAACGGCTACGAGTTCACCGAAGGCACGGGCTATGCGCTGCCGGAGTACCCGTTCGTGGAGCCGCCGGAGCTCAAGAACGGCGAGCTGGGCCGCCACCCGATCGTGATCGTCGGCGGCGGCATCACCGGCCTCACGCTGGCCTGCTCGCTGGCGCGACTGGGCGTGGCGGCCGTGCTGCTCGACGAGGACAACACCGTGGGCGTCAAGGGCGCGTCCTCGCGCGGCATCTGCTACACGCAGAAGTCGCTGGAGATCTTCGACAAGCTCGGCATCTACGAGCGCATCGCGCGCAAAGGCATCCAGTGGAGCGTGGGCCGCACCTTTGCCGGCCACGACGAGGTCTACTCGTTCGACCTGCGCCAGCAGAGCAACTTCAACCTCTCCACCCAGCCGCCGTTCGTCAACATCCAGCAGTTCTACATCGAGGGCTATCTGGTCGAGCGCATCTACGAGCTCGGCCATGTGGAGCTGCGCTGGAAGTCCCGCATCACGGCCTTCGAGCAGAACGCCGAGGTCGCCACGCTGACGGTGGAAACGCCGGCCGGCGCCTACCGGATCGAGGCCGAGCATGTGATCGACGCCACCGGCTCGCACACGCCGTTTCACAAGTGGGCGGGCGCGACCCTGCAGACCAGGCGCGGCGACGACCGCTGGTGCATCGCCGACGTGCGCTTTTCCAAGCACCCGCCGGTGGAGCGCCACACCTGGATCGAGGCGCCGTTCAACGAAAACCGCGCGGTCTGGCAGCACCTGATGGCCGACGACGTGTGGCGCATCGACTACCAGATGGCCCCCAATGCCGATCCCGAATACGTGAGCCGCGAGGACGTGGTGCGAGAACGCCTGCATCGCCAGTTCGGCCAGGATGTGGAGGTCGACATCGTCTGGGTCGGCCCCTATGCCTACCGCAGCCAATGCCTGGACCGCCTGCGCATCGGCCGCGTGTTCTTCATGGGTGACACGGCCAAGGTCGTCAGCCCCTTCGGCGCACGCGGCGGCAACACCGGCGTGGCCGATGCCGACAATCTGGCCTGGAAGCTCGCGGCCGTGCTCAGGGGCCGCGCCGCCCCCGCGCTGCTGGACAGCTACAACGACGAGCGGCTGGAAGCCGCGCAGCAGAACGTGCTGGTGACCAACCGCACGGCGCGTTTCCTGCGCCCGGCCGATGGCGTCGAGCGCACCTTCCGACACGCGGCCATCGGGCTGGCCCGGCGGTTCCCGTTCGCGCGCCAGTTGATCAACACCGGCCGCATGGCCGTGGCCAACAGCTATACCCGCTCGCAGGTCTGCGAAGCGACAGGCGGGCAGTCGGTGCAGAACGTGGCCTTCGACTGGGCCGACCATAGCCAGGGCGTTGTCAACGACCTGCTGAAGTGGGCCAACGGCGACCTGCTGGTGCTGGTGTTCGGCGAGCTCAGCGCCGCGGCAGCCAGGCGGCTGCAGCAGCTCGCCCTGCATGCACCGGTCAGGGGCGTGCAGGTGCTGGGCACGGAAGGCCGCGCCCAGGCGCGCGAGCATGTGCGCGATCCGAAGGGCCACCTGCAGGGGGCCTGCCATGTATTCGGCCATGCCTGGGCCCTGGTGCGACCCGACGGCTACCTCGCCGCCACCGGCGAGGCGGTGGACAGCCACCTGGTCGCCGCCGTCGAAAAGTCGCTGGGCATGCAGTGAAAGCGCTGGAAAGGACACCGAGATGAAGACCACCCTCCACTTTCAGGACGCCGATGCGTTCTACGAGCAGTTGCTCGACGCCCACGCCGGCCTGTCGCCGCAGGACTCCGAACTGCTCAACGCCCGCCTGATCCTGCTGCTGGCCAACCAGGTCGGCGACGCCAAGGTGCTGCGCGAGTGCATCGAGGCTGCGAAGGACATGAACGCCGCCACAGCAGCGGCAAGCGTGGGGGCCCAGGCCCCGCACCGCTAAAATCAGGCCATCCCGCCACAGTCTTTCAACGGCATCCCCAGGGATGCCGTTTTTATTTGCCCTTCACGCCATGAGCGACACCCTGCAGCAACCCGGCCTCAACAGCCTGTCCAAATCCTTCGAGCCGGCCGCCATCGAAGCCCGCTGGGGCCCCGCGTGGGAACAGCGCGGCTACGGCGAGGCGGGCTTTCGCGGCAGCCGGGCCCCGAAGGCGGATGCACCCTCGTTTGCGATCCAGCTGCCGCCGCCCAATGTCACGGGCACGCTGCACATGGGCCATGCGTTCAACCAGACCATCATGGACAGCCTCACGCGATACCACCGCATGCGCGGCTACAACACGGCCTGGGTGCCCGGCACCGACCACGCCGGCATCGCCACGCAGATCGTGGTCGAACGCCAACTGCAGGAACAAGGCACCAGCCGCTACGACCTGGGCCGCAAGAGCTTCGTGGCCCGGGTCTGGGACTGGAAGGAACAATCGGGCAACACCATCACGACGCAGATGCGCCGCATGGGCGCCAGCGTGGACTGGAGCCGCGAGTACTTCACGATGGACGACAAGCTGTCCAGGGTCGTGACCGAAACCTTTGTGCGGCTCTACGAGCAAGGCCTGATCTACCGCGGCAAGCGCCTGGTGAACTGGGACCCTGTGCTCAAGACAGCGGTCAGCGACCTCGAAGTGGAAAGCGAGGAGGAAGACGGCTTTCTCTGGCACATCCGCTACCCGCTGGCCAGCGGATCGGGCTCGCTGACAGTGGCCACCACGCGGCCCGAAACCATGCTCGGCGACGTGGCCGTGATGGTGCATCCCGAGGACGAGCGCTACAAGCACCTGATCGGCCAGCAGCTCGTGCTGCCGCTGTGCGACAGGATGATTCCCGTGATCGCCGACGACTACGTGGACAGGGAATTCGGCACCGGCGTGGTCAAGGTGACGCCGGCGCACGATGTGAACGACTATGCGGTCGGCCAGCGCCACCAGCTGCCCATCATCGGCGTGCTCACGCTGGACGCCACGATCAACGAGCACGGGCCCAAAAAGTACCGCGGCCTGGACCGCTTCGTCGCGCGCGAGCAGGTGGTGGCCGACCTCGAGGCGCTGGGCCTGCTGGCCGAAGTCAAGAAGCACAAGCTGATGGTGCCGCGCTGCGCGCGCACCGGCCAGGTGGTCGAGCCCATGCTGACCGACCAGTGGTTTGTGGCCATGAGCAAGGTCAGCGAGATGGATCCGAGCGGCAAATCCATTGCGCAGAAGGCCATCGACGCAGTCGAATCGGGCGCCGTGAAGTTCGTGCCCGAGAACTGGGTCAACACCTACAACCAGTGGATGAGCAACATCCAGGACTGGTGCATCAGCCGCCAGCTCTGGTGGGGCCACCAGATCCCGGCCTGGTACGACGAGAACGGCCGCGTCTATGTGGCGCGCAGCGAGGCCGAGGCGCAGGCACAGGCCGACCGGCTCGCGCCGGGCAGGACGCTGACGCGCGACGAGGATGTGCTCGACACCTGGTATTCCTCGGCGCTCGTGCCCTTTTCCACCATGGGCTGGCCTGAGAGCGTGACCCCCACGCTCGGCACTGGCGTGTCCTCGCTGCCCCCCGAGGGGGCCCTCGCGCCTTGGGGCGGCCCGGCGGCGCTCGACCCCGGACTCAGCGACTACAACCTGTACCTGCCTTCCTCCGTGCTGGTCACCGGCTACGACATCATCTTCTTCTGGGTGGCCCGAATGATCATGATGACCACCCACTTCACCGGCCAGGTGCCGTTCAGGCATGTCTACATCCACGGCCTGGTGCGCGATGCCCAAGGCAAGAAGATGAGCAAGTCCGAGGGCAATGTGCTGGACCCGGTGGACCTGATCGACGGTATCGCGCTCGCGCCCCTGGTCGAGAAACGCACCACCGGCCTGCGCAAGCCCGAGACCGCACCGCTGGTGCGCAAGAACACCGAGCGCGAATTCCCCGAGGGGATCCCGGCCTTTGGCGCCGATGCGCTGCGCTTCACCTTCGCCTCGCTGGCCTCGCTGGGCCGCAGCATCAACTTCGACGCCAGGCGCTGCGAGGGCTACCGCAATTTCTGCAACAAGCTGTGGAATGCCACGCGCTTTGTGCTGATGAACTGCGAAGGCCGCGACTGCGGCCTGCTGGAGCACACCAAGGAAGAGTGCGCCGTCGGAGGCCCGGCCCACGGCTATCTCAACTTCAGCCAGGCCGATCGCTGGATCGTCTCGCAACTGCAGCGCGTGGAGGCCGCGGTCGCCAAGGGCTTCGAAGACTACCGCCTGGACACCGTGGCCAGCGCGATCTACGACTTTGTCTGGAACGAGTTCTGCGACTGGTACCTGGAAATCGCCAAGGTGCAGATCCAGGCCGGCAACGATGCGCAACAGCGGGCCACGCGCCGCACCCTGATCCGCACGCTGGAGGCGGTCCTGCGCCTGGCGCATCCGCTGATCCCCTTCATCACCGAGGAGCTCTGGCAAAAGGTCGCACCGGTCGCGGGGCGCCCCGGCGAATCGGTCAGCATCGCGGCCTACCCGCAAAGCCAGCCCGAGCGCATCGACGAAGCGGCCGAGGCCCATGTGGCCAAGCTCAAGTCGCTGGTCGATGCCTGCCGCAACCTGCGCGGCGAAATGAATGTGTCGCCGGCCACCCGGCTGCCGCTGTATGGCGTGGGCGACCCGGCCTTCCTGAAGCAGGCGGCCCCGGTGCTCCAGGCCCTGGCCAAGCTCAGCGAGGTCAAGGTCTTCGACGACGAAGCCGCATGGGCCGCCGCGGCGCAGGCCGCCCCGGCCGCCGTGGTGGGCGAGGCCCATATCTGCCTGCACATGGAGATCGACGTGGGGGCTGAAAAGCTGCGCCTGGGCAAGGAAGCGGCCAGGCTGGAAGCCGAGGTCGCCAAGGCCAGCGCCAAGCTCGGCAACGAAGCCTTCGTCGCCAAGGCCCCGCCAGCCGTGATCGCGCAGGAACACAAGCGGGTGGCCGACTTCACGGCAACGCTGGCCAAGATCAAGGACCAGCTGTCGCGGCTGGGCTGAGCCCGGCCCTGCGCCGGTCCGGCGTCAGCGGATGCCGGAGGCGAAGGCGGGGTCGCCGCGCTCCAGCTTGCGGGTGGACATGAAACCGGGCATCTCCAGGCCCATGAGCCCGCTGTCCAGCGATTCCTGCCGGTTCACAGGCGCATCGACCGCCTCATGAAGGCGGTCCACCACATACCAGTTGGCACGCAGCCGAGTCTCGCGGGTATGCGCCGCCACGCGCGGCGTGACACAGAGGTTGCTCAGGCCATGCAGGGGCGAACCCGGCGCGGCGAAGGCGGGCTCGACGCCGTCGAGCAGACAGGCATCGATGCGGCCATCCTTCAGGGCGCCGGCCAGCGCCTGCGGCTCGAACAGCGAGGCCCGGCTTGCAGTTCTCCAGCACGGTGCCGTTGATGAAGCCGACATAGCGCGAGGCATAGAGCATTTGGACCGACACGCCGTCGGACTGCGACATCAGCTCCGCCAGGCTGACCGGCTTGATGCCCAGGCGCTCCCAGATCGGGGCGCTGTGACGCAGCGCGGGGTCATAGCCAATGAGCCTGGCGCCCATGACGGCCAGCATCAAGGCCAGGGTGTGGGCTGCGGGCGCCAGACCCAGCATCCCGACCACAATGCCATGGAGCTCATGGCCCAGGCGCACGTCGGGGCGCCGCTCGTCCGACAGGCTCATCCCGAGGCCGCGGCGAAACAGAAGCAGCAAGCCGGCCAGCAGGTACTCGGCATTGGCGCGCACATTGGCGCTGGCGGGCTGGATCACGCGGATGCGGCGGTCGCGGCAGGCCTCCAGGTCGATGTTGTCCAGGCTCTCGTGCATGCAGGCCACGGCCTTGAGCCTGGGCGCGAAATCGAGAAACTCGCGCGTGACGGCCACACGGGGCGTGGCCAGCAGGGCCTGGGTCTTGTACACAGCCTTGCGCAGGGCGCTAGGGTCCTCGGCGAGCTGCGGCTGAAAGTCGACCCTGTGCCGGGCCTCGAGCCACAGCCGGGTCTCCGGTATCAGCGCCTCCAAAAGTAAAATATCCACCTCGCCACCCCTTTCCCTTTGCTTTTCTGGTGTTGCACGACCACGATTTGTCTTCTGTTCGTGTGATGCACAGCGGTTTTGGACCACTCTAGCCTCAAAAATCAGGCATGTCGATGCAAAAAATCACAACTATCCGCAAAGCCGTCTTTCCCGTGGCCGGCCTGGGCACCCGCTTTCTGCCTGCCACCAAGGCGCAGCCCAAGGAGATGCTACCGGTGGTCGACAAGCCGCTGATCCAGTACGCGGTGGAAGAGGCCTACGCAGCGGGCATACGCCACATGATCTTCGTGACCGGGCGCAACAAGCGCGCCATCGAAGACCATTTCGACACGGCCTACGAGCTCGAAAGCGAGCTCGAAGCCAGCCACAAACACGAGCTGCTGGCCCTGGTGCGCTCGGTCCAGCCGGCCGACATGGACTGCTCCTATGTGCGCCAGCCGCGCTCGCTGGGCCTGGGCCATGCGGTGCTGTGCGCCGAACACCTGGTGGGCCGGGAGCCCTTTGCCGTGCTGCTGGCCGACGATTTGATGGTGGGCCCGGCCCAGGGGTTGCCGGTGCTGGCCCAGATGACTGACGTGTTCGCCCGTCTCGGGAGCTCACTGGTCGCGGTGCAGGAAGTGCCGCAGGAACAGGTGGGCCGCTACGGCATCGTGGCGGGCGACCAGATCGAAGACCGGCTGCTCAAGCTGCGCCAGATTGTCGAGAAGCCCCAGCCCGAGGCCGCTCCCTCACGCATGGGCGTGGCCGGTCGCTACATCCTGACGCCCGGCGTTTTCGAGCAGATTCGCAACCAGCCCCAGGGGGCCCAGGGCGAAATCCAGCTCACCGACGGCATTGCCCGCCTGATGGCGAGCGAGGCGGTGTACGCCTGGCAATACGAAGGCAGGCGCTATGACTGCGGCAGCAAGGAGGGCTTCCTGGCCGCGACGGTGGAGCTTGCGCTGCAGCACCCCGAGGTGGGCGAGACCTTTCGCCGCTATCTGCGCGATCTGGGGGTCTGAAACTGGTTCAGCGGCGCCGCAGGATGTGGATGTAGTCGGCGCCCACCGTCTGCTGCTCCACCAACTCGTTGCCGGTCTGCTTGGCAAAAGCCTGAAAGTCCCGCACCGAGCCGGCGTCGGTGGACACCACCTTGAGCAGCTGGCCGCTGACCATCTCGGTCAAGGCCTTTTTGGCCTTGAGTATGGGCAGGGGGCAGTTCAGGCCGCGGGTATCGAGTTCTTTGTCGGTCTTCATCAAACAATCCTTGGGCTTGCCTTCAACTTAAGCACGGCGGACCTCGTCGCGCCGGGGAAACTCGATGAACGAGGGAACATGTCCGCGCGAGCGCAGCCAGTCGGCCAGCGCATAACCGGTGCCTGCCGGCCAGCATTTCACCGTCTCGGGCGTGTAGAGCCGGTAGTCCACCAGCTCGGGCGACAGCCGCACCTCGCCATCGGCCACGGCATGGTAGGCAATGATGACCTGGTTCATGCGCTGGAAGTCGTACACCCCGATCAGTTGAAGTGCGCCGACATCCAGATTGGTCTCTTCCTTGACCTCGCGCGCAATGCCGTCCTCGGGCGTTTCGCCGGCCTCCATGAAGCCGGTGATCAGCGCGAACATCTTGCCCGGCCAGGCCGCGTTTTGCGCCAGCAGGATGCGGTCGCGGTACTCGATCACCGCGGCCAGCACCGGCGTGGGATTGTTCCAGTGGGTGTAGGCACAGGCCGGACAGCGCAGGCGCTGCTTTTCGCCGCCGTCTTCCATCTGGGCGATCCACGCCAGCGGCGTGGCGCAGCTCGGGCAGAACCTGAATTCGTGATCCATATTGCTACTTATTTGATAGCGCCTGGCGCCCGTTCATCGGGGGCCACAGCGCAATTTGACTCAAACTACGCAGGGAACACGCCGGTCGACAGGTAACGGTCGCCGCGGTCGCAGACGACGAACACAATGGTCGCGTTTTCCACGGTCTTGGCAATTTCCTGGGCGACCCAGCAGGCCCCGGCGGTCGAGATGCCGGCAAAAATGCCTTCCTCGCGCGCCATGCGGCGGCACATCTCCTCGGCATCATCCTGGCTCACATAGACCAGCTCGTCGATCCAGGTCGGGTCATAAATCTTGGGCAGGTACTCCTGCGGCCATTTGCGGATCCCGGGAATGCGCGAGCCTTCGCTGGGCTGGGCGCCGATGATCCGAACAGCCGGGCTCTTTTCCTTGAGGTAGCGCGACACGCCGGTGATGGTGCCGGTCGTGCCCATGGCGCTCACGAAATGCGTGATCCGCCCCTGGGTGTCCGACCAGATTTCAGGCCCCGTGGTTTCGTAGTGGACGCGCGGGTTGTCGGCATTGGCAAACTGGTCGAGCACGCGGCCCTTGCCTTCCCGCTGCATGTTCTCGGCCAGGTCGCGCGCGTACTCCATGCCGCCGCTCTTGGGCGTGAGGATCAGCTCGGCCCCGAAGGCCTTCATGGTCTGGGCGCGCTCGACCGACAGGTCTTCCGGCATGACCAACACCATGCGGTAGCCCTTGATGGCGGCCGCCATGGCCAGCGCGATACCGGTGTTGCCCGAAGTCGCCTCGATCAGCGTGTCGCCGGGTTTGATCTCACCGCGCTCCTCGGCGCGCTTGATCATGGACAGGGCAGGCCGGTCCTTGACCGAGCCGGCCGGGTTGTTGCCCTCGAGTTTGGCCAAAACGACGTTGCCCCGCCTGGCGTTGTCCGCCGCGCCGATGCGCTGCAGGGCTGCCAGCGGGGTCTTGCCGATCGCGTCTTCAATGGTTGGGTACTTCATAGTTTGCACTGTGCCATAATTTCAGTCTTACCTCCTTGCCGCCGGAGTGGTGAAATTGGTAGACGCAGGGGACTCAAAATCCCCCGCCGCAAGGCGTGCCGGTTCGATTCCGGCCTCCGGCACCACCGCTTCGGCGGTGAATTCGCTGCATCCCCTCTATTGCGTTCGGATTGATTTAGGCGCATTCTGTGCCCAGGGCATGGCGCCATGCCCGGGGGGAGTCGATCATGCACCCACTACGCTGGTTCTGGATCGTTCTTGCGGCTTCGCTGCTGGCATTGGGTCAGGTTCTGGCGGCCACGCCGCAGGCACCCGGTGCGCAGGCGGTGATTGACGCGCTCAGCAAGGCCAACGCAGCGGTCGTGGGCATTCAGGTGACGGTGGTCGAGGGCGCGCGCTCGGCCGAGACCCTTGGACAGCAGCGCAGCGGCTCGGGTGTCGTGATCGGCCCGGACGGACTGATCCTGACCATCGGCTATCTGGTGCTGGAAGCCGACCAGATCCAGGTCACTACCCAAGACAACAGAACCCTGCCGGCCAAGGCCGTCGCATACGATCAGGCGACGGGCTTTGGGCTGGTCAAACCGCTGCTTCCGCTCAGGGGCGTCAGCCCTGTGGTGCTGGGCAGCCTCAAGAGCCTGGAGCTGGGCGAGCCGGTCATGGCCGCCACGGGCGGCGAGGACGGCGATGTAGTCATGACCCAGCTGGTCAGCAAACGCGCGTTCTCGGGCTATTGGGAATACCACATCGAGGCGGCACTGTTCACCACCCCCCCCATAGGAAACCATTCCGGCGCGCCGCTGTTCAACCAGCGGGGTGAACTGGTCGGCATCGGCAGCCTGTTCATGTTCGACGTGATGGGCGACAACCGGCGCTTTCCCGGCAATATGTTTGTGCCGGTGGATCTGCTCAGGCCCATCCTGGCCGAACTCAAGCGCACCGGCAGCAGCAAGCCCAGCCGGCGTCCCTGGCTGGGCCTGAGTTCCGCCGAGCAGAGCGGGCGGGTGCAGGTGATCCGCGTCAGCCAGGAAAGCCCGGCCCAGGCGGCCGGACTGCAGCCCGGCGATGTGGTGCTGGCCGTGGACGGCGCCAAGGTGGCGACCCTGGAGGCGTTTTACAAGAAGCTGTGGGCCCATGCCGAGCCCGATGCCGAAATCCAGCTGACCGTGCTGCAGGGCGCGGACATCAAGACCATCACGCTCAAGGCCGTGGACCGCATGAGCCTGCTCAAGAAGCCGACGGGGATTTGACGGCCAGACCGCTTGCCACCGTCGGGTACTTCAGCGCCAGGCGCAGCTCGCGCTTCATCCGCGCATTGTCCATGCGCCGGGACTCGCCCATGAAGCTCAGCAGCACCAGAGGCAGCTGCTCCTGTGCCGTGCTGCGCGGCACGCGCGGCGGGCGCGGCAGGCCGTACAAATCGGCGGCCAGGTCGAAATAGTCCCCCATCTTGAGCTGGCTGTCGTCGTTGACGTTGTAGATGCGCTGCGGCCGGCCGCGCCACAGCGCCGCGAGGCAGGCGCGCGCGAGATCGTCGGCGTGGATGTGGTTGGTGTAGACGTCATCGGCCGCCTCAAGCACCGGCGTGCGCTTGAGCAGGCGCTCGCGCGGCGTGCCGCCTGCTCGGTCGCGCGCATAAATCCCGGGAATGCGCAGAATGCTGCTGCGCACCCGGGCCGCGCGGCCGAAGAAACGCACCGTTGTTTCAGCATCGATTCGACGGTAAGCCCTAGGGGTGCGGGCGTCGGGCGCTCTTGTTTCTGTAGCAAGCTCGCCTTGGCAGTCGCCATAGACGCCGCTGGTGGAACCATAGACCAGCGAGGCCGGCAGGGAGCGCAGGCGCAGCATGCGCAGCAGAGCTTGGGTGCGCGGATCGCGCCACCACATCGGATGGCCCTCGCCCGGCGGCGGCGCCAAGTGCACGACCCGGGTCGCCAGGCCAGCGAGGCGGCGCAGGCTGGCGGGCGCGTCCAGATCGCCCAGCAGCGGCGTGATGCCACGCTGGCGCAGTTCCTTGACCCGCTGCACTGACGAGGTCAGGGCGATCGTCCGCACCTGGCGGGGCAGGGCCTGCGCCACCCGCAGCCCCACATCGCCACAGCCGACGATCAGGACCCGCTCACGGCGAAAGCGTGAGGGCAGCGCGCCGAGCGGGTTCTGGTTTGCGGGCACAATCAAGGATGTTGAGGAAAAGATCCCCGAGGATACCGAAAAGATGTCGTTCACCATCACGGTGCAGCCCAGCGGGCGCGCCTTCACCGCCAATGCCGACGAAGCGATCCTGAGCGCCGGCATCCGCCAGGGTATTGGCCTGCCCTATGGCTGCAAGGACGGCGCCTGCGGCTCGTGCAAGTGCAAGAAGCTCGAAGGCACCGTGGTCCATGGCCCGCACCAGAGCAAGGCGCTGAGCCCCGAGGAACAGGAACAGGGCTTCATCCTGACCTGCTGCGCCGTGCCGCAGACCGACGTGATGCTGGAGGCGCGCCAGGTCACCGACGAAAGCGCGTTTCCTGTCAAGAAAATGCCATCGCGCGTGACCACGCTCGAAAAGAAATCGCACGACGTCATGGTGATACAGCTGCAGCTGCCGGCCAACGACACGCTGCGCTACCACGCGGGCCAGTATGTCGAATTCATCCTGCGCGACGGCGCGCGACGCAGCTATTCGATGGCCAACGCGCCGCACAACGGTCCGGGCGTAGAGCTGCACATCCGCCACATGCCGGGCGGCAAGTTCACCGACCATGTCTTCAGCGCGATGAAGGAAAAGGAAATCCTGCGCATCGAAGGCCCCTATGGCAGCTTCTTCCTGCGCGAGGATTCGGACAAGCCCATGGTGCTGCTGGCCTCGGGAACGGGTTTCGCGCCGATCAAGGCCATCATCGAGCACATGCAGTTCAAGGGCTCCAGCCGTCCGGCGACGCTGTATTGGGGCGGCCGGCGCCCCGCAGACCTTTATATGGACGACTGGGTCCGGGCCAAACTGGCCGAGATGCCCAACCTCAAATATGTGCCGGTGATCTCCGACGCCCTGCCCGAAGACGGCTGGAGCGGGCGCACCGGCTTCGTCCACAAGGCCGTGCTGCAAGACCTTCCCGACCTCTCGGGCTACCAGGTCTACGCCTGCGGCGCGCCCATCGTCGTGGACTCGGCCCGCGAAGACTACATCGCGCAGGCTGGCCTGCCGGCCGAAGAGTTCTACGCCGACGCCTTCACCTCCGAGCGGGACAAGCACGGGGTGGAGGTCAGGTAAGCCAGCGCCACTGCCAGCCCTCACCGAAAAAGCGCCTGAGGTCCGCGAGCCCAGGCGCTCTTTCCTGGTCCGACTGTCGGTCGGCTTCTTCCTTGTCCACACGCTGCGTGGCCACAGGGCCCGCCGTTTTGCACAATAGGGGCATGAAACGCAGAACCCTTCTTCTCTCGTCTGTCGCCGCCAGCGTGGCGGGGTCGCCCTCCCTGGCGCCGGCCCAGGCCCGCCCGATTCGCCTGATCGTGCCCTATGCCGCAGGCGGCCCGATCGACGTGACGGCCCGCGTGCTGGCCGAGCGCGTGAAGGACACGCTGGGGCCGGTGATCATCGACAACAGGCCCGGCGCCGGCGGCAACATCGGCGCCGATGCCGTGGCCAAGGCCGCGCCCGACGGCCTGACGATCGGCATCGCCGCCACCGCCACCCATGCGGTCAACCCCTGGCTTTACGGCAAGATGCCCTACAACGCCGCGAACGACTTCGCACCGATCACCCAGATGCTGCGCGTGCCCAATGTGCTGGTGATGAACGCCGAAACCGCGGCGCGACTGCGGATCCACAGCCTCAAGGATCTGATTGCCTATGCGAGGGCCCACCCCGCCAAGCTTAACTATGGCTCGGGCGGCAACGGCAGCGCTGGCCACCTGGCCGGCGAGATGTTCAAGGCCCAGGCCGGCATCTTCGCGCTGCACATCCCCTACAACGGCGGCAACCCGGCGCAGCTCGCGCTGCTGAGCGGCCAGGTCGACTTCAACTTCGACAACCTCGCGACCGCCGCACCCAACATCCGCTCCGGCAAGCTGCTGGCCCTGGCCGTGACCACGGCCCAGCGCAGCCCCGCCCTGCCCGAGACTCCGCCCGTGGCCGACACGCTCAAGGGTTTTGCCATCGACACCTGGTGGGGCTTGGTGGCGCCGGCAGCTACGCCCAGGGACGTGGTGGCGCGGCTGAACCAGGCGTTTGTGTCAGCCCTGAACGCCCCCGAAACCAGGACCCGCTTTGCCAGCTTGCTGGCCGAACCCGTACCCACCACGCCCGAGGCCTTCGGCGCGTTCATGAGGAGCGAGCTGGCCAAGTACGAGAAGGTGGTGAAGGCTTCCGGAGCCCGGGTCGATTGAGAGCCTCAAGCGATTCCAGACGGGCCCACCGGCCTCAGCCGATGGCGAACTGCGACCTGTCCTTCGACTGAATCCATTTGGGCGGCTTGCCGCGCCCGGTCCAGGTTTCGCCGGTGGCGGGATTGCGGTATTTGGCAGCAACCTTGCTCCCTCGGCTGCTCGATCGGGCCCGGCTCGCCGGGAAAACTTCCTGCGCCGTGAGACCGAACTCGGCAATCAAGGCCCGCACTTGCGCGACGGCCTGTGCCGTTTCGTTGCGCCGTGCTTCGCTGATTTGCTGCTCCAGCAATTCGCGCTGCTTCAGAAGTTCCTTATAAGTCGCCATATTGAGTCTTTCCGAGTCATTATTGGTTAATCGGCTTGCTCATTATGTCTTACTAATCAGTTCAGGCGACAGTTTCTAATCGATACAGAAAAATATCCGGGCCGATAATCGGCTAATCGGCCGGCAGGGCGGTTGCCAGCACCTTGTCAATGCGCTTGCCGTCCAGATCCACCACCTCGAACACCCAGCCCGCGCATTCGATGCGCTCACCTGCGGCGGGCAGGCGGCCCGATGCCGACATCAGCAGTCCGGCCACGGTGTTGTAGCGTCCGCGGTCTTCTTCGGGCAGTTCGCGAATATCGAGCCGGTTCTTCAGTTCACCCACCGGCATCAGGCCATCGAGCAGCCAGGAACCGTCGTCGCGCTGCGTGGCCCAGGCATCGGCCTGGGCGCCGGGCTGCAGCTCGCCGGTGATGGCTTCGAGCAGGTCGCGCGGCGTCATCAGGCCCTGGACCACACCGTACTCATCGACCACAAACACCATGCGGCCGGCCCTGGAGCGGAACTGCTCGAGCAATTCCATGCCGCTCAGGGTTTCGGGCACGAAGGAGGCCGGCATCGCGTGCGGCTCGATCGTGCCGCTCTGGTCGGGGCCGAGTTCCAGCAGCCGGGCCACGCTGATCACGCCCACCACATCGTCGAGCGAGCCGCGGCAGACCGGATACCACGAATGGGCTCCTCTCTGGCTTCCAGCCCCTGCCTGCCTCAGGCTCTGGGCCACGGTATTGGCGGCATCCAGCCACTGCACATCGGTGCGCGGCACCATCAGCGAGGTCAGCGGCCGGTCGTCCAGGCGAAACACGTTCTGCACCATCTGGTGCTCGTGCTCCTCGATCACGCCGGCGTCCAGGCCTTCGTCGAGGCTGGCGGCAATTTCTTCCTCGGTCACGGCACGGCCCGCCGCGTTGTCGATGCGCAGCAGCTTCAAAACGGTCTGGGTGCTCAGCGAGAGCAGCCCCACGAAGGGCTTGGCGCCGCTGGCCACCCAGCTCATGGGGCGCGACATCCAGCGCGAGACGATTTCCGGGTAGAGCTGGCCGATGCGCTTGGGCACCAGCTCGCCGAAAACAATCGTGATGAAGGTGATGACCGTCACCACCAGCGCCGTGGCGGCAAGGCTGGCCGCGCGCTCGGGCGCCCCCAGGGCCTGAAACCAGGCCGACAAGCCATCGCTGAACGCGGCCTCGCCGATGATGCCGTTGAGCATGCCAATCGAGGTGATGCCGACCTGCACCGACGACAGGAACTGCGTGGGGTTGTCCAGCAGGTCCAGCGCCGACCGCGCCCCCTTGTCGCCCGCCTCCGCCATGGCCGTCAGGCGCGCCTTGCGGCTGGAGGCCAGGGCCAGTTCGGACATGGCAAACACGCCGTTGAGCAGGGTCAGCAGCGCGATCAGCAGGAAATCCATGGATCAGGAGGGAGAATCGACACCATGGCACTTTACTTTATTGGTGAAGCGGCTAGCTTCAATCTTCCAGATAACGCCCGATCACGGGCGTTTTTGCTTTTAGGCCTGGACGATCCCTCGACCAGATGACGCGCCAGATGGTGGACTCACTACAGCCAAAAATGTCCGCCAGCATCGGCATCGTGAAGCCGATTTTTCGCAAGCGATAAGCCTCTTCCGCATCGTCAGCACTCAATGCACGCGGCTGACCTCCCCAACGTTTCCCCCTCTTCCACGCGGCGACCTGACCCGCAATGGCACGCTCCCGGATCAAGGTTCGTTCGAACTCAGCCACTGCACCGAGAATTTGCAGCATCAGCCGACCGGCAGGGCTTGCCGTATCTATAGGCTCTGTGAGGCTTCGAAAGCCGCAACCGATCTTGTCCAGACGCTCCAAAATATGTAGCAAGTCCTTCAAGCTGCGGGCGATGCGATCGAGCTTGTAGACGATCAAAAGATCATCGGCGCGCAGGCTTGCAAGCGCACGTTGCAGCTCCGGCCGAGCGCCGACCGAGCTTGTTTTTTCCTGATAGATAACAACGCAACCGGAACGCTTCAACGCGTCAAGCTGTAGCGCCGTTTCCTGCTCGATCGTGCTGACCCGAGCGTAGCCAACCAGCATGCTTACTGTGTCGAGCAGCCCAATCGCTGCTGCTCAGCCCTGATGCCGCGCCAGCGCTGCTGATCCGGGTTGATCACTTCGGGCGGTTGCCACTGCCAGTTGCTATAGCGGCCGTCAATCTGCCCGCGCTCCCGCTGCAGCTCGGCGCAGCGTTGATGCCGCTGTGCTTGATCCTGTTCAGTCTGTTGTCTCGCCGCAGCTGCATTGACGTTGCCCATAGCGCCATCGACCTGCTGCTGGAAGGGCATCCCATCGGGAACCGAGACGATGCGCTCGATCAGCGCCTTGTGCTCATGACAATGTGATTGCGCCCAGAACGTGCTGCCGTTGTAGGCCTTGCAGAAATAGATCGTGCCAGCCTGAGCGGCAACCGGAACCAACAAAGCCAATAGCAGGCCAATTCTCATATTGTTTTTCCTCCTGCTAGAAATTTTAGAGCAGAAGACACAGCGTGCATGCGCAGTTCGCCTTCATGCCGCTGGCCGGGCACCAGTCGCGCCAGTCGGCTACGCCTTGCCGCTACGCTGTGTCACGCCTGGCGCTGATCCGGCCAGCTACCCCCTGAAAAAACCGGCCCAAGCCGGTATTGCGAGCCATCCCCCGCCGACCCCAACACAGAGTGAGGGGCAACGGCGGGGGATGTCTTTTTCCGCAATACCGGCTTGGGCCGGTTTTTTCCTGTACCACGACGAACCCCACCCCCCGCCCGCCCCAGGGCGGGAGCGAGGGAGCCCTCCGGTGAAGGATGAACTGGAGGACGGAAATGAAGCGCCGCGCTCAGGCGCTGGCAAAGGCGGTCGAAGCCGCGCTGATGCGTTTTTTTTGAAGGAGTAGACTTTAGCCCATGGAAAACGTTGAAAACCTCATCCTGGAGCACCTCAGGGCCATCCGTGCCGATGTTGGCGCAGTCAAAGAGGACGTACGCGAACTCAAGAGCCGTATCGCGAACCTCGAAGCCGGACAGGCGACGATGCTGCAACACCTGGGGCATCAAGCCTCGGTGAGTGCACAGCAGCATGTCAGCTATGACCGCATCATTGAGCGGATCGAGCGAATAGAGAAACGGCTCGAGCTTCAATGAACAAACCGCCTCCGGGCGGTTTTTCTTTGGGTCAGCGCCGGTTACGGGCCATGAAGGCGAGCGTATCGAGGTCGGCCTCAGAGGCCACCACCGGGCGCGGTTGTTCAAGGGCCGCAATGGTGGTTTCGGCCAGCCTGTCAATCTGGCCATCCTTGATCGGGCCGAAATCCGTCTGCGCCTCGCATGCCTGAAGCTCAACCTTCACCCTCTTGCCGTTTTGATCGTGACATGTACAACCACTACGGAACACCACACATCCCGCGAACTCGACTTGAGGCACTTCTGCCGTGTTTGCAGGAGCGCCAGCCACGGCGGGCGAAGCCGCCGTTGGCTTGTCGTCCCGCTTTTCATCGACGGACGACACAACAGACGGCGACGCCACACTCGCTGCACTGGCAACGCCTTTACCTGTCATCGCGCCTTGCATGGTCGAGAAAGCCTTGGGCGCAATCGCAATGCCACCGACCAGAGCGAGCACTGGCACGATCAACCACGCCGGAATTTTTTGCTTCTGCTTCGTATGCAGTTCCGACGACTTATAAAGCTTGTAAGCCGACTTCGGATAGCTCCAAAGACTCGCCGTCGCGGACTTGGTCCGATGCACATCGACGCTGCACCCGTCCCAATCGTAAATAATCGCACGCGCCATGCCAAACAAGCGCCGCACGTGCTGATGACGGCCAACCAAGCGCCGCACATTTTGATCAATCAGCATGGGGTTCTGCGTCACGATCACGAAATCAACACCCTTGTGTCGGTGTGTCTCCAGCTGCTTGATCATTTCGGGCGGCTTGGTGCCCATCCCCCGAGGTCGCCAGTAACGCTGAACCTCATCGACCACGATCACGTCACCCGGACGGCACCAGTCAAACCAGGTCAACAGCCCGTCGCCTTCGCAGGTCAAATTACCCTTGTCGTCTTCGACCATCGGCGCCATCAACTCATGCGGCAAAAGCAGATCGGGGATACCGTCAACCACAACACGCCGGGATTTTTCCTCGGAACCCTTGATCTTTTCCGCCGCGAGCTTTTGCACAAGCGTAGACACGGCGTACAGAGTCTTGCCCGAGCCTGGTACACCCGTAATTAGGTAGATCATGCTGGAGTGCCCAGGACAAAGCGGGTCGCACTCACAGCGGCCCACATGCCGACCCTGGCCGTCATCGCGCCACAGATGATGCCCAAGCACTGCGGGATCCCCGCAACAGAAGCCAGCCCGAGAATGTCACCGCCCAAGCTGGCCCAATTCGTCACGGCACTGTCAATCAGAGTCTGCAGTGAAGCCGTGACACCGGTAAACGTCAAAGTACCAAGACCAATCGTCGTGAGCACCCTCAACGCGAGCGGGCCAATAAGACCCATCAACCATGTTGCCCAGGTCATAGTCACACCTTGAAAGAGTCGGCCAGGATGTAGGCCGAAATCACACCGGCAATCGCCACGAAAAGCCACTTGAGCAGGGCCAGCCGCTCACACAAAGATGCATAGCTGACACTGTACGACTGACCCACAACCGTAAACGCCAAGGGAGCCGGACAGGCGCCACCCGCGAACGCGGTAGCCACCACCGACACCGCGTAAGGCGTATTTTTGAGCTTGTCAGGAGTTGGCACGTCCCCGAGTTTTGAACAACCGGCACTATCCGGGTACTTCTCACATTCGTCCGGCGTCTTGTCCTTGTCCGCCGTAATCGTCTGAGTCGCGGTCGTGCCGTCCGGGTTCGTCGTGTTGATGACGTTCGAGGTGCTGTAGGACACCTGATTGCCGTTGTAGGTGATGTTGTACGTCGTGTTTTGCGTGTTGGTTGTCGTACCCGAACTGTTGTTCGTCGTCGTCGTGGTGGAAGGTCCCGCCACCGTCGCAGCACCCGTCGCGGTCCCTGTCTGCATGTCCACCTTCGCACCCGCATCGAGCAAGGCTTTAACGTAATCCGGTTTCATGACCGGATTGCTCATATAAGGCGCTATGTCATTGAGGCTTGCAGGTACCCAGACATTGCTTTCAGAACAGCCAGCGCAGGACAAGCCGTCCGGCAGAGGGGCCATACACAGAAATTGAGTCTCACCTGTGTCCGACCTCGTACTAAACCAGCCCCAGCAATACTGAGTGGGCTGCTTCCGACACTCCCAAACGTTGCTCCATGGCGGTTCCGGACCACGCTTCTGGCCAACATAAGGGTCAGATGACCTAGCAGGGCACGACACAACACCAGTCTGATAACGCTCGAAAGGCTGAGCGGAACCCGCCGCAGCAGTACGCACACCTGCAGCCGTCATCCAATCCACCACGGCCGGCAACACCAGGAATGCGGCCGCACCCACAGGACCACCGAACAGACCCACCGCCGTTTTGAATGCTGCGCCAAGCGCCGCCTTGCTGATGCCACCTACCACTTGGACAGGCACAGAACGACCCGCAGGCAGAGGCACCGTCGCACCGCCGCCATACTTGAGCCCGCCCCCCGTATCCGCCGCAAACGCCAGGCCAGAACCGCCCTTATAAAAAGTCGGGCTGGAGCTGAACAATGTGTCGGGTGAGGCCGTCACAAGCGGCAGACCGCCGGGCAAAGCGAGCCCAACCTTTGTGGAATTGCCCGTAACCGTGCTCATGAACCGCGTGAAATCCGAAGACCCCACCGCCGTTGTCTGAGCCGCTACCGGAAGAGCAGCCAGAGCAAAAAGCCCAAGCCCCAGGCATAAGCGAGCAAGTTGATATCGAACATGTTTCATGCCTCGGGCCGATCTTTAAGCAATAGCAAAATGCGCTTCACGCCCCAAATGACGCACGCCGCCGTGAGGATGGCCCCGAAGATCACGCTCACAGCCTCGTAATCTTCGGGGGTCGCCTTATAAGGCGTGATGACCAGGGTGCAGGTGTTCCCACTGCCACATGTGACGGTCGTATCCATCCTGCGCCCCAATCAATCAGCGACCCAGCAGGCGCAAGACCTTGCGAACGCCGTAGACAGCAGCAGACATCGTGATCATGGCCGCCAGGACAGCCAGGACGGCCACCTGGGCATCGCTGATGCCGGTTGTCGCAGCGGTCACGTCGATCGCAGCATTCGCGCCGCTGGAGGCCACCAGGGCCGCGAGTGCAGCCGCTTTGACGCCATGCTGGCCGGCGAAGCGCTTCACGCTGTTGAGATACTTTTTCATGTTGCAATTTCCTCTTGAGACGGTGCGGGATTGCACCCGTTAGCCGATGGCGTTTCGCAACGTTGACCGGCTAACAGTTGCCATCACTCAATGGCGTCGAGCGTCAAATCCACGGGCGTGACCATCGAGGTTTCACCGGTGTCCTTGTCAACGGAACGAAACGGCTTGCGGGTGTAGCCGCCGAGCTTCGCCGCGATCGTGATTTCGTCGCCGACATCGCCGAGCTTTTGCTTGCTGCGCACTTCAACCACCTGGGGCCGGCTATAGGCATCGGGAGCGGGCGTCATGATCCGCGTGTAACGCGTGGACTCATGTTTGCGCGAGGCATCGACCTTGCCCTTGATCTGAACTTCCATGAAGACCACGGCCTTTTGAGCAGCGGCCGGTGCGATGGTGAGAGGTGCGTTCATCTATTTTCCTTACGCGGCGAGCCGCATCAAATCCCGGCTAACGTGGTACTCGGGGCGGTTCCGAGCCGGTGAATTACAGAACCGCCTGTCCACGCGTTGCGGCGTGAAATCGTGAATGAGAGAGTCGTTCGCTTGCACAACAATGTCGGAGCCGCGCCAACTGATGCCAGCATCCTCCAACGCCTTGCGGTTGCGGTAGAAAGTGGGCTTGCTGTACTGGTCGCGGGCGACTTCATCGCCTAGCGTGGTCAAGGTGGTCCAGAAGCCATAGAGGCGCGTGCCTTGCGGGCCGGGATACTGGGCTTGCAGCCGGTTGAGGACGGCGCGGGTTGTGCGAACTGTGTCCATACCTTGCTTTCCTTCGCGTAGTAGTCGTTCAATTTCGGTGTCGTGAATGCGCTCGAGGTATTCGTCTGTGAGATCGGCCACGGTCGGGCTTTTGCCGTGGTCGTACTGGAGCTTGTCGGAATGGATTTCGACCTCGACACGCAAGCGGTTGTCGGCCAGGCGCTGCAAGGCGCGCAGCTTGCGCTCGACGCGATCATGGTTCTTGTCGTCGGTGCCGTGAATGTGATCAAAGAGGATGCGGAAAAAGCCGCGAAGCCGTGAGCGGTCGTGAACATTGAACTCCGAGCCCTTGTGATAGAACTTCACGGTCGTGGTCTTGCCGGAGAAGTAGACCGCCATGTTGTATTTCGCTGCATTCTTTTGGCGACGCGGGAAGCTCATCAGCTGGATGCCGTCGAAGAACTCTTTGCAGCTTGCCTTGCTGAGGTTGTAGACATGGGCCACGTCAACGCGGTGGACGGTCCAGTAGTCCGCCGGCGTCAACTCGGTTTCGAGCAGCTTTTCAACCAGGGCGACCAGATAGCGGGCGGCTTCCTTAAAGTTGGTCGGACCGCCATAGACGTTGTGGCCGAGCATGACCTTATGGACGCTGGCCTCGACCAGGAGGTACGGCTCGCAGGCATGCAGACGCGGGCGGCCGTTCTTGTCGATCACGTAATCCTCGTATTTCGGGATCACCGAAATTCGAGAGTCCCACGACCCGAGCAGCTGGCCGGAGAACAGCTCGTAGAGGACTTCGCCGCTGGAGAGGTCGCAGCCGGAACGCAAGATGCACTGTTGCTCGATGCGCTTGACGGTCGAACGGTCCATGGGCGGGGACTTCAATTTGATGGTGTCGTAAGCCATAGGGTCAAACCGGCAAATTCTCAAAATTGAGACTCTCAGGCGGTGCTACCACGCCCGCCTGAGAAAAACCGCCCCCGTGGCCACCATCAAAACGGGCACCTGTTCGGGCAGTCTGGGCGGCGCCACAGGCGCTCGCTCCAGACTCGCCCGAACAGGCACACAAGCCATCCAGGCCGGAACACTGGCGGACTTGCTTGTAGGGGACGGAGCAGCGGCCGCGCAGGGGGCCCAGCATGTCAACCGCCCAGAGTTCGAGGCCGTCTTGTGTGATCCAGGCTTCGCGTAGGCGGGCACAGATCAAAACACCTTTGAGCTTGATCTGCACAAACTGCGCCAACGGCCTGCCCTCGTGGACGGCCTCGACGCAGCGGGTAGCGTGCGCGGCGAAGTCGTAGGAAGTAGAAACGCGACCGGGAGTCATGCTCGACGCTCCGCGACAGTCGCGTAGACACCCCCATAAAGACGAACGCCGAGCGGCGAGCGAACGACCGATACCCACCGACCACGCGGGCGCATGAAGATCGAATTCACTTCGAGCGCGACGCAGACTGGAAGCCGCCGCCAGTCGGTGCACAAGCCCTGTCCAGAAACCACTGCTGACATAACGGCCTCCTAGGTGTAAAGTTCGCATGCAGCCGAAATCGGTTGCAACCAATTTTGGCTGCAATATACATCCAAATTTGGATGCGCACAAGGAGCCCGAGATGAAACTCGCAGAATTGATTGACCTGGCCGTGACCAACAAAGGCTCACGGCGTGTAGTAGCCGAAGGCCTCAACCAAGACCCACAACGCCTCACCGACTGGAAAGCCGGCCGGAGGAAACCAGACGCGAACGAAATCGCCTACCTGGCCGAATGCGCCGGAGCGCCTGTGCTGGAAACCGTGGCCGAGATCGAAGCACAGCTGGACACCCGTTACGCGAAAATCTGGAAAGACGCGCTAAAAAACCTAAGGGCGGCGAATAACGCCGCCACCCATGGAGGAGCATGGCAGCATTCTTGATTGGCGATGTGCAGGGCTGCGACGCGCCCTTGCAGCGGCTGCTCGACGAGATCGACTTCTCGCCCAGCCGCGACACCCTCTACCTGCTGGGCGACCTGGTCAACCGCGGCCCGGACTCCGACGCGGTGCTGCGCCGGCTCATGGGCTATGGCTCGGCGGCGCACTACCTGCTGGGCAACCACGACCTGCATTTGCTGGCCGTGAACCATGGCGTGCGGCGGCCGCACCGTCATGACACGCTGGACGGCATCCTCAACGCCGCCGACCGCCCCGCCCTGCTGGACTGGCTGTGCCAGCAGCGCCTGGCGATTCTGGAAAGCTTCTCGGGACAACAGGTGCTGATGGTTCATGCCGGCGTGCTGCCTTCGTGGAGTGCTAGCAAAACAATAGCGCTCGCGGGCGAGATGGAAACCTTGTTGCGCAGCCCCGATCTGCTCGACTTCCTGCACGAGATGTACGGCAACGAGCCCGCCCGCTGGAGCGATGAGCTCAGCGGCGCGCCGCGGCTGCGCGTGATCGTCAACGCGCTGACACGGCTGCGCTTTTGCACGGCCGAGGGCCTGATGGAGTTCAAGACCAACGGCGGCCCCGATGCCGCGCCCGCAGGCTACCTGCCGTGGTTCGAGGTGCCGGGCCGCCAGACGGCCGATGTGACCGTGGCCTTTGGCCACTGGTCGGCGCTGGGCTGGCTGGAGCGGCCCAACCTGATCTCGCTGGACACGGGCTGCGTCTGGGGCGGTTGCCTGAGCGCCGTGCGACTCGGTGCCACGCCCGCGCAGCGCGAGCGGATTCAGGTCAAGTGCCAGCAGGCCCAGGTTCCAAGCGTCTGACGCCCGCTGGCAGGGGCAAGACAGCGGGCCCCGCGTCGCGGCCAAAGGAATACAGACGCCGCAGGCCTCGCCTCAACGCCCACCCTCGGCCATGCGCCGCAGCGCCGCCAGGTCAAGGATCGTGAGCTGGCCGTAGTCGGCCGTCACCATGCCCTGCTGCGCGAGCAGGCGCAGCTCCTTGTTCATCGTCTGGCGCGACACGGAGAGCATGGTGGCCAGCTCGCCTTGCGACAGGCGCAGGCTGATCGCGGGCCCGCCGTCGATGGGCTGGCCAAGCCAGCCTGCGAGCTTGACCAGGGTCTCGGCCAGGCTCTGCTGCGGCCGGCCGAGCGCGCGGCGCTGCATCAGGACGATGCTTTCGTGCTGGCGCTTGAGCGCGAGCAGGGCCACATCCTTCCACAGCAGCGGGCTATCGTCGAGGATGGCGCGCAGCGCGTCGCTGGGCAGGTGCACGAGCACCGTGTCCTCACGAGCGTGGTAGTCGTAGACCATCGGCACGTCCTTGAGCAGCCGCACCAGCGCCACCACATCGCCTGGGCCGTGCATGGACAGCATGAACTTCGCGCCGGCCGCATTCATGCCGCTGACCTCCATGCAGCCCGACACCACCACCAGCACCTCGCGCCGCTGCCGGTCCTGCGCCATCACCTGCGTGCGGCGTTCGTAGCGTTCCAGGCGGGCGATGCGCGCGATGCGGTCCACCGCAAGCTCGGGCCAGTCGCGAAACAACGCGCAGCACCGCAGGGCGCGCTGGATCAGCGCGAGCTGGTCAACCGGGGCGGGCGGCCGAGGCATGGCAATGGGCGAGAGCGGCGGCGACACAAAGAGTGAACAGGTCAGGGTTTGAAGCAGGTGGCCATGCCGATCAGGGTATTCCCGAAAGGCGATTGCGGGAAATTGTCAATCGCTTGACTGAGTGGACCGAGCCCTTGTTTTTATCGTAGCACTGCAGATCGGCGCCAGCGCCGGGTGATGGCAGCAGCAGGTTGACGTCGCCGCGATCCGCACCCAACAGAGCCCCAAGTTTCGCCCCCACCATGCAGATCAACGACCACGACTCCCTCTCGGCGCTGTTTGCGCCACGCTCCATCGCCGTCGTCGGCGCCTCGGCCACGCCGGGCAAGATCGGCGGCATCCCGCTGGACTATGCGCTGCGCTTCGGCTTCGAGGGCGCGCTCTACGCCGTGAATCCGCGCGGCGGCCAGGTGCAGGGGCTGCCGGCCTACCCCAGCCTCGCGGCCATAGGCCAGCCGGTGGACCTGGCGATCTTCGCCGTGCCGCAGGCCCTGGTGGCCACGGCGCTGGACGATGCCATCGCCGCCGGCGTCAAGGGCATCGCGCTGTTCTCGTCGGGCTTTGCCGAGGTCGGCCCCGCGGGCGCGGCCGCGCAGCAGCGGCTCACGGCCAAGGCGCGCGCTGCCGGCATCCGCCTCATTGGCCCGAACTGCCTGGGCTTCATGAACCTCGCGCACAAGGTCTATGCGACCTTCTCGCCCGCGCCCGGCGTGGGCCGCGTGGCGGCGGGGCGCATCGGACTGGTCAGCCAGTCGGGCGCGTTTGGCGCCTATGCCTACTCGATGGCGCGCGAGCGCGGCATCGGCCTGTCGCTGTGGGCCACGACCGGCAACGAGGCCAATGTGCAGGTGGCCGACTGCCTGGCTTGGCTGGCGCAGGACCCGGGCACCGACGTCATCATGGCCTACATGGAGGGCTGCCGCGACGGCCCCCGGCTGCGCGCCGCGCTGGCGCTGGCGCAGGAGCGCGGCAAGCCGGTGGTCATGGTCAAGGTCGGCACGACGGCCCTGGGCGCCGAGGCCGCGGCCTCGCACACAGCCTCGCTGGCCGGCAACGACGCGGTCTACGACACGATCTTTCGCCAATACGGGGTGCTGCGCGCGCACACGCTCAGCGAGTTCTTCGACCTCGCCGCCAGCGCCGCGATCGCGCGGCTGCCGCGCGACCGCTCGATCGGCCTGTTCACGCTCTCCGGCGGCGTCGGCGCGATGATGGCCGACGAGGCCAGCGCCGCCGGGCTGGACGTGCTGCCGCTGTCGGACGCAGCCCAGCAGACGCTGCGCAGCTGGGTGCCATTTGCCGCGCCGCGCAACCCGGTGGACATCACGGGCCAGGTCACGAACGACCTCACGCTCATGGAGCGCAGCGCCCAGCTCATGCTGCGGGACCGGCGCTTCGCCTCATGGATGGGCTTTCTCGCGGCTGCGGGCGCATCGGACGCCTTCTGGCCCGTGCTGCGCTCGCTCGTGGCGGGCCTGCGCGCCGCCCACCCCGATACCGTGCTCGCGATCAGCACCCTGCTTTCGCCCGAACGCCGCGCCGAGCTCGAAACCCTGGGCTGCCTGGTGTTCGCCGATCCCTCGGTAGGCATAAGAACCATCGCCGCGCTCGCACGCCATGCCGAGCGGCCGGCCATCGCCCCGGAGCCCCCGCCCGCCATGGCACCGCCGTCGCTGCGCCTGCCGGCGGGCACGCTGTCGGAACCGCACAGCCTGGCCCTGCTGGCCGAGGCCGGCGTGCCCGTGGTCGAGCACCACCTGGTGCAGACGGCCGACGAGGCCGCCCTGGCCTTGGCTGCCTTGGGCGGCGAGATCGCACTCAAGGTCGCCAGCGCCGACATTCCGCACAAATCCGATATCGGAGGCGTGGCGCTGGGCCTGCGCAGCGGCGAGCAGGTGCGCACGGCCTTCGACCGCATCCTGGCCAGCGCCGGCACCGCCCAGCCCAAGGCGCGCCTCGATGGCGTGCTCGCCGCGCGCATGGTGCGCGGCGGCGTCGAGTGCATTGCCGGCGTGCACCGCGACCCGGTGTTCGGCCCGGTGCTGATGTTCGGCCTGGGCGGCGTGCATGTGGAGACACTGCGCGATGTGAGCCTGCGGGCCCTGCCCGTGACGCGCGCCGACGTGAACGCCATGGTGCGCGAACTCAAGGGCTTGCCGTTATTGCAGGCCGCACGCGGCAAACCGGCCGCGGACCTCGAGTCCATCGCCGACACCCTGCTTGCGCTGGCCGACTTCGCGACCGCGGCCGGCGAGACGCTGGAAAGCGCCGAGATCAACCCGCTGATCGCCCGCCCTGCGGCCGAAAGCGGCTGCGTGGCCGTCGACGCCCTCGTGGTCGGCCGCGCCGTACCAGCCCCCGCTGCCACCAAGCCCGCTACACAACCTGAGGAAACCACCGCATGAGCAACCCCACCACAAACACCCCCGCCCAAACCATGACCACGGCAAGCCAAGGCTTGGCCAACGCCGTGCCGTTACTGGTCGCCATGCCGCGCAACCAGGCGAGCGGCTGGCAGGTGCCGGCGCTGCAGCCTCTGCCGGCTTGAGGCAGCCCATTTCACACAACGACAGGACACAGACATGAGCCAATTCACCACCCGTCGCCAGGCGCTTGCGCTGGCCCTGGTCGCCCTGGCCGCCGGCGGCGCCGGCGCGCAGGCCGACTACCCGCGCAAGCCCATCCGCCTCGTCGTGCAGTACCAGGCCGGCGGCTCGGCCGACACGCTGGCGCGCATCATCGGCGAGCCGCTCGCGCAGCGCCTGGGCCAGCCGGTGCTGGTGGAAAACCGCAGCGGCGCGGGCGGCATCATCGGCACCGACTTCGTCGCCAAGAGCGCACCCGATGGCTACACCCTGCTGCTGACCGTGCCCGGCCCCATCACGGCCAACATCGCGCTCTACGGCAAGCTCCCCTACGACCCGCGCACCGACCTGCGCATGATCTCCGACATCGCCGTGCCGCGGACTGTGCTGGCCGTCCACCCCTCGGTGCCCGCGACCGACTACAAGAGCCTGATCGCCGCAGTCAAGGCCGCGCCGGGCAAGTACACCATGGGCTCCTGGGGCCCCGGCACGCAGCCGCACCAGATCCAGGTGTTCATGGACCGCAGCTACGGCCTGCAGACCACCCACGTGCCCTACAAGGGCGAGGCGCCGATGGTGGTGGACCTGGTGGGCGGCGTCGTTTCCATGACGGTGGGCTCCACCGCATCGCTGCAGCAGCACATCGCCGCCGGCAAGCTGCGCGCCCTGGCCGTGGCCGGCACACGCCGTGCCAGGGCGCTGCCCGAGGTGAGCACCTTTGCCGAGCAGGGCTACGGCGACCCGGTCTACGCCATCACCGGCCCGATCTCGCTGATGGCCCCGGCCAAGACGCCTGATGCCATCGTCGAGCGCCTGGGCCGCGAGGTCGCCGCCATCGTGCACCAGCCCGAGGTCGCGCGCCGCATCGAAGCCCTGGGCGCCGAGCCGGTCGGCAGCCTGCCGGCCGAGGCCGCCGCGGCCTACAAGGCCTTCCTGCCCATCGTGCTCAAGCTCACGCAGGACACCGGCGTGCAGCTCGATTGATCCAACCCTTGCAATCCTCAATATGAACGCACCCCATCCCCTGACCACCCTGGCCGGCGCCCGCCAGGCCCTGGCCCGCGCCGTCGGCATGACGGCCTTCGTCTACGGCTACCCGCTCGTGGAATCGATGCGCACCTGCCGGCTGCAGACCGGCGGCAGCGCCGGCACGCCGGCCCGCGCCCCGGTCGACGCGCTGCACCACATCACGCGGCCTTCGACCGACCGCGACCGCGACATCGTGACCCCGGCCAACGACCTGCTCTACAGCACGGCCTGGATCCACCTCGCCGACGGCCCGCGCCTGCTGACCGTGCCCGCCGCCGCACGTCACCCGGGCCGCTACTTCGTGCTCGCGCTGTACGACGCCTGGACCGAAAACTTCGAGAACCTGGGCCCGCGCAACTGCGCGGCCGAGGGCGAGACCGTGCTGCTGGTCGGCCCCGGCGGCCAGGTCCCGGCTGCACTGCAGGGCCACCGCGTCGTCCATTGCCCGACCCACCTCGTGTGGCTGATCGGCCGCATCCTCGTCGGCGACGGCGACGACCTCGCCGCCGCGCAGGCGCTGCAGTCCGAGATCGCGCTCAGCGCCGCCCCCGGCACGGGCCAGGGGCGCCGCCCCATGGCTGTCGAGCAATGGAGCGGCGAGCCGCTCGACGCGATGGCCGAGGCCTGGGAACAGCAGCGGCCGCCCGAGCAGGTCGCGCCGCGCTTCTTTACCGCGCTGTGCCAATCCCTGGCCGACGCGCCGGGCCGGGCCGAGGACCAGGGCCTGCTCGCCTGGCTGGGCCAGGCCGGCCTCACGGGCGGCCAGCAGTTCGCTTGGGGAGCGCTCGACGAACCCACGCGCGCGGGCCTCGTCGCCGGCTTCGCCGACGCCGTGGCCCTGGTCGCGAACGCCGCGCGCAGCCGCAGCGCCAAGCCTTGGCTGCTGGCTTCGCGCGCCGGCCGCTATGGCAGCGACTACCTGGTGCGCGCGCTCACGGCCTATATCGGCCTCGGGGCCCTGGCCACCGACGAGGCTCTCTACGGCGCGGGCCACTTCGACGCCCAGGCCCGGCCGCTCGATGGCCGGTGCCGCTATACGCTGCGCTTTGCCGCCGACGAGATGCCGCCGGCCGAGGCCTTCTGGTCGGTGACGCTGTACGACGCCGACCGCTTTCTCTACCGCAACGAGCTGGGCCGCCACGCGATCGGCGACCGCACGAGCGGCCTGCGTCGCGAAAGCGATGGCGCGCTGGTGATCGACTTCTCCCACGAGCCCCCGGCCGACCAGCGCAACTGGCTGCCCACCCCCGATGGCCCGTTCTACCTGATCCTGCGCCTGTACCACCCGCGCGAGGGCGTGCGCAGCTGGAAGATTCCCGCGCTGCAACCCGTGGAGGACTGAATGGACGCCAGCACTGCCAACCCCGCCGGCGCAGCCGCCTTGCGCGCCCTCGCCGAGCAGGCTGTCACCTACTGCTTCCCGCTGTACGAAATGGCCCGCATGCGCGCCGCCACCTCGCCGCGCCAAGGTGCCGCTGGGACGGCCGGCGACGGGCCGAACAGCCCGCAGCGCTGGTGCAATGTGTTCACCCATGCACGCAAGCTGCTGGGCGCCGGCGCAAGCCGTGTCGTCACGCCCAATAACGACACGCTCTATAGCAACGCCTGGCTGGACCTGCGCGACGGCCCGCTCGTCATCGACGTGCCCGACACGGCCGGACGCTACTACGTGCTGGGCCTGCTGGACTTCTACACCAACCCGTTCGCCAGCATCGGCCAGCGCAGCACCGGCACGGCCGCGCGCAGCTTCGTGATCACGCCGCCGGGCTGGCAGGGCAGCCTGCCGGCGGCGCTGCAGGCGCAAGACGCACGCATCGCCGCGCCCACGCCCTGGGTCTGGATCATCGGCCGCCTGCTCGTCGACGGCGCGCAGGACCTGGGCGCCGTCCATGCGCTGCAGGACGGCTTCAGGCTGCGCACGCTGGCCGACTGGCGCGCGGGCCACGATGGTATGAGCACGCCGCGCCGCTTCGACCCCGGCTTCGCCGCCGCAGTCAACGC
>Ga0187892_10000500_pt1 | contig 102009 bp, 97 predicted proteins | sample MA1701073metaG_FD_139345 | JGI IMG/M metagenome (GOLD analysis project Ga0187892, IMG submission 139345) | Bio-ooze microbial communities from a basaltic lava cave in the Kipuka Kanohina Cave System on the Island of Hawaii, USA - MA170107-3 metaG ... | reverse complement strand
TCGAGCCTGACCGGCTACGTTGCCGAGATCTGGAAGCGAGGAAGGCTCCTCAGAACGCTGGTGACGCCGACTTCGCCCCGAGTTTCCTTAGGGAGTTAGGCTTCTGTGGAAATCCAGGCTAGGAGATCGGAGAGGCCTCGCTCAGGATCCGGAAATTGAACGTCTTCACGTACCATTCGGCGGTCCGCCTGGGATCCGGCGACTTCAGCTGAATGTGGTTGATCCGGTAGGGCATGGTCGCGTCCTCCGAGGAACGAGCATGGTCCGCGGCGAGAATAGCAGGAGCCGGTCGTCCCAGGAAGGGACGCCTCGTCGGGCTCGGGGGCAAGGAGGAAGGGTGTCGCATGGAAGACACCAGCTGCTTCGAGGGTAGACTGGAGGACCGTGCCCCCCGGCGGTCTGCGTCGGTGTCGGTCAGCCTGCCTCCTCGCGCGAGCGATCGCGCTGATCGTCACCGCGCCGATCCTGGCCGCCTGCATCGGGCCGGGCGGTGCGAAGCCCGGCGCGCCGGCGCATCACCGGGTGCGAGGCTTCGCCAACCTCAACCCGGACTTCAGGCGACCGGGCGTGTGGACCCGCACGGCGTTCATCCTCCGCAGACTGCGCACGCTCGTCGTTTCGCCCGACGCCGTGGACTTCCCGCACGTCGAAAACGACGGCGGGGCGCTTCGGGCCAACCGCGGCGCGCCCACGATCACCTGGGTCGGGCACTCCACGCTCCTCATCCAGCTCGATGGTGTCAATGTCCTGACCGATCCACACTGGTCCGAGCGGGCGAGCCCGGTGAGCTTTGCCGGTCCGCGCCGCCTCAACCCGCCCGGCCTCGCGTTCACGGAGCTGCCGCCGATTCACGCCGTCGTGATCTCTCACAGCCACTACGATCACCTCGACGCGGCGACGGTCAAGCGCCTGGCCGAGACGCATCGGCCGCGCTTTCTGGTGCCCCTCGGCCTCAAGGTCTGGTTCGCGGAGCTCGGGATCGAGCCCGCCGAGGAGCTTGACTGGTGGCAAAGCCGCGAGGTCGGCCCCGTGACGGTGACCTGCCTGCCGGTCCAGCACTGGTCGTCGCGGACGTTCTGGGACGAGGATCGAACGCTGTGGGCCAGCTGGGCGATCGTCGGCGGGAACACGCGCGTGTTCTTCGCCGGCGATAGCGGGTACTACGACGGCTTCAAGGAGGTCGGCGCGCGGCTCGGCCCCTTCGATCTCGCAGCCATCGCGATTGGCGCATACGAGCCCCCCCAGATGATGCGCATGACCCACACCACGCCCGAGGAAGCGCTCAGGCTGTTCGCCGCCGTGCGCGCCCGCCGGTTCGTCGCGATGCACTGGGGCACGTTCGTCCTCGCCGACGAGCCGATCGACGAGCCGCCCCGGCGGCTCCGCGCCGAGGCGGGACGCCTGGGCCTCGACGCGGACCGCATCTGGGTCCTGAAGCACGGCGAGACCCGGAGCTGGTGACGGATCGGTGGGACGACACGCTGGAGCTAGTGTCCCGAGTCGAAAGTCCGTTGACTCACCGCGCCGGGTGGGGTGGGAGCTCTCCCCGCGGGACCGTGCGCTCGCGCGGATCGCCGAAGCCGACCACCATCGATCTCGTGGCCCCGTCTGAATGCGGCGACGCTCGGCGACACAGCGTGTCCCGCGGGGAGAGCTCCCACCCCACCTGGCGTTATGTCGGCGCATCTCTGACCCGGGACACTAGGGGCATTTAGCTTCGGCGCGGCGCGCTCAGCGAAGGATCACACCCGGGCCACGATGAAGAGTCGCCGGAACGGGAAGAGCGTCTTGCCATCGGCCTCCCGCGAGTACGCCGCCGTGATCCGGGAACGATACTCGGCCTCGAATACGCCGCCCTCTGCCGTCCCCAGCGCGGCGAAGAGCGGCACCACGTACGTGCCGCGCGTCCAGTCGCCGACGGGGTTCTCGCCGGCCAGCACGTGCAGATACTCCGTCTCCCAGATGTCGAGCGCCCGGGCGTGCGGCGCCAGCATCCGGTAGTAGGTCGACGCGTCATGCACCGGATCCGCGCGGAGGAGGAGTCGGAGCTTCTCGTCCCACGGCCCATCCGCCAGAACGTCCCGCACGGCACGGTGCGACGCCGAGGCGAAGTTGCGCGGCATTTGAACGGCGAGCACGCCGCCGGGGGCGAGCGCCGCCAGGAGGGACGGAAACAGCCCCGCATGATCGTCGAGCCACTGCAGGGTGGCGTTCGAGAAGATGAGGTCATACCGCTCGCGGGGCTGCCAGTGCGCGATGTCCGCCCGCTCCCACCGGATGCCCGTCTGCGTCCGAGCTTCGGCCAGCATTTCCTCGGAGCTGTCGATGCCGGTGACGTCAGCCTCTGGCCAGCGTTCCCGCAGAAGCAGCGTCGAGTTCCCGGGCCCGCACCCCAGGTCCACGACGCGGCGCGGCCGGTCGTGCGGCACGCGCGCCAGCAGGTCGATCGCCGGGCGCGTGCGCTCGGCGCCGAACATGAGGTACTTCTGGGGGTCCCAGGTCATGCGCCTCTCGCCTCACTCCTGGTCACCCTCGGGGTCGATGCGCGCTCTGACCGGCGGGACACCGCCCTGGGTCCCTCACGTCGTGCGGTCGCCGGGGGGCACATCCGGCGGAACATCCCGCGCGCCGATCGTCCCCTGGAGCGCCTCGCGCGGCATCGGCCGTCCGGCGGCCGTGAACGCCTTCTCGATCGCTGCGACGTTCGGCGCGAAGATGTCGCGGCGGCGCGCGCGGGTCCACTCGTTCGACGCGACCACGGTGTCGAGCGAGCCCTGGAAGCAGGGCATCACGTACCGGGCGAACAGCTCGTAGCTGCGCAGGGTATCCTCGCGACTGGCCCACTCCTGGGCGCGGAAGAGGATCCCACCGGCCCCGCCCCGGGTGTGCGCCAGCAGCGTCTCGATGCCGCGGGACACCGTCTCGGGCGATCCGACCAGGGTCGTGCCTGTGCGGACGCCGTCGCGCAGCGGGTCGTCCGAGCGGCCGGGCGGCCGGCCGAGCGTGTCCTCGAAATAGGTAACGGTCTCGCGGCGCTCGCCGACCTGGATCTGCCGGAGGGCCTGCTCGTCCTCCTCGGCCACGTGGACGTTGGTCACGAGGCGCCACTGCCGGCGATCCAGCGTCTGGCCGAATCGGGCTGCCGTCTCCTCGCCGAGGCGCCACTGCTCCGCGAGCGCCTCGGGCCCGCCCGGCAGCCCCGCCGCCAGCGAGAGCAGACCGAGGCCGTGCTTGGCGGCCGCGATGATTCCGGCGGGCGTCAGCGTGCTCGCCACGGCGATCGGGAAGTGGGGCTCGGTGTAGGGCGCCAGATGCAGCCGCGCGTCGCGCAGCTCGAACCAGTCCGTCTTCATCGTCACCGGGCCGTCGCAGCGGAGCAGGGCCAAGATGGCGGTGAGCGCCTCGTCCATCCGCGGGCGCTGGGTGGCCGGCTCGATGCCCATCATGTAGGCGTCGGACACGAGGGCACCGGGGCCGCAGCCCAGCATGGTCCGGCCTCGCGTCATGTGGTCGAGCTGCACGAAGCGCTGGGCGACCATCAGGGGATGGTGGTACGGCAGGCTCGTGACCCCCGACCCGAGCATGATGTGGCGAGTGCGCTCGGCCGCGGCGGCGATGAAGACCTCGGGCGAGGCGATCAGCTCCCAGCCCGCTGAGTGGTGCTCGCCGATCCACGCCTCGTCGTAGCCGAGGTGATCGAGCCACTCGACCAGCTCCATGTCACGGGCCAAAGCCAGGGTCGGGTTCTCACCCACACGATGGAACGGGGCCAGGAAGATACCGAACTTCAGTCCGCGATGGGCCATGGTCTCCTCGCGAGTCCGGACCGCTCAGTCGATGTATACCACGGCTGTGCTATAACCCTCGCGCACGACCACGAAGCGGAACGGAGGCGCGATGACCTGGGGAGAACCATCCGGACTGGAGGAGCGCTACCAGACGCTGCACGAGCTGGTGCGCGCCGCGCGTGCGAATCTCGCCCCCGGGCCCTGGGACTACCTCGTGGGCGGCGCCGAGACCGAGACCACGCTCAGGCGCAACCGGCTCGCCCTCGATACGCTCGCGTTCCGGCCGCGGGTCCTCCGCGATGTCTCGCGGGTCGATCCCACGGCGACGCTCTTTGGCCGCCGGCTCCGGCTGCCGATCCTGCTCGCGCCCATCGGGTCGATCGAGACCTTCACGCCGGGCGGCGGCGCCACCGCGGCTCGGGGTGCCGCCCGATTCGGGGTGGCCCAGATGCTCAGCTCGGTCTGCAGCCCCGGCCCCGAGGCCGTCGCCGCCGCCGCCGACCCCCTCCGGATCTTCCAGCTCTACGTCCGCGGTGACGAGGCCTTTGTCGACGCGAGCGTCAAGATCGCGCGGGATCACGGCTACGCCGCGTTCGCCGTCACCGTCGACACCGCGCTGTACAGCCGCCGCGAGCGCGACATCGCCCGACGGTTCGCCAAGCCGTGGCGCCAGCGCGCGACCGGCCTGGACTTCCAGGCGGCCTTCAGCTGGGACCACATCGCGCGCTTCCGGGACCGGTGGCCCGACGTCCCGCTGATCCTCAAGGGCATCGCCACCGCCGAGGACGCCGAGATCGCGTGCGCGCATGGGGTCGGCGTGGTCTACATCTCAAACCATGGCGGTCGTCAGCTCGATCACGGACGCGGCTCGATCGATGTGCTCCCCGAGGTGGTAACGGCCGTGGCGGGCCGCGCGCTCGTATTCGTCGACGGCGGCGTCATGCGGGGCAGCGACGTCGTCAAGGCGATGGCCCTCGGCGCGGATATCGTCGGGATCGGGCGGCTCCCCTGCATCGGGCTCGCCGCCGCGGGCGAAGCGGGGCTGGTGCGGACCCTGGAGCTGCTGGAGGACGAGGTGCGGATCTGTCTCGGGCTGCTCGGGGTGACGCACTACGCGGAGCTGGACGCGTCGTTTCTCCACCACGGCGTGCCGCCGGTGGCGGCTCCGCATGCCCTGAGCCCGTTCCCGCTCCTCAACGAGGACGGGTACTGAGGATGCTCGGGCAGAACGGGCTCGCCGCCTGATCGCGGGCGCCGAGGCCCTGCCCCCTGGGCACCGCGCGTCGCCCCGGTTCGGGCGGATGGCGGGGGTCGACTGTTTCATCGGCCGGGGCGTGGGGAAGGTGGAGTGATCATTTTTAGGTCATCACGCCTCCGGGACTGGCCGTTGAACACGATAGCGCTGATCCGGGCTCCACCCCGGGACGCCACGGCGACAGCCCGGACGAAAACTATCGTGACCGCGGAATCGAGCGAGCAAGCGCCCCGGCTGTCAGAGCCGCGCAACCAACCCGATTCCCCTCCAGGGGCCGGACGCAACGGGAGTCCGACACCGGTGCCGCCCGGGCCGCCGGATCCGCAAGACCGGCTGGCCACCGCCACTGCCCACCTCGCCACGACCGTCCTCCGCCTCTTCCGCGTCCGGCGGGTCGCGCTCTACCAGCGCGAGGCGGGGTCAGACTCGCTCGTCTGCATCGCTGCCGCGACGGATCGCGATCCGCACGACTGGCTCGGCCAGCGGCTCCCGATGGGCTCGGGCGTCGCCGGCCGCTCGTACGACGCGGGAACGCCGCTCTGGATTCCGGATGTGCTGGCCGAGCCGGCGCTGCACCTGCCGGCGTGGGCGCTGCAGCGGATCGAGACTGACGGGTTCCGGTCCGTCGCCAGTGTCCCGGTCGTGGTGGAGGGCGCGACGATCGGGGCGCTGAGCGTCAGCGACGTGCTCGGACGCCGCTTCACCGAGCGCGACCTGGAGATGCTGACCGCGTTCGCCGAGCAGGCCGCCACCGCGATCGAGAAGGAGCGGCTCTACGCGGCGTCGGAGAACCGGCGGCGGAGCCTCGTGACGCTCGCCGAGGTGGCCGCGGGAGTGGCCCGAGGGATCGCCGTACCGGCCTTGCTCGATACCATTGCGGAGGCCGCGGCCGCGCTCTTCGGGGGCGAAGCGGCCTTCCGGCTCGCCGATGGCAAGTTCCTGGTCAGGGCCGGCGCGACTCCCGGAGCACGAGAGGCGATGCCGCGGGAGCGGCTCCGGATCGGCGAGTCCTTGAGCGGGTGGGTCGCGTTGACGGGTGAGCCGGCCTCGACCGAGGACATCGTGAGCGACCGGCGAGTCATCGACGAGCACCGGGCATCCGCCCGATCGGACCGACTCGGCGGAATGCTCTGCGTCCCGCTGCGCACCGGCGGGCGCACGCTCGGCACCCTCAACATCTACCGCGAGCGCGGATACCGGTTCGACGAGCACGCCGTGACCCTGGCCACGCTCCTCGCGAACCATGCCGCCGTGGCCCTCGAAAATGCCGAGCTGTTCTCCCGGGAGCAAACGGCGCGTGCCGAGGCGGAGGCGACCGCGGATGCCCTCCGCGCCCGGGAGGAGCAGTATCGGGCGCTGGTCGACGGCTCGATCCAGGGGATGTACATCCACCAGGATGGACTCATCCGATTCGTCAACGCCTCCCTGCTCCGGATCTTCGGCTACGAGCGCCCGGAAGAGCTGATCGACGTGGATTATCGCGTCCTCATCGCGCCCGACGACCACGCCCGCGTCGAGGCCTACCGTACCGCGCGCCTACGAGGCGCGGTCACGCCCACCCGCTACGAGGCGCGCGGGGTGAAGAAAGGCGGCGCGGAGATCTGGATCGAGACCCTGGTCTCGATCGTCCCGTGGGAAGGGAAGCCGGCCTTCCTGGGGACGTTCCTTGACATCACTGATCGCCGCGCGGCCGAAGAGGCGCTCAGACAGAACGAGGAGCAGCTCCGCCAGGCCCAGAAGATGGAAGCTATCGGCCAGCTCGCGGGCGGCATCGCCCACGACTTCAACAACCTTCTCACCGTGATCACGGGGCGGAGCCAGCTCCTGCTCCGCCGGGTGGGGGCTGACGACCGGGCCCGCCGGGATGCGCAGCTGATCCTGCTGACGGCCGAGCGAGCGGCCGCCCTCACGAAGCGGCTTCTCGCGTTCAGCCGGAAGCAGGCCTTCCACCCGTCGATCGTCGACCTGAGCCAGCTCGTCGAGCAGCTTGGACCGATGCTTCAGCGGCTTCTCCCGGAGGACATCGAGTTCGCGCTTCGCGGTGATCCGGAGCTGTGGATGGTGCGCGCCGACCCCACCCAGATCGAGCAAGTTCTGCTGAACCTCGTGGTGAACGCCGCCGACGCCATGCCCTGCGGGGGCCGTCTCTCGATCGAGACCAGCAACGTCGAGCGAGCCGTACGGCGAAGGCAGTCTGATGGGAGCGCGCCGTCCGGACCGAGGGTCCGCCTTTCGGTGACTGACACGGGGGCGGGCATGAGCGAGGAAGTCCGGACCCACCTGTTCGAGCCCTTCTTCACCACGAAACCCCCCGGCAAGGGGACCGGGCTCGGGCTGTCGACGGTCTACGGGATCGTGCAGCAGCACGGCGGCTCGATCAGCGTCGCGAGCGTGCTGGGGCGAGGCACGACGTTCACGATCGATCTCCTCCGTGCGGACACCAAGAGCGACGCCACCGATCGCCGCGCGCCCGCGGAGAGCCCGGCCCGGGGCTCCGAGACCATCCTGCTCGTCGAGGACGAGCAGGAAGTACGGCATCTCGCGCGCGAGATCCTGGAAGAAGACGGCTACGTCGTCATCGAGGCCGGCGATCCGACGGACGCCCTCCGCCTCGGCCAGCAGACCCAGCACCCCATCGACTTGCTCCTGACCGACGTGGTCATGCCGGGGATGAGCGGCCCCGAGCTGGCGACGCGGCTCACGGCCGCGCGGGCGAACCTTCCCGTGCTCTTCATGTCTGCCTATGCCCCCGACGCGATCCGCCAGCGCGGTATGCCGGGCAACGGCGTCGTGGTCGAGAAGCCGTTCCGCCCAAACGCGCTCAGTCGGGCGGTGCGAACCGTGCTCGACGGGTGGGCCAGCATCGGCCCGCCTCGGCGCTCGCACGTCCCGGGCTGAGCAGCCGCCTCCCAAGAGCACACGGGCCAGACTCGGCGTGACGGCGGGTGTGTCCCCGCGACGGGATCGGCCGCAAGCTGGGTCGGCGGCGAGCGTTGGCACCGCGCGCAGGACTCGGTCGCGCGGAAGACATGGGTCTCCTCGAAGCGACACGGTCGAACGGCTCCGCGTGATAGGAGCGCATGGGCGAGGAAGGAGCGTATGATGAGCGCCATGAGCCTCGGGGTGATGGCCCGCTCTCTCTGCGGCGTTCTTCTTTTCACGGCCCCGGTCTCGGGGCAGGTCGCCACCGTGACCGACGCCGAGCGCTTCGCGATCGACTGGACGGTCGAGCGGAAGGGCGACTGCGCGTGGGTCACCGGATACGTGTCCAATCGCACGGACAAGGCGATGACCAGCGTCAGGCTCTTGATCGAGGAGCTCGACGAATCCGGGCAAGTCGCGCACACGGCCGTCGCCTTCGTGTCGGCAGACCTGTCGGCGAGCAGCCGGGCGTCCTTCAGGACGGCCGTCGCCGGGACGGGCGCACGCTATCGCGTGACCGTGCGCTCATACAACGGCGTTCGAAGCCGCTGACTAGTCGGAGGGGGCCTCGACGGCCCATCGGATCCTCTCCCAGCGATCGCCCGGTTAACCACCGAGGCCCGGCGCCGGAACCTCCGCTGCCTGGCCTACAACTCGCGGTTTCTGATTCTGCCGTGGGTGGCGGTTCCGCATCTCGCCTCGCACCTGCTCGCGCGCATGGCGGCGCTGGTGCCGGCGGAGTGGCAGCGGCTCTACGGCCACCCCATCTACTTCCTCGAGACCTTCGTCGATCCGGCGCGCTTCCGCGGCACGTGTTATCGCGCGGCGAACTGGCGCGTGCTCGGCCGCACCACCGGGCGCGGACACAACGCGCCGACCACGCGACCGACGCGGCCGGTCAAAGAGGTGCTCGGCTATCCGCTGACGCCGCACTTCCGGCAGCGGCTGACCGAGGGGTAAGCTGGCGCCGCCGTGTCTGCGGATCGAGCTGCACATGGATGACCTCGAGCGCCTGGTCGAGCGGGCCCGGCAGGCGCCACTCAGTGACGCGGAGTACGAGACGCTCAAAGCCGCGATCCACACGCTGGGCCACGTGGCGGAACTGCTCCAGGGCAAGACCGCGACGATTGCCCGTCTGCGCCAGCTCCTCTTCGGCGCGCCGACCGAGAAGACGCTGCTCGCCCAGCGGGCCACGGATCTCGGCCCGCCGATTCAGATGTGCGATGCGCTGGCGCGGAATCCGCCGAAGCCGCTGGAGGTCATCCTCGGCCATTGCCTCGCCCACGCCCGGCGCAAATTCGTGGAGGTCACGCCGAGCTTTCCGGCCGAATGTCGGTACGTGCTGGAAACGCTGCGCGACGTCTATCACCACGACGCGCACGCGCGCCAGGACGGGCTGTCCCCCGTCGCCCGGCTCGCGTGGCATCAGGCGCACAGCAGTCCCGTGATGGAGCGGCTGCACGCCTGCCTCACTGACCAGATCGCCGCGAATCGCGTCGAGCCGAACTCGGGGCTCGGGCAGGCCATCGCGTACTTCCTCAAGCACTGGACGTCGCTGACCCTCTTCCTCCGCCAGCCGGGCGCCCCCTTGGACAACAACCTCGTCGAGCTAGGCCCTCAAGAAGGCGATCGTGCATCGCAAGAACGCGCTCTTCTACAAGACGGCGACCGGCGCCCAGGTCGGCGGCCTGTTCATGAGCCTCATCCACACCTGCGAGCTCGAAGGCGTCAATGCGTTCGAGTACCTCGTCGCACTGCAACGGCATGCCGACGCGCTGAAGGAGACACCGAGCGCGTGGATGCCGTGGACCTACCGCCAGACGCTGCAGCAGCTCGGGGCATCGATCGATTCCGGGTAAGGCCCGTGGTCGCCGGTGCGCCCGGCTTCACGTCGGCGACGTCCTCAGGCAAGATCGTCGCCGGGAGGGTACCGCGATAGGCCGGAGGACTACCAAGGCGAAGACGCCGATCTGTACCCACTGCGCCGGGACCGCACTCGTCCGACGCATCGCCACCTACCCGGTCCGGCTGACCGGTCCCGCCCCGCTCGCTGGCAAGGAGATCCACGTCCACCGCGTGGCACTCCACGAATGTCAGTCGTGCGGGCACCTCATGCCGACGCCCGCCGGCCAAGCCAAGGTCGAGCGATGCGTCGCACGGGGCATTGATTTCTTCCTCGGCCGGCTACACTGATCGCTCGGTGCCCGAAGCCGCTGTCATCAGCTCCTTACGCGGGCTCGCCGAAAGGACACAGACGAGTTGTGGCCCTCGGCCACTTCGCTCGCTCCGACTCCTCCCGGTAGCCACCAGGCACGTCGGCCGGCTGCAGGTACACGGTGCACTCGAGAATGCGGATACCAGGATCGTCGACGTGCTGCGCCAGGCAGTCAGTCTCGACGAGGGAGTCGGCATCGGCGTGAGCGGCGTCTCGGTTCACGCCTCTCAGATACGCTGCCGAGCGTGCGTCGTCAAGGGCACCGGAGCTGACCGGGTCGGCGATCGGACCGCGGGAGGACCGCCCGCTGAGCGAGTTCGTCGGTCGGGACCGGCAGCTGGCGGACCTCTCCGAGGTGCTGGCGGAGGTGGAAGCCGGCCGGGGCCAGGTGGGTCGGAATCGTGGGCGAGCCGGGTGTTGGCAGATGAGCCTCAACGGGAGCCGCCGCCGGCCGCTGATCATCAGCGTCGAAGACCTGCACTGGATTTGACAGCGTTCTGCAGTGGGCTTTGCCATGTCTCGGTGAGAGTTTTTGCCTCTTCAACAGAATTTGTGGGGTAGCTCGGGTTCAGGAAGGGCACCAAGGGTGTGATACAAGGCGAGCTCGAGGCAACGGTACGTGCGGAATCCAAAGGCTTTCCGGGTCGTGAGCTTCGCCTTGTTGTTGAAGCCTCGACGGCCCCAGCGGAGATGCGGCCGTGGGCCCGAAACCAGTTGAGGAGGAGGGGCCGATGCGTGCGGAGCATGCGCGCCACTTTCTGCATCGGCGCGATGCGCGACCGCAAGGTCGTGGTAGTCCAGTGATCGAGAAACCGACCGGCCCAGTGCGGCGAGACGTAGGCCCAGAAGAACTGGAACTCCTCCTTGAGGAGGTAGGCCCGGACGGCCTTGAGGTTGTACCGTAGGAGTTCGGGCCAGCCGCCCGGCTTGGGGGTCGGTGAGGTGGGCGGGGTGCTTGAGCAGAAGCCAGCGCGTGCGCATGAGGACCGGATGGGCCCCCTTGGCCTTCAAGGCGCGGGCTTCCTGCGCCCGGACCTCATCGATGGCCTTGCTGAAGTGGGCCATGACGTGGAAGCGGTCCAAGACTGCCGAAGCCCGCGAGTATCTCACCCGTGCGCTTGAGATCTTCGAGCGTCTCGGTACCCTCAACGACCCCGAGACGGTCAAGCACGCGCTGGCCGAGTTGCCCGGCCCGTGAGAGACGGCTGTGCTCACCAGAACGATCTCTGGGGGAAGGCGATGGATCCTGACCGCCTGGCCAGCCCGTCGCCGACCAGATAACGGCTCGGGCCGGCAACGACTCTGCGGAGGGTCAGATCGTGCCTCAGCCAGTCTGCCCCTCAATTGGCTGTGCCTCGGCACGCAACCGGGCCAGCAGAGCCACAACGCCGAGCCGCTCTGCCCACATGTCAAGGTGTGCCTGATCGAGCCGCCCGTACTGCACCTCGTACACCCGCACGGCATCGGTGAACTGCTTCTCGCTGCCGCCAGATATCGCCGCCCACTTGAGCTTCATCAAGATGGTGTCCTCGGCGCGAGAAACAGCGAGTCGCGTGCCCTCGAACTCCTCGACGGCGCGCCGGGCGAAGCGCATCTGATCGAACGCATCGTCAGTGAGCAGCCAGAAGTCGACCTTGTCGCCCTCCCGCATGTCAATCAGATTGAACATCCCGCGGGTGGCAATCGCGGTGCGCGCCGCATCTTCGTCGAGATAGAACTCCGGCCCGGGAAACACTGCCTTCAGCCAGGAGATCGCCTCGCCCGGGGCGCTTCGGATCGCGATTACGATGTCGATATCGTGGGTCGCCCGTGGCTCCCCCTGAAGGCTCGAGACCACGGACCCGGTGAGCATGTATTCGATGCTCACCTCCTCGAGCCGAGCGACGACGTTTCTCAGTAGTTCCTGTTGTGACATCGCCGCAGCCGATCTCGCACGAGCTCGTCTAGATCTGACGCGCTTAGCTGCGGGAACCGCAGTTCCAGCCCCGCGCGAAAGAGAGCTCGAGCAAAGGCGGAGAGTTCGAAGGCCTTACGAAGTCGAGCCTGCGGGGACATCTGGCGGAGCACTCGGAGATACATAGCGTGATTCGGCCGGCGTTTGGGGTTCTGCACGCGTTCATTCTATCGCCACCCGGTCGTCTTACGAGTGCGTTCCGGCGATGGTGGCGTGCAGGTCGCGCTCGCGCGGCGACCTCTGGGACAGCGCGAAAAGTGCGTCGACCTGTCGCTCGCATCGATGCTCGAGTCTGCGGAGCGTAGGAAGCATGAAGGGGGCTGGAAGCCGGCCTGGCAGCTTGACAGAATACCCATCATCCACCGGTCCCGGCCCCTTCCACCGCGTCGCGAACACCCGGCGCCCCCGGACACGGGGCGGATTCCGGCCACGCCTGCCGGTTGGGATCTTCTGGCTCCTGATCCGCACGTCCGCATCCAGGATCCCGAGGCGGGCAGCAACCTCATCCTGTTCTGCGACCTGGCCGGACACTCGCCGCAGCCGGGAACTTCGTCTACTTGACCGGCCCATGGCAGGCGCTGCCGCCGGCCGTGGCGCTGCGCCCCGCTGTCTCTGCTGCCCGGTGCCGACCCACTTCGACTACTACACGACCATGCTGGGGATCGATCACGAGTGGCCCGTACGGACCTCATCTCTGACTCGGGACGCAAAATGGGGACGCACGATTCGGAGTGAGCCCGAATGAGGCCGCAAGTGGCCCGGCTCCTCGGCACATGATTCGCGATGCCGCGTCCGGGCCTCTCCGAATCGTGACGGGCCATTCAGCCCCTGAAAAATGCCCACCGCCATGCGGCAGGCCTCGGGGCCCGCCGACTCCGTTGCCACCTGACCCGGCCCGCGTCTGCTGGTCGCCGTGGCCGGCTCGAATGGATACGGTGGGGGGCCGAGCGCCGCGCCGCCGGCACCCGGCTCAACCTCAACCTGCTGGGGGAGCCGATCCTGGCGAGGCCGAGGCTCACCGGCGACTCGATGCCTACCTCTGCCTACTGGCGCGGGGCGACGTGGAGTACATCTCGATCAAGATCTCGTCAATCGTGAGCCAGATCGACCTGGTCGCATTTCGGCACACCGTCGAGCTGATCAAGGAGCGGCTGCGCGTCCTCTACCGCGCAGCCTCCGCCCACCACTATCGCCATCCCGAGGGCCGGATCACGCCCAAGTCCATCAACCTCGACATGGAGGAATATCGCGATCTCGATCTGACGGTCAGCGCGTTCCGCGAGGTGCTCGGAGAGCCGGAGTTCTTCCCGCTCAGCGCCGGCCTCGTCCTGCAGGCGTACCTCCCTGACGCCTACTCTGTCCAGCAAGCCCTGACCGCGTGGGCCACCGACCGCGTCGAGCGGGGCGGCGCGCCCATCAAGGTTCGCGTGGTCAAGGGCGCCAACCTGGCGATGGAGCGGGTGGACGCGTCACGGCACGGCTGGCCGCAGGCGCTGTACGCGACCAAGCTCGAGGTCGACGCCAACTACAAGCGGATGATCGAGTACGGATGCCGGTGGGAGCATGCCCGGGCGGTGCTCCTCGGCATCGGCAGCCACAACCTCTTCGACATCGCCTACGGCCTGCTGCTCCGGAAGCACCATCGCGTCGAGTCCTGGGGGAGTTCGAGATGTTGGAGGGTATGGCCAACCACCAGGCCCGGGCCGTGCAAGCGCGCGCCGGCGGCTTGCTGCTCTATGCGCCGGTGGTGAAGGCCGAGGACTTCCACAGCGCGATCGCGTACCTGGTGCGCCGGCTCGACGAGAACACTGCCGAGGGGAACTTCCTCCGCGAGCTCTTCGGGATGGAGCAGGCTCGGCGGCGTGGGAGCGCCAGCGTCGCCAGTTCCTGGCGGCCTCTCAGATCAACGAGGGTCTCTCCGAACAGCCCCGCCGGACGCAGGACCGGCGCGCGGAGGCGGCAGGGTGGGCCAGTCCTGGCGCCGGGGACACCAGGCCGCCGCACCAGGATGAGATCGCGTTCACCAATGAACCGGACACTGACTGTTCGCTTCCCGCCAACCGGGCGTGGATCGAGGAGGTCATCGGCCGCTGGCGCTCTGCCACGTGGTGCTCGCCGCGCGTACCTGCTCCGTCCCGGTGACGGTCAGCCTGCCGCCCGGCGTGACGCGCTGGTCGTGGCTCGCGGACGAGGGCGACATCCAGGTGATCGTCGAGGACGAGCCGGCGCTCGCCGAGCGCCTGCGCGCCGGCAACGGATACGAGCGCGCTCGGGTGTGGGAACCGATCTCGCGGGCCGTGCGCGTCGCGGCAAACCGCGCCCACATCGCGGTGATCGACGCGCCGGTCCTGGCCAACGGGCGCCTCGAGCTCAGGTGGTACCTGCGCGAGCAGACCGTGTCGCGTGTCGTCCATCGCTACGGCGACGTGATCGGCACGCCCGGCGAGCGAGCGACCACCGGCGGCCCGTGACACGCTCCTCTTCGGAGGCCGCGCCAGCCGCACGCTCGCACGGGGGACGTGCGAGCCCTCTTCCCGCCGTCCGGAGGATCTGAAGAGGCCCTTCCCGAAAGTTGGAGAACCCCGCGGTCCCGGCTCCGGGCTGGCCGAGGGGGCCGCTGGCGACTGCGTCCCCCGCCGTGAGGTCGGCGAGGGACGCAGAGTAGACGGGTTGGGCTAGCGGCAGTCCGGGTTCGCCCGCAGCGACGCCTCGAGCTCGTCGCCAACCTTCAAGTCCTGCATGGTCACCTTCGCCACCTGAAATTCGTGGATCGCGCCGCTTCGCTCCTTGAGCGTCACGGTGCTTTTCGCTCGATCGATCTTGGTGATCATCCCGGCGATGAGCGGTGGCGCCTTGCTCGTGTCACAGTCCATGGCGTTGCTGTCGGCCCCGAGCGCCGCGCCGCCCCACAGCAGGCCGGCGGTGGCAACCAGGGCCAGTACGCGTGTCCGACCGGTCATGGTGGCCTCCACTATTTCTTCTTGGTGATGTCGTAGATTGCGCCCGCTGCCGCACCGACGCCGGTGCCGATCAGGGCGCCCTTGCCCGCTCCGTAGCCCGTGCCGGCGCCGATGGCCGCACCCGCACCCGCGCCGACCGCCGCACCGCCGAGGGTGCCACACGCGGTCGTCATCAAGGCGATCATCGATCCACCGACTATCGCCGCCACCATCCGGTCCACACCCTTCCTCCCGGTTCTGCGCGTATCCATGGTGTGCCTCCTTTTCCTACGGCGTTCGTGTCCCTGCTGGAGTGCCACTGGGTCCAGCGGTGGGATCACGAATAACAACCCCAGCGCCGATAGCCAGGTTCCCGGGGTCGGCAGCGAGCTCGACAGTATCCTCCGTCTGCGCCGCACCGCGCGAGGCAGGTGCCCCGTGTCGTCGACGCCCGTCCATCGGCGCAGAGCCGGGCGCCGCGGTCGGTCCCTTCGCGCCTTCCGGACGTGGACACCCGGGGAAGCGATGCCAGTGACCGCGCCGGCGGCGGATGCGCTCTCGTGCGATCGTCATGACGCTCCGCCGAACTTCTGCTATGGTCCAGGGATTCTCACGCGAAGTATTCGTGGCTCGCTGCTGCGCGCCGGGATCCGCCGACGCTCCGAAGTCCGCATCACTCGGCGGCGCGCACCGGCGCCGAGGGGAGGAACGTGATGAGCGATCACGCGAGCGATCCGGATCGTCCCACGGCCGTCGACCGCCGGACCTTTCTCACCCGCCTGGGCGCCGCCGGCGCCGGCGCGGTCCTCGCGTCGCGGCTGCCCGGGCCAGGCTCCGCGTCCGCGCTGGACGCCACCGTCAGGCCCGATCCCGGCGCGAAGCCGGGCGGCACGTTGCGGTATGGCGTCCACACCGCGCCGGCCCACTTCGATGTGCACCAGTCGGGCACGGTCGGCAACATCGGCGCCCAGGGACCGATGTACGACTGCCTGATCCGCCACGACCCCCGCGATGGGCAGACGATCATCCCCGACCTGGCCCAGCGCTGGGAGATCTCCCCGGATGGCCGGAAGTACACCTTTCACCTGCGGCGGGGCGTCAAGTTCCACGATGGCGCCGATCTCACGGCGGAGGACGTCAAGGCGACCTATCAGCGGATCGTCTCGCCTCCGCAGGGCGTCGTCATCCCGCGCACGCCGCTGTTCTCGGCGGTGCGCGACATCGTCGTCCTCGATCCCCACCGCATCGAGTTCCAGCTCGGCGAGTCGCGGCCGCGCGCCTTCATGCTCGGGGCCTTCGCGAGTGGCTGGAACATCATCGTCCGCAAGAAGACCCTCGAGGAGAACGGCGGCAACCTGCGGCAGGTGATGGCCTATCCGGGCACCGGGCCCTTCCGCCACGTCTCGCGGAAGGACAAGGAAGTCTGGATCATGGAGAAGAACCCGAGCTACTGGAACAAGGGGCTGCCGTACGTCGATCGGCTCGAGGTCTACCACATGCCGCCGTTCGCGCCCGAGCTGGGCGCAGCCCTCCTGACCGGCAAGATCGACTATGGGCGGCTGCTGGATCCGGTGAGCTGGCGCAAGGCCAAGGAGACGCCGGGCATGGCGGCGGCGGAGTTCAACCAGAGCGTCATTCAGGCGGTGTGGGTGAACACCAAGAAGCCCCCGCTCGGTGACCCGCGAGTCCGCCGCGCCATGCATCTGGCGCTCGACCGGCACGTCCTCATCGACGTCGTCAAGGACGTGGCGCCCATGAGCGTGGGCGGCTTCGTGTACCCGTTCCACGACCTCTCGACGCCGCCCGCCGAACTGGTCAAGCGCCTCGGCTACCAGCGCGACTCGAAGGCGGCCATCCAGGAGGCGAAGCGGCTCATGGCCGAGGCGGGGCACGCCGGCGGGCTCAAGAATCTCACGTTTCTCATCCGCGACGCCGCCACCTTCAAGCTCTGGGCGGTGGCCATCCAGGCCATGCTCAAGGAGACACTGAATATCGAGACGAATCTGCGCACCGTGCAGATCTCGCAATGGTTCGACGAGGCGGCGGCCGGCAACTTCGACCTGGGGATCAGCGCGATCGTCTCCACCCTCATGGACCCGTCCGACTACTTCAGCGCCTGGTACGGCAAGGACGGCCCGCAGAACTACTCGAGCTGGACCAATCCGGCCTTTCACGATCTCGCGCGCCAGATCGAGCGGGAGGTGGACGAGGGCCGGCGCCGAACCATGGTGCGCCAGGCGGAGATGATCTTGGAAGGAGACCCGCCGCTGTTGCCGGTGGCATACGAGAAGATCTACGACGCCTGGCACACCCGCGTGCGCGGCCAGAACCCGTCGAAGTTCTTCGGCGTCTACGACGTCGTCCGCTGGGACACGGTCTGGATCGCGCGCTAGGTCGAGCCGCGCACCGGCGGCGCGGCCGGCGCGCGCGGCCGGTCCCGTGAGAACGTACCTGCTCCGCCGCGCGATGTTCGGCGTCTCCACCCTGCTCGGGGTCTCGCTGATCGTCTTCGTGGTGCTGAGAATTCTGCCCGGGGATCCGCTCGTCGCCATGTTCGGGCTGGAGGGCTTCACGAAGCTCGCGCCCGCCGATCGCGCGCGGATCATGGAGGACCTCGGGCTCAGCGACCCCCTGCCCGTCCAGTATCTCCGGTGGATGCGCGACATCGCGACGGGCAGCCTCGGCCGGTCGTTCTTCCGCGGCGACAAGGTATCGGAGCTGATCCTGCACCGGGGGCCACTCAGCGCGGAGATCGGTCTCCTGTCGGTCCTCATCTCGTGGCTCTGCGGACTGCCCATTGGGCTCATCAGCGCCGTCCGCCCCAACAGCCTGCCCGACAACGTCGCCCGCTCGCTCTCGATTCTGTTCCTCGCCATCCCGGGCTTCTGGCTCGGCATGCTGATCGTCCTCGCCGCGCTCTTCTGGTTCAACTACAAGGCCCCGCTCGTGGTCGTGCACGTGTGGCAGGACCCGTGGGCGAACCTCCAGCTCGTCATGGGGCCCGCGGTCGTGCTGGGCCTGGGCCAGGGCGCCTACATCGCGCGCATGTCGCGGTCGTGCCTGCTCGAGGTCATCCACGAGGACTACGTCCGCACCGCCCGCGCGAAGGGTCTCCAGGACCGGTGGGTCGTCATGCGGCACGCGCTGCCCAACGCCCTCCTGCCCGTCGTCACACTCTCCGGGATCCTGATGGGGTTCGTGCTCGGCGGGTCGGTCGCCGTCGAGCAGGCCTTCGGCGTGCCGGGCCTCGGGCGGGCGCTCGTCGTCGCGGTGATCGAGCGCGATATCATCGTCGTGCAGAATCTGGTCTTGCTCTACGCGGCCATTTTCGTGGTCATCAACGTCGCGGTCGACCTGAGCTACGCGTGGCTCGACCCGCGCATCCGGTACCGCTGAGGGCTCGTGCCTCGGCCGACGCGATCGAGACCCGGAAGGAGTGTCTCGAGGAGGACGGCAATCGCCTCCCGGCGCCGATCAAATCCGGTCGCGAGGGTCGCGGGAGCGCGGAAGCCGCTTTGCGCCCGTTGATCGAATCCGATGGAAGGCCCCAACGCGGTCCGGCGATCGCCTCCCGCGATATTGATCCCGTCCGGTGGAGGGTGTCGGGAGGGAGCGGCGGTCGCTCCCCCCGACCCTGATCAGACATGCAGGGTGGCGGGCAGGCGGTGACCGCACTCGGGCACGTGGAGCCCGCGCCCGGGCGCTCGGTCGGCCGTGAGCTGATCGCGTTCGCCCGGCGCAACCCGATGGCGGCGGTGGGCGGCCTCGTCGGCTTCCTCATCATCGGCATGGCGATCGCCGCGCCGCTGATCGCCCCCTCCGACCCGCTCAAGACTGACTTCCGCCGCATGGCCAACCCACCTGGGGCCCACAGCCTGTTCGGTACCGACCAGGTGGGCCGGGACACGCTGAGCCGGGTGATCTACGGCGGGCGCTCGTCGCTGGTCGTCGCATTCGCGTCGGTCCTGCTCGGCACGACGGTGGGCGCCCTGTGGGGTGTGGCCAGCGGCTATCTCCGCGGGCGGTTCGATCTGGTCAGCCAGCGCATCACGGAAGTGCTCCAGTCGTTCCCCGACTTGATCCTGGCCATGGCGATCTCGATGGCCATTGGCACCGGCATGCCCGCGGTCATCGTGGCCATCGCGGTCACGCGCATCCCGTTCGGCAACCGAGTCATCCGCTCGGTGGCCCTGACCATCCGCGAGCTGTCCTATGTCGAGGCCGCCCGAGCTGGCGGCGGGTCTCAGCTCCGGGTCATGGCCCTGCACGTTCTGCCGCAGTGCGTCGCGCCGTATCTCGTCCTCGCCACGACCCACCTCGGCGTCGCCATCGTCATCGAGGCCGCCCTGGGCTTCCTCGGCGTCGGCATCCCGCCGCCCACGCCGACCTGGGGCAACATGCTGGCCGACTCGCTGACGTCGCTGGTGCCGCACTGGTGGCTCGTCCTCTTCCCGGGATTGGCCATCACCGTCACCGTGCTCGCCTTCAACCTGCTCGGCGACGGCATCCGCGACACGCTCGACCCCCGCCTGTCACCCGCGTTCATGCGAATGATGGCGGGGGCCAGGCCCCGCTGAGAAGCCGTCGTGCCGGCCGTCGACGAGCATTCGATACGCTCTTCGACCGCCCCCCCACAATGGCCGCGGGCCGCGGTGGGTATCCCTCAGTTGACAACGCCGGCCGCGTGGGTCCTACTATCCGCGGGCGACGTGCGGGAAGAACTGGCGCACTGGACCGTCCAAGGTCCGGACGGGAATCATTTCAGGACCGATCGCCCTCCGGCGTGGGGGTCGAATCATCGGAGACAACTGCCCGACTGGCAACCGACGAGGAGGCCCGAGATGAGGTTCGACCTTAGCTTCAGGTCGTTGGTGGGTGGCATCTCCATCGGACTCGATCGAAGCGGGACGTTTGCCGTGAGCCCATCAGGGCTAGCCGTACGAGATCGGAACGGACGCTACAAGGCTCGAGTGGCGCAGGGCCCAACCACGTTCACCTTTATCGACGTAACGGAAGTGTCCTGCTCGCTGGACGACCCACAGTCCTGGGTGCTGCGTCTTCCGGTCCCGGTCGAGCAGGTGAAAATCGGAGACCTCGTCGTGCTCGCGGAGGATCCGGTACGCGTCATGCTGGTGCGACACGCGCCCAGCGTCGGTCAGCTCGTGGGCATCACGGTGGACGGTGAGCACCTCGATTTCCAGCCCGCCCCCAACCTACTCCTCAAGCGGGCAATAGCCGTCAAAGTGGTCTCCGTCTTTGACCAGCTCGGCCTCTCTGGAGGGGGACCGGGGGGGGAGGCGTCATTTCTCCCGCTCGCCCTCATGATGGGCCGCGGCGGCAGTGACTGCGATCCCGCACTCGCCCTTCTCTTGAGCTCGACGCTTGGTCAGGGGTCTGGTCAATCGGGCAGCCAAGATCCCTTCAATTCCAACCTGCTTCTGTTCTTGGCGCTGGCCGGCCGCGATCGGTCCGATACGACGACGGGCCGGGGGGGCTCTGATTCTGATCCGGCTCTCGCACTCCTCCTGGCGTCGACGCTCGGCCAAGGAAGCGGTCAATCGGGCGGGCAGGATCCGATCAACCAGAATCTGCTTCTGTTCCTGGCCCTGGCTGGCCGCGATCGCGCCGACGGTTGGCTGGACGGGCTCCTGCTTGCCCTCGCGCTCCGAAAGCCGTCCTGAGACGCGAACACGTCCCTCGCCCTCTGTAGCGGGCGGCCGAGGGCGCCAACTACGCCGGTGGGCCTTTTTCAGCAGCCTGCGTCGCTCTCGTGTGGGGGGCCCTACATGCACGCCATGTTGCTCCAGAAGGCCGGGAGGCTGTCCTTGCCCCCCTGGAGCGGAGAGAGCCATAGCGTCACATCGCAGACGAGGAGGGTGCCCGCAAATCGCCTGAGCTGGAGCATGGCGTTGAACTGCTTGTTGCCGTCGTCCCGAAGAAACGGATGATTGGCGCGCCACTTGGCCCCGGCGCTCACGTCGACCAGCTGTCTCGCCAGCACGTCCACGCTGTCAGCGACGTCCGGCGGCACCCAGTAATGCGGCAAATGCGGATGACCGGTGAAGGTCGTCACATCCTTCAGGATGCCTTTCCGATCCAGGTGGCGATCAATCTGGAGATCCGCCGGTTCACCGTCCTTTTTCAGTAGGGGTTTCAGCCCAAACTGGTTCTCGATCGGGAATCCGAGCGCCTTGAGCAGCGCCCGCCCGTATCCGCCGACCCGGTCCTGGGCCGGCACGTCCGGATCACCGTGATGAAAGAACTCCGCTTGCTGCGCCGGATGCCGATCCGACGCCCCCACGTCATGATGCGGGCAAATCACGAGGCAATTCTCCGAGCTGTCCAGAAACTGGCACACCCAGTCAACTTCGGCTGGCGTCGGCGTCTGACTCGTACGGAAATGGTCGAAGCTCAAGATCACCAGCGTACATGGCTTGTGCTTGTCCAGGGCCAGGTCATTGAGATGAACACTCGCGGAGGTCACGATCTGACGCTGCACAACCGACACGGTCCGCCCGGTGTGCAGCTCGATGCGTTCGATGCACTGATCGATCCTCGGCAAGATCAGCTGGTCCAACAACGGCTCGATGTCCTGCGGGGGCTTCTGGGGCCCGCGAAATTCTGGGATCACCGGCCACAGCGACCGTCGAGCTTCGATCATCGTCGGGAACCGGTTCTCAAGCTCGGCGAGATCCACGTGTATTTCGCGGGGCCGGCTCCATGCGAAGTAGAATACGAAGTTCCTGCCTGACCGTGTCATCTCGTGCTCCTTGGGCTCCCGGCGATCACGATGGGACTAGCGCCGGACAGCCGTGTCTGGCGTTTCCATGCCGAGCTTCTGTCGTGTCCTCCTGGTCGCGGCGCCCACGATTCGAGGTCGGCTGACTCACTGATTGGCGCCCCTCTGTTGAACGCTCCGACCGCGCTCGCGGCAGAGAGGCCCTGGAAGACGAAGCCCGGAGGGCGCTCTCCCCCGCGCCTCGTCACGGCCCGTGTCTACAGACGCGCGACCCGGGCGTTCCTTCCGCGTGACATCCCCGGGGCGAAGGAATCTTTCCGGCCGCCAGTCTCGACACTCATGCGCCCTGGCAGGCGGCCAGCTTGCGCTCGAGGAACCGCTTCTCGGTGGGGGAGGACGTCAGCGCCAGGGCGCGCCGGAAATGGAGGGTCGCGTTGTCGAGGTGCCCGAGCCGAAGGTGCAGTTCGGCGAGCGTCGCGGGAAGAAGATGGTAGTGCCGGAGCACGGGCTCGTCCAGGATGGCCTCGAGCGCGTCGAGGGCCGCGCGGGGGCCGTCGCGCTCGGCGACGGCGATCGCGCGATTCAGCGCGACCACCGGGCTCGGGCGCAGATCGAGGAGCGCATCGTAGAGGCGGATGATGCCGTCCCAGTCGGTGCGGTCGTACGAGTCGGCCAAGCAGTGCAGCGCCGCGATCCCGGCCTCCAGATGGACCTCGTCGACACGCTCGCCGGATCCGGACCGGCGGAGATAGTCCATGCCCTCGACGATGAGCGCGCGGTTCCAGCGGCTGCGGTCCTGGTCCCGCAAGACGAGGAGGTCGCCGTGGCCGTCGACGCGGGCGTCGAGCCGCGCCGCGTGAAAGCACATGAGCGCCATGAGGGCGAAGGTCGCGGGGTCAGCTCCCGCCGGATGCTGGGTGAGCAGGAGGCAGAGCCGCATGGCTTCCAGGCACACGTCCTTCCGAATCGGATACTCCGAGAACGAGGCGCTGTACCCCTCGTTGAACATGAGATAGAGGACCGACAGCACCGCCCGCAGGCGGGCTGACAGCTCGGCTCCGGACGGCACCTCGAACGCGAGCCGGGCCTCGCGGATCTTCTGCTTCGCACGGTAGAGCCGCTTCTCGATGGTCGACTCGGACGCGAGCAGCGCGTGCGCGATCTCGCCCGCGCTGAAGCCGCAAAGGATCCGAAGCGTCAGGGCGATCTGCGACTCGAGCGGCAAGACGGGATGGCAGCAGGTGAACATCATCCGGAGCAGGTCGTCCTCGATCTCGCCATCGAGGACGATCCGGTCGATGTCGACCCGATCCGACCCCCGCCCGTCGGACCAGGCGCCCAGACCGGCCGTGATCCGCCGGAACGACGCGTCCCGCCGGATGACGTCGAGGGCCTTGTGGCGGGCCACCTGGTACAGCCATCCGGCGGCATTGGCCGGGATCCCCGTGAAGGGCCAGTGCCGGAGCGCCTGGAGCAGCGTCTCCTGGACGACGTCCTCGGCGAGAGTCAGGTTGTGGGTGCCGAAGACCCGGGTGAGCGCGGAGACCATCTTTCCCGACTCGCGCCGGAAGAGATGGTCCACCAGCAACTCCACCCGCCCGTCGCCGCGCCCAGGGTCCGCGAGGTGCTCCGCCGCCACGACAGTCGATGTTACATGTGCATGGCCTGGATCGGTCGGACCTCCACCGAGCCGCCATGGGCGAAGATCGGGCACTCCTTGGACATCTCGACGGCGTCGTCGAGACTCTTGGCGGAGACCAGCAGGTAACCGCCCACCACCTCTTTCGACTCGGCGAAGGGGCCGTCAGTCACGAGCTTCCTGGTGCCGGACACCACCTTGCCGCCACCTTCGAGCGGGTCGCCCGCCTTGAACGTGCCGGCCGTGCGCAGCTTCTCGACCCAGACCATCCACTGCTGGAGGTGCTTCTGCATCTCTTCCGGAGATCGCTGAGTCTGCGTGTCGCCACCTCGGAACAGGAACATGAAGTCCGCCATCGGTGTGCCTCCTTTTTGGGGGTGCGAGTCACCCGCTCCATCAGAACGCTGAGCACGGTCTATCGGCACGCCCCGTTGCATGAAGCTCCCCCGCGTCCAGCTCGATCCGGCATGGGCCTTCCGCCCAGCTTCGTGGCCCAGTCGATTCGATTCGTAGCCGATCTGGTCCCGATCGGACCGAGCGTCCACCTGCGGATCGCGTCCGCGGCTCGCCGGCGCCATCGTCCGGCGTCCGCCTATATGACGAACGGGGGGCCCTGGACAGGACAGGCCACGAGGCGCCCGATGTCCTGTAGAATCCTCGACGGCGCCCGCCAGGGCCCAGGACCCGCTACGAACGGCAAGGGGGATTGCCCATGACGCAGCCCATCAGCGTGCTCTACATCGGCCCCGCGAGCACGGACACCTTCGACACCTCTTCGCTCGAGCAGCAAAGCCGCGCCGTCCGGCTCGCCGGGGGAGCCGTGATCCGCTACGAGGGCCACGGCGCGACCGAGCTGGCCCAGGCGCTCCGCGACGTGGACGCCGCGATGGTCCAGGGCCATGGCTTCGATCGCGCCGCCTTCGCGCACATGGGTCTCTACGGCCGCTGCCAGGGCCTGGTCTCCTTCGGCCACGGCTACGATCATCTGGATCTGGACGCCGCCACGAAGCACGGCGTCATCCTGGCCAACACGGCGTCATTCGGCACCGAGGAGGTGTCGACCCACGCGATCATGCACTTTCTGGTCTGCTCCCGGAAGTTCGTGCTGCACGACAAGCTGGTCAAGAGCGGCGAGTGGACCCGGAAGAACCTGGCGCCGATGGGCCACGTCGCCGGCCAGGTCTTCGGCATCGTCGGCCTGGGCGACATCGGGCGCGCCGTCGCCCGCAAGGCCAAGGCCTTCGGCCTGCGCGTGGTCGCGTACGACCCGTACGTCGCGTCGTGGGACGCGCTCGAGTACGGCGTCGAGATGGTGGATTCGCTCGAGGAGCTGTGCCGCCGCTCGGACTATATCAGCGTCCACGTCTATCTCAACGAGGAGACGCGCCACCTCATCAGCCGAGCGCAGTTCGCCGTCATGAAGCCCACCGCCTACGTGATCAACTGCGCGCGCGGCGGCGTCGTCGACGAGGCCGCGCTGATCGAGGCGCTCCAGCTCCACCAGATCGCCGGTGCCGGGCTCGACGTCTTCGAGAAGGAGCCGGTCGATCCCGACAACCCGTTGCTCAAGATGGACAACGTCTCCGTGACCAATCACTACGCCAGCTACTCTGAGATCGCGTGGGAGCGGGCCCAGACGCAGCTCGGCGAGGAGGCCGTCCGCATCGCCACCGGGATGTGGCCGCTGTCGCTGATCAATCCCGACGTGCGCCACGTGATCCCGCCGCGGACGCCGCCCCGGTCGTGGGAGGTGTACGCGCGCCAGCTGGCGGCCAATCGGCCGAGCTGACCTGACGGCAAGATCCGCCGCGCTCGCGGCATGTCTCGAGCGAGCGAGTGTCCGGCCACCCGGCCGACAGGGTTCGAGCGCCCGACGGGAGAGGCATCCGAGTCTGGCTCCCCCTCCGATTCTCCCGACCTTCGCCGAGTGGGGCCCCGGCGACATGGCCATGTCGATGGGCTATCCCGATCAGCATGATGAGCCCTACCCGACAGAGATGCGTGCCGCCCGCACCCGCGTCGTGGCGGCGTGCATGTCGGCGGGCCTGGCGTTCCTCGAGCAGGTCACGCCCGCCAACGTCACGCGCCGGCTCGACGAGGGCGTGCGGATCGCGTGCGGCCCGGACGCGCGCGCGGCCGCGGAGATCGGCCGTACGCATACCGGCCGCACCATGGCGTGGTGAGCACCTCACCGATCCAGTGCGTGAGCGCGCTGACCCTGGCGACCCACGATATGGCGCGCGCGGTGCGTTTCTACCGGGCGCTCGGATTCCGGCTTCGCCACGGGGGCGAGGACGCAGCCTTCAGCACTTTCGCGCTCGGCCAGGGCCACCTGAACCTCACGGCCGAGCCTCCCGAGCGGCGGTGGTCCTGGTGGGGGCGCGTCATTTTCTACGTTGACGACGTCGACGCGCTTCACGGGCAGGCCCTCGCCCAGGGCTTGACTCCCGAGAGCTCACCGCAGGACGCACCCTGGGGCGAGCGCTACTTCCACATCCGCGACGCCGACGGTCACGAGCTGAGCTTCGCCAAGCCCCTCTGACTCCGTGCCGCACCTTCGGCGCTCCAGTCGGGAATGTGCCTGGTCAGCCGCCCATGAGGTCCAGCCAGAGCCGGAGCGCCGTCGTGACCTGCTCGCGCAGGGCGGTGTCCACGAGCGTGCCGAGAGCGGGCGATAGTCGTCGAGTCGAGATCGTTCGCACCTGGTGCGCGAGGACCAGCGAGGCTGTCTGAAGCCCCCCCATCCCGGCGGGGAGCTGAACTTCCGTGGGGTACACCCGGCGGCCTTTCTTCCACATGGTCAGCGGCAGCACTGTCGCCAGGCCAATCGGGGCCGCGATGACGTCGTTGCAGAATACGAGGACGGGGCGCCGACCAGTCTGCTCGTGCCCCACCGTTGGATCGAGCAGCGCCCAAGCGAGGTCCCACTTCCGCACGCTCACCGGGGCAACCCGTCCACCTCCTGATCGAGAGACGCGAAGTCCTTCCGAACGGCTTCATTGTCCGCCGTGAATTGGGGGTCCTCGGCGGCTTCGGCGTACAGAACCGCCAGGGCCTTTCGATCCTGCGCCGTGAAGTAGAACGTGAGCGCCTCGGCAACCACCCGGCTCTTGCCCCTCTCGGATCCGGCGGAGCGCCGATCCAGCTCACGGGCCACCGGCTCGGGCAGGCTGTACGTGACCTTGCGATGCGCCCTTGAATCTTTCGCCGGGTCACCGACCCGACTCTTCGCCATCTTCTTTGCCATACCTTCTTATGGCCGGAGCCTCGGCGTCCTGTCAACGAGCATTTTGTTCGCGGTGATGCCGGCCATGCGTTGACGGGTCACCAACGATGGGGCATCGCGGGGTTGCGGTCGAGGTTCGGCCAGGACGCTGATCCCGGCCGAACGCTCGCCCCGCGCCCGTCGAGCGGCGCGTTCCGTCAGCCCGCGATCCAGCCGTACCAGCGGTGGCTCGGCTCGGGCCCCTCCTCGAGATACGCCAGCTTGATCTGGCTGAGATAGTCCTTGGGGATCTCGTTCCGCTTGGCGTTCACGTCGACGCCGAACACCTTCGCGGCGTTCAGGCCGAAGATCTGCTCCTTGACCGAGCGCGTGAGCGGCGCGTACCCGTGCTTCTCGACCAGCGGCTCGGGGATCTCGAAGCGCCGGAACGCCTCGATCTGCCACTGCGGCGACCCGTACCAGATCGAGTCGGTCCCCCACAGCACGTGGTCGGCGCCGAAGGCCGTGATGACCTGGCCGAGCAGATGGGCGCAGGCGGCGGGGTCGGTCGTGACCAGCTGCCCGAACGTGGATCCCAGCTCCATGTAGATGTTCTTCAGGCCCGGCTCCTTCTTCTTCATCTCGCAGAACTCGGTGGTCCACGGGACCTCGCCCGTCGGTTTCCCCGCCGTCGGCCCGAGCAGCCCGGAGTGGTACACGAGGAAGTCGATGTCCGGGAAGTCCTTGGCCGCCTTGATCAGGTCTCGCGGATGGTTGTAGTCCGCGATCGGACCGAGGGGCAGGCCCTTGTGGACGCAGAAGCGCCGCACTCCGACCTTGCGGGCTTTCTCGAGCATGGGGTAGGCGATCTTCTCGTCGTCGACGAACCACCCGCGATCGACGCCCTTGGGAGGCGCCCCGGTGTACGCCTTCCAGGCGTCGACCTTCAGCGTGGCCGCTTGCATCTCCATGAAGTCGAGGTCAGCCTGACCGAGCTGCGGCGTCACCAGGCCATGAGCGAGCATCCGGCGGGACTGCGTGATGCGGTTGATCTCGTCGCGGATGTGCGCCATCTCCTTTGGCGGCACCACCGCCTCCTGAGGATACGGCCCGGGTGGCGTCGAGATGAGCCCGATCGCGGTCTCGCTGTCGAGGAACACCTCCTTGACGAAGTTCTGCCACGAGAGGTCGGCCAGCGTGCCGCTGTCGGCCGCGAGGGCCGGGTTCATCCGCCGCGCGCGCTGGCGCAGCCGGAGCAGACCGTTCTTCGTGACCGCGCCCTCGCGCCCGCCCTCGGCGTTGGCCGGGTCATACGCGGCCCCGACGTAGTGGACTTGCACGTCGAAGATGAAGAAGGCGTCTCCCGCGCGCTCTTTGGCCGCCGAGGGGTCCGCCGCCTCGACGTCGGCAACGTCGAAGAAACGGCCGAACACCGCGTTCATGGCCAGGAACGACGTCGCCATCCCGCCGCTCGTCCGCAGGAAGGCGCGCCGGCTGAGGCCCAGCCTCGGGGCCAGCCGTCCCGCCTCGGCCAGGATCCGATCCTCCACCTGCCGCTGCGTGGCGGTCTGGGGCAGCGGCGGGAACTCCTCGTTGGAGACGAGCCGGGTCGGGAGAGGTACTTCAGTTCTCACACCACGGCGCATGCCAGGGCGAACGCGGAAGGCGTGGCGATTCGGATTCATCATGATCACTCCTTGTGACAGTGAGGGACCAGCGTTCGGTGGCCTCCGAGCCACCTTTGAGCTCCTCTGATGAGCAGGAGTGTACGGCCCGATTCTCCGATGTCAAACCCCACGGCGGAGAAGCACGCGGACGAGGAGTCACGATCTTCGGTCTTGACAAACGCCGGGGTGTCGGAAGACAGTCGTGGCCAGCTTCGGCTTCGCCGGAACTCTTTCGACCGTTCGCCGATGCCCCGGGGCCCCGGCAGGGTTTCTCACGATCCCGGCGGAGGCTGCCTTCGACAGGAGGCTCATCATGACGCAGCGTTCTGACTTCCTGGTCGCCCTCGCCACCCTCGCGCTGGTGACCGGAGTGTCGGTCCCGGCCACGGCGCAGCTGCCTGCCGAAGCCACCCTGGACGTCGCGGAGGAGCACACCACCGCTGTCCTCCCGGCCCCGACTGCCCACCGGCTGTACGTCCTCGATGTCGTCTTCGCGCATCTCACGGCCGCGAAGGCGTACGTCATCGACGGTGACAAGCGGGACGTCCTGGGCATGATCAACGTCGGATATGTGCCGAACCTGGCGGTGCCACCCGCCCACACCGAGGTCTACGCCGCCGAGACCTACTTCTCCCGCGGCACCAGGGGAACCCGCACGGACGTCGTGACGATCTTCGATCCGCAGACGCTGAATCCGGTGGCGGAAGTCATCCTGCCCAGCGGCCGGTTTCTGAGCGCGCCCAAGAAGTTCAACGCGGCCCTGACCACGGATGGCCGGTACCTGCTGTCCTTCAACATGGCGCCATCGACCACCGTGAGCGTGGTCGACGTGAAGGCCCGCAAGTACGTCGGGGACATCGAGATTCCCGGCTGTGCGCTGGTCTACCCCACGGGGCCAGCGCGTTTCTCGAGCATCTGCAGCGACGGCGCGCTGCTCACCGCCACGTTCGACGAGACCGGCAAGGCCAGCAGCCGGCGGAGCAAGCCGTTCTTCAACCTCAGGAACGACCCGCTCTTCGAGCACCCCGCCGTCGCCCGCTCGCTGAGCCGGATGTATTTCGTGTCGTATGACGGCATGGTCCATCCGGTCGATGTATCGGGTGCGGAGCCGAGCTTCGACACCCCGTGGTCGATGCTCGATGAGAAGAGCCAGAGCGAGGAGTGGCGGCCCGGCGGCTGGCAGCTGGCGGCGGTCCACCCGGCCCAGAAGCGGCTCTTCGTCCTGATGCACAAGGGGCCGCGATGGACCCACAAGCAGGCGGGCGAGGAGGTCTGGATCTTCGACGTCGATTCGAAGAAGCGCGTGGGATCGATCCACCTGGAGGAGCATGCGATCTCCGTCGCCGTGAGCCAGGATGCCAACCCGCTCCTGTACACGCTGTCGGAGAAAGCGTCACTGGCGATCTTCGACGTCCAGTCAGGGAAGCACCTCGGCACCGTGGCCGTCGGCGAGTTCCCGATGTTGCTGTACGCCCACGGCGAGTGACCTCCGGGTGGCGATCGTGCTCGACCCGGTGTTCCTGCTGATCCCGCCGCTCGTGCTGGCGTTCCTCTTCGGGGCCTCATGTGCGAGCAAGATCCGGGCCTGGGAAGAGTTCGTCGGGGTCGCGCAGAACTATCGGCTGCTGCCACGGCCGCTCGTCCGGCCCGTCGCCTACGCCCTCCCCCCGATCGAGGGGGCAGTCGCCCTTGGGCTCCTCGCGAGCCCGAGCCGCCGGCTGGCCGCCATCGTGGCGATCGCGTTGCTCGCGGTCTTCTCGGCCGCCGTCGGTGTCAATCTCGCTCGGGGCCGGCGGCACATCGATTGTGGCTGCTTTCGCGGCGTGCTCCGCCAGCCCCTCAGCTGGTGGCTCCTGGGTCGCAACGGTGTCTTGATCACGCTCGCGCTCATCTGTGTGCCCGACGCGGCCGCGGCGCGCGCGCTCACCTGGCTCGATCTCGTCACGGTCGGCGGGGGCACGGTCGCGCTCGTTCTGCTCCTGGTGGCGGCCAGCTCCGTACTGGGTCCGCCACCCCAACCCGCGGTGGCGCTCGGCGACGGGGTCGGCTGATGGTCGAGTCGCTGATCGTCTCGCAGCTGATCCTCTGGATCGTCGTGATCGCGCTCGCGGTGGTGACGCTCGCGCTGGTCCGGCAGATCGGCGTGCTCCACGAGCGCGTCGCGCCGCTCGGCGCGCTCATGACGGACCGCGGACCTCAGGTGGGCGAGGGCGGTCCCGTGCTGGACGTGCGGGATCTGGGCGGAGCCCCACTTCAGATCGGCGGAGCGAGTCAGGCGGCGAAGGATCGGCTCTTGCTCTTCGTCGCCCCGACATGTCCGGTGTGTAAGAAGCTCCTGCCGGTGGTGTCGGCGTTCGCCCGCGCCGAAGCCAGAGGGCTCGACGTGATCCTCGTCGGGGACGGTGATCGGGACGAGCAGGAGCGCCTGATTCGCGATCACCGGTTGCAGCACATTCCCTACGTGATCTCCGCCGAGGTGGGCATGATCTACCGGGTCGGCAAGCTCCCGTACGCCGTGCTCCTCGACGAGACCGGTGTGATCCGGGCCAAGGGGCTGGTCAACAGCCGCGAGCACCTCGAGAGCCTGCTCATCGCTCGCGAGACCGGGTATGCATCGATCCAAGAGTATCTGAACGCGAGTGCCGTGACGCAGGCCGCGGCCAGCGACGGCAGGCGCGCCAATGCGAAGGTCTGAAGAACGGTACGGCGGATGGACGTGCGAAGCGCCGCCGGGCGAGCCAGAGCCCTGGCAGGCTGCTGAAAAAGGCGTAGGCTGCTCAAAGAGGTCCAGATGCGAGGCGGCGCCCGCAGGCCGCACGCGAGGCGTACTCCCTGTACGTTGAGCGTGCGGCCGCGGGCGCCAACTACGCCGGTGGGCCTTTTTCAGCAGCCTGCTAGTCTAGGAGGACGGAGCATGACGGACACGAGCCGTATCGACCGTCTCGTTGAGAAGCTCTCCCGGCGCGTCGCCCAGCGATCATCGCGGCGGAGCTTCCTGGCCCAGGTCGCGAGGGTCATGGTGGGCGGGATGCTCCTTCCGTTGCTGCCGGTCGACCGAACCGGTCGGCGAGAGGCCTTCGCGGCCGAGGCGCAGACAACCGATCCCGCCGCGTGCAACTACTGGCGCTACTGCGCCATCGACGGCTTTCTCTGCAGCTGCTGCGGCGGAGGTCCGGCCACTTGCCCGCCCGGCAGCACGCCCTCGCCGAGCTCCTGGGTGGGAAGCTGTGTCAACCCGGGCGACGGCAAGACGTATCTGCTGGCGTACCGGGACTGCTGTGGCAAGGACAGCTGCGGTCGCTGTATCTGTCTGAACACCGAGGGCGAGATGCCCGTCTATCTCCCACAGCTCAACAACGACATCGTCTGGTGCTTCGGCGCCCCGACCATGGTCTACCACTGCTCGAGCGCCGCGCTCATCGGGCTGGCCAAGTAGTCAGATCGCTCCCGCGCGTGCAGGCCGGGTGGGGCACTTCTTCGGTGACGGAGGCCTCATCAGTTCGGGTGCCGTCCAACGCGCATGCGTTTGCGGCGGCGGCACAAGGTCTTACGATGTGGCTCGCCGCTTCAGGGCAGAGACTCGCGGTGCTCGGATTGCTCCTGTCGGCCGCCATCGGGGCAAGCGTTGACCGGGGTCTGACGGAAGAGCGCGGTAGCGCTCCCGGTCGCGGATCCGACCGCATCCAGGAGATCGCGGGGGCGGCGCAGGACTATGCTCGGAACTGTCAAGGATGCCACGGGGCCGACGGTGCGGGGATTCCCAACGCGGTGCCCCGGCTCCGGGATTTCATCGGCTACTTCGCCCACCTCCCCGAGGGGCGCGCGTACTTGATCCGCGTCCCGGGTGTGGCCCAGGCGCCGCTGGACGACGCGCGGCTGGCCGCCGTGTTGAACTGGACGCTGATCGCGTACAGTCGCGACCAGCTTCCACCGGGCTTCCAGCCCTTCACGGCCGACGAGGTCGGTGGCCTGCGCGCTGACGTCCTCATCGCGGTGACCCAGGAGCGCGCGCGCCTCATCTCGCGGCTCGAGCAGGCCGGCATCCTGAAGTGACGCACCGACCGTGCGGGGTCGCCCGATCCCTGGAAGATGTCCTCCGGCACGAGCGCCGACACGACGAAGCTGGGAGGTAAAGCCGGGCTCCGGCAGGAGGCCGCGAACGACGACCGTATGGCTACTTGGTCTTGATCGCTGCTTTCACCTTGCTGGCGACCTCGGGGGAGACTGCCGCCATGCCGTGAGCGATCTGCGTGTGTTCCGTCAACTTCCTCAGGATTTCCGTCTCGTCGCGACCGTCGAGGATGGCTGTGCAGCCCGACATCACGTCTCCACACTTGAGCACCATCGGCATGACATGTCTCCTTGTTCGGGTCAGGCTCGGGGTCCGCAGTAGGGATGATGGCGTCGACGCTCCCGGCGACCGCGTAGCTCCCGCGGAAGACGGCACAGGTCCTCGCGCACTCGCCCACCGCGACCACGAGCTTCGGATCGGGCGTGGCCTTGTACGCCTTCGGCAACGGGATCCATGTTCCGGGTGACGGCGCCGGGCACCAGGAGGAGGTCAGCGCGTCGCGGCGAGGCCACGAAGTGAATGCCGAAGCGCTCACCGTCGTACACCGGGCTGGTGAGCCCGACCTTCAGGATCTTCGAGAAGAGCGGCACGTCAGCGCCGAGTGAGCTCGCGCCGCAGCTCGCGGAGCATCGACTGGCTGCCGACGAGCTGGTTGTTGAAGATGCGTCGCGCCACGGCCAGGAGATCGCCCACGAGCGGGTCGGAGACCGCATACCGGACGCTGGTGCCGACTTTGTTGGCGACCACGACGTTCTTCGCCCGCAGCACCGCCAGCTGTTGAGAGACCGTCGGCTGGTCCAGGTCGAGAGCCTCCTGCAGTTCCTGCACGCTCTGATCGCCCGCCAGAAGGATCTCGAGGATCCGGATGCGGACCGGATGGGCCAACGCCTTGAAGAACTCCGCCTTGAATGCCTGCAAGGACCGGGGAGGGGCCACGGCTCGAATAGTATATCGAAATATTCCATTATTCCAGCGGAACGCCCGGAGGGGCCGGAGGGGCTGAAGAAAAGGGGCCGTGCGCGAGCCAGCACTGACGCGCCGGGCGGGCCCGAGTTGCAGCTTCATCCGTCGGTCCCGGCCCCCCTCTATCACTCGACCTCTGTCGGTAGGCAAGGAAGCGGGGAGCTGCTTCTGAAGAACCGGTGTGTCTGGCAGTCGGGTGTGGCATAAGAGTCGCACGGGTCGTGCCGCCCGGCCGACCTCGAGAACGAGCCGGACACGCCGGGGAGGAGGCCGACCGCCATGAGAATTCGCGCGTTGCTCCTGACAATCGCCGCTGGCACGCTCGCGCTCGCGGGTCTGGCGACCGCGGCCGGCGCCGCCGAGGATCCGGTTCGGCTCCAGCAGCAGGCCATCAAGCGCATCGATGCGTTCGTCGACCACTTCCGGAAGACCGGCGACTACCGCTCCCGGTCCGCCGATCTTGTCACGGCCCAAGGGGAGCTGGTCGCGTGCTACCAGGGCTTCATGGCGCAAGGGGATCTGGCCAACGCGGCGCTCTGCCTGCTGAAGCTGGGCGACACCCAGCGCATGCAGAGCCGTTGGCAGCCCGCGCTGGAGGTCTATCGCGAGGCGGAGAAGGTGGCGCGCCAGGCGCGCGACGAGACGCACCTGGCCCGAGCGCTCATGCGGCAAGCGCAGGTGGAGACGTCGACCTCCGACCATACGGCCGCGCTCGCTCACATCGACCAGTCCATCCGGGCCGCCGAACCGCTCCCGGACCGGTCGCTGCTGTTCAATGCCCATGACGTCAAGGCCCAGATCCAGGCCGCCCAGGGAGACCTGGCGGGCGCCGCCGACAGTCTCAACCGCGCGTTCACGGTCGTGGAGCAGATCGCCGACGAGTCCCTGCTGTTCTACGGCTACTTCGACCGGGCGGACGTGTATTTCAAGCTCGCCGGCCAGTGCGACTTCCAGCGGACCTTCGCGGCCTGCGACAAGCGCCTAGATCTGGCGGCGCAGGACTACCGGCAGGCTCGCTCGATCGCCCAGAAGCTCGGCTGGCCGGGACTGGTCAAGGAGGTCGACGGCTTCCTGAGCCGGCTCGAGTTGCAGCGCTCGCTCTACAAGGGGCAAGCTGATCTCGGCGAAACGATCGCGCAGAAGAGCATCTTCAAACCCAAGCGGGCCGGGGACGTCTTGGTCACCGAGGAGTTCGTGAGCGCCAGCCCGGAGCTGGCCGCGATGATCCAGCCGGTCTACGAGGAGTCGCTGCGCTACACGCAGCTGGCCGGAGGCTTCGCCGACGCCACCGCGGCCAGGTCGGCGTTCACCGAGGGGCTGATGCGCGAGATGCGCGGCGACGCCGGCGGGGCCGTCCAGCACTACTACAAGGCGATCGAGCTGGTCGAGCGAGACCGGCGCCGGCTCAGCGACGAAAAGTCCCGCGGCAGCTTCCTGGAGGACAAGATCAGCTTCTACCACGTGACCATCCGCCAGCTCTTGCAGCAGCGCCGGTACGCCGAGGCGTTCACCGTCATGGAGCGCTCGAAATCGCGCGCGATGGCCGACCTGCTCGCGGCCCGAGAGCTCACGCTGTCCGATCCCCGGGACCGCGCGCTCTATGCGGAGCTGGTGCAGATGCGGACCCGGATCGCGAGCCAGCAGACCCAGCTCTTCGCGCTCACGACTGGACCGCCCGACGCGAGGACCAAGGAGCGCATCACGCAATCGAGCGCGGCGATCCAGGTCCTGGAGGCCGAGCACGCGCGCCTGCTGGCCCGCATCGGCCAGGAGGCCCCGCGGGTGCAAGAGCTGGTCGTCGCCCGGCCCGCCTCGCTGGATCAGCTCCAGCGAGCCATGCGGGAGGAACGCTTCGAGGTGCTGCAGTACCTGGTGCTCGACACGGGGCTGATCCTCTGGCATATCGGGCCCGACACGGTCACCGTCCGCAATGTCTTCATCCCGCGCTCGGAGCTGGTGGCGAAGGTGGCCGCCCTCCAGAAGAGCCTCGCGGACCCGAAGGAGGCCTTCGACCAGGAGACCGCCCGCGAGCTGTTCCTGTTCCTGATCCAGCCCGCCGTTGCCTCCATGCGGGGCAATCGTCTGGTCATCATTCCGCACGAGGAGCTGCACCAGATTCCCTTCCAGGCGCTCGTCGATCCCGCGAACAACCAAGTTCTGGGCGAACGCTTCCAGATCTCCTCCGCGCCGAGCGCCACGGTCCTGCTCGCGCTCAAGCCGGCCGGGGCCATCAAGGGCGGCCGGCTGCTGGCCGTGGCCGACCCGGACATTCTGGCCGCTCCCGACGAAGTGCAGGCGATCGCGCAGCTCTATCCGGCTGGAAGCAAGGTCGTCACGCAGACGCTGGCCCGGGAGACCGACCTCAAAGGGTGGGTCGGCAACTACGATCTGGTCCATCTCTCGGTGCACGGGAAGTACGTGGCCCGGGACCCGCTGCTCTCGTTTCTCAAGCTCGCGCCGGGCGGGCCGGACGACGGCCAGCTCACGGCCGCCGAAGTCTTCGGGCTCCCGCTCGGCGCGGCCCGACTCGTGGTCCTGAGCGCCTGCGAGACTGCGAAGGCCGAGGTCACCCGCGGGGACGAGCTGATCGGCCTCCAGCGCGCCCTGATCTACGCGGGGGCGGGCAGCCTCGTGCTGTCTCAATGGGAGGTCGACGCCGATTCCACCGCGCTCTGGATGCGGACCTTCTACCAGGAAGCGCAGTCGAAGCCATTGCCCGAGGCGGGGCGGCTCGCGTTGCTGGCAGTCAAGTCCCACGCGCAATACCGGCATCCGCATCACTGGGCGGCGTTCACCCTGGTCACTCGATGAGCAGTGTCCGCGTCACCGATCAGATCGGAGAAGCGCTTAAGGCCATTGTCGGAAACTGGACCACCGTCACCCTCGTCGGAGGCTTTCTCCTTTACGTCGTGGGGTACCTCGCGCTGCGGTTCCATCTCACTGCGCTCGGTGTGGGAACGGATCTGGCGGTGCTCGACGAGCGGTACCTGTTCACGGGCGCCAGGTTCATCGTCTATCTGGTCTCGACCGTCCCCAGCGTGGTGCTGCTGGCGCTGATCGTTGCGGCTCTCGTCTACCTTCCCTACCGGGCGCTTCCCACCATGCTCCAGGAGCGGACCGCGGGCTGGGTGCGTGGCCTGGTGACACCATGGAGTCAGCCCACCCGGCTCGCAGTGCTCGGGATTTGCTTCGCGGTCGTCATGATTCAGTTCTTCATGCGCGACTGCTTCGAGCTGAGCAATCTCCTGCTGCGTCCGAACCTCCCGGGGTCGAGGCTCGTCGGCTGGCTGCTGCGCCCGGATGAGGGGCGCATCGCCCTCTTCTTCACCGGGCTGGTGGCGGGCTGTCTGGTGTCCGGGGCGGTCCTGCTGGCGGTCGGCGGCCGCCCCCAGGTTCCGCGGTGGCTCGTCGGCCTCCTGGCCTTCCTGGTCGCGGTGCAGTGGCTGCTGGTGGCGGTCAACTACGGCTATCTCGTACTGGACAACTCCCTCCCGCGGGTCGTCACCCTGGACGGGAAAGAGCCGCTGGCGCCCAATGTAGCGGCGTGGCTCGTGTGGGAGGGCAAGGACGGCATGACGTATCTCTTACGCACGGCCGACGGCGCGCACGCCCGGAAGTCGCTGGTCACCATCGGCCGCGCCAAGGTCGAGAAGATAGAGATCGTCGCCTACGATCCCATCCTGCCGGCTCTCTTCGGTCCATCGGCGCCGCCCTGAGCCTCCCAACACGGAATCGTCCGCCGCCCGCTCGATTAGCCGCTTATGCAGGGCAGAACGAGAATTCTGTTCTCGTTGCCAAGGGGACCGAGGCCGGTTCTGCCAGACTGGCGGCGTTCGAGCGCGGATCTCGGAATCAGGGCTGCGGCTCGCCTGATTCGGGCCTCGCCCCACGCGACGCTGTCGACGACAGTGCGGCCCCGGCATGGAACAGCACGGGGCGCCGCGGGAAACCGACAGCTCTTGGTCGACCAGTTCTTGTCTCGCGTCAAGAATTCGCCGCCGTCCGGGAGGGGTTGCCCCCACCCCGGCGAGAGACTAGGTTAGGCGGCGTGACCCCGGACACGTTGATCGGCGAGAGCGCTGGCATCGTCTCCATCCGAGAGAAACTGACGCGGCTTATTGACGCCGCCGCCACCTTCCACCGGGCGCCTGCCATTCTCCTCTGTGGCGAGACCGGCACCGGCAAGGGATTGGTCGCGCGAAGCATCCACGACGCCGGGCGGCCCCAGGGGCCGTTCGTCGATCTGGACTGTGCCGCAATTCCCGAGACGCTGCTCGAGGCGGAGTTGTTCGGTGTGGAGCGCGGGGCGTTCACTGACGCCAAGCAGACCAAGCCCGGCCTTTTCCGGGCGGCACACGGTGGAACCCTGTTTCTCGACGAGATTGGGCTGCTTCCCAAAGGCCTTCAGGGCAAGCTCCTGAAGAGCCTCGAGAGCCGCTCGGTGCGACGTCTGGGCGCCACCAGGGCCGAAGCGGTGGACGCGTGGATCGTTGCCGCCACCAACGAGGATCTGGCTGGGGCCGTGAAGGAGGGCCGCTTCAGACCGGATCTCTATCATCGGCTGGCGGGGATCACGCTGACCCTGCCGCCGCTACGCGCCCGCAGTCACGACATTCTGCTCCTGGCCGATCGCTTTCTTCACACCACGTGCACGGCCTACGCACTGTCGAAGAAGACGCTCGGGGCGGATGCCCAGGCCGCGCTCCTCTCACACTCCTGGCCTGGCAACGTTCGCAAGCTTGCCAATGTGATCGAACGCGCCGCGCTACTCTCAGCCGGACCCGTCATCGATCCTCTCGCGCTGTCACTCCCTGAGCCCGAGCGGCTCGGCTCGCGCCTGTCCGTTCCGGGTGGCGCCGCCGCTCCGCCCATCAAGGAGTCGATCTCGAGCTTCGAGCGAGCTCAGCTCCTCGAGGCGCCGCGAGGCGCAGACGGGAATGTTGCCCGTGCGGCCAGACACCTCGGTCTTCCGCGCACGACGCTCCGCTATCGCATGATCCGGCTCGGACTTATCGACGATTCGGGGTCGCTCCTCGAAAACCGGGCGAGCGCCCACGACCGCTCCGGCTCTTGCCGCCACTGCCTCGCTCACGAACCAGACTGAGCCCGACCACTGGGAACACCGTCAGCTCGTGCTGCTCCGCGTTGACGTCGACGACCCGCTGTCAGGGTGGTTGTCTCGGCGGACGTTGCGCGCTCTCGAGCTGTGCGCCGAGAAGGTCGAAAGCTTTGGGGGAAGCCTTGGTCACCGTCTTCCTCAGAGGCTCATCGGAGTATTCGGCCTCCACCCCGCTGAAGACGCGCCGAGTCGCGCGGTCCTCGCGGCCATGGCCATTCGCCACGCCATCAGCGCGAGCGAGCCGACTAGAGGCGCGCGAGTCAGCGCCGCGATTCACGCCGCGGCCCTGCGGGTCTCCCGTCATGATCACTCCACGCGGATAGCGCAGGACGACTTGGCCGAGGCCGGCGAAATCCTCTCGGCGCTGGCGGCTCTCCGAGACACCGACGCCATCCTGGCGAGCCCCGCGGCGGCCCAGCTCTTGAGGCGGCAGTACCCGGTGCAGGAGTCGAGCGGTCAGGGGCTGCCGGGGTTTGGCGTCCGGGTCGTCCCCATGGGAGCTCCGAAGCAGATCGCGGAGTTCCATGGCCGTCCAGATCGCCCTCCGGCCCCTGGCGTTGACCGACAGCCTCGACATCGTCCGGTCGGTGGCCAGCCACGAGCCGTCGGGGAGCGCTATCGACGTCACCCTGACCAAGGCAGAAGGCAATCCGTTCTTTCTGGAAGAGCTGACTCGCGCGGTCCTGGAACAGGGAGCGTCCGGGGCGCCCGAAGCCGTCCCGGACACCATCAAGGGGGTGCTGGCCGCCCGCGCCGATCGTCTGCCCAACCCGACCAAACGCGTCCTGCAGACGGCCTCGGTGCTCGGCCGCGAGTTCTCTCCGCGCCTGCTGAAAGCAATCTGTACGGACAGCGGCGACGTGATGCGACACCTGTCCGAGCTGGCCCGCCTTGAGTTCATACACGAACTGCCCGGACCACGGGAGCAATGGTACGCGTTCAAGCATGTCCTGACCCAGGAGGTCGCCTACGAGAGCCTCTCGATCGCCCGGCGACAGTCGCTTCACGAGACAACCGGGAAGACGCTGGAGTCGCTCTACCCCGATCGGCTGGATGAATACGATGAGATGCTCGCCCATCACTTCTCGAGAAGCCCCAATACCGAGAAGGCGCTCGAGTACCTGGATCGGGCCAACGCGAACGCCGACAAGGCGAATGCAGCCCACGAGGCCATCGCCCTGTTCGACCGGGTCATGGCGCTCCTCGACGGCCTTCCCGAAACGAGGTTGACCCTCGAGCGGCGGCTCTCGCTCATCGTGCGCCAGGGCGTGGTGTTCGAATCCGTCTGGCGGATGCCGGACTGGTACCAGCTCCTGCTTCGCTTCGAGGACGCCGCCGTCAGGCTTGGTGAGCCCGGGCTGCTCGGCACGTTCTATGGGCGACTCGGCTGGCTCGAGTGGTATTTCGGCGACACTGACCGCAGCATCGAGGCCGCCGCGCGCGGCGCAACGCTCTGTGAGGCGGCCGGGAACTACGAAGACGCCGGTCAGGCGTTCATCGCTTGGCAGGTGAGTCTTTTCAACCGGGCCGAGTACGCGCAATCGTTATGTCGAAAAGACGACGTGCTGCGCGTCATGGCCCGGAGCTTCAACGTTCACTGGCACACCCGAGCCCTTCACGTGGCCGCCTTGACCCACTGCCGGCTAGGGGAATGGAAGGAGGCCATCGCGGCCGGCGACGAGGAGTTACGCACCGCCGGAGAAGCCGCGGACGATCTCGAGGCCGCGACGGCGGCGATACTCCTCGCGCTGGTCTACGGCGACCAGGGGGACCTGCCTCGGGCCTTCCAGTATGGCGAGCTGGCCGTGCAGAAGTCTCCCCTGCCCGACAAGAGCGGGGTCCGACGCGGCCTGGCTCTGGTGTGGTGTCGCAGCGGAGCGCCCCGAAGGCGAGGTGTCGAGACGGGCACCACCGCCTGCGGGGGCCCTCCCAGGTTCAAGAGGCTCCCAGACCTACCCAGTGGTCAACGGCCGTGGCCAGACGGTCGCACGGGTGTCTCCGCCGCCAGGCTTCGCCAACACCTCGTCGATGCTTCACGACACGGGCATGCGCTTTCGGCCTCCCGTCAGCGCAGAAGCTCATGACCTGGCGGACGTGGTTAGTCGGCGCCCGGCGCTCGACAATGAACCCGGACTCGTTCCAGGAATTGCCGTACCAGGTCAAGCGAAGCTGGCCACCGTACGCCTGCTTCACCCATGCGCCCGTGACACCAGTGAGAAGATACAAGACCATCAGGAGCCCGATCGGTGCCAGTATCGGAGACCGGCGCCGGACTCCGTCGCGGCTCACAGCGTGACAAAAGGATGAGGTTCATGGGTCTCGAGCTCGTCGTGGAGTGTGGCAGGGTCAGCCCCCGTTGAGATCGAAACGGCCGGGGAATCCGCACCATCTGCTGCCGACTTCGGCTTGCCATCGCCCTCTGTCAGTACTCCACCCGCTGGCGCTGCTTCGGCTGGTGCTGCCTCGGTTGGTGCTGCTTCGGCTGGCGCTGGCTCGTTGGTTACTCGGGCGGGCGCGGTTCGGCAGCCTCGCCAGTTGGGGTCTGCTCGCGGGCGTTCTCGCGCTCGGTGCCCCGGCCGGCGCGGCCGACTGGCTCGACGTCGTCGCGAGAGCGCTCGGGATCTCGAAGACGCCGAGCCAGCTCAAATCGCCAGGTGACGAGCTGCTGTCCGGAGATGTCTACGTGGTGAGCGTGTCGGGCGGAGTGGCCATGCGGGTCACGCGCGACGGCGGCTATCGCTCTCCGGTCTTCCTGCGGGACGATGCGGGCGTCCTCGCCTTCAAGGGCGAGAACCTGGTGCGGCTGCCACTCGGCGGCGGCGCCGGCGCGACGCTGCATGTCGTCTTCCAGGCGATCAAGCTGCTCGGAGTGAGCGGAGCTCAGCCCGATGAAGCGCTCCTGCTCGTCGAGAACGCGGAAGGCCGGGCGCAGGTTGCGTCGCTGTCGCTCACAAGCGGACGGCTCGCCATTCTTCCCCATAATCCAGGCTCCAAAGACCACCGGCGGATGCTCAGCAGCCTTCGCGGCGACGACCGTGACTACGACGGGACGTCGCTCTCTCTTCGAACCGAATCCGCCCCCGGTCTCACGGGTCTCCTCGAGTGGACCGACGTCTACGCGAAGCGCGCCGGTCACCCGGCCGTGAACGTGAGCAACGGCGACGGCGCGAGCTGCGGCCAGCCCTCGCTGTCGCACGACCACCAGCGCGTCGCCTTCATCAAGAGCGAACCGGCGCGCTAGCGGATCGACGGGCCCTCGACGCCGAGCCGGGTGCTGAAAAGGCCCATCTGCTTCGTTGAGCGAGAGGGCTTTCGAGCTGATCAGCCGCGCTCGGTGACGGTATGATAGGCGCCGCGATGAGCTGGGAGCCCGAGGTCGAGGAGCTGCGGCGACGGATGGAGCTGGCGCGTCAGATGGGCGGTCCGGAGAACCTCGAGCGGCAGCGCAAGGCCGGCCGCCTCACCGTCCGCGAGCGCATCGAGCGGTTGCTGGACGCGGGCTCCTTCCACGAGACCGGCGCCCTGGCAGGGGTCCCGACTTACGAGGCCGACCGGCTCGTCGCGATCCGCCCCGCCAATTTCGTGATGGGGCTCGGTCGAATCAACGGCCGCCGCGTGGTGGTGGGTGGGGACGACTTCACCGTCCGCGGCGGCGCCAACGACGCCTCCATTGGCGGCAAGCAGAGCTACAGCGAGCGGATGGCGCGCGAGCTGCGTCTGCCGCTCGTCCGGCTCGTGGAGGGCACGGGCGGCGGCGGGAGTGTGAAGACCTACGAGATGACGGGGCGCACCTACGTGCCGGGCAATCCCGCCTGGGACCTCATCGCTGCCGCGCTTTCCGAGATCCCCGTGGTTGCGGCGGCTCTCGGCCCGGTGGCGGGCCTCGGTGCGGCGCGGCTCGCCTGCTCGCACTTCTCCTTGATGGTGCGGGGCGCGGCCCAGGTCTTCGTCGCCGGCCCACCCGTGGTCCGTCGCGGCCTCGGGGAAGACGTCGACAAGGAAACCCTCGGGGGGGCGCATATCCACGCGCGCGAGAGCGGCGCGGTTGACAACGAGGTCGAGTCCGAGGAGGAAGCCTTCGTCCAGATCCGTCGGTTCATCTCCTACCTGCCCCAGAACGTCTGGGCCGCTCCGGCCCGCATCGCCACCGACGACGACCCGCGGCGCCGTGACCCTGAGCTGATCCGTGTCGTGCCACGGAACCGTCGCCACGGCTATGATGCACGGCGGCTCCTCCGGCACGTCGTCGACCACGACTCGCTCTTCGAGCTCGCACCGCACTATGGGCCGTCGCTCGTGACGGCGCTCGCCCGCCTCGACGGCTATCCGGTCGGCGTCCTCGCCAACGATCCGCGCCACGCGGGCGGTGCGGTGACGGCCGCGGCGTCGGAGAAGATGACGCGGTTCGTCGATCTCTGCGACACCTTCCACCTGCCGGTCGTGAACTTCGTCGACAACCCCGGGTTCATGCTGGGAGTCGCGGCCGAGCGGGCCGGCACGATCCGCAAGGGTGTGCGCGCGCTGTCGGCCATCTATCAGGCGAGCGTGCCCTGGGTCACCGTGATCGTGCGCCGGGTCTTCGGCGTTGCCGGCGCCGGCCATGCCAATGTCCAGCGCCTGAACCTCCGCTACGCGTGGCCCTCGGGCGACTGGGGATCGCTTCCCCTCGAGGGCGGCATCGAAGCAGCCTACCGGCGCGAGCTGGAAGCCGCGCCCGACCGCGCCAGGCTGCTCCGCGATATCGAGGAGCGGCTCAACGCGGTCCGGAGCCCGTTCCGGACCGCCGAGGGCTTCGGGATCGAGGAGATCATCGATCCCCGCGACACGCGCCCGCTCCTCACGGACTGGGTCGCCCTCGCCTACGAGAACGAGGCCACTTGCCTCGGCCCGAAGACCCGCGGCATGCGCCCCTGACACCACGCCGCCGCCCACCGCCAACCACAAGGGAGAGAGCCAATGCGCGGAGTCGTCTTCGTCGGAGATCGGCAGCTCGAGCTGCAGGAGTTCCCCGACCCGGTGCCCGGCCCGGGCGAGGTCGTCATCCAGATGAAGGCCTCGGGCATGTGCGGCAGCGACCTGCACACCTACCGCGCGCCTCGCGGCACCGCGGCCGCCGCCATGGGGCTCGGCGCCGCCGATCTCGTGATCGCCGGCCACGAGCCGTGCGGCGTGGTCGCCGAGCGCGGCCCCGGCGTGAGCGAGCGTGAAGCGCCAATCGGTCAGCGCGTCATGAACCATCACTACGCCGGCTGCGGCCTCTGCAAGCACTGCCGGGTGGGCTGGTCGCAGCTCTGCGTCCAGGGCATCGTCGTGTACGGCGCGACCGGACACGGCGGCCACGCGGACTATCTGAAGGTGCCGGCCCGGACGCTCGTCCCGCTGCCGGAGGAGCTGTCGTTCGAGGAGGGCGCGGCGGTCTCGTGCGGGACTGGAACGGCATACGGCGCGCTCAAGCGCGTCAACGCCTCCGGGCGCGATACGCTCGCCGTCTTCGGCCAGGGCCCAGTGGGCCTCAGCGCGACCCTGCTCGGCACCGCGATGGGCGCGCGGGTGCTGGCCATCGACATCTCACCCGAGCGTCTGGCGCTGGCCCGCACGATGGGCGCGGATGCCGTGATCAACGCGAGTGACACGGACCCCGTGCCGGCCATCCGCGACCTCACGCACGAGGAAGGCGCGGACTGCGCCATCGACTGCTCGGGCACCTCACCGGGGCGCGTGGCGACGCTCCAGTGCGTCCGTGCGTGGGGACAGGCCTGCTTCGTGGGCGAAGGAGGTCAGACCACGTTCGACGTCAGCAAAGACATGCTCCGCCGCCAGCTCACGATCCACGCCTCCTGGACCTTCAGCGCGATGGGCCAGGCCGAATGCGCGCGCTTCATCGCGGATCGCAAGCTCCCACTCGGCAGGCTCCTGACCCACCGGTTCTCTCTCGACCAGGCCGAGCAGGCCTACCGGCTCTTCGACACTCAGACCACGGGGAAAGGCGTTTTCGTGCTCTGATCGGCGGCGCGCCGGCACGCGCTGGATGAGCTCCGCGGCGACCGGACCCTCGCCCGGCTGCCGCTTGGCCGTTATCGCGGCTGCGGGACGATTCGCATGTACGGCTTTGGCGCCTTCCAGCCAGCGGGGTACTTCTCCTTGGCCTCGGCATCCGAGACGGCCGGCACGATAATGACGTCGTCGCCCTGTTTCCAGTTGACGGGTGTCGCCACCCGGTGCTTGGCCGTCAGCTGGCAGGAGTCCACGAGCCGCAGCACCTCGTCGAAATTGCGTCCGGTGCTCATCGGATAGGTCAGCATCGCCTTGATCTTCTTGTCAGGGCCAATGACGAACACCGATCGTACCGTCGCGTTGTCGGTCGCGGTCCGGCCCTGGGCCGTGGTGCCAGCCTCTTCCGGCAGCATATCGTAGGCCTTCGCCACCTTCAGCTCGGGATCGCCGATCATCGGGTAGGTGACCGCATGCCCCTGGGTTTCCTCGATGTCCTTGGACCACTTCTGATGATCGCTGACCGGATCCACGCTGAGGCCGATGATCTTGCAGTTGCGCTTCTCGAACTCGGGCGTCAGGCCGGCCATGTAGCCCAGCTCGGTCGTGCAGACCGGCGTAAAGTCCTTTGGGTGCGAAAACAGGATGGCCCACCCGCTGCCGATCCACTCGTGGAAGTTGATGCGACCCTGCGTGGTCTCCGCGGTGAAGTTGGGAGCTTCGCTGTTTATTCTCAGCGCCATGGTTCACCTCCGAGTTTCGGACTGGGTAGCCGGATTAGAGCATGCGGTCGGCAGAGGCGTCAAGGCAGAGGCCCGCCTGGTCCAGAGTGGGAAGACCGGCGTCCCCACGGCAAGCGGTCAGGCCACGGAGCCGCCCCCCGCCCGGCTGTAACCCCTTGACCGAGTCCGGTTCACGTCTCATCATGACGCGTCGTGGACAGGCTCGGGTTCCTTCTCCGCGTCATCGGCCCTCGGCAGTGGACCGTGGTCGCCTTCGGCGCTCGCAAGTGTCCGGCACACCCACAGCCCCGACGGCGACATCTGGAGAAGGCCTTGGCGCCGCGATCATCGCGAATCGCACGGGTCCTCGTGGTGGCGATGCTCGGCCTGCCTTGTGCTGTTGCGCGAGGCGAGGTGACGGACGAAGCCAATGCGACGGAGGAAGTCGTCGTCAGTTGCCTCTACCACATGGGCGAGTTTGGAGCCGACAGCATCCGGGCATGCGTGGATCGAGACCTGTCTGCCGTCAGAGGGCTGTCGCGGTACCCGGACGCAGTCAAGGAGATCGTGGCCCGTTGCACGCGGCAGATGCGACAGAACGGTTGGTCGATGGTGAAAGCATGCGCCGACCGGGACATCGAAGCGGCAGCGGCCCTCGCTGCGTACGCCACGGAGCACGAAGCGCTGGTTGAGCGGTGCCGGACAGAGATGGGGAAGCATGGCGCCGCGAAGGTCAAGGCGTGCGTGGATCAGGCGATCGAGTCTGACGAGCCGAGCAAGAAGGACTGAGATCCCACGGGGAGTTCCGGCGAACGGTCGCGGGCCTGAACCCCGACGACATCGGCGAGGCGCCCACGCGCGCGGCGTGGCTCACGGTGCTGCTCGAGCAGGGCGCATGGTCCGGGTCTCGCGAGACGACGCGGGCGCCATTCGCGGTGTGGTCGTGCGAGTCTCCACGGGAGAGCGGCGCGGATTCGCGAGCCAGAACAGCCTGGGCCCGTTCCTCAGCGAGCTGGTGGAGGCCGACAGGCGGGAGACGGACCGAGATCGTCTCGAAACCTACGGCGGAATTTTCACTCATAGCCAGGAAGGAGTCGTACGATGAAGTACCTCGTCATGGGATCGGAGGGGCCAGGATTCAACTCGCCGGATGAAGCCATCGGGATCCTGGAGAAGGAGATCCTCCCTACGTTCGACACGCTGCAGAAGCTCGACGCCGAGAAGAAGATCCTCGCGGGCGGCGTTCCCGTCGGCGACCGTGCTCTCGTGTTCATCGCCGAGGCCTCGTCCAACGAGGAGCTCGACGGGCTGCTCCGGAGCATCCCGGCCTGGGGTGTGCTCAAGTGGCAGGTGACCGCGCTGCAGACCTTCGCCGGGCGGGCCGCTCAGGAACGCCAGACCGTCGAGCGATTCAAGAAAGGCACCAAGTGATTCCCGACAGGGTCATCGAAGTGCTGCACGGGCCGGCCTTTATGCAGATCGGCACCAGAGACGGCGATCTCCGGCCTGCCCACACCACTGTCGTCGGAGCGGTGGTCCACGAGGACCGCGAGACGGTGACCGTCTTCGTTCCGGCCGCCTACTCCGGGAGGCTCCTCAGCGACCTAGAGAACAACGGCAGGGTTGCGCTGGGCGCCGGCCTCGCCAGTCACGAGGCCTACCAGCTCAAGGGAACGTACGTCTCGTCACGGCCGACCGACTCGAAGGACCTCGCCCGCCAGGAGGCGTACCGGGCCGCGTTGCTAGCCCACGCGATCGAGAGCGGCTACCCGGCGGAGATCGCCCGGCCTCTCACCCTCGGCTTCGCCTACTCACCGGGTGTCGCGATCACCTTTCGCGCGGAAGAGATCTTCCTTCAGACCCCCGGCCCCGGGGCCGGGAACCGGATGGCCTAGCGAATGGGTGCGATAGGGATGCTGCCTGACGAGATCAAGCCGGCCATGCAGGGCGTGATCCCCTCCCACGTCGTGACCTGCTCGCGCGATGGCACGCCGAACGCGAGCACCATCTCCCAGGTCTACTACGTCGACCCCGACCACGTTGCCCTCTCCCACCAGTTCTTCAACAAGACCAAGCGTAACCTCGAGGAGAACCCCCGCGCCGTCGTCTGCCTCATCAGCCCCGAGACGTTCGAGGCCTGGGACCTGGAGCTCACGTTCGAGCGCTCAGAGACCAGCGGGCCGGTCTTCGAGGCCATGGACATGCAGCTCGAGGCCATCGCCTCCATCGTTGGAATGAAGGGAATTTTCAAGCTCCGGGCCGCCGATGTCTTCCGCGTCACGTCCGTCACCAAGGCCATCGGGGAGCGCATCCCCCTCGCGGAGATCCCAGGGCCCCGCTGACGAAGCGAGATGACCGTGGACGCCAACCCTCAGGACCCTCACGGGCTCCGCGAGCAGATCGCGGAGAACCAGCAGACGATCGACCGCCTGAACCGGGACCTCTCCAAGCGGAGCAACGAGGTCCGGATCATCCAGCAGATCTCCGCCGAGATCACCTCCACGCTGGACCTGGACGAGGTCCTCGGGATCGTTCTGCGGGCGATGGACCGGGTGCTCGGCTTCCAGCACTCGATGATCCTCCTCGCGGGCCTGGCCGGCGAGGCCCTCACGGTCGCGGCCACGCGGGGGTACACGCAGAGCGGCGCCGGCGCCCAGGTGCGCATCGGCGACGGCGTGATCGGCGTGGTCGCCGAGCGCCGGAAGATGATGCGCGTCGGGAACATCGGCGCCAGCGTCCGGTACCTCACGGGTGTCCGAGCGAGAATGAAGGCCGCCGGCCAGCTCGCCGCAGAGCAAAACGAGGCCATCCTCCCCGGCCTGCCCGATGTGCAGAGCCAGCTGGCCCTGCCCTTGCTCGTCAAGGACCGGCTCGTGGGCGTCCTCGTCGTGGAGAGCGCCCGGCCCAACGCCTTCGACGAGCTGGATGAGGTCCTCCTCGGGATCGTCGCCAATCAGGCCGCCACCGCCATCGACAACGCGCGCACCTACCGGATGGTCGACCAGCTCAGCCGCCTCAAGCGGTTCTTCTCGCCCCATCTCGCCGAGCTGATCCTCAAGGGCGGGGCGGACGACCCCCTCAAGACCCACCGGCGGGAAGTCACTGTCGTCTTCCTCGACCTCCGCGGGTTCACCGCGTTCGCAGAGACCTCGGAGCCCGAGGAGGTCATGGGTGTCCTGCACGAGTACCACGCCGAGATGGGCAAACTCATACTCGAGCACGAGGGCACGCTCGAGCGGTTCACGGGTGACGGCATGATGATCTTCTTCAACGACCCCGTGCTGGTGCCAAACCCCGCCGAGCGCGGCGTGCGGATGGCGGTCGCGATGCGGGACCGCGTGTCGGAGATCACCACCCGGTGGCGCCGCCGGGGCTACGAGCTGGACCTGGGCATCGGCATCGCCAAGGGCTTCGCCACCATCGGCGCCATCGGCTTCGAGGGCCGCTGGGACTACGGCGCCATCGGCACTGTCACCAACCTCGCCGCACGCTTGTGCGGCGAGGCCAAGCCAGGCCAGATCCTGATCTCGCCGCGCGTGGTGGGCGAGATCGAAGATCTCCTGGAGGCCGAAGAAGTGGGGCCGCTCACCCTCAAGGGCCTGGCAAGACCCGTGGCCGCGCTGAACATCGTGAGGCTCAAAGAGACCCCCGGGACTAGGAGACCGTGATGAGCACCGCCCAACGGGGCGGAGGGCGCCCCGGACTCGCGTGAGAGCGGCGAGGCGGCGGCACGACAAGCGCCTCGCAGCTGCTCGGTGTCTCGACGCGCGCGTGCCAGTCCGCGCTACCGCCTGGCGACGAGGCGCCTGAACACCTCGCCGTACCCGAACCCGTAGCCCGTGGCCAGCTCGGCCGCCCGCGCCTTCACGCGGCGCTCGATTGTCTCGTCTGGCGCCACGTTCAGCCCGGCCACCTGGCTCTCGTGGCGGATGAGGGCCGCGATCTGCCGGTCGATCGAGTCCGTGATGTCGACGATGACGTCCGGCTCGTCTGCGCCCCAGTACCAGAGCTCCCGGACCTTGTGGGGCTCGAGGCCTTCCTCCGTGATCTGCTCGGGGAAGTGGAGGTGGTCGCGGGCGAACGGATAGACCGCGTCGGTCGCCACGATGCCCACCATCCGGTGGTCGCGGTGCTGGAACGACCTGATCCGATGCGGGTCGTGGGTGAACACCGTGTGCGGCCGGTACTTGCGAATGGCGCGGACCACGTGAGCCCGGAACTCGCGGCTGTCCTCGAGCCCGCCGTCCGCGTAGCCGAGCATGAGCACATTCTTTACTCCCATGAAGTCCGCGGCGGCGCGTTGCTCGGCCTCCCGTCTCTCGACGAGCTGTTCGGGCGTCAGCGAGCGGTCGTCGGTGCCGGCGCTCCCGTTGGTGCACAGGACGTACGTGACCTCGCACCCGGCGGCCACCCACCGGGCGATTGCGCCGCCGGAGCCGATCTCGGCGTCATCGGGGTGGGCGAACAGCACCATCGCCCTGTCCGGGGCGTCGCTGACCACCTCCATCTTCCGGATCGTCGCCGGGAGCATGAACTCCGATGACGGCTGGACCTTCGGTCGTCTTTTCGTCGGCCGTGATTTCCGCGTTGCCATACTCGTCTCGCAAGACCTTTCGGTTCGAGGCTGACACCCTGCGCCGCAAGCGACCGCTCGCGTGCCCGCTTCCCCGCTCGTCGGGAGCGCCGGCCTTCCCGACCGCGCCCCGTCCGGAGCCGGCCGTCGGACGACACCGTTCCCGGCCGACTCCCAGGCCAGGATACTGCGCGGCGTCGGCGCGCTCGTCAAGAAGCTGACCATGAGGCCGCCGATGCCCGGGGCACGTATCTGGCGGGCACGCCCTAGCAGATCGGCGAGCAGCTTTACCAGCCCCCGCCTAGCCCGATAATGGCTCCATGCGGATCGCACTCGCACTCGGCGCCTGGCTCGACCACGAGCCCGCGTGGCTGGCGCCTCCCGAAGCCGATCGCCTGCTGGCTGCCGTCCGGACTGAGCTGTGCTGGGAGCAGCGAGCTATCGTCCTCTTTGGGCGGCCGGTCGTCCAGCCGCGCCTCATCGCGTGGGCCGGCGATGTCGACTATCGCTACTCGGGCCAGACTCTGGAGCCGCGGCCGTTCACGTCGACCCTCGCGGCGCTGCTGGCGGGCGTGCGCGACCGTACGGGGGCTTCCTTCAACCACGTCCTGGTCAACCGGTACCGGGACGGCCGCGACAGCATCGGGCTGCACGCCGACGACGAGCGAGAGCTGGGGACCGATCCAATCGTGGCGACCGTGTCCCTGGGCACCACCCGGCGATTCGTCCTCAAGCCCAGGCGGAAGATGGCAGGGGGCGGCACGGCTCTCGATCTGCTCCACGGAAGCCTTGTCGTCATGGGCGGCAGCTGCCAGCGACACTATGTCCACGGCGTGCCCCGCCAGGTGGACGTCCGTGACGAGCGGATCAGCCTGACCTTCCGCCAAATCGAGCGCGGGTCGGGGAGCCTGCGGTAGAGGCTCGGAGGGAAGCTTCGCCCCCTAGCAGGCTGCTGAAAAAGGCCCATCTGCTTCGTTGGCGCCCTCGGCCGCACGCTCAACGTATAGGGATCCGGCTGGGGCGGTGAGGCTGCAAAGCTTGACGGCCCCGGGTGCCCGGTCTACGCTCGTTCACGTCGTGGCCCTTCAGGTCGAGCCCGTCAGCCATCCAGTGTCGGACTGGGCCGCGTATCTCGCGCACTTCGGGCTGCGGGAGCCGCCCTTCGCCATCACGCCAGACCCGCGCTATCTTCTGATGGCCCAGCGGCACCGGGAGGCCCTCGCCCTCCTCCTGTACGGAGTCGGCGCGGCCGGTGGTCTGGTCCAGCTCACCGGAGAAGTAGGGACCGGCAAGACGACCCTCTGCCGGGCACTGCTCGAGCGGGTCCCTCCGCATGTGGACGTGGCTCTCGTGCTGAACCCGACCCTCACGGCACCGGAGCTCCTCGCCACGGTCTGCGACGAGCTTCGCATCGCCTATCCCGGGACGGCCAGCGTCAAGGTGCTGGTCGATGCGCTCTACCGATACCTCCTCGAGGCCCACGCCGCGGGGCGCCGCACGGTGCTCGTGATCGACGAAGCGCAGAACCTCGCCGCCGAGGTCCTCGAGCAGCTCCGGCTCCTGACAAACCTCGAGACAGCGCGCGACAAGCTTCTCCAGATCATCTTGATCGGCCAGCCGGAGCTGATTCAGCTCCTCGAGCGAAAGGACCTTCGCCAGGTCGCCCAGCGCATCACCGCGCGATGCCACCTCACGCCGTTCTCCGAAGCCGAGACTCGCGCCTGCATCGTGCATCGCCTCCAGGTCGCCGGGCAGAGCGCCCCCATCTTCACCGAGCGGGCGCTCCGGGAAGTCCATCGGCTTTCCGGAGGTGTGCCCCGGCTCGTCAACGTGATCTGCGACCGCGCCCTCCTCGGTGGTTTCGCTCACGACCGGCTCCAGATCGATCACGCGATCGTCCGGAAGGCCGCCGGCGAAGTCCGCGGCCGTGCTGGTCGTCTCGTGCTCTCTCGACGTCTCGTCTGGGCCGGCGCACTGGTGCTCCTCGCCGCGGCTTCCCTCACCGCCGTCGCGGTGTTCGGCCCGGTGCGCTCCAGCGATGTCACGGCTCGACTCCAGGCCCTGGGCGCTCACCGCTCTTCGGCCCCGCTCGACGCCGGCGGCAGTCGCCCAGCGCCGCCGGGCGCGGCCGCCCCCGGGCCCCTCGCGACGCCACCCCCTCTCGCTGCGAGCGCGAAGACCGGCGAGAGGATTCCGGGAGGCCCATCCACGCTGGCCGCGCTTCTCGGCAGCCCCGCGCTCGCGGCGGACATGCCGTCTGCCTTCAAGACCCTCTACGCGCGCTGGGGCATCGCGCTCCGCAGCGTCAGCGGTACGCTCGACTGCGAGCAGGCCCGCACCTACGGTCTTCGATGCCTGTCCCGGACCGGCGACTGGAGTCAGCTCCGGGGCTTCGATCTCCCCGCGGTCATCGAGTTGCTGACCCCCACGGATCAGCGCCGCTACGCAACGGTCGTCGCGCTGTCCGGGGATGGCGTCACCGTCGCGCTTGGCGGTCGCGAGTGGAGTGTGCCGACCCTGGAGCTCGATCCCTACTGGAGGGGCTCGTTCACCCTCCTGTGGCGCCCGCCGGCGATCGGGGCGCTCCCCCTGGCGCTGGGGCTCCACGGGCACGACGTCGAGGTCCTCCGCCAGCGCCTCGCTCAAGTGGACGGTCAGGTCTCGGCGCTCCCGAACGGAAGCCTGTACGACGAGGCGCTCCGCCGGCGCGTGATCGCGTTCCAGCAGAGCCGCTCGTTGCGACCCGATGGGGTTGCCGGCGAAGAAACCATCGCCCATCTCGTCACTGTCAGCGCGGGGCCCACCCTGCCACTGCTGTCGGCGCGGGCCGCCCGATAGGCGGGAGCGATGTCGTACATCCTTGACGCCCTCCGCAAGGTCGAGCGCGAGCGGCCCCGGCTCGTGGCGAATCGCTTCAGGATCCTGCCGGTCGAGCAGGCGCGGCGATGGGGGCTCTGGGCCCTGGGCGGTGTCCTTCTGGCAAACGCCCTCCTGCTCTCGGTCCTGTTCCGCTCCGTGTGGTGGCCCGCGCTTCCATCCGAGACGGGCCCCGGCCAGATCCCCGGGGCCGCTCCCGCGCCCGCTGCCTCGGAAGGCCTGTCGCAGGACGGTCACCCCCCATCGCAGCCAGCCGTGGGGGCTGACGTGGCGGCTCCGCCGCAGGATACGCCGACCGGTGCACCTGTCAGCCCTTCCTCTCCGGCGCGTGCGGCCCGGATTCAGGTTCCGGGCGACGCGGCTGGTAAAGCCATTTCGCCGGTCGAGCGAGCACGTCCGCCGTCGCCCCCCTCCTCGACTGCCTCGACCGGGGGTCGAGATGCCACTCCCCCAGTCACGCGAGACACGCCGCCGGGCGTACGCGGTGGAGTCGTCGCTCCTGCAGCGGGAGCGCCCGTCGCCGCCCCGTCTCCCGAGGCCTCCGCGCCCGGGCCGACCCCGGTGACACAGCCTGCGGCGCCAGCCGCCGCACCTGCGCCGACCGTCTTCCCTCCACCGGTGTCCACGGCAGGATCGCCTCAGACGACGCCGGGACCCGCGCAGCCTGCTCCCGTGGCCGAGCCCGCCCCGGCGGGTGGCTCCGCCACCGGGGGCCAGGGCCTGACGCTCGACGTCCTGGTCTACTCCGACACGCCGTCGGAACGCCTGGTGTTCATCAATGGCCGGAAGTACGTGGAGGGACAGCGCACAGAGCAGGGCCTGGTCGTCGAGGCGATCACGCCCCAGGGCGCCATGCTGAACGATCAAGGCCGCCGCTTCTTGCTCGAGGCGGCGGGGACCCAGTAGATCGCCTGCGATCGGAGGGGCCTCGACGGTCCCCTCCGAAGACTCCCCCGTCGCCCGGAAGCTGTCCGCCATCCTGAGCAAGGAGTCGGATTGCGCGGGTATCCGCGGTGGCTTGACAAGATCCCGCCAGCGCGGGAGAGTCTCGTTGCAAGAACACGTCATGCCTGGCCACCTCGCGTCGCTCGCCCTGACCCTGCTCCTCGTCGTCCCGCTGTCCACCGTCACGGCGCCCGCGGTCGCGCCGGCCCAGACGAGGGACGACACCGTGATCTACGCGATCCAGTCAGACATGCAGAACTGGGATCCGCCGAACTCCGTGCTCCGCGAGAGCATCATCCTCGGCTACCACGTCTTCGATCACCTCGCGGCCCGTGACCTGAAGACCAACCGGGTCATTCCGAGCCTGGCGGTCTCGTGGAAGACGCTCGACGACACAACCTGGGAGGTCAAGCTGCGCCCGGGGGTTCGGTTTCACTCGGGAGACCCGTTCACGGCCCGCGACGTGAAGGCGACGTTCGACCGCGTCCTCGACGAGAAGGCCAAGCTGACCGCACGGGGGAATCACGCCAAGATCAGCCAGGTCGAGGTCGTCGACGACCACACGGTGCACTTCCGGACCGACGGCCCCTACCCACTGTTCGTCGAGCGGATGACCGCGCTCGTCATGCAGTCGGAGAAGGTGATTCGCGAAAAGGGTCACGAGTGGATGCAGGAGCATCCGGTCGGAACCGGCCCCTACAAGCTTTCCCGATGGGCCAAGAAGCAGGAGCACCTCCTGGTCCGCAACGACGACTACTGGGGACCCAAGCCCGCCTTCAAGTATGTCCGGATCCGCATCATCCCCGAGACGGCCACGCAGATCGCCGAGCTGATCTCGGGCGGCGTGGACGTGATCAAGGCGGTGCCGCCTGACCAGATGGACGTCATCGACAAGTCGGGCCAGGCCCGGACGTCCAGCGCGCCGATCCTCCGCACGGCGCTGCTCCAGCTCGACCAGGCGGCCCGGGGCGGGCCCAACCCGTTCACGGACCGGCGCGTCCGCCAAGCCGCGAATCTCGCCGTCGACATGGACGCGGTGATCAAGCACGTCCTCAACGGGCTGGGGGACCGGGTGGCGACCGCGATCAACCCCATGGCCTTTGGCTTCGACCCCGGAGTCAAGCCCTACAAGCCGGATCAGGCGCGGGCCCGCAAGCTGCTGGCAGACGCGGGGTACCCGAACGGCCTCGACGTGCGCTTCCGGACGGGCCCGCCCACAGTCGAGCCGGCCGTGCAGCAGACCTCCGACGCGATCGTGGCAGACCTGGCGGCGGTCGGGATCCGCACTCAGCAGAGCTACATCGGGGAGATCGGGCCGTATGTGAATCAGGTGCGCGACGGCAAGGCGGGGCCGATGTTCCAGTGGTCCTGGGGCTACTATTCCGTCTTCGACGCGGACGCGATCCTCCACGACGTGTTCAGGTGCGGCGAGCCCTACAGCTACTACTGCAACAAGGCGCTCGACGATCTCATTCTGGCCGGCCGGTCGACCCTCGACCAGAAGAAGCGCGCCGAGATCTATACGAAGGCCCAGCGGCTCCTTCTCGAGGACGCCGCCTACCTCTTCAAGTGGGGGCTTCGCGGTGTGTGGGGCATTTCCAACCGGGTCGAGTACGAGGCGCCGCGGGACGAGATCGACCGCATGTTCATCGTGACCCCCCGCCGGAAGTAAGGGCCGGCCCGTGCCCGACCCAGCTGTGAGCAAACCGGCGCCGCGGACGGAGTGGCCGCCGGCTCGCATCGCGGGAGGCACCGGTGTGCTCGGGTCCGCCGAGGCCCAGGACGAGGAAAGCGCGATGTTGCGGCCAAACGCCGAGCGCTGCGCAGGTGCATCGTGACCCCGAGCGGGCGGTAACCGCTGGCTGAGTCGTCTGACGCCGAGCGTCCGCCGGGTTCGACCGCATGAAGCGGTATGTCCTTCGCCAGCTGCTCCAGCTCGTCGTCGTCGTGATTGGTATCTCGATGCTCTCGTTCGCCATCCTTCACGTGCTCGGCGACCCCGTGCTCCTCCTGCTGCCCCAGAACGCGGGCCAGGAGGAGTTCGAGCGCTACCGCACGCTGCTCGGGCTCGACCGGCCGCTCCCCGTCCAATACTGGCGGTTCGCAAGCCGCGCCGTGCAGGGGGACTTCGGGCGTTCGTGGTACGCGGACACGCCGGCGTTCCGGCTCGTCCTCGAGCGGATGTCACCGACGATCTACTTGACCCTGGCCGGCCTCGGGGTCGGGCTTCTCATCGCGCTGCCGCTGGGCATCCTGGCGGCGCTCAAGCGGCACTCGCCCGCCGACACGCTGTGCACGATCCTCGCAGTCGCCGGTCAGGCCATGCCCATCTTCTGGCTCGGCATCATGCTGATCATCGTGTTCGCGGTCTGGCTCAGGGTGCTGCCGGCTTCGGGCTACGGGACCTGGCAGCACTTCATCATGCCCGCGGTGACCCTCGGGGCCTTCCTGGCCCCGATCACCATGCGTCTCGTCCGATCGGGCGTCGTCGAGGTGATGACGCGGGAGTACATCACGACTGCCCGCGCCAAGGGCCTGGCCGAGCGCCTCGTGGTCGCCAAGCACGCCTTCCGCAACGCCTGCATCCCGGTGATCACGGTGCTCGGACTCCAGTTCGGCCAGCTCCTTGGAGGCGCCATCGTCACCGAGACGGTCTTCGCGTGGCCCGGCGTCGCCACGCTGACCGTCGAGTCGATCCGGAACCAGGATTTCCCGGTCGTACAGTGCGCGGTGGTCCTGCTGGCGACGCTCATCGTGGTGGTGAACCTGATCATCGACCTGATCGTCGGGCTGATCGACCCGCGGATCCGGGTCGGGGCATGAGCGCTACCCGGCCGGAGATCGCGGCGCCCGAGGCCGCGCTCGAGCTGCACATCTCGCCCCGGGCGCAGACCGCGCCCCCCCTGGGGCAGCCGGCGCGTCGGGAGGTGCTCCTCGCGCGGCTCTCGCGCGTCAAGTGGGGCGTCGTCGCGCTCGGGGTGATGCTGCTGATCGCGGCCAGCGCCGTCCTCGCGCCCTGGATCGCCCCGCACAACCCGCTGGCGGTCGACATCCGCAACCGTCTCGCGCCGCCGAGCTGGATGGAGGGCGGCTCCGCGCGGCATCCGCTCGGCACCGATCAGATCGGTCGCGACCTGCTCTCTCGCGTCATCTACGGCGGGCGCGTCTCGCTCCTGATCGGGGTGACCGCGGTGGGCATCTCCGCCACCATCGGCGTGCTGCTCGGACTCGGCGCCGGGTACTTCGGCGGCAGTCTCGACGCGGTCATCACGACGCTCGTGAACGTGATGCTCTCGTTTCCGTTCGTCCTGCTCGCCCTCGCCGTCGTCGCGGTCCTCGGCGCCAGCCTGATCAACATGATCGCCGTCCTGGGCGTGGCCGGCTGGCCGATCTACACGCGGGTCATCCGCGCCGAGACGCTGGCGATCCGGGAACGCGAGTTCGTCACCGCGGGGCGCGCGCTCGGCATGAGCCATCGCCGGATCGTCTTCCGCCAGATCCTGCCGAACCTGGGCTCCGTGATCGTGGTGATCGCCACCCTCCAGGTGGCGCAGGTCATCATCCTCGAGTCCTTCCTGTCATTCCTCGGCCTGGGCATCCAGCCGCCGACCCCCGCCTGGGGCAACATGCTGGGCGAGGGCCGCGTCTACATGCTCAACTCCTGGTGGATCGCAGCCTTCCCGGGCCTCGCCATCTTCATCACCACCCTGACCATCAACCTCATCGGCAACGGCCTTCGCGACTGGCTCGACCCGCACCTGACGCTGTAGCCATCTCGCCGACGCACTCTGGTTCAGGCGCCGCATCCTCGCGAGAGTCGCTACTTCGTCGCGCCGGTGCTCCCGATACACGGGCCGGCCCGCTCCCCTCCCCTGGGTACCGCGCACGCGTCAGCGTGGCCATGCCCAAAGAGCGATATACCATCGCGGTGGCTCCTGGCTCCGACGCGACACACTCGCTCCTCTCGCGACGGTCCAGGTGGCTTGGGCTCGGTACGCGTCCCCGGTGGCGCAGTGGCCGTTCGGGATGGCCCGCGCCAGCCAGAGCCTGGGGCGTCCGCTGTTGACGCCAGTGTCGTCATTTGTCATCCTAGATGACGATGAAGGCGACGGCGCCGGTGATCGCCCGCACGCTCGACCTGCGGGCGCTCCTCAAGGGCAAGTCGCACTTCCTGTTTGGCCCGCGTCAGACGGGGAAGACGTTCCTCATCCGGCAGACCCTCGCTACCGCCCGGGCCTACGATCTGCTGGACTCGTCCGTCTACCTGTCGCTGAGCCGGGACCCGACCCGTCTGGCCCAGGAGGTCACGGCGGAGGACCGCGTGGTCGTGATCGACGAGATCCAGCGCCTGCCGGAGCTCCTCAACGAGGTTCACCGCCTCATCGAGGGGCGCGGCCTGCGGTTCCTGCTGACGGGCTCCAGCGCTCGAACGCTCCGGCGGGGTGGCGTCAACCTTCTCGGCGGACGGGCGCGGACACGGTACCTCCACCCACTCACCGCGTCCGAGCTCGGCCCCCACTTCGACCTGAGGCGGGCCATCGCGCGTGGATCGCTGCCCTCGATCTACTTCTCGGATGATCCACAGGCCGACCTCGACGCTTACGCGGGCTCGTACCTCAGGGAGGAGATCGTCGCGGAGGGGGCGACGCGGAACGTGCCCGCGTTCAGCCGCTTCCTGCGGGTGGCGGCGTTGTGCAACGGGACGGTCGTCAACTTCACCAACGTGGCGAACGACGCCCAGGTGGCGCGGACGACTGTCTACGAGTACTTCGAGATCTTGCGGGATACCCTCGTGCTCCACGAGCTGCCGGCGTGGCGAACGTCGAGCAACCGGAAGCCGATCGTCTCGTCCAAGTACTACTTCTTCGATGTCGGGGTCGTGGCGGCATTGCAGGGCCGTCGGTTCTCGCCGGGCACGCCGGAGTTCGGCGAGGCCCTCGAGACCTACGTCATGCACGAGCTGGTCGCGTACCGGGACTACGTGTCCGGAGAGCCGCTCCGCCACTGGCGCTCGACCTCGGGGTTCGAAGTGGACTTCATCCTCGGAGACCACACAGCCGTGGAGGTGAAGGCCAAACCCAACGTCGGGCCCGCCGACGTCAAGTCCCTGCGGGCGCTCGGGGAGGAGGCCGTGACGAAGCGCCATCTCTGCGTCAGCCTCGAGCCGCGGCGGCGCCAGCTCGGCAGCATCACGGTGCTTCCCGTCACGGAGTTCCTCGCGGCACTGTGGGCCGGCGAGTACGCCTGAGGCGAAGCAGAACACGGCGGTCGGTGAGGTCCCCGCACCTGGGTACCGCGAAGTCCGGCCGACTCCCGGAATAGCGCCCGGGCAGTTCATGCGCTTGGGCAAAATCTACGGGCTTCCCAAGGCCCGCGGCTCGACCCGCCGGCCGATCCGGGGGCGACCGAACCACTGAGCCGGCTCGTTCGCGTCTCCAGATCCGTCTGACTTTGGTATGCTCCGAACCGCCCCAGCCGCCGACGAGCCGCGTCACGCGCGGGAGGTGACCCATGTCGGTTCTGTCTACCCTCTGGCCGCATAGCGACGGCGCGGGGCCGGCGCGAGTGGAGCGCACGGCGACAGTGGGAATGGTGTCGGAAACTCGGGTCTAGAGCGAACGTGAGATCTAGCCGGTGTGCTCGGCGCCGCCACGCACTGAGGTCGCGACCCTGATGACCATCCCCCCGCACCTCAACCGGACGTCATGCGCCGCTCAAGTTTGCAACGCTGGGGTTTCCATAATTCCGACATGCCGGGGGAGATCAATGTGTTGATTGCCCCTCGGCCGCGAGCTGACTTCCCGCGGGCGCCCACTTCGGGGTCGGCCCGGAGCAGAAGCGACGCGACTCCGCACTTCCGGCAGACTGGTGCTTCGGGCTGGCCAGGTCGCGATCGGAGCTCGAGCGCGGCGACGGTACTCGCCCTGCTGGCTCTCGGGGGAGTGTTGCTCGCCGGCTGCACCGGCACCCTCTCCACCGGACGGAGCTGGGGCGCGGACGCCACGGTGAGCCCCGGCTGGGCTCGAGTCGGGCGAGCCGCGATGAACGCGGCCTTGGATCCGCGGACGCTGATCCCAGGGGCGGCTGCAGGCGTGCTCTCCATCGGCGATCTCGACGAGCGGCTGTCGCGCGCAGCCGTGGACTCCACGCCCGTGTTCGGATCCCAGTCGACCGCTCAGACTTACAGTGACGCCATGGAAGCCGCATTGGTCGCCGAGGCCATCGTCACGGCCCTGGCAACGCCAAGCGGCAACGTTGACGACGAGTGGTGGCTCGCGAAACTCAAGGGTCTTTCCGTCGAGGGCGGAGCGCTGGGGGCCGTGGCTGGATTCACCGAGCTGCTCCAGCACGGAGTCGGCCGCACCAGGCCCGATGGCTCCGATGCGGAGAGCTTCCCCTCGGGACACGCGGCCAACAGCTCCGCAGCCGCCGTGCTGTCATCGCGCAACTTGGCGGCCCACCGCCCCGATCCCCGTGTGCAGACGTTCATTGAAGTCGCCAACACCGTGGCCGCGGCCAGCGTCGCCTGGGCGCGGGTCGAGGCCGACAAGCACTTCGCCACCGACGTGTTCGTTGGCGCAGCGCTCGGCAACTTCCTGGGTATCCTCATCCACGACGCCTTCCTGGGCCTCTCGGAGGAGGACTCGGCCTACTGGCGGATCCTCCCGGTCCGCGGCGGCGCATTGCTCATGTTGGGCTGGAAGTTCTAGCGCGCCCTTAGGCGCGGGCTGTCACTCTCGCGTTTGGTGACGACGGAGGGGGGGTCGACAGACGGGTCAGCCGAGCCGGCAACGGTAAGGCCAGGAGACGGCCCAGAAGCCCCCGCGGGAAGACGATGACCGTGAGGACGAACAGGAGCCCGAGTCCGAGCAACCAGTAGGAGCCGAGCACATCGGAGAGCGCGCCTTCGACCGCGCGCACCAGGAGCGCTCCCAGAAACGCCGCCAGGAGTACCTCCCGCCCGCCGAGGGCCGTCCAGATCAGGACCTCCGTCGAGAGCGCGACACCGATCAGAGCCGGAGAGACGAAGCCGAACTGCGTCACGAACAGGCCCCCCGCCACGCCGGCAACGCCGGCGCCGATCGCGAAGCTCGCCGTCTTGTAGGCGGCCACGCCGAACCCGAAGTAGGCGGTGCGCCGCTCGTTGTCGCGAATGGCACGCAGCACGGTACCCAGGGGGGACCGCTCGAGCCAGAGCAGCCCGCCATGGATCACCGCAGCGGCCGCCAGCAGCACCCAGCAGGTCGGAGCCGGCTGCACCAGCTCGATGGATCGCCCGCCAAGGCGCAGCGTCAGCGGCGGCACGTCGAGCAGGCCGTTGAAGCCGCCGATGAACGCCCAGTGGCTCGCCGCCCGCTCGACGATCGCCGCCGCCGCCAGCGTCACGATGGCGAAGTAGGCGCCGGACAGCCCCTTGCCCGCGAACATGAGCCGGCCCGCGACCAACGCGATCGCCGCCGGCAGCGCCGCGGCCAGCGCGAGCCCGGTCACGGTTCCGCTCGAGAGCGCGGGGATCATCCCCTTGGTGACCGCCGCCATCGCGTATCCGCCTGTGCCGAAGAAGACAGCCTGGCCGAAGCAGAGCAGGCCGGCCTGGCCCCAGATGAAGGCGAGACTCATCGCGAAGATGCCGTAGCTGACCAGCTGGGTGAGCTGGGTGATCGGCCAGTCGCCAAGCACCAGCGGGCAGCCGAAGAGCACGGCCCAGACGCCGACCGTCACGCGCACCCGAACGCGGGGCGATGTCACGTTACCGCCGGCCGCCCGTCAGCCCATGCGGGAAAAGCCGGATCACGACGATGGCCAATCCGAAGACGACGACCTGCGCCGCGATCTGTGTCCATACGCTCGCCACGATCGTGCTCCCGCCGGCGATGAGCGCCGTGCCCAGCACCGCGCCGAACAGGCTGCCGGCACCGCCGATCAGGATCGACAGGAAGGCCGGGATCAGGAACCCGACGCCCATCTGGGGATCCACGCTCATGAGCGGGGCCATCACCGCGCCCGCGAGACCGGCCAGCGCAGCGCCGAACGCGAACGTCAGGCGGTCCATGCGGCGCGTGTTGATGCCGAGGCTACTCGCGGAGTAGCGGTTGGCGATCACGGCCCGCGCCGCCAGTCCGAGGCGGGTGCGGTGGAAGAGAGCGAACGTGGCCGCGGCGGCGGCGACGGCGATCGCCATGATGAAGAGCCGATAGGCGGGGTAGCCGACCCCGAGGAAGCGAACCGTGGCCGGAAGCGGGCTGTCGATCTGCTGCGCCGTGGGACCGAAGGCGATCACGATAGCCTGCTTGATCGTCAGCGAAAGGCCCCAGGTGGCGAGAATCGTGTCGATGAAGCGGTGATACACGTGGCGGATGACGAGTTCTTCAATCACGAGCCCGAGGCCGGCGAGCACGAGCGGCGCCGCGACGAGCGCGATCCAGAAGCTGCCTCCGGCCTGCGTGACGAGGACGACGGTGTAAGCGCCGAGGAGAAATAGCTCGCCGTGCGCCATGTTGATGACGTTCATCAGGCCGAAGATGATGATGAGGCCGAGGGTGACGAGCAGGAGCGCGAGCATGAAGTTCAGCGCGTCGAGCCCGGTGATCAGGATCTGCGCCACGGCGCCTACCTACAGGGAGAGATAGCGCTCGAGAATCGCCTGGTCGGCCCGGAGCCGGGAGGTGTCCACCTGGTCCACGATCCGTCCGTTCTCGATGAAGAGGCAGCGGGTCGTGAGCGACTGCACGAACTCCAGGTTCTGCTCGACCACCAAGAGGCTCAGCCGATCCGAGCGGGCGATCTCGGCCAGCGTCTGGGCGAGCGAGCGGACGATCGAGGGCTGCAGGCCCTCGGTGGGCTCGTCGAGCAGGAGGAGGCGAGGGCGGCTGGCCAGGGCTCGGGCGATGGCGAGCTGTTGCTGCTCGCCGCCGGACATGGTTCCGGCCTTCTGGCGGTGGCGCTCGGCGAGCAGGGGGAAGCGCGCGTAGACCGCCTCGGGCACGCGCGCCCGGAACCCTGCCGTGCCGAGGACCCCGAGGACGAGGTTCTCCTCCACGGTGAACTCGTTGAAGATCTCGCGGCCTTGCGGGACATAGCCGATGCCGGCATTCGCGACGGCGAACGGTGGCCAGCCGCCGATGCTCCGACCTTCGAACACGACGTCCCCGGCCACCGGGCGCAGGTGTCCCATGATCGCGCGCAGGAGCGTCGTCTTCCCCATGCCGTTCCGGCCCAGGAGCGCGACCGACTCGGCGGCGTCGACTTCGAGATCGATGCCGTCGAGCACGATCCCACCATCCGCGTAGCCGGCCGCGAGTCCCGCGACCCTCAGCACTGCTCGGGGTGCCCGAGATACGCCTCACGCACGGCGGGATCGGCCTGCGCGTCTTCGTAGCTCCCTTCGAAGTGCACCGCGCCGCGAATCATCACGAGCACCCGGCACTCGAGCTGGCGGACGAAGCTCATGTCGTGCTCGATCACCACCACCGCCACCCCACGTTCCCGCTGGATCTGCCGAACCAGGGCCGCGGTCGCTGCCGTCTCCGCCACCGACATGCCGGCGGTCGGCTCGTCGAGCAAGAGCAGCTGGGCGTCGCGGCCCAGCAGCATCGCGATCTCGAGCCATTGCCGGCGTCCGTGCGCGAGCGCACTCGCCGTCCGCAGCGCCTGCCCGACCAGGTCGACCTGACCCAGCAGGGTACGGATTGGGAGGGCCGTCGTCGGGCCCGCCCGGAGCGCCCTCCACGGCCGGCCCCCACCCCGTGATGCCACGATCGGAATCTCGAGGTTCTCGGCCACCGAGAGCGTGGGATAGACGCTCGGCACCTGGAACTTTCGCGCGATGCCCCGCCGGCTGATCTCGTGCGGCGGCCACCCGGTGATCTCCTCTCCGCGGTAGAGTACCTGCCCCGACGTCGGGGGGAACTCGCCGGTGATGACGTTGAAGAGGGTGGTCTTGCCGCAGCCGTTGGGGCCGATGATACAGCGCAGCTCGCCGGGGCCGATCGACAGGTCAACGCCCCGCAGCGCGGTGAGGCCGCCGAAGCTCTTGGTGACGCCCCGTACCTCCAGCAACGGCGGCCTCACCGGCTCAGCTCGCGCACTGGCTCGGCGCTTTGACCGGGCCGATGTACTTCATGAGGACGAGCTGGCCGTCGTGCGTCTCGGCGATGAGCACGTTCAGATCCGCGTGCCGATCCTCGGGCCGGAGCCGGACTTGGCCGTTCCCGGACAGGAGCGGCACGCCGACCATCGCGTCGATGATCTTCTCCTTGTCGTCCGAGCCCGCCTTCTTGATGCCCTCGATGAAAAACCGCGTCAGCATGTAGTGCGCGTCGACGGTGTTGCTCACCACCGCATTCGGGCCGAAGCGCTTCCGTACCTTGTCGGCGAAGGCCCTCGCCTCGGGCCGATCGAGGGTCCCGATGAAGTTGGCGACGGTGACAACGCCTTCGGACTCGTCCTTCGTCAGCCCCGAGAGGTAATTTTCGCTGTAGCCGAACCACGCCAGCTTGCATTTCGCCTTGACGCCGGCGGCGACGAACTGCTTGACGAAGGTGATCGCGTCGGCTCCGACGACCGTGAGCACGAGCACCTTGGCCCGCGATCCGTCGATCTTGCGGACGGTACTGGTGAAGTCCTTCACCCCGAAGGGCGTGTACTCCTCGCCGACCACGGTGCCTCCGACCTGGGCCACCGCCTTCCGGATCGCCTCGTTCATCTTCCGGGGCCATACGTAGTCGCTGCCGAACAGGTAGAAGGTGTCGCCGAAGCTCGCCTTCAGGTACGGGACGAACGGGTCCACCCAATGCGCCGGCAGCGCGCTGTAGCACAGGATGTAGCGGCTGCACACCCCTCCTTCGTAGTCCGTCGCATAGAAGAGCGGCGTCTTGAAGCGCTCGATCGTCGGCCGGATGGCGTCGCGATTCGCGCTCGTCACCGGACCGAAGATCCCGACGACCTGGTGGCGCTGGATGAGCTCCCGAGTGCGCTCGACCGCGGTCTTGGGGTCGGTCTTGTCGTCGGTGACGACCATCTCCAGCGTGCGCCCGCCGAGGACGCCGCCGGCGGCGTTGGCCTCCTCGAGCGCGAGCTGCGTGCCTTGCACGCCCTGCTGCCCGAGGTTCTCGAGCCCGCCAGACAGCGGCTGCAGCACGCCCACCTTGATGGGGTCGGCCGCGCCCGCGCGCCGGGCGGCGCCGAGACCGAGCGCTACCGCGCTGGCGGCGGCTCCGCCGAGGAAGCGCCGCCGCCCGAGGAGGAATCCGTCTCTCGATCGCGTCTTTGTCATGTCTGCTCTCCTGGGAGTATGCTAGGCGGCCACCTCCCGGTTGACGACCGGCTCGTCCCGCAGCAGCCCCGCCGCCACGTGCTGGCTGTCGCTCACGATGCCGAAGTGGGTCGCGATGTCGTACAGGGACGACTCCTGCTCGCGCGGTCCGGTCGCGGCCACGCAGTCCTCTGGCACGATCACCGTATAGCCCAGGAAGAACGCATCGTGGACGGTCGACCGGACGCAGATGTTGGTCACGACGCCGAAGATCAGGAGGGTGTCGACCTGCAGGTCCCGCAGCGTCAGGTCGAGGTCGGTCCCGAAGAACGCGGAGTACCGGCGCTTGACGACATAGAGATCGGTTGGCCGCGCCTCGAGGTCGTCGATCACCCGCGCGCCCCAGCTCCCCTCCAAACAGTGCGGGGTCCGCTTCAGGAACTCCCGCTCCTGGCGGACATTGGCGCGATGGGTGTCGACCACGAACAGAATGGGACACCCCGCCTGCCGGCCGGCGTCGATCAGCCGTTTCTGCGGGCCCACCAGGCGCTCGTACCCCGGCAGCACCATGGCGCCGCCTGGCTTGCAGAACTCGTTCACCATGTCGACGACGATGAGCGCGGTCGCCGTCGGATCGACGCGAGCCTGGCGCTCGACTTTCTTCGCGGAGAAGCCATCCACGGTCATCGCTCTCGCCTCCCGCTCTGGTCGGCCGTCGACCCGGAGCATGACCGAGCCCTCGGCCCCTGGGAGCTTCCATCGCCGGGAAGACGGTGCCGGCCAACGGCCCCCGCGTGGAGCAGGCGACGCTGACGCCACCGCCGGCACCGACGCCATCCACGAATCTCGCTCGCCCGGCCGTGCGCTCGCCGCGCCGGTCAGGACGGCGCAGCGGGCGCCAGCCGGTGCCGGGCGCACGCGATGGGGTCCCGCGGTCAGCGCTTGGCCCGACGGGCGATCGCAAACAGTACCATAAAGCCGAGCTACGCGGCTCGACTCGACGTTCGGCCCCTCGGACCCGACCCTGGTCGGCCTGGGTGTCGCGCCCCCGCCCTTGATCTACACACTACTCGTGTGTACTCTTATCATCATGAAAAGTCGAACGTCATCAACAACAACCGTTAGTCGAGTGAACATCACGCTTCCAGCTGAGACGCTGAAGCTCCTCGAGCGGGTAAGCGGAGGCAACCGCAGCCGCTTCATCCAAGAAGCCGTGAAGCACTACGTCGCTGCGCGCTCACGCGCGAATTTGCGCAAGCACCTGAAGGAAGCCCTCCTCGCGACCTCCGACGAGGATCTCGAGCTCGCCAAGGACTGGTTTCCACTCGACGAGGAGGCATGGCAGCGTCACGGCAACAAGTAGCCGTTCCGAAGCGAGGCGAAATTTACTACGTCCGCTTCGATCCTGCTGAGGGTGCCGAGATCCAAAAAACTCGGCCCGCTTTGATTCTTCCAAATAATCTGGGCAACCGCATCAGCCCTGTGACCATCGTCGCCGCCATTTCCTCGAACGTTCCTACGCGGCCTCATCCGGTTCGCGTCCTTGTCTCTGCCAAGGAGAGCGGCCTCCCGCTCGATTCCGCCGTCGTTCTGAACCAGATCCGGACGGTTGATAAAATCCGCCTCGGCCGAAGGCTGGGGTCCCTGTCCAAGGCAACGATGGCGAAGGTCGACCAAGCCCTGCAGATTTCGTTGGGTCTGATTCCACCCGAGTAGCAGTTGTTTTCGTAAACGCTCGTTTACGCAACGGCACTGTGGGGCAGGTACAAAGAGGGCTCCGTGGGATGCCAACCGAGGATCGCCTAGCGGGTGAGCAGCTCACCCCTTGACGTCACCATCCGGCCTGGTATGATCAGGTCGTACCATTCAACACTCGAGGAAATCGCATGCGAACACGTCACGCGATGACCATCTCCCTGCCGCCCGAGATGCTCGAGGAGTTCGAGCAGGTCAGAAAGGCCGAGCATCGCACCCGTTCCGAGCTCGTCCGCGAGGCGCTCCGCGGCTATTTCAACCGGGTCCGCGCGCTCCCCGTCTACACCCCGACCGCCGCAGAGCTTCGCGCGGTCGAGAAAGGTCGAGCCGCGATCCGCCGGGGCGACTACTACACCCTCGATGAGTTCCGAACCCACCTCCTGGGAAGTACGCGTCAAAAAGCCGGCGCGAAAAAGCGTCGAGCGCGCGCCTCGGCCTGAAGCCGAGCGCCTGCTTCGGGCGCTCGACGAGATGGCTCAGAAGCCTTTCGCCGGCGACATCGCCCGGCTCAAGAACCAACCCACCGCCTTTCGCCGCCGAGTCGGTGACTGGCGGATCTTCTTCGACGTGTACCCGGACCGGCGCCTCGTCGCTGTCAGCGACATTCAGCGGCGCACCACCACGACCTACCGTCGGCGCTGAAGCGCCCTAGCCGAGTCCCGCTGGCAGGCGGGGCTCGGGTGTTCCCAGGGGTTCACGCGCTCACCCACCTGGACCGAATGGCGCTGCGTGGCTTGGCTCTGAGGGAGGCGGTCTTGGGAATCGCTGGAGGGTTCAGCTCCGATCTGATCGAGGTGGCTTGCTGACTGGGACGCTCGTGCCGATGGGTGGTGACAGCCCGGCGGTTGGCGAGGTCGGCGGAACCGAGGCTACTCCGAACGAATCGCGGGGGCCGGGGCATGCCCAAGCCCCGCGAAGAGCCGCTGCTACTCGCGGCGGCCGCCGAGGAAGCGGAGGAGGAACAGGAACAGGTTGATGAAGTTCAGGTAGAGCGACAGGGCGCCGACGATCGCGTACGACCCCGTCTGGCCGTCGGGCAGCGCCGCCGCCATCTGCTTGAGCCGCTGGGCGTCCCAGGCGGTCAGTCCGGTGAACACAATGACGCCGACGACCGAGATCAGGAACTGGAGGGCGTCGCTGTGCCAGAACATGCCGACGAGCGACGCCAGCAGGAGCCCAATCAGGCCCATGAAAAAGAACTGGCCAACGCCGGCCAGGCTCCGGGTGGTGGTGGTGCCGTAGAGCGCCACCGCGCCGAACATCCCCGCGGTGACGATGAACGTGGTCGCGATGGACTCGCCCGTGTAGGCCAGCAGGATGACCGAGCAGGTCAGGCCCGTCAGCGCCGAGTAGAGCACGAACAGCCCGGCCGCGGTGCCGGGCGCCAGCCGATCGACCCGCGCGGAGAGATACCACACCAGACCGAGCTGGCCGATAGCCAGCGCGAAGAAGAGGATGCGGTTCGACGCCAGCGCGGCGCTGAGAGGCGTCGTGGCCACCACATACGCGGTGAGCGCGGTGATCGCCAACCCGGCACACATCCAGCTGTAGACGTTCTTGAGGAACCCGCTGACCCGCTCTTCCGCCAGCGCACCCGTCCGGGGTCCCCCGGAGGATGACCGCATCAGGTAGTCGTCCATTGGCACGCCCTCCTTCGAGGTACAAGAGTACCCCAACCCGACTCAGCCGTCACGGTTCCGAGCCCCGGGTCAAGCCCCGCCGACGACTACCCGAACGCCCGCTCGATGAGGGGCAGCGTGAAGTACACGATGAATGCCGCGGAGGCCACGTACATCATCCAGTGCACGCGGCCGCGCTTGCCGCTCAGGACCTTCAGGGCCGTGTAGGTGACGAAGCCGGCCCCGATCCCGTTCGTGATCGACCACGTGAACGGCATGGCCAGCATGGTCACGAAGGCCGGGATGGCCTCCTCGGGATCGCTCCACGGGATCTCGGTGACCAGCCCGATCATGAAGAAGCCGACGATGATCAGCGCGGGGGCGGTGGCTTGCGCCGGGATCACGCTGGCGATCGGCGCAAACCACATCGCCAGCAGGAACAGGACGCCCGTCACCACGGCGGCCAGGCCGGTGCGTCCCCCCTCGGCGACGCCGGCCGCACTCTCGATGTAGGTCGTGTTGCTGCTGCTGTTGGCGTAGCCGCCCAGCATGGCGCCGAGCGAGTCGACGAAGAGCACGCGACCGGCCCGCGGCAGCTGCCCCCGCGCGTCGAGGAACCCGGCCTTGGCGCCGACCCCGATGATCGTGCCCATGGTGTCGAAGAAGTCGCTGAGCATGATGGAGAAGATCGCGAGGATCGCGGTGAGGACCCCGAGCTTGGCGAAGAGGCCGAAGTCGAGCCGGCCGAACGTGGAGAAATCCGGAGCCTGGAGGATCGCCGGCGGGATCTGTGCGGCGCCCGGAACGCTGAAGCCCTGCCACCCGGCAACCAGCCCGTTCAGGGCGATGGCCACGACTGTGCTCCCCAGGATGCCGACGAGCAGGGCGCCCCGGACCCGGCGCGCCATCAGCCACGCGGTGAGGACGAATCCGATCACGAACACCACGATCGGCAGCCCGGCGAGCGTCCCGAGCCCCACCGGCAACGGACCGCTCGACGGCTTTGTGACAAAGCCGCCGGTGAAGAATCCGATGAAGGCGATGAACAGGCCAATGCCCACGCTGATGGCCCGCTTGAGCCCCATGGGCACGGCGTCCAGCATCGCCTGGCGGAATTTCGTGATCACCAGGATGCTGATCACGAGTCCCTCGAGGAAGACGACCGTCATCGCCTGGGGATACGTGAGGCCGCGGCCCGCGACGAGGTCGAAGGCGACGACGGCGTTCAGCCCCATGCCCGGCGCGAGCGCCAGCGGGTAGTTGCTGGCGAGCCCCATCGCGATGCTCAGCACGCCGGCGGTCAGACAGGTCACCGTCAGCGTCGCCGCGAACGGGAGGCCGAGCCCCTCCAGGTCCTTGAGGCCGACGAATCCGAGCACGATCGGGTTCACGAAGATGATGTAGGCCATCACCATGAACGTGGTGATCCCGGCCCGGACTTCGGTGCCGAGCCGGGTCGCGCGCGCGCCGAACTGGAAATACGTCGCGAGTGCACGGCCAGGCGCACCGCCGTGGCTGCCCGTCATGTGGTCGCTCCTCGTCATCGCCGGCAGAGCGGCGCGGCCGGGGTGATCAGCGCGTCGGTGGCGGCGGGTAGAACCGCGCCTCGCGCCGCTCCTGCCAGGCGAGGTTCGCCTCGCGCATCTCCCAGGACGTCATGCAGTCGTCCTGCCGGCGCAGCATCTCCTCGATCAGGCTGCGGGGGTCGTGGTGGAAGGAGTCGTGCAGTAACCGCTTCGTATGGGCGACCGCGGTGGGCGCGGCGGCGCGACACTGGTCGAGGATGGCGGCGAGCGTCCCCTCCACGTGGTCGGGAGCGCACACGCGGTTCACGAGGCCGATCGCGAGCGCGACGGCCGGGGGGATGTTGTCGTTCAGGATCGCCAGCTCCTTGGCGCGCCCGAGGCCGACGAGACGAGCGAGTCGCAGTACCGCCCCATCGGGGATGAGGCCGTGGCGCGTCGCGCCGAGCCCGATCACCGCGTCCTCGGTCGCGATGCGGAGGTCGCAGGCGAGGGCGAGCTGCAGGCCGCCGCCGATCGAGTAGCCGTGGAGCACGCAGATCGCGACCTTGCCCATGTCCTCGAGCGTGTTCAGGGCCCGAGTCCAGTGGCGGAAGAAGGCCTCGTGGACCTCGCCCCCGGCCAGCGCCGTCCGGTCCATCCCCGAGGAAAAGGCGCGCCCGGCGCCTCGGATCACGACCGCACAGAGGTCCGGCGCCGCCGCCGCCGCCGCCACGTGGTCAGCCAGCTCGGCGGTCAGGCGCGTGTTGATCGCGTTGAGGACGGCGGGACGATTCAGGATGATCCAGGCGACTCCGTCCCGCACCTCGTAGGTCACGGTCTGATCCACTCGCGTCCTCCGGTAGTCGTCGGAGGGGGCCTCGACGGCCCCCTCCGATTCCTCCCCCATCGACCGGATTGCGCCGGCGGAGCCGGCGCTCGAAATAGCGAGCCTGGTCTGGCACGCATGACTCCAACAAGTCTCCGAAGCGGCTAGCAAAGCCGGTGATCGGCTCGCCTCGCACTGCCCCGCATCTGGTTCTCCTCAAGCGGCCTGCGGGTTTCCGGCATCTCACTCGGCCCGCGCCCGGCACTCACCTGCGCCGGGCACGCTGATCGGGGTAGACTCTGATCCGTCGCTGCCGGGGGCAGCCCGGGCGGCAACGCGAGTCGGGGACGAAGGTAGGCAACAACGCTCCGGGGTGTCAAGCGCGATCGCGGACTCCCGGGGGAGGAAACGGGCCATGCATGGGAGCCGCCGGCAGTTTCTCACTCTGGCCGCGTCTGGCCTCGTCACGGCTCAGGTCGGGCCGCGCCTGGTGCGAGCGCAGGCGGTGGTCAAGATCGGGACCGCAGTCCTGGGCGATTACGCGATGGTCGGGCCGGTGATCGTCGCACTCGAGAAGGGCTACTTCAAGCGCAACGGAATCGACGCCGAGCTGGTGCCATTCCGGGGCGGTCCCGATCTCCTCAAGGCCGTGATCGGCGGCGAGATCCTCGTCGGGCTCACCGGCGCGACCGACATCCTCGTCTTCCGGGAGGCGGGCGCGCCCATCAAGATGATCGCGGCCCAGACCAGCGGCAATCACTTCACCCTCAATGGGGCGCCGGATATTCAGCGCGTCGCCGATCTCCGCGGCAAGGCGATCGGGGTCACGAAGATCGGGTCCACGACCTGGGTATTCGCGCGGCTCCTCGCCCGGGAGCACGGCTGGGACCCCGAACGTGACGTGAAGATCGTCCCGCTCGGCGGCCTCGACGCCCAGGTCGCCGCGCTGTCGCGCAAGGAGATCCACGCCTTCGTCTGGGGCGACGGGGGGGCGGTGCTCGAGGCCCAGGGCCGATCGAAGGTGCTGGAGCGGCTCGACTCGGTGACGCCGGGCTGGATCAGCCAGCTCGTCTATGCGTCCGAGGACGGGATCCGCAAGCGGCCCGACGACATCCGAGGCGTACTGCGGGGACTCTTCGAGGCGATCCACTTCATGCGCGACGATCCGGACCAGGCGGCGACGCTCGTGTCCCGAACGCTCCGGTGGGACCCGAAGGCGGTGCTGGTCGCCCACCGGCTGTCCGGTCCCCTTCTGTCGAAGGACGGCACGATCGACCCGCGAGCGCTCCGGACGATGCAGGACGCCCTGCTCGAGCTGGGCGTCCTCAGCCGGCGCCTGCCGCCCGAGGACCACTACACGACCGCATTCACCCCGGTGAAGCTCTAGCTCTAGCCGGCGCCTGGAGCCGGTGGGTCTTGGGCTCGACCCCGACGGCTCACGGCTGAGCCTTGGCCGTTCGGTCGATGAAGTCGGCCAGATCCTTGGCCAGATCGCGGATATCCTCTTCCTGGATATCCTTGTCACTCCGGTAGCCGCCGAACATCCGAGCCAGACCAGTGTCGCCGCTTCGTCGAGCCTCGAACACGAAGACGGAGCGATTGTCGGCCGTCATCCGCCCACGCACCTTGATGACCGGCTGACCGGCGCCGTACAGTCCGGCGAAGAAGCGCGCGCCACCGCCCCCCTTCTCGTATTCGACGATCGTATTGTCGAGCCTCAGCGCTTTGCCGCCCGCGGGTACGACGTCCGCTTCCCGAGTTCCCACGACGGGAAAGAACCCACCCGTCCTGAGCGCCATCGCCAGCTCATCCCGAAGGACTCCCTTGGCCCACTCCAGATTCTCCACTCCGTCCGGATCTAGCTTCGGGACGTCGGCCCGAGTCTCGGTGATGAGCAGGGCGGTGTAGCCCGTGAACCGAAACCCGTCCGCGACCCAGACTCGCTGCAGGTGCGGGTCCTCCTTGAACGACACCTCGTCCACCACCGCACTCGGGGCGGGGGCCGCCGTATCCGACCTCGCAGTCGTGGCGGGCGCTGCCGTATCCGACTTCGCACTCGGGGCGGGGGCTGGCGTTTCCGCCATCGGACTCGGGGTGGAAGCCGGCGTGCATCCGGTCATCAGCATGGTCGCGAGGGTCGTGGCCAGAGCTGTCCGTCTGTCCAACGTTTTTCTCCTTTCGTGTGGGGCAGGCCGCGCCGCGACGGCCGAGCGAATACATGTCGGCGCGGTCAACACCGTGTCCCCGACGTCATCGGATGGCGAAGTCGGCCGGCTTGACACCGCGGAGTCCGTGGCGCCCGAGGAGCCGGAGCAGGCTCCGGCTGTACCGGGCGGTCGTGGCCACTCCGGACGCTTGCAGCGCGATATGCCGCTCGATGTGGGTCTGGGCAGCGTGCTTGAGGCGGCTCGCGCCTGTTTGCATCCAGCCCCGCCCCGCCCGCATGAGGGCGGGCAGCCGACCGTCGTACAGCGTCGCGACGAGATCCATCCAGGCCGCCAGCATCGCGGTCTGGGCCGCGGCGTATGGACGCAGCGCCGCTTCGACGCCGCTGCGCGACGGTGCCCGGCGCGGCAGGAACGGCGCGAGGGCGCTGGCGACCAGCTCCGAGGACCGGAGCGCGAGGAAGACGCCCGGGGAGAGCATTGGATCCACGAAGCCGAACGCGTCGCCCACCGCGACCCAGCCGGGCCCACTGCCGCGCTGCGAGATGAGCTGGTAGTTGGAGTACGTGGCGACGGAGGTGACGCGCTTGCCAACCCCGACGATCGAGGCGAGCCAGGGATCGGCCGCGATCGTCCCCTCGAGCCGCTCGGCGGGCGCGCGCCCGAGGCGGGAGGCATCCTCCTTGCCCAGCACGATGCCGACGGAGAGCCGATCCATGAGCGGGATGCACCAGCTCCAGCCCGCGGCCAGCCGCGCGATGAGCACCTGGCCCGGGGCATCGTCCCATCGACAGCCCTCGAAGTGGGCGAAGTGCGCGACGTCGGCCCGCGGCCCCACGTGCGCCGGAATCTGCAGCACGCGGGCCGAGAGCCGAGACCGTCCCGTGGCGTCAACGATAAGGTCGGGCTGCCGGCCCTCGAGCGCGGGCACGGCCGCCAGGGTCTCGGCGGCAAGCGCGAGCTCCGCGCCGGCGCGCCCGGCCCGCTCCAGCCTGGCTCGGGCGATGATCCGGTGAGCCCCGGCCGCCACGGCCCTGGCCAGCAAGGCCTCATCGAAGCGCGGACGTGGGATGTTGTAGGCGTAGGGCGGCACGGCCGGCACGAACCGGGCAAAGGTGAAGCTGAAGCGATCGGCCGGTGACCACATGAAGGAGACGCCGGGCTTCACGGGGCTGAAGGTCGCCGTCTCGTCCTCGATGCCGAGGCTCTTCAGGATCGGGACCACCGCCGGCACCAGGGACTCGCCGACTACCAGCTCCGGACGCCGGCCGTCATCGAACAGCGTCACTTCGGCGCCCTGACGGGCGAGCAGGATTGCCAGGGCGGAGCCCGACGGGCCGGCGCCGATGATGGCTATCCGCATGGCACCGGCCGCCTGAGAATCTTGCCGCCCGGCGTCCTGGGCACCGCGTCGACTATCTTGAACTGCACCGGGACCTTGTACGGCGAAAGCGCGCGGGCGCAGTGCGCCGTCAGGGCCTCCAGGTCCCCGCCGCCCGAATCCAGGACGACGTCCGCGCAAGGCACCTCGCCCAGGCGCGCATGGGGAGCGCCATAGACCCGCGATTCCTTGATTCCCGGGAACTGGTTGATGCAGTCCTCCACCTCTTCAGGGAAGAACTTCAGCCCCGCGACGAAGATGACGGCGGTCTTGCGGCCGCTGAGGTGAAGCGCGCCGGCGGCATCGAGCCAGCCGATATCGCCGGTCAGGAACCACCCGTCGCGGGTGTCCTGCTCGCGGAGACGCCACGGTGTGTAGTACGCGGAGAAGAGCCCGGCACCGCGAACCGCGATGTCGCCCACCGCGCCGCCGCCCAAGCGCTCACCGCCGTCCGAGAAGACCGCGATTTCGTACCCGGGCACCGGTTGGCCCACCGAGGCGGCGGGGATCCCGTCGGCGCGCAGGTTGATGCAGGGCAGCCCCGCCTCGATGATGCCGTAGGCCTGACCGACAGGGACGCCGTACACGGACTCGAAGCGGTCCATCACGGCGGGAGTGATCGGCGCGGCGGTCGAGAGGGCGAGCCGGACGCTCGCGAACCGCGCCCGTGCGGCGAGGCTGCTCATGCGCTCGAAGTGCAACGGGGACGCGTAGAGCACGCTGGGCACGGCTCGCTGGATCGAGTCGACCAGCGGACCCGGCAGGGTGTCGGTGCACAGGACGATGTGGGCGGCGGCTCGGACGTACGCGACAATGGTGACCGCGAAGTGGTAGGCGAGCGGCAGCACCCAGCAAATGCGGTCGTGCTTCGTCAGGCGGAGCACGGCGTCGGCAGCCTGAACGCGGGCGAGGGTCGCCTCGTGCGACAGCACCACGCCCTTGCTGCTCGCGGTGGTTCCGGAGGTGAACCGGATGAACGCCGGATTCATCCGCGACAGCTGGGGCGGGCCTTCGGCGTCGCGATCGGTCCACTGGAACGTGAACCCATCGCACTCGCCGCTCGACAGGATCCCGCCACGCTCCTCGCTCGATTCCGGTTCGGCTCCAGGCCAGGATAGGCAGCCATTCAGCTCGATTTCACGGATGACCCGGGCCGTCTCCGCACGCGTCAGGTTGCTGGCCAGCGGGATCAGGCATGCGCCCGCCCCCAGAAGGCCAAAGGCAGCCGGCAGATACGCGAGGCCATTCGGAGCCCGGAGGCCGATCCGCTGACCGGGCTTCACCCCCTCCGCGATCAGGAACGCGGCCACGCGCTCCGCTTCTCGCGCGAGTTGCCCGTAGGTCAGGGAGCGCTCGGACCGCGCGTCGGTCACCGCCAGACGGGACGCGTGCCGCGCGGCCGAGGCGTGGAGCAGCTCGGCCAGGTTCACGCCGGCGACCCCCTGTCGGCCTGGCGGGCGGCGGCCGTCCCCGCTGCCTCGCCCGCGGCGAGACAGGTGCCGATCACGCGCGCCGAACCCAGCGCCTCGTGCGACGCGCTCAGGCACCGGCCGGCGACGAAGAGGTTGCTCACGTCGCGCGCTTGGAGGCAGCGGAGCGGAATGTCATAGCTCCGGCCGTCCTCAAGGTACTCGTAGGTGGCTCCATGATGCTCCTGCCACAGTTCGATGGGCCAGCTCGCCCGCGCCACTCCGTCCTCGAACGTGCGACCGGATAACACGTCGTCGCGAGTGAGCTGATAGCGCCCGATCACGCGGCGGCTTTCTCGGACGCCGACTTGCGGCGCCGTGTGGGAGACGAACGCGCGGGCGAACGCGGGCATCGACTTCAGGAGCTCGGTGACGGCGAGCACGCGCTTGCGACCCTCCTGCTCGGCGCGCGTCAAGAGATCCCGGCCCGCGAGGGGCTCTTCCGTGATGCCGCTGAGCGCGAGCTTGCCGATGACCTCTCCCTGCTGGGGCGAGAGGCTCAGCGTGAGGCTCGAGGCCCCTTTGGGCAAGCGCCCGTCGCGCTCGGCCTCCACGAGCGCCCGCAGCACGGCCAGTCGCGGGCCGGGAGTCAGGGCGGCGCTGTCCACCTGCTGGAGCGCGAAGACGAGGGACGGGAGCTGCCGCTCGGCCACCGGCGCCGTCTCAGTGGCGGCGCCGGCGTGGGAGGCCACCAGGGCGTCGCCGCTCGTGTCCACGACGACCCGCACCGCCAGCTCGCGGGTCTGCTCCCAGGTCGCGATCCGCAGCCCCTCGATCCCACCGTCGCGGGCGTCGAGGCCCACGAGGTAGGCGTGGAGGTACACGTCGAGCCGGGGGGCGGAGGAGGTCAGCTCGTCGGCCAAGCACGCGAAGGCGAACGGCGTGTAGGGCAGGACGAACGTCCGCCCGCGGCGCACTGGCGGGCCACACCCGGGCATCGTTGCCAGGCGCCGGGCGACGGTCTCGGCGACGCCGCCGTTCAGCAGCTCCGGCGGCCCAGATGGCGACGTCCGATATAGCCCGCAGATCGTGCTCACCATGCCGGCAGTAGCCATGCCACCGAGGAATCCATAGCGCTCGACGAGCGCCGTGCGCGCGCCGGCGCGGGCCGCGCCGATCGCGGCGGCGAGTCCCGCGGTGCCGCCGCCCACGACCACGACGTCGTAGCTCAGGCGCGGGCCGTCCATCCCATCCCCTCACGGACGGTCTCGATGATCCGCGCCACCTCGTCCTCGCTCACCGCCCCCTCGATCCACGAGACGACCAGATTGTCGTGGCTCGCGCACCGGTTGAAGAACACCCCGATCCCCGGCCGCGGCAGCACAGCGGGGGCGTGGTAGGCGTTCACGACGCGGCGGCCGAACACGCAGTCGAGGGTGGTGGGGAAGTTCATGATGTCCGCGCAGTTGAACGAGAAGGTTTCTCTCTGCGCGGTCCCCGGCAGCGTGGCCAGCACCCGGGAGAGCGGCCGGTAGTGCAGGAACTCCATGGCGACCGCATTGGCCTCGATCTGGCCTTCGCGCACTGCGTCCGCCATCTCGCGGCGAAGGGCGAGAGCCAGCCCAGGGACGTCGGCCGTCTCGGAGGGCTTGAACCGGGCGAAATGGAAGGCCAGCCAGTTGCCGAATGTGGGGCCGGGTTCGCCCTTGAGTCGCAAGTCGACCGCAATTGGGACCAGGAAGGGAACGTCCGGCAAGCCGCGCCGGTCCCACAGCTCGGCCATGGCCTTTCCCACGAGGGCCAGGCGCCAGCAGATCTCGCGCTTGGCCCGAGTGTCGCCGGACGGCGGCCCGCCGTCGAGGAAGCTCTCCTGTCGGAAGCGCGCCCGTCCGGGTAGAGCGAGCCCGGTTCCGGGGGAGAGGGGCGGGACGCTCGCGAGGGCACGCAGGTGGGCGACGCTCCGCCGGGCCAGCCGCCCGCGCTCCCTGAACGGCAGCGGATTGGGACCCGGCTCGGGTGGGGTGAGCGCACATCCCGAATGGGCCGACTCGCCGTCCTGATCGAGGTCGGCCAGGCGAGCCAGGAGATTCTGCCCCCCGTGCGGGTCCATCAGCGCGTGAAACCACGTCAGAACCACGAAGCCCCGGGCCCCCCCGGCCTCGGGTTCGCAGTCTATGGTCATGACGCGAAGCGGGGGCTCGCGCGCGGGATCGATCCCCGCATTCAGCTCCGCCTCCAGCTCACGGTGGAGCTCCTGGCGTGAGGCGACGAGCCGATGGCTCACGGCCGGGGGCCGTCGCGTCGCGCGGGGCCCGGCCGCCCAGTGGAGCCTGCCCCACGGGAAAGGCCGACGGAGGCGCGCCGCCGGCCATGGCCAGGAGTCGAGGAGCCGGGAGAGGGCGAGACGGATCCGCTCCGGAGCGATCGGGCCATCGCACTCGACCACAAGCAACACGTTGTTGCTCACGCCGGCGTCCTTCCAGAGCCTCGGCATCGCGGCGAGGACCAGATCCGCGCCGCGGAGGGGGAGCCGACGGACGCGCGCCGGTCGGACGGCTAGGACGAGCTCCTCCGGTCGCAGATGCACTTCGCCAGCGCTCGCGGAGACGCCAGGTTCTCGACCACCAGGTCCTCATCGGGCATCCAGAACCCGAATTCGGCTTCGATGAACAATAGGATCCTCAGCAGCGCCATGGAGTCGACGCCGGCCGCCTCCAGATCGGTGTCCGGGTGCACCGGTCGGCCACGGGCCATGATGCGCGCGTTGATGAACGTGGTCAGCGCGTTGGCGACATCGGCGGGATCGAGCCGATCAGAGAGCGTGGCAATGGCGCGTCTTGACATCGTCCGGAGGCGACATTACCGCGATCGGCGAGCTCGCGCAATACGCGACGTGTCCGCGGCAAGTGGCCGAACTCGCCATGACCGAGCGTCCAAAAGAACGATTCGACGCGTCACGTCTCGCGAAGGAACCACGCGGCCAGTGTGGCGCGCTGGCGGGGCCCACCATCGGTCGGACCGGACGGACGAGGGTGCCGCCGACCACGTTCAGCCACGGGCGCTCGATCCTGCCCACGATTGCGCAGAGGCTGGCCCCGGCCCCGCACCCGTCGATCCGCGCGGGAGTCAGTGACACGGTACTACCCCACGGTGGACGCGTATCGCGAGCAGCTCGAGTCCGGGGGAATGACACCCGGCCGGGGATCGCAGTCGGAAGTGAACCGTGACCTCGCATGGTGGTTCACGGCCGTCTGGCTCCAGCATCGTCGGCCCGGAGCCGGGGATCGAGCGCCTCACGGAGCCCGTCCCCGAGGAGGTTCAGGCTCAGGCCGGCCATAGTGAGCGCGAGGCCAGGGAACAGGCTCACCCAGAAGGCCTCCCGGATCACGTTCTTCCCGCTGGCGATCACGTTGCCCCACGACGGGACGTACGGGGGCACGCCCACGCCCAGAAAACCGAGAATCGCCTCGGCCAGGATCGCGTAGGCGAAGATGAAGGTCCCCTGCACGAGCAGAGGCGCGACGCAGTTTGGCAGCACGTGGCGGAACGCGATCCCGAGATCCCCGCGGCCCATCGCGCGCGCCGCCTGGACGTAGTCGAGTTCCCGGAGGCTCAGGACGGTGCTGCGGATCAGGAGGGCCGTCCGGGGCCAGTAGGCGACGGACAGCGCCATGATCACGTTCCAGACGCCCGGCCCTCGCACCGCCATCAGCGCGATCGCCAGCAGGATCGCCGGGAACGCCATCAGCCCCTCCATGCACCGCATGAGGATCGCATCGAGACGACGGTTGAGTCCGGCCAGCAGGCCGACCACGACCCCGCCCAGCGAGGTGAGCAGCATCGTCGTACCGCCGACCAGAAGCGAGACTCGGCTGCCGTGCACGACCAGGCTGAACACGTCGCGCCCGAACTCGTCGGTGCCAAGCAGCCTCCCGGGGCCCGGTGGCTGGAGCCGGTCGGCCGGCGAGAGTCGGGTCGGATTGTGCGTGGACACGACGTCGGCCAGCACCGCGGCCAGCATGAGGGCGAGGAAGAGGAGCGCCCCGGCGACCGCGCTGCGATTCCGAAGGAGTCGGCGCAGCCACACCGGTCCGCTCGTCCTCGTACGGGAGGCACCCGACGTCACGGTTGGCGCGGAGGCCGCTTTCACATCCACCTCAAAAGGCCTCGTCGGCGACGAGCCATCGCGCTCATTCTAAGGACATTGAACGCGCCCGTGAGGACCCGGCGAAAATCACGATCTTTTTCTCGCTTCAGGCCCGTTCAATGTGCTTAGTGTCCCGAGTCAAAGATGAGCCGACAGAGCGCCGGACGGGGTGGGGGCTTAGCCCCCCTGGACACGCTCTGTCGCGGAGCGGCGCCGCACTCACACGGGCCACGAAATCGATGGGGGTCGGCTTCGACGATCCGCGCGAGCGCACGGTCACGCGGGGAGAGCCCCAGCCGGCGCCGTGAGTCACCGGCCTTTCGGCTCGGACATTGGTCCGTTATGCCAGACGGAACGAGAATCCTGTTCTCGTTGTCGAGAGCTCGGGCCGGGTTCGGCCAGACTGGCCGAGTTCGAGCGCGGGCTTGGCCCGCGCAATCCTTTCTGGGGGAGGATCGGAGGGGGCCGCCGAGGCCCCCTCCGACTAGTCATAGCGGATGCGGGGGTCGATGAACGCGTAGAGCACGTCGACGGCGACGTTGATCAGCACGTAGGCGGCGGCGGTGACTAGGACGACCCCCTGCACCACCGGGTAGTCCCGGCGCAGGATCGCCCCGATGACGAGCCGGCCGAGCCCGGGGATATTGAACACGATCTCCGTCACGACCGCGCCTCCGATCAGGACCGCCATCGTGATCCCGATCACCGTGACGACCGGAACCAGCGCGTTCCGCAGCGCGTGGACGTAGACCACGGCGCGCTGGGGGAGCCCCTTGGCCTGCGCGGTCCGGACGTAGTCCTGCTGCAAGACCTCGAGCATGCAGGACCGGCTGATCCGCGCGATCAGCGCGGACTGGTTGAAGCCAAGCGACACGGCCGGCAGCACCATGTAGCGCAGCGCGGCCACCGGATCCGTGAACAGCGAGGCATACCCGGCGGCGGGGAACCAGCCGAGACGGACGGCGAAGACATAGATGAAGTTCAGGCTGAGCCAGAAGCCCGGGACGCAGACGCCGAGCAGCGCCCCGAGCATCAGCGCCCGGTCCCAGAGCGACCCGCGATGGGCGGCGGCGATGATGCCGGACGGGACGCCGATCACGATCGCCACCAGCAGGGCCGCCCCGGTCAGGAGCAGCGTGGGCTCGGCGCGCTCGAGGAGCGCCGTGGTCACCGGGCGGTCCAGGAAGTAGGAATGCCCCAGGTCACCACGCAGCAGTCGCAGGTAGAACAGGCCGAGCTGCTCGGGAAGGGGCCGGTCGAGCCCCAGTGCGCGCCGCGCCGCCTCGATCTGGTCAGGCGTCGCGTCGGGCCCCAGCATGACGCTGACGGGATCACCCGGGATGAGGTGAACGAGCAGGAAGACGACCGTGACGACGACCAGCATCACGGGCAGGGCGGCGAGCAGGCGGCGGATCAGGTACGCGGTCACCGCCGAGGCCCCTCCCGAAGACCCATCGGCGGCGCCCGGACGTGGTTAGCGGTCGAGCCAGACGTTGGAGAAGCGGATGCGCTCGGTCTTGTCGTTGAAGCCCTTGACCGTGGTGTGCATGGCCCGGAGGCCGAAGAGGTCGCCGTAGCGGATCACCGGCACCTTCTCGTAAAAGAGTCGGGTCTGCTGCTTCCAGAGCGCGACGCGCTTCCGGGGATCCGTCTCCCGGGCGAGCTGCGCCTGGAGCGCCTGGATCTCCGCGTCTGCCGTCCAGCCCGGCCAGCTCGGGGTGAGGTAAACATGGTGCGTCGGATCGTAGAAGCTCCCCATGCCGGTGGTGAACGCGTCGTACTCCTTCGGGTTGTTCCGGCGCTTGACCAGCGTCGCCCAGTCGACGACCTGGAGATCGATGACGAATCCGACGTCCTCGAGCTGCTGCTTCGTGAGCAGCGCGAAGTCGTACATCCACTTGTACTCCTGGGTGGTCATGAAGCGGATCGGCGCCTTCTTGTAGCCGGCCTCCTGCAGGAGCTTGCGGGCCTTGTCCCGGTCGTGCTCGTTCCACGGCAGGCCCGCGAGCTTCGTGTGCCACTGGCCGATCTCGACGAAGGCGAGGCTCGAATCCATGCGGTAGAACTCCGACCTGCCGCCGGCCACGTTCTTCATGATCGGCTCCACGTCGATCGCCGCCTGCCAGGCCTGCCGGAGCTTCTGGTTCGTCATCAGCCCCTCCTTCTTGTTCAGCACGGCGACGAGCCAGTAGTACGGCCTGGACACGAGCGGGCGGACCTTCGGGTTCGCCTTGAGCCGATCGTAGGCGTCGAGGTTCAGATCGTCGGCGAAGTCCAGCTCGCCGGTCTCCATCTGCGCCACCCGCGTCGCCACCTCGGGGACCGGAATCCAGCGGATCTCGTCGAGATAGGCGATCTTGGCGCCGCCGTAGCCGGTGGGCTTCTCCGACCGCGGCGCGTACTCGTCGTAGCGCACCATGCGGATGTGCTGGTCCGGTTTCCACTCGGCGAGCTTGAACGGTCCGGTGCCGACGTACTCGGTCGCCTTGATCTCGGGCGGGAACTTCTCGGCGATCTCCTTCGGGTAGATCGCGGCGAAGTTGTTGGGCACCGCCAGCGAGATCAGCACGATCGCGGACCGCTCAGTGAGCTTGAGCTCGACGGTGTACCGGTCCACGCTCCGGAGATCGGCCACTTGGGCGAAGAGCGCCTTGCCGTAGATCGATTGCTTGCCCCAGCGGGCGAGCGAGGCGACCACGTCGTCGGCGCCGAGCTCCTTGCCGTTGTGGAACTTGACGCCGCGCCGGAGCCTGAAGGTGTAGGTCAGGCCGTCCCGGCTGACCGCGTGGCTGTCGGCCAGCATCGGGATCGGCCGCGCCGCGTCGTCCAGCGTGAAGAGCCCCTCGTAGATGTGGTTGGTCAGCGTCTCGGTGATGCTGGCGGTCGTCCAGTGGGCATCGAGGGCCGGCGGCTCACCGAGATTACCCACCCGAAGGACACCGCCGCGCTTCGGCTCATCGGCAGCCCCGGCCGCGGCTGCCGCCGCCAGCGCGACCAGCAGCACCGTGAGCGGCCCCTTCCACCACGACAGACTCCCGACCATGGCCGACCTCCCTGTGGATGCCCACGAATCGCGCTTGGCGCTCCCAGAAGCGCTGTTCCGACGAGCCCAGCCGCCGTCCGGTGGCCCGTGAACCAGTCTTCCAGAGCGCGTCCGAGCTGGCTATGGGCCTGGAAGCGTATACCGATCCCTGTCTGGATGGAAGCGCTGTCGATCCGAGACGCGCGAAATCGGTCAGCCGGCGCCTGCGCCCACGGTGGACGAGAACACCGGCGCCTCACCCGCGTCTTGGCGCGCCGGATGACCCCGGTATCCAGTGAGCGCCGGGAGGCCCTGAGCCGGCGCTTCGACACGATCGACCACCACTTCGACGCGATGGATCAGCGCTTCGACGCAATGGATCAGCGGTTCGACGCGATGGATCAACGCTTTGACGCGGTGGACCAGCGCTTCGTGGCGATAGACCAGCGCTTTGTGGATCTTGTCCTTTACTTGGACCGCCGGTTCACGGCGCTGGATCAGCGGTTCGAGACCATCGACCAGCAGTTCCGGGACATGCTGGCGCACTTTGATGAGCTGTACCGGCGCCTCGAGCGGCTGGAGGAGGAATATCACGCGATCGTGGCGGCCCTCCGTCGGATCGAGGCCCTTCTCGCTGACGAGACGGCGCGGCGTGAGATCCTGGAGCGCGTGGTGGCGGATCTCAAGCAGCAGGTCGAGGATCTTGAGGCGCGCATTGCGCAGCTCGAGCAGCGCGCGCGGGGATGAACCGGAGCCGTCGCTGCAATCGGCGGCCATTCTGCGCGTAGGATCAGGTCGGCGAACACCGCGCTGATCGGCCTGGAAGCGGTCAGGCTGCCGGCGGCAGGGAGTCGGTGCCGGGGTCGGCGACCTCGAGGTTGAGGGCGGCGGCCAGCAGCGCCTTGGTGTACGGATCCTGCGGGTTGGCGAAGATCTGAGCGGCCGGGCCCTGCTCGACGACCTGACCGGCGCGCATGACCACGACCTCGTGGCTCAGGGCCTGGACGACGCGCAGGTCGTGGCTGATGAACAGGTAGGCGAGGCGGTGGCGCGTTTGAAGCGTCCGTAACAGATCGACGATCTGCGCCTGCACGGACATGTCGAGCGCCGATGTCGGCTCGTCCAGCACGATCAGCCGGGGCTTCAGGACGAGCGCGCGCGCGATAGCGATCCGCTGGCGCTGTCCGCCCGAGAACTCGTGCGGGTAGCGGTCCCGCATGCCCGGCTCGAGCCCGACTTCCTGGAGCGCCTGGTCGATCAGGTGGCGCCGCTCCGCGCGGGAGCCGAGCTTGTGGGCCGCGAGCCCCTCGCCGACAATCTCGCCGATCGACATCCGCGGCGATAGGGATCCATACGGGTCCTGGAAAACGATCTGCATCTCGCGCCGGAGGGGACGCAGCGCCGTCGAGCGCAGGCGCTGGATGTCCCGCCCGCAGAACTCGATCGTCCCTTGGCTCGACTGCAGCCGGAGCAGCGCGAGCCCGAGCGTGGTCTTCCCCGACCCGCTCTCCCCGACGATGCCGACCGTCTGACCGTCTCGCACGGTGACGCTGATCCCGTCGACGGCCTTGATGTGCCCCACCGTACGGCCCAGGATGCCGACCTTGATGGGGAACCACACCTTCACGCCACGCCCAGCCATGACCACGGGCGCGACTGGATCGGCGGCCGGCGGCACGCCGGAGGGCTCGGCGGCCAGAAGCCGCCGCGTGTACGGGTGGCGAGGGCGCGTGAAGATCTCCTCGACCGGTCCCTGCTCCACGATCTCGCCCTGGGTCATGACGTTCACGCGGGCGGCCATCTTCCGGACGATCCCCAGATCGTGGGTGATCAGCAAGAGCGCCATCCCGAACTTGGCCTGCAGGTCGCGCAGGAGCTGGAGGATCTGCGCTTGGATGGTGACGTCGAGGGCAGTGGTCGGCTCGTCGGCGATCAGGAGGTCGGGCTCGTTGGCCAGCGCCACGGCGATCATCACCCGCTGGCGCTCCCCGCCCGAGAGCTCGTGCGGGTATGCCCCGAGCCGCCGTTCGGCGTCGGTCAGGCCCACCAGGCGCAGCAGCTCGAGGGTGCGGCTCCGCGCCGCCTGACCGCCCAGGCTCTTGTGCACGACGAGCACCTCGTTGACCTGCTTGGCGATCGTGTGCAGCGGGTTGAGCGAGGTCATGGGCTCCTGGAAGATCATCGCAATCCGATTGCCACGCACGCGCCGCAGGATGCGTTCGTGGGTGCCCAGCAGCTCCTGCCCGCGGAACTCGATGCTCCCCCCGGGGTGTCGGGCCGGTGGGTACGCGAGCAGCTGGAGGATCGAGAGGGCGGTAACCGACTTGCCCGATCCGCTTTCCCCAACGAGCGCGACGGTCTCGCCCTCGTCGATGTCGAGCGAGATGCGCCGGACGGCCTCGACCTCGCCGGCCGGCGTCGCGAACGACACGCTCAGATCCCGGATCCTGAGCAGCGCACTCACGCCGTCTTCCAATTGCCGTGCGAGGCGCAGCCGGCAGTTCGAGCTGAGCGACGGCCGCGAGGCCGGGCCGAGCGCGGCGCGAGGCGAGGCCCGAGTCGATCGAGCCGAGCCTCAGATTTCGAAAAATGGGCCCCCAGGTAAATAGCTGATACCCGCATGCCCGCACTCACGCCGTCTTCCGCGGATCGAACGCGTCGCGGACCGCCTCGCCGACGAAGATCAGCAGGCTCAGCATGACCGCGAGCACGAGGAACCCGGTGATCCCGAGCCACGGCGCTTGGAGGTTCGCCTTGCCCTGCGCCAGGATCTCGCCGAGCGAGGGCGAGCCGGGTGGCAGGCCGAAGCCGAGGAAGTCGAGCGACGTGAGCGTCGTGATCGAGCCGTTCAGGATGAACGGAAGAAAGCTCAGCGTCGCCACCATCGCGTTCGGAAGCACATGACGAAACATGACGATCGCGTTCCCGACCCCGAGCGCGCGCGCGGCCCGGACGTAGTCGAAGTTCCGCGCCCGGAGGAACTCGGCGCGCACGACGCCCACCAGGGCCATCCAGCTGAACAGCAGCATCAGCCCGAGGAGCCACCAGAACGTCGGCTCGACGAGGCTCGCCAGGATGATCAGCAGGTAGAGGACGGGCAGGCCGGACCAGATCTCGATGAAGCGCTGGAAGAAGAGGTCGATGCGACCGCCGAAGTATCCCTGGACGGCCCCGGCGATCACGCCGATCAGGGAGCTGGCCACGGTGAGTGTCAGCCCGAACAGGACGGAAACGCGGAAGCCGTAGATCAGCCGCGCGAGGAGGTCGCGACCCTGGTCGTCGGTGCCGAGCCAGTTCTCGCGTGAGGGCGGCGCCGGCGCCGGGACCGGCAGATCGTAGTTGATGGTGTCGTACCGGTACCGGATCACGGGCCAGACCGCCCACCCCTTCTCGGCGATCTGCGCCATCACGCTGGGATCCCGGTAGTCGGTCGGGGTCGGGAGCACGCCGCCGAACGTCGTCTCCGGGTAGTCGGTCAGGATGGGAACGGAGAAGGCGCCGTCGTACCGGATCAGGAGCGGCCGATCATTGGCGATGACCTCCGCGAACAAGCTCACGACGAACATCCCGAGGAAGATCCACAGCGACCAGAACCCCCGGCGATTGGCCCGGAAGTTCCGGAGCCGCCGGAGGGTGAGCGGCCGGAGCGTCATGCCTCGCGCCGGGCGAAATCGATCCGCGGATCGACGGCGACATAGGTCAGGTCGCTCACCAGGCCGAGGCCGAGCCCGACGAGCGTGTAGATGTAGAGCGTCCCGAACATGATCGGGTAGTCCCGGTTGATCGCCGCCTGGAAGCCGAGCAGCCCCAGCCCGTCGAGCGAGAAGATCACCTCGATCAGCACGGCGCCCGTGAACAGGATCCCGATCAGTGCCGAGGGAAAGCCGGCGATGACGATCAGCATGGCGTTGCGGAACACGTGGCCGTACAGCACCCGGCGCGGCGCCAGCCCCTTGGCGCGGGCGGTGACGACGTACTGCTTGCGGATCTCCTCCAGGAACGAGTTCTTGGTCAGGATCGTGAGCCGCGCGAACCCGCCTACCACGAGCGCGGCCACGGGGAGCGCGAGGTGCCACCCGTAGTCGAGGATCCGCGCCGGCCAGCTCAGCGCCTGCCAGTTGTCCGAGACGAGGCCCCGGAGCGGGAACCAGTGCAGGAAGGTCCCGCCGGAGAAGAGCACGACGAGCAGGATGGCGAAGAGGAAGGCGGGGATGGCGTCACCGATGATCACCAGGGCGCTGGTCCAGACGTCGAAGGGGGAGCCGTCGCGGACGGCCTTCCGGATGCCCAGCGGGATCGAGATGAGATACACGAGGACGGTCGTCCAGAGCCCGAGCGAGATGGACACCGGCAGCTTCTCGAGCACGAGGCTCACGACCGTCCGGTCGCTGAAGAAGCTCGTCCCGAAGTCGAACATCAGATAGCGCTTCAGCATCAGGTTAAAGCGCTCGAGCGGCGGCTTGTCGAAGCCGTAGAGCACCTCGAGCTGGCGGATGAGCTCCGGATCCAGGCCCCGAGCGCCCCGGTACTTGCTGGCCGCATCCGCAGCCTGACCGGCGAGCGGGCCAGCGCCGCGGCCGGTCTCACCCTCGGAGGAGCCGCCCAGCCGCACCGTCGCCGACACCGCCGTGCCCCGGATCTGCGCGATCATCTGCTCGACCGGCCCGCCGGGCGCAGCCTGGATGATGACGAAGTTGAGCAGCATGATCCCGAACAGGGTCGGGATGATCAGGAGGAGGCGCCGGCCGATATACGCGTACATCCGTCGCGGCTACTGGCGCCCCGAGCCCTGCCGGCCGGTGAGCGCGGCGTCCTTCCTCGGGTCGATCCACCACGTGTCGAACGCGAGTGCGTAGCGCGGGGCGATCCGGGGCCGCTCGAACTTGTCCCAGTACGCCACCCGGAACGTCTGGATGTGCCACTGCGGAATCACATAGTGGCCCCAGAGGAGCGCCCGGTCGAGGGCGCGAGTCCGCGCGATCAGGGTCGGGCGGTCGGGCGCCGAGACCACCAGGTCGACCAGCTTGTCGATCTCGGGGCTGCTGACCCCGGCCAGGTTCTGGCTCCCCTTGATCTTCGCCGACCCGGACGTCCAGAGATCCCGTTGCTCGTTGCCCGGCGAGAGCGACTGGCCCCAGTTGGCGATCGTCATGTCGAAGTCGAAGCCGTCCAGCCGATTCTGGTACTGGGCCGTGTCGACGGTACGTACCCGGGCCGTCACGCCGAGACGCTCCAGGTTCTTCACGAACGGCAGCGTGATGCGCTCGAACGACGGATCGGCCAGCAGGATCTCGAAGGTCATCGGCTCGCCGGTCCGCCCGGCGAGCTTGCCGCCCTTGACCTCCCATCCCGCGGGCTTCAGCAGCTCGAGCGCCGCGCGTAGGTTGTCGCGGACGTTGCCGGAGCCATCGGTCGAGGGCGGCCGGTACTCCTTCGTGAACACCTCGTCGGGGAGCTTGCCCCGGAAGGCCTCCAGAACCTTTAGCTCGTCGGGCCCCGGCAGCCCGCTCGAGGCCAGCTCGGAGTTCGAGAAGTAGCTCCGCGTCCGCGTGTAGGCGCCATAGAAGAGGTTCTTGTTCGTCCACTCGAAGTCGAAGAGATAGGCGAGGGCCTGGCGGACGCGCGGATCGGCGAAGAGCGGCCGGCGGGTATTGAACACGAAGGCCTGCATGCCGGTCGGCAGCTCGTTGGCGATCGCGTCCTTCTTGATCAGCCCCTGGCTCACGGCGGGCCCCGTGTAGGCGGTCGCCCAGTTCTTCGCGACGTTCTCCAGGCGGAAGTCGTACTCGCCGGCCTTGAACGCTTCCAGCGCCACGGTGATATCGCGATAGTAGTCGAACCGGATGGTGTCGAAGTTGTGTCGGCCCACGTTGACGGGCAGCTTCGTGCTCCAGTGGTCCTTGACCCGACGATAGGTGATGGAGCGCCCGGGCGTGGCCGACTCCACCTTGTACGGGCCGCTCCCGAGGGGCGGCTCGAGGGTGGTTTTCTCGAAATCGTGCTTGCTCCAGTAGACCCTGGACAGGACCGGCATCTGGCCGACGATGAACGGCAGCTCGCGGTTGTCGCCCGGGCTGAACGTGAACTTGACCGTGCGATCGCCGACTTTCTCCGCCCGGGCGACCTTGGCGTAGTACGCCCGGAAGAACGGATGCCCCTTGGTCTTGAGCGCCTCGAACGTCCAGATCACGTCGTCGACGGTGATCGGGGTCCCGTCGTGAAAGCGCGCCTCGGCGCGGACGGTGTAGGACGCCGACGTGCGGTCGGCGGGCACCTCGACGCTCTCGGCGATCAGACCGTACTGCGAGGCCGGCTCGTCGCCCGAGGGCACCGTGAGCGTCTCGAAGGTGTCGCTGATCCCCGCCGCGGGCACGCCTTTCAGGATGAAGGGATTGAGGCTGTCGAACGTCCCGATCGCCGCCAGCTTGACGTCCCCGCCCTTGAGCGCATCCGGGTTCGCATACGCGAAGTGCTTGAAACCGGGCCCGTACTTCAGGTCGCCGTAGATGGCGATGCCGTGGGCGGCCACCTCGCGAGCCGCGGCGACGAGCGCCGGCCGCCCCTTCGCCAGGAAAAGGGCCGGCAGGACAACCAGGGCGACGGCGGCCACGGCCGAAGAGCGCCGGCGGCCGAACCGGCCGCGCCGCGGCGGCCGGCCCGCGTCGACCACGGCACCGGCGGCGCGCCGAGCATCGCCGAACGGAGCCGGCGCGGGCTGCCTGCTAGCGAACGACCAGCGTTTCCTCGCGCTCATGCCATCGCCAGATCCCGTGATGCCCATGAAGGTGAACTCCTCCCAGGTAGCGGTCGAGGCCATTCATCGCGATGTGGTCGCGCGCCCCGGCCAGGACATCGCGGCCGACGTCGCTGATGGCCACGCGCCAGCCGCGGAATCCGGCGAGCGCATTCCACCCCTCACTTCCGATAGACGAGTCTCGCGCGCTGATCTTCACCAGGGGCACGGAGGCGCCGGCTACCTCCCGGAGGGTGCCCGGAAGCCTCGCCTCGACGAAGGCGGGCACCGCGCCATCACCGTTCAGAATGTGAAGCAGTGGAGGTGCTCGGGCCGGCTCAGGATCTCTGAGACTGCTCGGCCTGCCGGAGCCGGCGGGTCAAGGTGACGAGAATGCTTCGCGTCAGCTCGGGCACATCCGCGAGGAGCGCCGAGAAGTCACGGCGGCTGATCACCAGCAGCCGGAGCGGCGTCTCCGCGACGACGGTGGCGGAGCGAGGTCCGCCATCGAGCAGGCTCATTTCCCCAAAGTAGTCGCCGGGCCCGAGCCGGACCGGCTGGCGAGAGGGAATCTCGACCCGCGCGTGCCCGTCAACGATGAGCGAGAACTCGTCTCCGGACTCGCCGGCTCGCACCAGGACCTTGCCGGCCGGGACCTCGACCACCTCCGTGATCTTCGCCACGGCCTTGAGCTGGCGCCGAGAGCATTCTGCCAGCAGCGGCACCCGCTCGAGCCGCTTGATCTTGTCGTCCTGGCTCACCCGGAACGCCGACTCCGGCAGGTCAGGCGGCCCCTGATTGATGTCGTACGGGAGCGAACCGTCGAGAATGCGACTGATCAGCTCCATGGTTTCCTCCCCGCGGCCCTCCCGGCGGGACCGCACCCGCGTCGATTCGACCACCATGATAAACCCGTACACTAGGAGCCGGCCGGAGTACCCAACGACGGAGAGAGGATTCGTGCCGGTTCGAGCGCGGGCTTTGCCCGCGCAATCCTGCCCGCGGGCGACACTCGAGGGGGGGCGATACCCCCTTTCGACGTCCTAGCGCCGCGCGATGCGCCTCCCCGCCGCGGCCCGAGCGCTCAGGCACCACGATTTCCGCCTGTTCTGGGGCGGTCAGCTCGTCTCGCTGATCGGGACCTGGATGCAGACGGTCGCTCAGGCCTGGCTGGTCCTCGAGCTCACCAATTCGCCCTTCAAGCTCGGCCTGATCGGCACGCTCCAGTTCGGGCCGATGCTCCTGCTCTCGTTCATCACGGGCGCCGTCGCCGATCGGGTGCCGAAGCGGCGGCTCATCATCAGCATGCAGGCTGTCCTGCTGGTGCAAGCATCGGTGCTCTTCCTGCTGGTGTGGAGCGGGCACGTCCAGTACTGGCACGTGGCCGTGCTGGTCACGATCCTCGGGATCGCCAACACGGTCGAGCTGCCCGCCCGCCAGTCCTTCATCGTAGAGATGGTCGGCAAGGAGGACCTCGGCAACGCGATCGCCCTCAACTCCGCAGTCTTCAACGGCGCCCGGGTCGTCGGCCCGGCGCTGGCGGGTCTCCTGATCGCGCGCTACGGGGTGGCCCTCGCGTTCCTCGCCAACTGCCTGAGCTTCGGCGCGGTGCTGGCGGCCCTGCTGGCGGTCCGTGCCGAGGGGCGCCCGAAGAACCGCCCGGCCCGCTCGATGCGCGAGGACATCGCGGAGGGGTTGGCCTACGCCGTCCGGACACCCCTCATCGCCTTCCTGCTGAGCCTGCTCCTCGTGGTGAGCGTCTTCCTCCTCAACTACAACACCATGGTTCCGCTGCTCGCGCGCGAGGTGCTTCGCGAGGAAGCGCGGGGATTCGGGCTGCTCATGGCCGCCCTCGGCGCCGGCGCGTTCTGCGGCGCCATCGCACTCGCCGGGCTGAGCGCCCACCGGCCTCCGGTCCGCGTCCTGGTCATTCCGGCGGTGGTGCTCGGCGCGACCACGTGCGGCCTGGCCGCGGTCAGGCACTTCTGGGTCGCGGCCGCCCTGCTCTTCGTGATGGGACTGTCGGGCATCCTGTTCATGACGGGGGCCAACACCTTGGTGCAGCTCACGGTGCCCGACGAGCTCCGCGGCCGGATGATGAGCCTTTACGCGACGGTCTTCGCCGGCATGACGCCGGTCGGGGCGTTCTCGCTCGGCACGCTGAGCGAGGGGTTCGGTGTTCCGGCCGGCCTTGCGACCGTCGGCGCGCTCGGGCTCGTGTCGGTGCTCGCCCTGAGCGCCTGGTGGGAACGCCGCGGATGGCGCCCCCCGCACTGATGTTCCAGAAATTGCTTGACAGGCTCGGCTAGCTCATGTAGGGTCCCGGCGCGACGCCAACATGGCAGGGTCCCCCCCGAAGCACGGGAACAAGAGCAATCGGCGGCATGTACTGCTGGGGGCGCTCCTGTGGGTACTCTTCGGTGCTGGCCTGCTCGTTCAGGTGAATGTGCCCCGACTGAAGATTACTGACAACACGTTCGTCATCCCGCCTGCGCTCATCTCCGAAGGGAACCAGGTCCCGATCGTCGAGATCATCGGGACCCAGCGCCGCATGCAGTGGCTGTCCAGCGTCCTCACGGTCAGTGGTGCGCTCGGTCTGGCGTTCTATTATTATCGCCATCGGCTCGCCAGAGCACGCTCGCCGTAGCGTAAGTTGCATCCCGGCAGTTGCTGGGCCTCCGAGTCGTTTAGTGCCACGGGCGATAGACAGATCAGCGCGACTCCGCGCGGCGCCATACGTGTTTCCGTATGAGGTCACTGCCCTCTAGGGCAAAAGGAAGAACGATGAGATCCTACGTGACGACCCGCTCCCTGGTCCGGTTGCTTCTGACTGTGGTTGTGGCGACCCTGACCCTCGCGGTCGTGGCGCAAGCCACGCAGACGATTACCACGCCAAACGCGGTGAGTTTCACTTACGCCCTGGGGGCGGGCGGCTCCACTGGGGGAATCGGTGTGCCGTCGAACGTGCCCATCCTGGTCATGGGTGTCCAAACCAACGTTGGCTTCCGTGGCGTGGGCCACGTCACCATGCTGAGTATTCCTGGAGCGGGAGGGTTCCTGGAGTGGGTGGGTCTCGAATCGACCGCGGGGGCGGCGATAACGCAGGGTTTTAGTGGTACTCTCGGGACGCACATCGTCTTCCTCGACTTCGCCCATCAGGTGGACATCGAGGTGAACAGCGCAACCTCTTTCAGAGTTCGCAATTCAAGTGGCGCAGCGAGGGCGGGTCGCGTCACGTTCATTTGGTAAGTCCTCGCAGTGCTGTCGCGCGGCGGAATCCTCCGTGACGCGACGGTGTCCGTTTTTCGGTCGCTTTCTCCGTCGACAAGGCGCGACAGTTGGCCGTTCCAGGAACGGTGCAGAGGTCTAGTGGGATTGCTGGCCAGTCAGGAGGGGAATCATGCGGTTGAACGCTAGAGCAGACGTTCCCAGCGGATCGGCGGGCCCTGCGGCTACCGTTGGAGCGATTCGCGACATCGTGGCAAGAATCCTCGTCACGGCCCTCATGGGTCTGGCCGCAGTCGTGGTGGATGCTGAGTATGCGTTCGCTGTTCAAGGTGGCCGACCGGATGGCGGGGCGTCATCACCACGGCCGGGGCGTTCTGCCCAGGCCGTGACGGAGCGGGCCACAAAGCCGGCGCGAACCGACGCTCGGACGGTTCCGGGCTCTGATCTCAGAGTTCAGTGGAAAGCGGGGAAGCTGAGCCTCGACGCGGAGCGGGCGCCGCTCTCGGAAGTGCTGGGGGCAGTGTCTCGCGCAACAGGGATTCGAGTCTCGGGCGCCCAGGGACTCAGTAACCGCGTTTCCGCACATTTCACCGAGATGAACTTGCTCCCGGCGTTAAGGCAGTTACTCGCGCGCGTCGACCACGTAGTCGCCGCTGGCCCGGAGGCCTCTTCGCCGGCCCAAGGCACGCGGGTCATTATTTTCCTCAGAGCGGCTGAGGGGGGGCCGCCCACGTCTGTCGTCCCGGCTGAAACAAGCGCCCAGGAGGCGGCGGAGGCTGTTCTGCAGCAATCGGAGGCCATCCTTCACGAGGAGCCGGAGGGTGACCCACCAGTAAGCCAGCTCGAGGCGCTTCAGGCCGCTGCCGACGAAGTGGCTGATGGGGGACCGTCCATGTCTCTCGACGCGGGTGAAACAGATGCCCCGGAGGCGCCGGAGGCCGTTCGGCAGCAATCGGAGGCCACCCTCCACGAGGAGCCGCCGGCTGACCCACAAGAAGGCCTGCGGGCCGCGCTTCAGGCGGCTGCGACTGATGGAGATTGGGACAGTGTTCGTAATTTTCTGCAGGATGCCGATCCAACGATTCAGTCAGCAGCCTTTCAGGCACTCGCGGCGCAGGATAAGCCGGTAGCGGTCGAAGAGCTCTGGGCACACGTTCAGGACACCAGCCAACCGACCCGGTTGCAGGCTCTGGCCCTTCTAGTCCAGAACTCGGGGGCCGACGAACAGACCGTGACCGAGGCCCTCGGTGAGGCTTTGCATGATCCCGATCCTGCGTTGAATGCGTATGCCGTTCAGATTCTTGCCGGGCGTGATGACACAGAGTCAATGGCGGCCCTGCGTAGAGGCCTCGACAGCCCTGATCCCTCGGCAAGGTTGATGATTCTTGAAAGTGTCGTCCACACCGAAGCAGGCCTTCCGCTCCTCCGTGAGGCGCTTGCCGACTCCGATGAAACAGTCAGAGATGCCGCGGCGACTCTGCTCGAGCAGGCTGAAGCGGTGAGCGGTACCACAGGGAATCCGTAGCAGTTAGGAGCATAGGAGTTAAAGATATCCGAGCCGGCCTCGCGTTGGCGGCCGCGCGCGAGCAACGTCTCGTCGCGCTCCCGCCAGCGTGAGGCTCGCGTACCCGCCGGCTTCGGATCACCGTCTACGATGTCCTCGACTATCTGGCCTCGGGGATGTCGCAGGATGAGATCTTGCGTGATTTTCCCGACCTCGCGCCCGAGGATATCCGGGCCTGCCTCGCGTTTGCGGCCGCGCGCGAGCGACGTCTTGTCGCGCTCCCGCCAGCGTGAGGCTTCTGCTCGATCAGAACCTCTCGCCCCAACTGGTTGGAACGCGGCAACGCCATCGTGAGCGCGGTCGGACCTCCAGCGTGCCGCCGCGAGAACGGGCGAGACCGCGCCCGCTTCCAGGCGAGGAGGAACGAATGCTCGCGTACAGCGACTACCAACACCTGCTGTTCGAGCGACGGCCGACGGGCGTGCTGCTGATCACGCTCAATCGTCCGGAGGTCATGAACGCCACCAACCCGCGCCTGCACTGGGAGCTGACCCAGGTCTGGCTGACCGTGGACGCCGATCCCGAGGTGCGTGTCGCTCTGGTCACCGGCGCCGGCCGAGCCTTCTCCGCCGGCGGCGATCTCGCCATGGTCGAGGAGACCGCCGGCAACCCCGAGGCGATCTCCCGGACGATGCGGGAGGCCTCCGACCTCGTCTACAACCTGATCAACCTGGACAAGCCCGTCGTCTCGGCCATCAACGGGGTCGCGGTGGGCGCGGGCCTCGTCGTCGCTCTGCTCGCGGACGTCAGCATCGCGGCCGAGGACGCGCGCCTCACCGACGGCCACACCAGGCTCGGCGTCGCGGCCGGCGATCACGCCGCCATCATCTGGCCGCTCCTGTGCGGGATGGCCCGCGCCCGCTACTACCTGCTCACCTCCGACTTCCTCGACGGCAAGGAAGCCGAGCGCATCGGCCTGGTCAGCCGCTGCGTCCCCGCCCCGGCGCTGATGGAGACGGCGTGGGACGTGGCGACTCGCCTCGCAGAGGGCAGCCAGCACTCGATCCGGTGGACGAAGCGCGCCCTCAACAACTGGCTCCGTCAGGCCGGGCCGATCTTCGACCACTCGCTCGCCCTCGAGATGCTGAGCTTCATGCACGAGGACGTCCGCGAAGGCGTTCGCGCCATCCGGGACAAACGCCCGCCCCGGTTCCCGTCGGCCCGCTGACCGAGGCTGATCGGGCCGATCGGGGCTGACCCTACACGGCCTCGATCTTCCCTGGCCTGGCCGCGGTGACCGAGCAGGTAAGATGGGTGATGGCACAGTATGTCGAGACCGTTTCGATGTGGCGCATTACCCTGACGCCTGTGGTCATCAACGCCGCTGACAACGTCACGTTCCTCGTCTCCGGCGCCAGCAAGGCCGAGCGGCTCCGGGAGGTGCTGGAGGGGCCATACCAGCCGGAGGTCCTGCCGGCCCAGGTCATCAAGCCGACCACCGGCCGGCTGCTCTGGCTCGTCGACGCCGCCGCGGCCTCCCGTTTGAAGCGCGTTCATGAGCGCAGGTAGAAGCCCCACCACGACGCCGGGAGGCATATTGATGGCGCGGGAGCAGCCAGAGAAGATCGATCAGCTCTGCATCAACACCATCCGCACGCTGGCGATGGACGCGGTCCAGCAAGCGAACTCCGGCCATCCCGGCACGCCCATGGCCATGGCGCCCGTCGCCTACCGCCTGTGGCAGGAATTCCTCCGCTTCGATCCCGACGATCCCATCTGGCCCAACCGCGACCGCTTCGTGCTGTCGGCCGGCCACGCGTCGATGCTGCTCTACTCGCTCCTGCACTTGACCGGCGTCAGGGCCGTCAATCCGCAGTACGAGATCCTCGGCCGGCCGTCGGTCACGCTCGACGATATCAAGCGGTTCCGCCAGGCCGATAGCAAGTGCCCGGGCCATCCCGAATACCGCTGGACCTCGGGCGTGGAGACGACCACCGGCCCCCTGGGGCAGGGGGTCGCCACCAGTGTCGGCATGGCCCTCGCCGGACGCTGGGCGGCGAAGCACTTCAATCGCCCGGGCTTCGACCTGATCGACTACGACGTGTACGCCCTCTGCGGCGACGGCTGCATGATGGAGGGGATCGGGAGCGAGGCCGCCTCCCTGGCCGGCCACCTCCGCCTCTCCAACCTCTGCTGGATCTACGACAACAACCACATCACCATCGAGGGCCACACCGCGCTGGCGTTCAGCGACGACGTGGCCACGCGCTTCCTGGGATGCGGCTGGAACGTCACCCGCGTGGGCGACGCCAACGATCTCGAGATGCTCGACCGGGCTTTCACCACGTTCCGCCAGGCCGACGACCGGCCGACGCTGATCATCGTGGACAGCCACATCGCCTACGGTGCGCCGCACAAGCAGGACACGAGCGCCGCCCACGGTGAGCCGCTCGGCGAGGACGAGATTCGGCTGACCAAGCGGAACTACGGCTGGCCGGAGGACGCCCACTTCCTGGTGCCCGACGGCGTCCGCGAGCGTTTCCAGGCGCGCATGGGCCGGCGGGGCAAGGCGCTGCGCGACGCCTGGATCGCGAAATTCGAGGAGTACCGCCGGCAATACCCGGCGCTCGCCGATCACGCCTATCGCATGCTGCACCGGCAGCTGCCCGAGGGATGGGACACGGATCTCCCCACCTTCCCCGCCGATCCCAAGGGCCTCGCGGCGCGCGACTCCTCGGCGAAGGTCCTCAACGTGCTCGCGCCGCGGATCCCCTGGCTCATCGGCGGCGCGGCGGATCTGGCGCCGTCCACGAAGACCCGACTGGTATTCGACGGCGCCGGCGACTTCTCGGCCGAGAACTACGGCGGGCGGAACCTGCACTTCGGGGTCCGCGAGCATGCCATGGGCGCCATCCTCAACGGGCTGTCGCTCTCCAAGGTCCGCCCCTTCGGCTCGGGCTTCCTCATCTTCAGCGACTACGGCCGCGGCTCGCTGCGGCTCGGCGCCCTGATGGAGATTCCCGTCATCTACATTTTCACCCACGACTCCATCAGCCTCGGTGAGGACGGACCCACCCACCAGCCGATCGAGCATCTGCCGTCGTTGCGCGCCATCCCGGGGCTGATCACCGTGCGACCGGCCGACGCCAACGAGGTCGTGGAGGCGTGGCGGACCATCCTCCAGCTCCGGCACGACCCCGCCGCCCTGATCCTCAGCCGGCAACCGCTGCCGACCCTCGACCGCTCGAAGTACGCCCCCGCCCGCGGGCTCGCGAAGGGCGCCTACGTCCTGGCCGATGCGAAGGACGGCAAGCCGGACGTCCTCCTCCTCGCCACCGGCAGCGAGGTCAGCCTCTGCACCGACGCCTACGCGCAGCTGACCGCCGAGGGCGTGCAGGCCCGCGTCGTCAGCATGCCGTCGTGGGAGCTATTCGAGCGGCAGAGCCAGGCCTACCGCGACAGCGTCCTCCCCCCCGGGGTGACCGCTCGGGTCTCGGTGGAGGAAGCCTCCACCTTCGGCTGGAGCCGCTATGTCGGGACCACCGGCGAGAGCATCGGCATGCACACGTTCGGGGCCTCGGCGCCCATCAAGGAGCTGCAGAAGAAGTTCGGCTTCACCGCCGCCCAGGTCGTGGCGGTGGCTAAGGCCCAGCTGGCCCGCGCGCAGGCTCCCGTCCCCGACGGCACGAGAGCATGAACGGGCGCGGCGGAAGCCCGCGCTGACAGAAAGGAGACCGGATGCAGCTCGGCATGATCGGACTGGGACGGATGGGGGCCAACATGGTGCGGCGCCTGATACGGGCCGGTCATCAGTGCGTGGTCTACGACGTCAGCCCGGAGGCGGTGAAGGCGCTGGCCGGCGAGGGCGCAATCGGCGCGACCTCGCCGGACGACTTCGTCGCCAAGCTCACCACGCCGCGCGCGGCCTGGATGATGGTTCCGGCGGGCGTGGTCGACCAGACGCTGGCGTCCCTGACCCCGAAGCTTACCCGGGGCGACATCGTCATCGACGGCGGCAATTCGTACTACCGCGACGACATCCGGCGCGCCGCAGAGCTCACGGCCAGGGGCCTTCACTACGTCGATGTGGGGACCAGCGGCGGGGTGTGGGGGCTGGAGCGCGGCTTCTGCCAGATGATCGGGGGCGAGGACGCGATCGTGCGCCGCCTCGATCCCATCTTCCTCGCACTCGCCCCTGGCATCGGAGACGTTCCGCGCACCCCCGGGCGAGAGAAGGCGACCTCCACCGCCGAGCGAGGCTACCTGCATTGCGGGCCGAACGGCGCCGGCCACTTCGTCAAGATGGTCCACAACGGGATCGAGTACGGGATGATGGCCGCCTATGCGGAGGGACTCAACATCCTCCGCCACGCCAACGCCGGCAAGACCGGACGGACCATCGACGCCGAGACGGCGCCCCTGCGCCACCCCGAGCACTACCTGTACGACCTGCACCTTCCCGACATCGCCGAGGTCTGGCGCCGCGGCAGCGTCGTCGCGTCCTGGCTCCTCGACCTCACCGCGAGCGCGCTCCTCAAGAGCCCTGACCTCGCTACCTTCACGGGCCGCGTGTCGGATTCGGGCGAGGGACGCTGGACGATCATGGCCGCCATCGACGAGTCCGTTCCGGCGCCGGTCCTCAGCTCCGCGCTCTACGCGCGATTCAGCTCGCGCGACGAGGCGGACTTCGCCGACAGGATCCTGTCCGCCATGCGGTACGAGTTCGGCGGGCACGAGGAGAAGGTCCGATGACCGGTCGGCCCGAAACCCTAGAGGAGAAGGAGAGTTCATCATGAAGCCGACACAGCGACTGCGCGGTGCTGGGCAGAGTCTCTGGCTCGACAACATCACCCGGGCCATGCTCGTGGGCGGAACGCTCAAGCGCTACATCGACGAGCTGTCGATCACGGGCTTGACCTCGAACCCGACCATCTTCGACCTCGCCATCAGCAAGAGTCGCGACTATGACGCGGCCATCCGCACGAAGGTCGAGGCGGGCCAGTCAGGCGAGGCGCTCTTCTTCGAGCTAGCCCTGGAGGATCTCACCCAGGCCGCCGATCTCTTCCGCCCCGCCCACCAGGCGACGGCCAGCGTCGACGGCTGGGTCTCGCTCGAGGTCTCACCACTGCTCGCGTACGACACGGCGAGCACCATCGCCCAGGCCAAGCAGCTCCACGCTCGGGCGGGGCGGCCCAATCTCTTCATCAAGATCCCCGGCACCCGGGAAGGGCTGCCCGCCATCGAGGAAGCCATCTTCGCGGGCGTGCCCATCAACGTCACGCTCCTCTTCTCCCGCGGGCACTACGTGGCTGCCGCCGACGCCTACCTGCGCGGGATCGAGCGGCGGATCGCCGCCGGCCTCAGCCCGGACGTCCGCTCGGTGGCCTCGGTCTTCATCAGCCGCTGGGACAAGGCGGTGGCGGGGAAGATCCCGCCCGAGCTGCATTCGCAGCTCGGCATCGCGGTAGCCAAGCGCACCTACCGGGCGTACCGGGGCCTGCTCGACTCGGACCGCTGGCAGCGCCTGGCCAATGCGGGCGCGCGTCCGCAGCGGCTGCTCTTCGCGAGCACGGGCACCAAGGATCCCGCGGCCTCCGACGTTCTCTACATCACGGCGCTCGCCGCCCCCCATACGGTGAACACCATGCCCGAGGCTACCCTGCTGGCCTTCGTCAACCACGGCGAGGTCGGTCCCTCGCTCACGGCAGACGGCGGCGACGCCGAGGAGGTGCTGGCGCGGTTCGGCCGGGCCGGCGTGGACGTCACCGCGCTCGCCGCCGATCTCCAGAGCGACGGCGCCAAGGCGTTCGTGGCCTCCTGGAACGAGCTGATGGCAGGCATTGCGTCGAAGAGCGAGGCGCTCAAGAAGGCCAGCTAGAACGCCGGGGAGGAGACCGTGACGACGAGCCCCGCACCGCTCACGCGCCGGCCCGAGTGGAAGGCCCTCGAGGATCACTATCAGACGCTTCGCGACGTGCACCTGCGCGCTCTCTTCGCCCAGGATCCCAGCCGCGGCGAGCGCCTCACCGCCGAGGCGGTCGGCCTGTACCTCGACTACTCGAAGCACCGCGTGACCGACGAGACCATGCGGCTGCTCCTGGCCCTGGCCGAGGCCGTCGGGTTGCGGGCGCGCATCGACGCGATGTTCCGCGGCGACAGGATCAACGCCACGGAGACGCGCGCCGTGCTGCACGTGGCTCTCCGTGCCCCGAAGGGGCAGCGGATCGTGGTCGACGGCAAGGACGTCGTGCCCGAGGTGCACGCGGTGCTGGACCGGATGGCCGACTTCGCCGATCGCGTGCGCGGCGGCATCTGGACGGGGCACACCGGCAAGCGCATCCGCAACGTCATCAACATCGGGATCGGGGGCTCGGACCTCGGGCCCGTCATGTCCTACGAGGCGCTCCGGGCCTACAGCGCGCGCGACATGACCTTCCGCTTTGTCTCCAACGTGGACGGGACCGACTTCGCCGAGGCCACCCGCGACCTCGACCCCGCGGAGACACTGTTCATCGTCTCCTCCAAGACCTTCACCACGCTGGAGACGATGACTAACGCCCGCACCGCCCGGGCGTGGACGCTGGGGGCGCTCGGCCGCGAGGCGGCCATCGCCAAGCACTTCGTGGCCGTCTCCACCAACGCGGAGGAAGTGGGGAAGTTCGGCATCGACACCGCCAACATGTTCGGCTTCTGGGACTGGGTCGGCGGCCGCTACTCCATGGACTCGGCCATCGGTCTCTCGACCATGCTCGCCGTCGGCCCCGAGCACTTCCGCGACCTCCTCGCCGGCTTTCACGCCATGGACGAGCACTTCCGCACCGCCTCCTTCGCCCGTAACCTGCCCGTGCTGATGGGGCTGCTGGCCGTCTGGAACAACAACTTCTTCGGCGCCCAGACCGTTGCCGTCCTGCCCTACGAGCAGTACCTCAAGCGCTTCCCGGCCTACCTCCAGCAGCTCACGATGGAGAGCAATGGCAAGCATGTCACCCTCGAGGGTAGCGACGTGGACTACCAGACCGGACCGATCGTCTGGGGCGAGCCAGGAACGAATGGCCAGCACTCCTTCTATCAGCTCATCCATCAGGGGACCACGCTCATTCCCTGCGACTTCATCGGCTTCGGGCGGACGCTCAATCCGCTCGGCACCCACCACGATCTGCTCATGGCCAACGTATTCGCGCAGACGGAGGCGCTGGCCTTCGGGAAGACGGCCGACGAGGTGAAGGCTGAGGGGACCCCCGATTGGCTGGTGCCGCACCGCACCTTCGAGGGCAATCGCCCCACCACGACGATCCTCGCGGAGCGGCTGACGCCGAAGACCCTGGGTGCGCTGGTCGCGCTCTACGAGCACAGCGTCTTCACCCAGGGCGCCGTCTGGCACATCGATTCCTTCGACCAGTGGGGCGTCGAGCTGGGCAAGGTCCTCGCCACCCGGATCATTCCGGAGCTCGAGAGCCGTGGCGAACCCTCCCTCGGCCACGACAGCTCGACCAACGCGCTCATCCGCCGATACCGGACGCTGCGGGAAATGCCGTCATGACCACCGTCCCCGCGTAGGTCGCACTGCTTGGAGGACGGGCGAGCCACGCCGCGCCGCCTCGCTGAAAGCTGAGGTCGCGAGCCGAGTTCAATGGGTAGCGTGGCCGCGGGCGCCTGGCGGACGCTGTTGGTGTGGACCTCAGCCGCGGGTTACTTTCCAGGTGTCGTCTCCTCGTGTCCCGAGTCAGAAATGAGCCGACAAAGCGCCGGGTGAGGTGGGGGCTCTCCCCGCGGGACACGCTGTGTCGCGGAGCGTCGCCGCGCTCAGATGGGGCCACGAGATCGATGGTGGTCGGCTTCGGCGATCCGCGCGAGCGCACGGTCCCGCGGGGAGAGC